>Ga0247765_1000071_pt1 | contig 78366 bp, 87 predicted proteins | sample UWRJL106311C6_FD_179949 | JGI IMG/M metagenome (GOLD analysis project Ga0247765, IMG submission 179949) | Plant litter microbial communities from Arlington Agricultural Research Station in Wisconsin, United States - UWRJ-L106-311C-6 | ecosystem: Environmental > Terrestrial > Plant litter >... | reverse complement strand
AAACAATAGAAAGAATACCTTCGAACCGTATTGCGTAAATGGCGTTGATCGGCGTTACGAAAACGGCATGGTTGGCTTGGCATGTAGCGCACTAGTCTTTATTACCCCGGCGGAGGTGTACGTGTAGAGTTGCGAAGGAAGGAGCTTGCTCCCCCTTTGCAAGGGTGCTCCTGAGAAGCGACGGAACACATGGCCGAAATCTCAGCATGGGCCGTATTTCGGCCTTGCCTTTGTCCCATTGGGCGTAATTTGGGCACTTTTTTTCGACTTACGTCTGCCTACCACAATATGTAGTTCTATATACACTAGTTAGCGTACATTGCCCTTAACAATTTTCTCACTAAGCCCCTGTTGTTGGACCAGCGGTCACAAACGCTAAGCTTTTGCCATGGAGACGATCCCATTGGCTACAAGCCCCTGATGACAGAAAAAAGGCCCAGATTACCCCCAAGGAGATGCTAACTTAGCGCAGGGGCGGTTACCTGCACTTGCGCAAAAACAGGTGTGATCGGCTATCTGATCAGATCGGGCATTTAATGTTCGTCGCTCGGGTCGCTGCGGCCAACGACCTCCAATGTTACCTCGCTGCATTCCGAAGCTTCATGTCATGCAGTAGTGTGGTTAGTGCTGTCTCCAGACATGTTTTATTCCAACATCACGATGCGCATCAACACGAAGGCGTGCCATGAAGATTTCTCTCGTGTCAACGCCGGTTAGTTTCGCTTCCCCTGAGCGATCGCCGCTTACGCTACGAGGTGCCCTCCTTATCAACTGAAATAAAAAAAAAATAAACAGCACTACGGCCCAGCGTGACGTCGAGATTCAGCCCTCGGTACTTCGTATTGCGTGTTGAGACATGTCTGACCAGGGGGCCCCTGGTCAGTGTTGCCAACGAGAACATAGTCGTCCCATGTCGCTCATTAGTGCGATTTTCTGTACAACTCTTTTCTCCTTTTTTTGGGGGAACCAATGCAGCTTTTTATGCCTTGGGAGGCGGTATACATGGGGCTAGCTAACCAGCCTGGGGCTGCCACCCAGTTTCTATAACCAAACATATGTACAAGTTGAAGGTTAGACCAGCCAACATGTTGCTTTTTTCTTGCCACTCGCCGACCCACAGGTTTCCCAGTGTGACTCTAATATGCCTACGTCAACCATCCCGAGGTTTTGTGCACGTGCATGCACCAGCATGATCACGCGCCCACAGACCAGCTGGGTGAAGTAAAAGTCTTGTCGACCTCTAACTCGTCTTTGCAGGTGCTTGGACAGGAAAAGACCCACGCCATGTCGTCTATCCACTGCTGCGTTTATACTTTTTCTTCTTGCCAGGCGTCGGGATTCCATCATGCACGCCGTCTAGCCAAACTACCCAATGCCAGAGCCTCTCCTCCTATACGCCAAACCAAGACGCCCCAGAACGGAATCAATGGCGCCTCAATAAAGCCCGAGCTTGTATGCCCGGATTGACAACCCCACAACTCCGAAAAAGCCATGTAGCAGCGAAGTCCATCTACCAACTCCTCGCTCGACAGAACGCTCGACCAAACAAGACAAAAGGAAAACACAAACAGGATTCAAATAACGAGCTACGTTGGGTGCCCGATTTAGAAAAAGTCCACGTGTGAATTAAGATTCCCTCGATCTCCCAAGTAATTCCATCTGGGCAGACCCGCTTCTGTAAGGTAGGTATGGTATGCCGGAAGGCATGGGTAATCGAGTTTCGAGGCTACCGTTGGTGCGAGGCCGAGGCTAATCCGCCAGTATTTGATGACGTAGACGTCCCATACAGGTCAAGGCACTCTTCGAGGACTAGGGGTTGGCAGTGTTGGTCAACATATCCAAATCAACTCGTAAATGATCGGGAAACGGGAACCATACTTGTTATGATCTGTTCTTCCCAGACACCATACTCGTAGTCTACAAGGCCGTGTCTTTCGATGCTGTCGCATAATCGCACCAATTCCTTACCCATCCTTTCTAGCCCCTCTTGCGGGACGAGGCTCTGAGTGCGTTGTAACTGGTGACCGGATTCCATTAGATCTTTTTGTGCTTGGAGCATCGCCAACCAGGCGTGGTTGAAGTCATTCCAAAGCTTAATCCGATCGCTATGTAGATTTTGGTCGTCCGAAGTAAGCCCTATTAGCCAGTTAGACGCCTTCAGTAGACCTATCGAGCTGGGAGCAAGAGAAAACATACCAAGTTCAGCAACATGCGACAAGAGCCAGTCCGAGACGCTAAGCAGAGAATCACTGGCAGAGGCCAAGGCGCTGTCCTGTATGTTTTGAAAAATCGCCTTCAGTGCTGATTGGTAGGACGCGTACGCCGCGTCTAAGCCCTCTGGCGCGGGGTATTCTTCTTCCATCCTAACGTCTTGGGTAGGTGCGGACTGTGTGGGCATTCCCCCCATCGCGGCCATGTTACTGGCCGAATAGTTTTGCAAGCCGGTTTGTTGATATACCTGGGAAGCGCCAGATGATCCTGTCTGAGCCTGGAGAGCGGAAGCTGTCGCCGTGTTGGCTGCCTCGCCCGAGAAGTAGGGGGCAGCGACATCCGTGGACATCATCTGCAAGCCTGCAGGTTGCCGCGAGGAAAACTGCTGGCTCGTATCGTACACGGCAGTGCTCTGCGGGCCCGTGGCCTGCGGTACGTTGTATATCATGGCTGTTGGGTTGTACGCGCCAGCAAAGCTCTGTGTCTGCCGTGTATCCGGCTGCCCATAGTCAGCGGGAGTATGGTGGTATCCCATCGTTCCTTGTGGTATCGCGGCAGTGGAAAAACCTGTAGCCGATGGCTCCTGGTAGTATGTACTGTAGCCTGCCGAACTGCCTATCCCCCGCGCTCCCGAAGACGGAGTGTTGAGGGGAGCAGGCCGGAATCTGTCGCTATGTGACCCAGTAAACGATCTCCGCTGTTGAGACTGTTCGTGCAGTGATGGGTGGTATCGTGGATTGGAAGCGGAATGGGTGGGCGGTTCATTCTGCCTCCTCTGCCCTCTGTTGTCGTCCATGCCAACGGGATCGACAAAGTTGTTTGACAGCCAAAATTGGCGAGCCCACCTGGTGTCCCGCCAGGTGTGGAGTCAGCCCAGAAGATTTGTAAAACCGCCCGGTTGTAGCTGCGGCTCCGTTACACGGCGTTTGTCTTCAACGGCTTCCGGGCCTGGGGTGAAGCCACAAGGTTGTTGGCTCGGTCTGCCCTGAACACCTTCGGCGTCTTCCAAGAACCCGAGGTGTAATTGAGTAGAACCTGTTCTCACTAAACAGTGGCACGGTGGCCTGGACCGCCGGCGAATAGGTCTCGATGCTCCGTGTGGTGTGCCACGCAGAGGGAGAAGAAAACGGATCAGGTTGATGTAGTCGATAGGATGTCGTTTGTATTTCCATAAAAGTATGCTGGGACAAAATCGAACGACGCTTCGGAATTTTTTGGGGTTTTTTTTTCTTCGGTAAGGTCTAGACGCTTAAGCAAGCCTGTCTTGAGACACCAAGACGCTTGGATGATGGAACTTTACGCTCGATAGTGGAGACCATGAGGTCAGTCGGTGCGAAGCTTTTTAGTTCCGAAGCCTAGGACGGAGCTTGTCGTCGCAGGCAATGTACCGGTCGGGTCGGAGAAGGCACGCCTCTGTGGTGAAAGGTGTGAGTGAAGCTGATGCTGCTTCGAACCGGGGAATTCCAGGCCTCGAGATCAAACCACCAGTGGGTCAAAGGAGCCGGTGGAGACGTGGAGAAACAGCTATGGAATCGCCACGAATGGCAGCGGATGTCAGGGACTCTGTCGAGGGTGTCGATGTACCGGGATGCTAGACTGCCAAGTTTCGAGATGCTGGACTTTTTCCCAGGCGGTGCTAAATTCGCCAGTGGAGGGTGAGCCAGGGGTGCCGGTGGACAGGGAAGTAAAGACTTGAGCTGCTCGTAGGAAACTATACTCGGTCTTATACTCGACCCGGGGCGACGAGGATGCTGACCGGGTGATGTCTTTTGGGCTGAATGGCGGGGAGCACGGCGCGTGTAGGGAGGACAAGGGTTCCTCTCCTAGCGTGGCAGTGGACAAGAGTGTGACGGCTGGCGGAGAGGTCGATTAGGAGATTGGGCTGGTCCGGAAGAGGTGTGGTAGTTGTCTAGGACTCTCTTCCGCTCCAAGACAATGGAGAGTTCGGAGTCGCAAAAGAAGAAAAAAGCGCGGTTTGCCGGGTGCTGGTGTATGTATACATGGAGACTACCGATAGGGCCAAGTACCTTGTTAGTCCAGGCCGATCGGAGGCGTTGGCGTTTCTCCACACCATCGACCGTCAAATTTAGTCGCAGGGGTTAATAGCACATACCTGAGTAAGGGAAGTCGCCGGCTCGTGGACTGGACATATGGGCGTGTATCGAGAGACGATGTCTGCTTGGCTGCGACCTTGTACCCCGGCGTAGAGAGATCTACAGTAACCCCGGGCCAGATGAGGCGACCTCTCGGTGCCAGTGCCGGACGCTAGGGGGGCGGGGGTAGAGGAGTAAGGAGGGAAGGTTTCTTGTGGATCTTTTGACCTGGGGGTGCTGCCTGTCCGGAGGACAGCGGGCGGCGCTCGCAGGGGGCAGAGGGTGTGATCTAATAGGCTTGAAAGACTGGAAAGTGAAGAGCAGGGCAGCAGCGGGTGCCAGAGAAGGGGACAGAGGGAACGGGATGACGGTCAGATAGTCGACCCAGGACGATTCTGGCGGGATAGTGGTTGTGGATGCCGGCTGTCGGGGACGCTGGACGAAGCCCAGGAGGAGAAAGGAAGGGCGTGGCTCCGATGCATTCACAGAATGCCGGTGACGCTCGATGTTGCAAAACTAAAAAGGGAAGGCGGCTCGTAGTAAGACGGGTGTTGCCTTTTCGGATTGGCTGCCAATCGCTCCTTCTCTCTATCCCCTACTCCGCGCATACACTGCAGGCCACCGCCCGTCAATCAGAGACCCCAAGCTGTGAATTTCTTGCGCAAAACCGCTGCTGCTGTCAATGTACTCGGCGCGCTGCCGGGCCCGCCAGGTCGACCGACGGCGCTCGCCCTTTTTATTTGTCAGGGCACTCGCCGTGTCGTTGCCTGCATACGGACGTGCCTGGTCGGGCCGCACCTCGCCGCACTCTGCGGTGCTGCGTCGTCTGCTGCGTGGCGGAACGGGGAACTGGGCTCGAGCTGGGTTGCCCTCAACTGGATGGAGCTGGGAGCTGGCTTGAACAGGTGTGGGCGTGAGCGGCCTTGAGTGGATGGGCGTGTGTGAACAGAGGGGATCAAATACAAGGGTGGTGGTGGTAAGGACGTGGGAAGTCCTGTCAGCCCGGCACAGGCCCTGGGTAGGTATCCGGCTGGAAGGTTCGAAGTTTAAATCGACTTATTGCGGAAGGAGGCATGGAAGGATGCCAAACATCGAACGCAACAACAGCGCCAAACCTTCGTCCCGCTTGGCACCGCTGCCCCTCTACCCCCTGCTAGGAACCTCTTGCATTCGAAATCCGATGTCTGCTGACCCGGCCAATTCATTATTTGGACCTCTGTCACCTCCACTTCGGTCCGCAAGATCCTCGCAGCAACCTGACGACCGCAGCTCTGCTGGGTTTGGAACACATGTTTTCTCTCTGGTTCAAACGCCGGGAATCAGCTCGTTTGGCCTCCTACCGGCCCCTAAGCTAATGCTTAGATTCCAATCAGTGCCCCAGATGCCTGCTTTGCCAAAAAACCCGCTTCTTGACCGGTGGCAAGAGGGCCCCCTCACCTATCCCACTTTCGCTGTTTGAGACCATGTTGCTGTCTTGTCTGGCCAGCGCGGCCTTTTTTCTCTTAGTGTCGCCGACCTGGCTCTCCCAACTGGCAACCAAGGGGCAAGGAACAGCGGCCAATGTTTCACGCTCACCCACCGCTCATTACTAGACCATGGGTAAGCACTGGGAGCGAGTGAAGGCAAAGAAAGACCAAAATGGCGCTAATCAGAAGTAGGGAGTCTCCGATCCAAGTACTTCAAGCAAGAGTAAAGAGACGACCGCGCGCCAGACCAAAAAACCTGGCAGCGCCACCACCCCCACTCTATGAGCCAAGCAGAGAGCAAGGTCGTCGGGGCAGCAGCAAAGGGTGCTGAAAAAAATTACTCCGGGCTTCTAGCGGCACAATCGCATTTGGCCGGATGGATCTGGTCAGTGACTAGTTCACGCCAACATCGAGCCTGTTTATCTGGGCTGGCTGTCTGAGCGTTGAAAAATTTGTGCCACGAACACATTCGAATTACTGGCGCGCGACCTCGATTGACTTTAGGACGGACGGAGATACAGCCGGCACTTGGTCGGCCGGGCCAAGTGTACAGGTACTGCCGTTCTGCGGGTCAGTATATTTGTTATGATGAAGGAGGTGGGCTCCAAGATCCTGGATCCATGTCGTCGACTTAAGCTGCCAGGGGAATTGAGGCATGTCGTCAAACAGAGGTCCAGAGCTGCGAGGTAGATCCCTGTCCGTGCTTGGGGTGGGCTGCGTCGGATTGACCAGGGTCCTGGCTCAGGTTTCCAGATGGCCAGGGCCGTCGAATCAGTTTTCAAGACGATGCTAGCTTCTGGAACCATTTGCCGAGGCCGAGAGGTAGCGATACTTGGACGGCCCAGCATTCCGCCCGACATCGCCAGCTGACGCGCATGAGAACGTAGTCGCGGTACTCAAGGCTACCATGCGTCACATTAACCGGTCACCAAGTACTGCAAGTACAAGTACCTGGACGCCAGGACGCGACGCACACGCAGCAGCTCTGGGGGCCGTCTCTTCAACTTTCTGGCGCGGATATGCCTCGCATCTCATCCGATTCTGCAGCTCAGTCGCGCTGTTGTTTGGATGCTTCAACGCGGCTTTTTGCAATTAGTCTCTGTGTGTCTTGGTTTGGCGATACACATACTGGAGGGAGGCTCCTGGCCCAGAGAATGGGTACCGGGAGGGTGCGTGCGCTTCCCAGGTTCCCTTCGGCCGTTTGGGCGAGCGAACGGGCTTGGGGCCCTAGACACATAGAGGCTGTGCGGTGCTTGCGAGTTCGGAAGCTTACCCCGCGAACTCGAGACATCTGAGTTGGCCCTGTCTCTGGTCGGGAGACTGGTCAATTTCCCTGGCCTCGTCAGCCAAACGCGATCACTGCATCGCCGCTGTGCGTATTCAGGGGGACATGCTGTGTGCATTTCATGGAGCTGATGGGACGCCACCGATCGAAGGCGGGCTTGCGAATCCCACACAGAGCTTCTCTGGCGCAGCGCATCGAAACATGCAACCTGCCCGCACTGTGTATGTCGGGCGATTGATTACCTGTGGTCAGAACATGGCACGTCCCAATCAACCGCTCGACGGTGTCGATCTTAGCTTCGGAGGAGAGGCCGCGATTGCTACATCAGCTGGACCGGGTGCGAGCATCTTGAACTCCGGCAGTCTTCATACGCATCTCTTAGCCAAGGACCCGCAACTCCGAACGCATTTTCAGCTTTCAACGGCACGGGTGGCAAATGTCGCATAATTTTTGAGCCTCTATGTCTCGGCCTTAGTTGCCCTGGCAAGTCTGGGCAGAACTGTCTTGAGAGTCTTTGTCAATCAAGTGTGAGCGGACGTTGTCCGCAGCCTGCAACAAAAGCCACAGAATCCCTCGAGCGCAGCGGTTCTTTGTTCACCCACAAGACCCAGCTTTTTCAATCATCAGAGTCGCAGAATCCATCCATGCTCACATTTCATACTCACGCCCCTGATCAGATGCTCTCGCGGTTGCAAAGCGCCCCCCTCGACCTGGACGTTGGCCTTCGCAGTGCATATATATTTCTCTGTATAGAGAAGCCTCTATATATTCAATAGCGAGCAATGCCGTTTGGCGCCATGGACGGGGCTGGTTGGGGCCTAGCCTCGGCGGCATTTAGGAACGTCTTTCTCGAATATTTCTGCGACGGCAAGACGACCGCGAGGGTCTGTGCGAAGGCAGCACTGAGTAAATGCTGGAAATGACACGGATTGCGAGGATGCACAGTTTCTGCAAGTGTGGCGACATGCAATAGGCAGGCTGCGCTCTTGGATTTGCTCGGCCTTTCTGCCAGTGCTCGCGTGTTGCAGGAGGCTTGTTTTATGTGGTGGGCAGCATGCCATTCTGATGATTGCGAAGGGGTCGGCGCGTGTGGGAGACGCAGTCACTGTGGTTGCGGCAGCCAGGGCCAGGGATGCGGGATCAAGATCGAACGCCTGCACTGTTTCCATTGGCAAACCAAACGAGTCTGTTTGCGCATCTCCAAGGTTTTGGTAGCATCATGGGACGGACGGAACTTGGGGTGTTGCGACATGGGATTACACGTGCTGCGGCCATGGCCGCTGCCACGAGATGCCACGGGTTGCCGCGGCAGGCTTTTTGGACGAAGTTGCATTGCTCCGCGTTGACGTTGCGGCTCATTTCGTTAGTTCCTCTTAATCCCAGACGTGGTGCACCGGGGTGCAGAATGTGTCTGATTGAGCCGAGGCCATGCTATCGACAGGGCCACTGCCAGTATTCCCTGCCTTACCCGTTTCCATCGCTGGGTTCGGGTCCGGATCAAGTTGCGACAGCAGATCACAGGCTCCCGACTATGAGACTATCTCATGGTACTCTGTTGCCCTCATGTTTCGGCCGCTCATGAGACCCGTTTCCGAGGCCACACCGCGTTCCCCAAACCCCGTCGTTCCGGGGTTCGCACCGTTTGAGGCTCCTCTCGGTTGGCTCGACTAAACTCAGAAATCCTGGCACAGCAAGAACGGCTGACTCCCGCCGGTCGGTAAGTCCCGATACCTTTGTAACTGTACACTTTATATTATGCCCGCCTGCATGGAAGGCTTGCGCGTTCACTATTTCTCTCTCTTTCTCCTCGCTTTCTCCCCTGGGCCCACACAGATAATTAGAATCGTTACAGATACAAAAGCTTATACACAGAGAGGCGGTGGGGGAGGTGGTCCAACTCGCCCCAAGGGCCGTCCGTTCATGCGCAATGCTTGTTGGAGCCTGAACTATCGCTTTACCCAGGTGGGCGACTTCCTGGCTTTGACATGGCCATGCTTCTTCCTCTCCACCCTCCTCGGGTCGCGAGTCACACAACCAGCTAGAGGATGATCTGTCAGCAAACGTTGCCCAAGATCTGCAGCATCAAACCAGAACAAGAAGGCTGCCCGCTTACCTTTCCTCAATGCGGGCTTCAGAGCAGGCTCATGTGCTAAGAGGGCCTTGGCGATTGCCAACGTGAGAGCTTCAGCCTGACCGGTAGTACCACCACCCTTAACAAGAGCCCAGACATTATACTTGTTCAGTCGCTCTGTCGCTTGCAAGGCCCATACGGCACTCTCGCGATCATGCACACGCCCAAAGAATTCGGACAGGCTCTTGCTGTTGATTTGGATCTCGCCGGTGCCCTCCACCAGCCACGCCCGGGCAGTCGATGCCTTTCTTCGGCCGGCACCCAGGGCACGCCCCAGTTTGTCAATCGGAGCCTTGCTTTCTTCTCTGTAAAACGGCTGTATCTCTCTCTCGAAGGTCTTGAGAGCCAGTTTGACCTCTCTCGGTTTCATGTCGGGATGGATCTGATGCAGTCGCTTCACCAACGTGATGCACCTGTTGAAGTCGGATTCCTTCATGTGCTCACCCAATGATTGTCTGAAGTCCTTGATTGTTTTCCATGCAACGCGGTTGACCTGACTTGCTGGTATTGTTGGCAGCTGACTGTGAGCCCGCATAAGGTTCTCGAGGTGTAGAAGTTTGTCGTTAAAAATTGGGATGCGCGAGAAGTACGATGGAGACCCAGGTACTGGACGAGCCATCGGTAGAGGTCCAGTTGACTTGAAGTCAATTTCGTCGGCTGCTTGTATCGGCATACCTTCGGGGGCCTCGTTGGGGTAGGATGTGGTAGAGAGACATCTCGCTCGGTTCAGCGTCGAGTCGGCAGTGCGCAAGGCCAGGAAACGCGCCTCCAGGTGTGTCCATCGGCCATTGGCGGCATGGTGAGCTCGCCTCAGGGCTACTATAAAGGTTTGTTTCGAAGTGGCCATCGTGGATGTTTCAGGCGCGCGATCCTCAGCGCATCGCCATTGTGTGGTTTCTTTGGCTGGGGCAATTCGCATCTGCAAGCAAAGGTTTTCGATGGGGAGCTCGGACCATGATGCCGCCGCAACTAGCGCCTACATGCCTCAGGCATCAAACACCAACCCCACCAACCTCTCATTTCACCGACACCCCGCCAGAGAATAAAAAAATCTCTACGAACTTGCCCGAGAAAGTTCTTTCTTTCCCCAACAAAACCTCGAACCAGCCACCAACACTGGACGTGCGTAGTGTAGCGAAAATGGCGTTCGGAAAGCTTTACACATATCCGGTAAGCTCCTTTGCTACAAATTCGTCGTTCACATAGACAATAATCGCTGATCATTTGTTCGCGCATGCAGTTGAACCCCCGCTCTACGGCCATTCTCGCCGTCGCGAAGGCCAACAATCTCGACCTTGAGGTTGTTGAGACTGACACTCAGAAGCCCACCGCGGAGTACCTCAAGTACAACCCACTTTCCAAAGTCCCGACCTTCGTCGGTGCTGATGGATATGTCCTCTCTGAGTGCATCGCCATCGCTGTCTATGGTACGTGTTCAAAATCGGGCCGCAAGCAACTGCCTTGCCCCACTTTGCTTCCCCATCAGGCTGGATCTCCTCCTTCGACATGATGACCTAGACATTTTCTCTAACAGTTATCCCTATCTGAAATATGGTGTTGACTTGGTTCTAACTTCTGATCGTCCTTCTGTCACGGTTTCTTTGTTATCTGGATGAAGAGTCTGGCGCGGGGCTAACAAAGTTATAGTCACGTCCCAGAATGAGAAGACTACGCTTCTCGGCAAGACAAAGCAGGAGTAAGTCCGACGGATCACACATGCTGCTACCCAATGACTCACCTAAACTCTTTCAGTTATGCTTCTATCCTGAAGTGGCTGTCCTTCTTCAACTCTGAGGTCCTCCCGAAGCTGGGTGGCTGGTATCGCCCTCTCCTTGGACGTGATCCCTACAACAAGAAGTCGGTTGAGGAGTCCCAAAAGGCTGCTCTGAAGGCTATTTCTGTGGTCGAGGAGCACCTCCGCGATAATACCTTCCTGGTTGGTGAGCGTATCACCCTGGCCGATCTCTTCGCCACCGGCATCATCGCCCGTGGTTTCGAGTTCTTCTTCGACAAGGAGTGGCGTGCACAGAACCCCAACGTTTCTCGTTGGTACGAGACCGTTTACAATCAGCCCATCTACTCGGCGGTTGCTTCCCCGTACTCTCTCCTTGATACCCCTAAGTTAACCAACGTTGCTCCCAAGAAGCCCGAGCAGCCGAAGAAGGAAGCTGCCCCCAAGAAGGAGGCCTCTAAGCCCAAGCCGGCCGCTGAGCTCGAGGAGGAGCCCGCCCAGGAAGCGCCCAAACCCAAGCACCCACTCGAGGCCCTCCCCAGAGCCACTTTCCCCCTCGATGAGTGGAAGCGTCAGTACTCCAACGTCGACACTCCCGAGGCGCTCAAGTGGTTCTGGGAAAATGTCAAGTTTGACGAGTACTCCCTGTGGAAGGTCGTCTACAAGTACAACGACGAGCTCACCCAGGTCTTTATGTCCAGCAACCTGATTGGTGGGTTCAACAACCGATTGGAGGCGTCCCGCAAGTACCTGTTCGGCAGTGCTTCCGTCTATGGTACTAACAATGACTCGGTCATTGAGGGTGCTTTTGTCATCCGTGGCGAGGAGTACAAGCCCGTCTTCGACGTTGCCCCGGATTATGAAAGCTACGAGTTCACCAAGCTCGACCCCAACAATGCTGAGGACCGTGCTTTCATTGAGGCCCAGTGGTCTTGGGATAAGCCCGCCGTCAAGGACGGCAAGGAGTACCCCCACGCCGCTGGCAAGGTCTTCAAATAAATTACTCCGTAATTTGAGGTTGTCGACATGCAAGGACAGAAATACACATGACTACGGGATATGACTGATGAAATGGACCTGGCATGGGAAAGGCGGGAGGCCGTAGTTCGCGTGTTTTTGTAAGTCATCGACAGTCGAGTCGACGGAGTCCGAAAATAGAGACCAAAACTGCCCAGTTACGTTTCGTAATCCTCGTGGTGCTCAAAAGTGGCGGGGTCGTAATTTGACCCCTTCTTTGTATACTCTACATGGTTGCTGTCAACTATTTTTCTGATGGGTAGCTTTTCCCGCATCACCCCAGGCCGCGTCCGACAAATCACATAAATTCTGCGTTCTGTGCAGGATTATGTTCCGTCGTATTGATGCCCACCATATCAAGCCCGTATGAAGACTGAGAACGCAGATTCTCGTGTATTTCAGAGCCATATCTCTCAATGAGGGCGCGGTCCGCCTGGAAAGGGTGCGTTCTGATGTAAGTACTGATATCTGCCTGCCAAGCGAGGAGGTTCAGATAATCGTGGACAAGGGGCAAAACCGGGGAAGTCTCTCCCCTGCCCACGTACTCAGGCAAGGTAATGGCATTATACGGCTCGCTCCGCGCCTTCTCGACACTATCGTCGATGAGCACAGTATTGCCCTGGTTCCAAACGCCGCCAGTGGGGTGGGCCGCAGCAATAGTGGGATCTGCCCAAAGTTGCGTCAGGCGCTTGTAGCACTGCGTTCGTTGATTGTAATCCTCCGGGGACAGGCCAAAGTGGTCACGGCCCCAGATTGCTATAACTTGTTGGAGTTGCAAAGGGTCCAGTAACTGCTCACACATGGTGCGCACGTTCCCTGGCCGTGCTGACGACCAGATCACTACCCGGAATGTGTCGATGCAATACTTCAGGAAAAGTCGGGCGTTTGGACGCTCAACAATGTTGAACGGGTTTCTGCGATTGGGCCTGTGTACCAGCGTTCCGTTGAGGTCGATGACCACCAGTGTTGGTCGCGGCTCCGCGGATATCTGGGGCAGGAGTGATGCCCGGAGAAGGTAAGATGAGGTAGGTTCAGGGACGCCGCCAGACTCGGTGCTGGGGGGGTGAATGATGTCGCGTTCATCTTTAGCAGGGGGCGTACTAAAAGGGCCGGGGCCAGAACTAGATGCGGCTGGTGCTGCTGCAGCCGCGGCTTTCGCTGCAGCCCTTTTCTCTTTTTTCATCTTGCGGTAGCTGCCCTTGAACTTTTTCGCCTCGGCGTCAATTTTTCTAAGTTCCTCGTGATCCTCATGCAGTGGAACGGGGTTGAGTGTGTAGCCCGACGTCCTACCGCCGAAACTAGGGACATCAGGTCTCTCAGACAAAAGCTGCGGCTGTACCCGTCTAGGCGGCGGCCTGGCATCGTAGTTTGGCGTGTAACTATCTAGCAGCCCCGGCCGAGTCTGTGTGTGGGGCAGGGGTCTATGGGTAGCTGGTGAATACTGGTGCGCCAACTGGTCAGACCGGCACTGCATGGGCGGTGGTTTGCTGGTGCATGACGGTGAGTAGTGGTCCATGTTCGTCGGGCCTGGAATGATGTTAGAGAACGTTGAGAATGAGAAAAGCATCACTCACCCTGAACTGGTTCGTTGGGAACCGATTTCGCAGTGACCCTTCGGTCGATTGCCTGCTTTTGGTTGGAAGCTCGCTGCGGAGAAAACGCCCTAAGCGATGTTGTTGGCACAGACCGGATCTTCTGTCTTGTAATCCCAGGCCCTCTTGACACCGCGAGGCGAGGCTGGAAGTGAGAGGGGATTGCGGGTGTCGCTGTGAGAGAGAAGCGCGGCATCTGACCACGCAGTTGAGGTGGCTTGAAAGACTCGAAGGTGGACGAGTGACTTGGCCACCAGTTTGAAACAGACGGATATGTTTTTTGCAGATAAGGGAGATGTCCCACGGAGTTGACCACCGAAAATGAATCTTTGGGAGAATGGGGACCTAAACATGCAAGAGCAAAAATGGGCCCAATTTTGCTCCTCTCACACCGTTCCTCCCCGTTGCAGTTACAGTTGGAAAAGAGAAGAAATTCAGGATGCGAACCGAAAAGTGGGGGCTTGGTGCAGCTAGCGAATCGCATCCTCAGGTTAACGTTTTTATCCCACTCTAACCCACCCACAGCGATTCGAACATCTCAATCAGAAACAGACGATTACGGCTGCTTAGATTATTTCACTAGAGCAAATCAACACGAGGAATTCTTTGGGGGGGGAGCATTCAAGTTCAACAATACGGGATCATTCCTGACGTTGCATGATCTTCAACTTCCATCACTCCGAGGCATGTCTTCCGCCAAGCGAAAGTTTTCAAACCTGGGCTTGCAAAGAAGGGTTCGCCTTAGAGTAGAGCCCGAACCCGGGTCGGACGTAGGGTTGAGTGACAGAAGCAGCAGCGAAGCGCCAAGTGAAGATACCGTTGAGCATTCCGGTTCCGAAGACCACAGCGGCGACGGGAATAAGTTGAGCGGTAGTGAGGTGGTAAGTAGTCCCTATACAAACCAATTCATCACAACAGTACCTAAAATTGGCCTTAGGAATTAAGATCAGATAACGAGGAAGAAGGTGGGAGCTCCTCAGACGATGGCGGCGCTCCATCCGTCGACCTCTCCCAGCTCTCCTTCGGCACACTAGCACGTGCCCAAGCAACGCTCTCTCTTGCCAGGAAGACAACGTCACAAAAAGGCGCCTCCTCGGAAGGAGATGATCCCGATTCGGGTCGTGGAACCCAGCCCGCCAAAGGAGCCCTCACCAAGACGGAAGGGCGCGATCGACTCAAGCGGGCCAGCAAGCACGCTCCAGTCGAAATGTCCAGCAAGAAGCGGGTGTCGCGTAAGAGGGACTTCATCGAGGTGCCCAAAATACAGGCACGCGACCCGCGCTTCATGCCCCTTGGGCCGGGTGCTCTCAAAGGCCACAGGGTAGACGAGATTGTGGCGCGCAAGGCGTATTCGTTCCTTGACGACTACCGCCAGGACGAGCTGAATCAGCTCCGGGCAGCATCCAAGAAAGAAAAGGACCCCACGGTGAGGGAGAAGCTGCAGAAGGCAGTCATGTCAATGGAGTCACAGCTCAAGGCGCAGAAGCGCAAGGACCGCGAGCGCGAGTTGCTGGAAGAGCACCGTAAGAACGAGAAGGAGCTGGTAAAGCAGGGCAAGAAGCCCTTCTATCTCAAGAAGGCGGAGCAGAAGAAGAAGTTGCTGCTGGATCAGTATGCGAATATGAAGAAGGGTCAAGTGGACAAGGCCATTGAGAGGCGGCGGAAGAAGTTGGCTGCGAAGGAGAAGAAGGCGTTGCCAATGGCTCGGCGCACAGCAGAGGACAGGTCATAGAGCTGAACTTGCATTGCCAGGAAGATGATGGCGGCGGCGTGTTGGTAGACTGTATAATTACAATAGATTGGTACAGTTGGAGATCTGTCGGCTGATGCGGAATGTAGCCTCTGAGTACTTTACACATGTTTCCCTACACAATAACGCCGTTGATATTACATGGCTGAACATTCAGTTCTTCTCAGCCCCTCGGAATCCCCGCCTTGGCCAGTGCATGTTCAAATAGCTCCCTACACCTCACCTTGCTCCCCAGCCTCGCGCAGAGCAAAAACGCGCCGCTCAGTTTTCGATGCAGACTATATGTCTCCTCAGGTGGCGGGGCCAGACGCTCGTAAATCATGACGGGGATCTGCGCCTTGACGCGATCCGTGATAGTCTGATTACTGAAATCATAGACATCAGGTGCCGTATGCAAGAACGGCTCCGCCAACGTCGTGACCGAGGTTATGTGGGCGTCGAGCATGGTCTTGCTCTCGTGACCCGTCAAGTAGCCCAACTCCTCGGAGAGCCTCTTGATGTGGGAACGATCTAGCCGCGACGCCGCCTCAAGCAGGCGCACGTACAGCGTGATGAAGTGGTCGGGGTACTCGCGCGAGGCACCAAAATCGAGCAGCTCGAGGCGGTCGCGCTGGGCGTTGTACAGAAAGTTCGTCCAGTTCGGGTCCGTCTGCATAAATTTGAAGTCGACAATCTCGCGCAGGCATAGACGTAGGATTTGGGTGCCAATCCAGTCACGCTGCTCCTGCGTAAAAGAGTTGACGCGCGTGACGCCAACACCGTCCATAAATTCCATGGTGAGCACGTGCTTGCCGCTGGCTTCGGGGTATATTTTTGGGACGACGAAGATGGCTTCATCTTCGTCCGTGAGAAGCTCCCGATAGCGGGCGGCGCACTGGGCCTCGCGCTCGTAGTCGCATTCCCAGGCAAGCTCGGTGCGGGCATTGTCGATGGTCTTATTGAGGTACAGACCCTTAGGCATGAGCTTGGCGACGCCGAGGAGGATGCTGATGTTGTCAAGGTCCGAGTTGATGGAGTCGGCTACACCAGGGAACTGGATCTTGACGGCCACGCGCTCGCAGTTGGAGCGGAGGGTGGCACGGTGGACTTGGCCAATCGAGGCGGCAGCGATAGGCTTCTCGTCGAACTCGTAAAACAGCTCCCGCCAGTCAGATCCGAGGTTGTCTTTCATGACGCTGTCTCGTTGCCACGCCGGCATGTAGTCGGCGCGGTCCTGGACCCGCTGGAGAACCTCCTGGATCGGGCCGGGGAGCATCTTTGCGTCCTGGAAGCTCATCATCTGCCCGAGTTTAAGCGCTGCCCCGCGCATACGCGAGAGCTTCGCAACGAGCCTTTCCATGTTGGCGGGGCTCAGCATAACAGATTCGCCTTTAGTGCTCCCACCCCCGACAGCACGACTGAGGCCCTCGCCAATGGCGCCAGCAAACATGCCAGCGGCTAGCCCGCCGTAGTTCCATAGCCTGCTAATGCGTGAGGACGGGACGCGGGATTCCCGCAGTTCGTATTCGGGGGCAGCTAGTGAGGTAGGAGCGCTAGTAGCGCTCAACTCAGCTGCGATATTGATATCTCCCTGTTGCCTGAATGTAAGGGACACAGTGTCTGCAGCTGCGGCCTCTGGTGATGCTGGTAGTGGTGATGATGATAACGGCGCGACCTTCTCAAAAACCTCCACTGGCTCACTGACAGGCTGTGTCTCTGCTACTTCAGCACCGGGAGCCGGCCCAAGGGAATCACTCATTTCACCCACTTGATCCGCCATTTCCTCTTCAGCCAACGTCGATGTCAACTTCGGCTCCTTCTCAGTCTCCTCCAACGCCCTCAGGATACTCGACCTTCTACCCCCCTCCTGGAAGACACTAACATTGATCTCCTCCTTTGGCCCAAACAACCCGCTATCGTCTTCCTTCCTAGCCCTAATGATGGGGGTTTCGATCGGGCTCCTTCTCAGGGCTGGCGCAACACCGGGCCCTGGGCCTGGGCCCCGAGTGAACCCGGTGATGCCGTTCGCCCACGGGGCTGAAACGAATTCTCCTCGACTCGCCGGATCTGAATTCCCCGGTGATGATTGGGGGGTGGGACTCTCATGCCGAGTTTCAGGGTGAGGTATGGCCTCGGTTTTTGCAGCAGGGAGCCCCCCGCTGGCTGACCCCGTCTGCGGTCCTTCAGTCGTGGATAGCTCGGGTTCTTGACGTTGAGTGTGTTCCCGCACTGTCCGGGTATTCACCAGGATGCTCGATGTCTTGGCATATCGGTCAACCTGGCGTGCGCGGAGGGCGACGTGTTTGGAAGCAACAGACCGAGAGGCCTTGGCCACTGCCGCCAGGTCTATGAGCAGGTCGGCGAACGCCATCTAGAGTATGAAGTTTGTACCGCGGCGCTGACCCCTCTCACACTCGTCCCTGAGGTACTTTTCGCCGGCTGCTATCACGTCTGTCGCAGCTGAGTGAGGCTGTCCCGACATGTGGGTCTCAAGCCAAGCCGCAATGGGGGGCCTCCTCGGCTAGCACACTGTACACTTACCCGCGGCATGGGGCCTGCGACCAAACCCCACCACGTCAACCTGGAATTACTTAATCTTTCTAGTGTCTCTTGGTAATTTCAGGTGGTGTATGAATGCTTCAATTTTCGGAATCTGTTCAGCAAAATCGCCCCCTTACACCCGACAAGTCCTGTTCAGGGGTGAGGTTGTGAACAGAATCACCATGACCCACAAATAAACCACGCGATATAGCAAATTAACTAGGGGTGGTATTTACGCTGGGAACAAATCATAGTCCTATTCATGCTCTGATTCTCATGTGAGAAATTGGGTATCTTCCATTTTAAAAAAAACACAACCGCCAATTCAGCGATTCACGAATGCTATAACTCGAACATGAATCCCCTGGCTATTTCATTTCGTCATGGTCTGTAACCCTGATATCCTCCCCCTTGGAGTCGACTTGGTGCCACTGAACGGTGAATCCGATGCCTTCCCGACCTTCCCCCACAACCTCTGTGCGGCTGGAGTCAAGCCTCCGAATACTCGGGGGCTGCTGGGAAATTTGGGCACTGGTGTCCTCTCCACCTTCCCCGTCACACCTAACCGCGCCGATGTCCGTTTCGATTCTGCGATACGCTCCACCATGCGGTGGTGGAGAGTTTCTCGCTTTCTCTGCTCTTGCAGTTGAAAAGGATTCGGTGTCGCATCCCCAGGGCCGAGATTTATGACTGATGCCCGAGAGCGAATGGGATCGGGCTCGGGTTCGTCGTCATCGACAAAAGCGTAGCCGTTAACGCGTGGCGTCTCTCCCCCACCACCCATAACGCTGGATTCTTGATAGCAAACCCGCCCTTTCCCTGCGATAGCCCCTCTAATTTCTGATAGCGATGGTGAAGTTTCCCTTGCCTTCCCAGTATCAACAGCATGGGGTTGCGGCATTCTAGTATTGGCATAAACAATCGATTTTGGCCCTGCGCGTGATCCGGCTTGTGCTCGCTCGGCTACGGTCTTGAGAACCCCATTAACACCCTCGGGTGCAAACATCAGCCCATTCATCGGCTTCGCTTTCCAGTGGTTTGGAGCCGCTGGTCTGTCGTCCTTGTTCTTGATCGCTAGCCGGTCTTTCTTAAAGCCATCGTCCAGCAAGCTACCCCTGGTTTTGGTGAGCTGGGCCTCGACTTCCTTCTGCTTCAGTTGCTGCTTCGATGGGAGCTTGTTGCCGGTCCAGAGCCAAGCATACTTCTCTACTTTTTTCTGATTCTGCTTGTCCAGCAACTTATAGAAGCTCTCATTGTCCTCACTCGTGTATTTGGCCTGGAAGGCACCGAGGCTCATGTTGGTGTCAAGGGCTGGGGTCTCGCTGGCGGTTAATGATGGGGTTACCGGTGCCGGGGTATTACCAACATAGTTGCCGATGGGGGTTTGGGAGGCATTGCTGGCTTCCCTGGATGAAGATGCGTTAGGTGTGGTGCGCCGACGACCAGGCGTCATAACGTGCTGTAATCGCCGGCTCGCGCTGGAGATCCATTCTTCATCTTTTGAATCGAGGGCGTCGAGATATTCCTGCTGCGTCTCGCTTTCTAGCAGACCAGGGAAGAAGTCGCGGGCGATGATTTGGGAGAGGGCCGTGGTGTAGCTGTCTTCGTCGACGACTTTTCTGGGTCGTTTGATTCGTTTTGCTGACGGCGGGGGCGGCATCAACTCAGTGTCAGTTCTCTTTCGAGTAAGAGCGCTTGACTGCGATGGTTCTGAACTCATCTTAGCCAGCATTAAGGGACGAAGCACGCTGTGTGATGTCTGGTTGGCATCTGGAGACGCTAATGTTTGCCTCCCGAGAAACGGCGGATCACATGCCATGACATGCAGCTATCGGGGTGATAGACGAAGCAGCGGCACATTCCGTCTATTAATTGCGATTTTGCTAACACACTTCCTACCGTCTCAAATTGCGCGTCTAGTCTCGTGCTGATTCCCCAAACGAGACTTCTATTCTCAGAATGCAGATTTCGACGTTGTGGGAGAATCCTGCATCTTTGCAGTCAGGCACAAACGGTGGGCCACACAGCCCTTGCCCTGCCAGGACAGCCTGGCCAGGCCTGGAGCTTGGCTCTCGTGTGCGGTCTCATCGCTGGCTCTAGATTTTGCTGGCACCTGGTCCTACCTACAGTGGGGTTGCAAAGTCTGACTAAAATACCGGATTTCACACTGGGATAAACCAACTCCAACGCACTCCAAACAAAAAATAATACTTATACAAAATATATAAAAGTATAATAATAATTTAATTTGGAATTTTAAAATATCCTTTTCTACCTTTGCATCTTATGTACATATTACAAATAAAGTAAACTAAATTAATAAAAGTAAATTTTAACTATAAGGCTACCTAAAATAATTTTTACTTAATTTTAAATAAAATGGAAATAATGTTTTCGCGGGTTCTAAATCTGAATTTTAGTAGGTTTTGTATATATGGTTTTCAATTTTGGGTCAGACTTTTGTCGGGTGATTGTAGCTGTACACTAGTAGACTCGACGGGTCGAGTGGCTGGTGAGTTGGGACCCGCTAGCAACTTATTCCTGTGCTGATTCCTGGTTCGCCTGCACGCCTGGTGAGGTACGTGTGCCTCGTTCCTTCCCGTTTGCATCAACGATGCATTCCTGGGCCACAATTGTCTTGTATCCCGCTGCTTCTTCCCACGGCGCGCACTGCAACCAGCAATTAAGGCGGATTGGTTATGCCTGTCGGTGGCCAAAGACGCCCAACTGCGAAGTGATTGGGCTACAGATTGGAGGGGGCGCACTGCCTACGCACCTCCCTTCGGAGCCACTGCCCATGCTGCCCGCTGCTCCATGCATGGGTGCCGTAGGCATGACTGGGACCTCCCACCACCGTCAGGAGGAGCCCACCCAGGTGCCGTGCAGAGCATTTTAACTATCCGAAGCAACCAATGCCGCATCGCGGGTTTTGTTGCTCCTCAACACTGGGTGTGCAATTTGGGTCTTTCTTTCAGTCCATTCTCCTCGCGTGCCCTATTGCCTCTCTTCGTGTTGTTAGGTGGTACGCCTTGCATGTTACTGGTTTCTCAGCCCCGACAGCCGATTCGAAGCCTGCTCGTCTTGTGTGCGTACCCACCAAAGTCCTCTCTGTCCGTCTGTCCTGTCCGACGATCCTGACCATCTAAGTCCCGCCTGCCCCGTTCATTATCTCATCAACTCCCTCTCCCCCGCTCCTGCGAGGGAAACTTCACCATTTTGTGAATACATACACTTGGATGCCTCGGGCCCTCCACTCGCCACCCGAATTCCGTATCTTGGGGCCTCTTTTTGCTCTCCTCAGCCTTTCATTCATAATCCTTAAGGGCCTCTACACGATTGCCTACGCAACTATCAACATGAGTACTGTCACAAGGCAGAAGCTGCGCATGTCCTACACCTCGGACAAGAAAGACCCGTCGGCCTACGAGAAAAGCCACAGCACGCCAAAAGTCCAGGTTGAAGAATCATGCCCAATCTGCCAAGAGCCCATCGAGGTTCGTAACAAGGAAGGCATTACGGAGCGGTGGAGCATGCTCCCCTGTGGTCACCAGTTTGGCAGCTATTGCATCAAGCACTACCTGCGGGTTGTTGCCGACGACCGACCTTCGTGTCCCATCTGTCGCCAGCCCGCCTACCACAACTGTGGGCACCCCTATCTGCCCATCGTCATTGAATCGAACCGCAGCCCGGTCGACGAAACCCTGGGGCAATTCTCCGATGCCTGGATAGAGAAAATGCGCACCACCTCGTGCACCTACTGCCGGACGAGAAAGAATATATCTCCTGCCTGGAGGCCGAAAGCCCGCCGTGGGCCTTTGAGGAGTGCTGGGAGTTGGTTGCTGACACTGGCTACCCACCCGCGGAGATTTATCCGAAACCGTGGAAGACAAGAGGAGGTTTTGAGAGGGCCACTTTTAATACCATGGCAGGAAGATGAAGATGGGTACAATGGACCCTGGGTTGATCCGTTCCCTCGACCAAGGGATCCGGTCTGGGAGCGATGGTGGGACAGCCAGAAGCCCCAGGAAATTAACCCCGCGGAGGGGTTCAGATAAGCCTGCCCGCGCCGATACCCGATGCCAGACAGGCACGGTTACTTGTTCTAGGTGTCCCTTCTTATTTTATTTATTTATCTTTTTTTTATTGTAAGAAACCTCTATATCCTTTACACTTAACACCAGAATAATGTTATTCCTTCATCCATCATTTTGACTAGATCATGTGGAGGGGCTGTTAACTTGTCATCGTAAAATTGATAAGGCTTCGCTGAAAAGGAAGCTACTGCCTTGGCGACCCCAAGCTCCAGGGCTACCCCGCAGTGACAAAACAAGAACCCCATTGTCAGTTCGCTTGACTTGACGCGCTTCGACGCGCATTTTATCATTTTTATGGAGACACAGTCCTCCCTAAATAGCTCCCACGATGACACTGGTCGACTTGCACGATGCGATTCAAGACAGATCTCAGAAATATCCGCACATTTTCTAGTGAGAAAAGACCACACAAACATGCAAGTTTTGGCCTGGTTCTCGAATGGATCTGACCGCCCGTCTTCGCAACAGAACTTGTCGCAGCCCTCAACTCCCTCGAGAAGATCGCCTGGGTCCGTCTCGACGACGAAACGGTCCGCTTTACTGTCATACCTGACACAGGCTCGCAAGTATGGGCGTCCCTCTCCATTGACCTCATTTTTGAGGGCTATACGCTCCAATCGGCTGAGCCAAACAACACCATCAACCTTGAGCTCCCCCTCGGTCCGCTTCAACGGGCGCTCAAGTCCGCCGCGGGCAGCACCCACGCCAACCTCCGCCTGACCAAGCGGGATGGCATACCGATGCTATCCATGACCATCCACGCCATGACCAAAGAAGGGCCCTCGGATCCGCGCTCCCGCCCTACCTACGGCTCTACTCCTGGCGATGGGGCCGACCCCTTCGGCGACGCCACCGATCTTTTCCAGCAGGAATCACTGGAACTGACAATGAAGCGGGAGCGTGAAAAGGTCATTACGCAGGACATTCCGGTACGGGTGCTGCATCCCGACACGGTCGAGACGATTATGCAACCAAAAGTGCGTGAACCCGACGTGCACATCCAGCTGCCGCCGCTGCTGCAGCTTAAGGCTATTTCGGACCGCTTCACAAAGTTAGCCCTAACCACGGCGTCATCCGGCCGTGCGGGAGGCGGGCCTGACAAAAATAACCCCAAACTGGAGCTGTCGGCAAATATGTTTGGGTCCCTGCGGCTGCGGCTTGTTGCAGACAGCTTGGATATCACTAGCGTGTGGAATGGGCTGGAGAATCCGGAGCTGGACCCAAATCAGCTGACAGTGCCGCTTGATGAACACCCCAGTACAAGGTTCCGAGAAGGTGGTCCGGAGAAGTGGGCGACAGTGCGGGTTGATGGGAAGGATTGGAGTAGGGTGCTCAGCGTGGGAAGGCTGGAGGGTAGGGTTATTGGATGTTTTGCCGACGACCATGCGTTGATTCTCTACGTCTACGTACCACATCATGATGATACATCAGCGGAGGACGTCGTGACGGTGGGTACCGAACGTTAAATCTCTAGGAGGAGACGCAATGACTTTTTGCTAACTTTGGGCTAGTACTATGTCTCGTCGTATAGCGCTTGACCTTCTTTTCATCAACTCATTGTCTGCGCTTGGTCGCTTGTCGATAGATTGAAGAGTTGATACCACACTTCTTCAATCTGATAATTGGGACGAGGTTGCGCTGTCGCATCACCGCTGGCTCCTTCAAGGGTTTGCAAAAAATTTGGCAGGGAAAGATGGTAGATTTGGAACTAGGTTGACGGCGTTATCGGAGTGTTAGGTAACTGATGGCTGAGCAATGGAATCGGAATATACAGGCACAAAAGTTAAGAAAGTCCCTGGTCACATCCAGGTTCTCTGCAAACTGAAACACACTGGTCTCCTGTTCTCCTATCTACGGTATATCGTGTTGAACGGCCGATTGCTCCTTCCAAAGTCTCTTATATCCAAACAGCCACCTTCCAAGATAAGTACAGTAACGATACATGTTGAGCTCCACGTATACAACCCAACACCCCGTTCTCCAGGACAGAGTATCCTCCCAGCCCCGGTTGACGACAAACCAGTGAGGGTTGCAAGTAAAACGGGCGAATCAACAACCGTCAGCCAGTCACCTTTCTCCCATCGGAAGCTGATAGATCTGACGAATTCCCAGTCCAAGCCTCCTAAATGGATATTAATATAGTTCTATAAATACAGGGAAAACACGACAATCGCAGCGCCCCGCACCGCCAGAAAAGCTACCTGGTAATGATTTCTTTCTTCTAGATCGACGAGCAGTTAGTTCTGCAACTGCCTAACATGTCCATACCCCATGAACAGTCGTGTTTTCGTGGTCGTGTCTTGTCTGGTCGTCACTCAATCCTTGGTCATGACATCCACATAGCGAGCACTCTTCCTCGTCTTCTTGGCTCCCGGTTTTCGCGGACCTGCAGCGTTCAAGAGATCGTCGATACTGCTAGAGTTGCTCAGACTCGTTGTCGGACGACTTGGTGCGCTTGCCGAGCTTGTGTTAGAAACGGAACGCATCATTGCCGGCGGGCCAAGAGTCGGTGGCCCAGCGAGGTTATTGTCAGACGCTGATGGGGCGAGAAGAGAGGGAGGTGGTGTCATCGCAGAGCGTGGAGGACCGGCCGGGGGAGCGCTGGACCGTCCCGATTCGGGGTGGGATGTGGGACCTGCGGATCCCATGAGAGGCGCCGGGCTAGAAGAAACAGAGCGCGGAGCACCCTTTGGGGGGGGGGGAGTCGCCTTCTTGGCTTCGTTATCCTTGGGATCCCCGTTCTTGTTGACCCATCGCTTGAGCTCAGGGTCGTAGTAGAAAGAGTTGGCTTCACCTAGCTTGGCACGGATGGGCTTGTTGGGCGAGCCGACCTCCTGTGTCTCCTTCTTGATTACACCACCGCCAAACCAGCTGCCGAATCCCCACCCCTTCTTGGCCTGTTTTGCCTCAGCGGCGCGTTTTGCTGTCTCAGGATTAGCATAATGCCATTGGGAAGCCTATTGTCAGACATTTACCATCTTCTTCCGCAGCCTTGCGGAACATCTCCTCGTTCTCTTTGTCTTTCTCCTCCTTCGTCTTCTCCTTGGTCTTGACCGCCGGCATGGGAAAGTCATCGTGATCGTCATACATAATGCCCTTTTTCTTAGCCTTTGGCTTTCCCTCTTCGCCAGAATCACCATCTTCGTTGAATTGCTGACTGTCAGGTTGGTACGTAGGGGGTTCGTAACCGTAGACTTGATATGATGGGGCGTCGTAGGAGTTTGTGTTGGGACTGGTGGAAGCAGCGCCGTTCTCCTTTCCGGCAGGAGTCTTGTATGGAGTCAATGAAACGGGCCCGTGGCCGTATGATGGAGGTTGGTACCCCTTATTGTTATCGACAGTTTCTGATGGTAGATATTCCACGCCGTTCGGGGCACTGGAATAGTCATACGGCTCATAGCCCGAGACAACAGGAGGCTGTGTTTGCGCTTCGGCGGCCTGGAATGTGCTGATTGATGGCCCCTCACGCACTAGAGCCGGTGGTGGGACATAGGGGGTATAGCCTTGATAAGATGGGGAATCGGCCTGGTTCGGGTCGTAGACATTTGGGAATGCCTGTTGCGACTCGGAGGACTGTCGAGGTAGATCTGAGGAAGTTCTTGTAAGTTCGTTTGAAGTGCGTTCCACTGAGGACCGTGGCGCATACGACGCTGTTTCGAAGGGACCGGGGTTGTGAGATGCTTGATGAGACGTCGCTGGGGCATAGCGCGATGAGGCCCTCGTTGGAGGTGCAGAAGCCGCTACAGGATGGGCGGGCATGCTATAGCCAGGAACTGTAGCCCCAAACGTCTCAAGATTGTTAGTGGAAGGTGAGCGACTGATCGTCGGTGTACCCCCAGCAACTCGTGCAAATGGTCCGGATGCCTCGCCTTCCTTTGGGGACCCTTGGCCAGAGCTATCGTTATCATCACCAGCGACAAACTTGTTGAAGCGGTTCCACACTGTGTCTGAGACTTTGTTCATGCTTGGCTTGGGAATCCACGAGTTCGATTCCTCCTTAGGAGCCTGTCTCAGTCGCTTCATCAGGTCATCAACCGCGGCTTCAAGAATAGGATGGTGATATGGTGACCGCTTTGTCTGAGCTGTGATGGCAGTCGAAATCGCCTCGCAATACTGAAGAGCCTTGTCCCGGTAACCGTACTCTGCGAGAGCGTAGGCATGCTGAAGTTTGTAGGCGGCAAGATGTGGACTCGTCACGGTTACGTTGGAGCCGCCAGCGAGGCTCTGGCCATACTCATAGACTTCGCTCAGAAGGAGGGGCTCAATCTCTTTGGCGAACTGTTCAGCCTGCCTCTTATGATCGGAACCAACCAGAACAAAGTTGGAGGCAGGGTCATCGAGACCTCCGAAAATTGTCTGATGTCTGGCAAACATGTAGCAGATATGAGCCGCTTCAGCCCTCCCATAACCAGATAGCAGGTTACCGAGGGAGTTGATCGACTGCGCATCGCCGACACTTCGGTTGCTCAAAATGAGGCCCAGAGTCTCTCGCCATTTGTCAAGACCCTCTATGGCATCTTTGGATATACCAGATGTTGCGTCCTTCGCCACAAGCTGGAGACCAGCGCGGGCATGCACAGGCACTAGCTCATCCACACTCTCATCGTGATTGCCCGAAAGGACGCTGTACAGGGCAGCCAATGATTCATTGTTGTGGCCGGAGATGTTGACCTCCTTCTTGATAAACTCCTGAGCGACCTGCTTGTAGAGACTGGGGGCAAGGGCATTGGCCATGAGCAGGGCGTGGCCCCAGAGGCGCATATCCGCCGCTGACCAGATAGCCTTTTGTGAGTCACCGCTGAGCAGATGCTTCCGGATCTGCTCTACCGTGGATGGATCGACCGCATCGTTGAGGACCCGGCCAACCGATGGTGCTGCCGGTTTCCTAGCATCCGCTCCAGCGACGAACATCGGAGCACCATCAGCGGGTTCGAGGTCTGGTGACAAAACTTCTCGGACAACTTTCTCAACAGTGGGGTTTCCTTCAAGAACACCGTCATGTTCAACAAAAAGCCGCAAAATCTTCCAGAGAAGAACCCTCTCCGCCGTCCGTTTTTCGTCATGAGACAGGTGAGACTGGGCAAATTGATGGGGATATTCACGCTCAAGACTGTCGATACCGGTCGTTAGCCAGGCAATCGTTTCCTTCTTCTTCGACTTGCCCTTCAGCGGCCCCGGGAACTTCATTAATCGTTCCTCGAGAGGTTGAACATCTTTGGCGCTCTGCACCTTGACCTCCCCAGGACTGCGAACAACCATGGGCACACTCTGGTTGATACCGTAACGAGGAACATCCTTGGGAAACATTGTGACAATCGTACCCCCCACGCCCCAAGAGATCAAGGGTGCGCCACGCCATCTTTGGAGAGGATCATGTTCCCGACCGTCTGTAGGAGCAATATAATTGAGATTCTGCGATGCACCCCGCGGGCGCGACCCGGCTGCAAAATGGATGGCAGTTGTCGAAGCTGAGGGATTCGTTGACGGTGAATATGCTATTCCTCCCCGGGGTGATGTTGGGTCATGCACTGACGACGGCCGTGGGATCGGCTCAACAGGCTTTCCGCTGCGATTGCCATGAAGCTTACCGGGGGATTGTGTCTGAGAGCGAGGAGGAGGGACAAAGTCGTGGGGTGCGGAAACCAGCCCGTGACTTGATGTGGCTCGTTTCGGAGGTGACGACACTGCAGATTGTGGGTGAAACGATGTGGGCGGCGGCGTCTGCCTTGTTCGATGCGGCACCTGGCTGTATCTAGACTCTGGTGATGCTGACGAGGGAATTGGAATATAGCCAGTGGAAGTCTGAGCCTGTGGTGCTTGACCTTCTTCCTCTTCGACCTCAGTTGTGGGCGGAAGTGATGGAACTCTCTGAAGGCGTGCCTCATATAGCGAGTTCGCCGTCCGCTTCTCTGCTAGATTCGCATCACCGTAGTGGTTCGGCGCATATGACCTTGACCTTTCGTGCGAGATCTCAAAATGCGCCAAGGGGCTGGACGTCCGTGGTTGATGGGGTAGCATGGGCGGTGCCGAGACTGATGCAGCAGGCCCGTATCCGGCGCTTGCCTGCCGCACTGCTGGTGGGGCTGGGGAATACCTGCTCGAGGAAGCGGCGGGAGAATGACCATTGGCAGCGGAGACCGCTGCAGATGCGGGTGAATACCGATTCACAGCAGCAGGTGGCGCGCCAGAAACAATTACCGGGTTTGAGGGTAGCGCAGCATACGGATTGAGACGGGGCGGCGCGACCAACTTTGGAATATCCGGACCGGACTGACTAGCTGGAGGTCCGGTGTGTGGAACCGCGGGAGGGGGGCCTGTCTGTTGTGGAGGTGGCGCATGTGGAGGCATGTGCGGTGGCGATGGTGTGCTCTTATTGCTGTGCCGTGAAGAAGACCGGGCCTTTGAGGTGATGGGGAGATCCTCGAAGAACTTCTCTCGTGCGACAGGGGCAGGCGGTTGTGAAGCGTGGGGAGAACCGGGAGGGGGTAGGCTCGGCGGAGCAACTGCAGAATTCAAACTAGTGCTCCTCGGTGGAGGAGCTACGACTGGAGGCGGAGCACCTGGTGCTGAGGAGCTCCGCTGCGTGTGGTTGATAGATGGGCGTAGCTTAGGCTTGACAACCTCTATAGGGAGGTCATACGGTGACGTGTAACCTCCCTTAGCTTTGTCTACGAAGCTCTGTGGCTTGTTCTGCGGCTGGACCAGGGGAGCTGTTGCTCCGTACCGAGGAGGCACACTCGGGGCCGAAGGTGTCGCAGAGGGTGAAGGAACCGGCGGTTGGGAAATCGCTAGAGAAGCAGCGGGGAAGTATGGGTTTGCTGCTGTGATCACTGGTAGCAGTGGTGTGAGATAAGGATTTGCGGACGCTGGGTTCGACGGCAGATATCGCCCGTTCACTATCTTAGGCGTAATCGGAGGTGCAGCCTGTTGCAGTATGACAGGCTTGGTCAGCGAGTCGTCAGGGAGGAGTTCAGAATCGTCGAGAAGGCCCTCATCATCGCTACCGAGAAATTCAGTGGTATCAACACCGACGTCGTCCGGCAAGAAACCATCCTCCTCCTCTTCTCCAAACATAGCTTTCCACTTCGCATCCAGATCCTCTGGAGTTTCACTCTGTGGCTCCGCGGCTGCCGGTGATGTGACAGGTGTGGCGTCCACGTGTGTCTCTCCGGCCGTTTTCATCTCCTTGAGCGTCGCTTCAGAGGGGGAGAATGGTACCTTGGGCGATTCCGGATCCAAAGAGCCTAAAACCTCCATCGTGGATTTGCGATCCAGCCCTTGAGCGGGGCTTGGGTGAGCCTTGCCGTTTTCCTGAACGTGACTGAAGAAGTCATCGTCCTCACCAGCATCTTCCCCGAATAAATCATTTGTAGGTTGGGCCTCAGTGGGCTCGGGGCCATCAGGTGTGGCAGGAGAGATGAGTGGCACCCCTTCCTCGAAACGCGCATCCATCGCTGATTCTGCTGATCTGCTGAGATTTCCACCGACAGTTTGTTGGAAGAAGTTATCATCGTCGATCTCGCCCTCGTTAAAACTAGTACCGAACGCTTCCGGGTCAGCATTAAAGATCCCCGGTGTATCATGGTTGTCGTGTCCAATTCCGTCACACGCAAACTGGTCAGGAGACACAACTTGCTCGGGGTCTTGGTGCACGGTATCTTCGGCTGGGGGTATCGAAGGGAAGGAATTGGTTCGGTCGCTGGGGGGCATGAACTTGAATGGATCCGTCCCAGTCCGCGCCAGGTTCCACTCAGGATCATCATCGTCATTCCAGCTCACTTCGTGTGACACTGTACGCGCAAATGACATGGTGCTGAAGTGTTTCGAGGCTGTGCTCATGGGCTCCGAAACTCTGTTGGCGGTTGTGGTCGCCCCATCCTCTTCGTTTGAAGCCGCAGAAACTGCGGGAACGGGTGGTGATGATAATGTAGGCGCGGACAGAGACGCAGGCACTTTCAAGGGTGCAGATGAGGGCGAAGCAATGTCTTCTCCTACCCATCCATCCCCAGTGCCATAGTTTGGAAACCAGGCATCGCCTCCAATACTCTGGTTGTGTATGTCCTCGGTCACATCGTGGACAGACAAGGCTTCTGTGTTGACGCGATCCGCGAAGCTCGCAGGCAAGTTCTTGGGGGATTTTCGAGTAATCTCAGACATCGAATTCGGCATCAATGCTGGATGCCATGATGCATTTGGCACATCCGACAACATAATCGCTGGTCAAAGACGCAGTCTGGCTGCTGTGCGAATCACCGCCGGGGCAGCAAGAAAAAGATGGCGAGTCTCTGAGAGAAAGGAGTCAGCAGCGAAAACTCAATCACGTCCGCGACATCGCGCCCGAGGCGATCTTGTTAACCCCTGTCGCAATTTCCAGATTCAGCGGGGGCACAATTTCATACCTATAGTAAACAGACCAATGGCTAGATAAGGAAAAAAGAGATCAGCAGCGACTCATGGTTGTCGAATGCAGTTGACTGACAGTCCTCCCAGAGGTAGCGAAAGCGAAAGTTGTCAGGACCAGATACAGCCAGAAAGGGGGCCAATGGGTCGGGCCAAGGCTATCGGGGACTGGGGATTGGCAATTGCAGATGCCAGTGCTGACGGCATTGTTGAGGTGGCCACATCTGGGGGTCTCGGGTCACATGCAGGCCCCGAACGGGACGGTCAATGTCGCCAACCCTAACCCTTGGAGCCGCCATGATCGAGAGTCAGCATCGAGGCCCTGCTTCAACCACATCAGCAACAATCTCTAGCAACATCTCAGCAAGCCCACTCGACTCCGCGCAGGACCCCCGTTGCCACAATGCCCAAAGCTGAAGCTGGATCGCTGAAGCATCTGTCCAACCAGATGAAGTCGAAGGGCCTGACAAGATTACGATGGTACTGCCAGATTTGCGAACGAGCGACCCGTGACGAGAATGCATTCAAGATGCACTGCCAAAGCGAAAGCCACACGCGCCGGGCTCTTGAGGTTGGGCGCGATTTCAAAGGGGCGCAGGAAGGATTCAATAAAGAATTCGAGAAGAACTTCATCCAGCTGCTGCGCACGGCACACGGCGAGAAGGAAATTCATGCGAACAAATTTTATCAAGAGGTTATCGCCGACAAGACCCACGTGCATCTTAACGCTACCAAATGGCACAGCCTGACAGAGTTCGTCAAATATCTCGGCCGGTCTGGACTAGTACGAGCGGAGGAGAAGGAGGACGGCATCTTCATCGCCTACGTCGACAACTCCCCCGAGGCCCTAGCACGACGAGAGTCAGCTAGGAGGAAAGAGCTCCAAGATAAGGGTGACGAGGAGCGCGAGCAAGCCATCCTAAAGATGCAAATAAAGAGGGCACAAAAAGACGCAGGGGCGAGAGTCCTGACGCCAGAGGGGGCTGAAGAGGAGGATCGCGAATTACGCAGAGAAGAAGGCGAGAGGATCAAACTCTCTTTCAGTTCTAAAATCGCGTCAAACCCAAGCAGTGACGTAGAGGTAGGCGCATCTGGAGGAGACTCGACAAAACAAATCGGCGAGACGAGCAGGGCATCACCAACAGAATCTACTACCGCCGCTGAGACTTCAAAAGAACTAGACTCATCAGAGCCTAGTACGGCACAGAATGCCGTCTCGCTCAAATTTGGTGCCAAGCCTCAGCCGAAGAATGTATTCAAGAACGCATTCTCCGGTACTCCTAGAAAGGTTATGGCAGCCCCGCCGAAGAAGATGAGCGAGGCTGAGAGAATTATGAAGGAGGAAATAGAGCGCAAGAGAGCCCAGGAGGCAAGAGGAGGCCCGCCAAACAAGAAAATGAAGTTTCAATTTTCAAGTTGAACTGTATTTGGCACCGGAGACATGGCGTTCAGGCGCAAACAGGGCATGATACCAGGTAGGTAAGCAGCATGAGACCATTGCTGGCATAGCAAAAGGACAGCAAGCAGAACTGATGAATAAAATTTTATAACCGCGTACATTCCAGAATCAAATGAACCCCGTTGCTACCCTGCAAATGAAACTCCTTGCTGTAGCTTAAAACTCCGTGACGCCATCCGTCCTCAAGCATGATTCAGTCCGCCTCAGTAGCAGAACCATCGCGTCTTTGTTCTGGTCAACAAGGTTGCTTACCCTCAGGAGATGATGAATGAAAAAACACTTACGGGATGTACTGGATCCTATACTCATCCTCGATGGTCGTTCGGACATCGTCCGGTAACTGTCCTGACACTTTGGTGGCGTAAACTCCCCTCACGTAACCATCCAGGCGCTGCCACTTTGCAACCCAAGACTTGCTGGGGTTGGCCAATGAAATGAGCCCTTCGAAAACCTGGGACGTGCAAATGTCGATCTGGTCGGTGTTGCCTTGGAGATGGAGGAAGTCTTCGCAGTTTGGGCATCCGTCATCGCGGAAGCGCTGGTTTGGATGTTAAACAACGGACTCTGAGCTGGAGATGCGTGGTGCCTACTGCAAGTGTCATGACGATGGAACAAACCATACACGCGCGCAGATAGCGTTGTTGATTTGGCGCAACGTAGTTTTCGGACATTTTGGTTTCAAATCAGCGAGGGTGGAGCGGTGAGAGACTGGAAAGAGAAATGGAAAAAGGAAGTGGTGAATGAGAAGTCTTGAAGCGGCTTGCATCGTGAAGCTGATAGCGGTTGATGACATGGGTGGCACGGCCCTCTGACCCACTGCTAGACTCGATTGCTTGGCAAGCTTGTGGGTAGCCAGACCTGATATGCCCACCACCTTGAGGTTGCTTGCTGCCGAGCGACGTCCGACGGTCGACCACAACTAAGCGGGCGGCGAAAATGAACTGAGGTTGTCTCTGCATTCTGCCCCCGGCACCGCCTCGGAAAAATTCTTGTAAGAGGACCTGTACGATGGGTAATACGCCATCCAGCACTCGAAACTCGTCATCGGCGTCCCAGTCCCAGTCCCAGGGCCAGGGCCAACAGCATGACTCTCCAAGACCCGCGAGACGCGACAATAGGAACCCCATCCCCGTCCACAGCCACCGCGTCGCCGCTCCGCCCGAGCCCTCCCTCACTCAGGCCCAGGGCACCGCCGTCCAACCAGCCAACAGCCGCCCTAAGTCGCTGCCGCCCCGGACTGGCACCTCGCTCAGCAATTCGCCCGCCCCGTCCATGACCGCTCCCAGTTCCGTGTCGTCTTCCTCGAGGCCGCTGGATGTCAGGCCCGCCAAGCCCGATGTCACACATGAGCCTGCGAAACCTTTAGCTGTTCCAAATCAGCAGCCCAATAATATCATCCCGCCGTCGTCGCCGAGATCCCCTCGGTCCGACAGCTATGAGATAAACCCCGTCCCTATCAGTAGCCTCCAAGACATGTCGTACCTCACCCGGCCACCGCGTCTACCCCTCCCCATTGACGAGGAGGTCCACACACCGGGTTCGCCGATCATCGCCCCAACCGATGTTGGTCAGCCACTGGACGATATTGAGGGCTTAGATGCCAATGGACTGACAAGGCCGGCTTCGAATTTGAGCAATGGCTCGACAATCCCAGACGAGGAGGTTGATGGACTTCTGGTGGACAGAAATCAGGCTACAGTTCCAACGAAACTAGAATGGCGCCGAGGAGGCGATAAAGTCTATGTGACTGGTACCATTTTCCAATGGAATCGGAAAAGGCCACTGCATCCAGCGTAAGTTGGGCCGATACGTTTGACATCTTGGCTTCTAACATGTCACCTGTAGTGAAGGACAGCCCGGTGTCTTCGCCGCAACTGTCAATATCCTTCCTGGTACCCACCATATTCGGTTCCTCGTAGATGGTGTGATGCAGACAACGCCAGATCTACCAACCACGGTGGACTTCGGTAACAATCTTGTTAACTACATTGAGGTCACCCCGATCAACAAGTCCTCAAACGAACAAGAATTAGCCGCACCATCCGCTGAACATGATGGGGAGCAGTTTAATAAGGCCAGACGTGAAGAAACGGATGAGCAAGCGGGCAAAAAGCCCAAGTATAAGGACCTACCGCCGCAGAATATGTTTGCACACAAGATCCCGCAGTATCTCCTCGATTTCGATCAGCCGGAGGATTCACCCCTCTACCATGACGCGATTTCCGCAATTGACAGGCTCCAGAACCCCCCTGGGCTACCCGGGTTCCTCGGCAAACCGATTCTGAATGCAGCCACGCTCATCAAGGATGATAACAGCGTGCTCAACATGCCGAACCATACGGTACTCAATCATTTGGCCACGAGCAGCATCAAAAACAACATCCTGGCCGTCTCTGCAACCACCAGATACAGGAACAAGGTTTGATACCCAATCCCAATTTACGAGTGAGATACTGAGTGCGGATAGTACGTCACGACGATTATGTACAAGCCGACCGCTTCCGATTAAAGGCATGCGACGACATCCGTGAAAAGTACAATGCGGCTATCTAACCTAGCTAGGGGATCGTGTCGGCACAAGTCACTTCGAGGTATAAAGCATGCCACGAAGAGTCAATATGTGAGCAAATTGCCGAGATCCCTTGAAACTGGCGAATCCGGAAGGGACTAGACTGCCGTGCAGAGCCGGTTGGCACAACAAAAACAACCCAAAACAAAAGTAGTTTTCCTGTTACAGAAGCAGGAGGGACGTTGAGATTTACTTTCTCCATTTTACAAATACCTCGTCGGTTCTGAATCTCTGGGTGCATGTGCTGTCGTCAAAAGGCGTCCGGAAGCCTGTCTCATAGGCTAGCAAACCCGCGTGCGCGATCATGATGCCATTGTCGATGCAGAAGCGTTCGTCAGTCGCGTAGACGCTGCCACCGCGGTCAGCCGTCATAGCTCCCATCATCTCTTGTAACCGCTTGTTACACCCCACGCCGCCAACAATTAGTACCTGGCTACTCCCAACATGGGCCATTGCCCGTTCGGTAATCTCGACTAACATGGCAAACACCGTCTCCTGCAGACTGAAGCACAGATCCGCTGGCGTAAACACCTCTCCATCTAGCCCTTTGTCCCCCCTTTTCATCTGCTCTGCCAACTCCTCCGCTCTTGTCAGGATACCGGTAAATGAGCAGTCCATCCCTTTGACTGCATACGGCAGATCCAGCAGCACTCGCCCGCCCTTCTTGGCCAACTGCTCAATGTTATACCCCGGCGCGGGGTCGTTGCTGATCTCAAGTGCGCGCGCAAACCGGTCCAGACAGTTTCCCACGGCAATATCCAGCGCCTCGCCGAAGATACGATACCGCTGCTCCGCATATGCAATCACCTGCGTGTTGCCCCCGCTGACGTACAGTACCACGGGGTTTTCTGCACCGGTGATGGCCCGGCCCATTTCAATATGGCCAACGCAATGGTTTACCCCGACGAGGTCTTTTCCCCAGAGCAGTGAGAGCGTCCGCGCTGCGATGGCTACTGACGTGAGAGGGCCGCCCATGCCTGGCCCGCGGGTGTAGCAGATGCAGTCGATGGAGGAGATGGGTACCCCTGCCTGCGTGAGGGCTTGTTTGGCGACGCGGACGAAGAAGGCGCGGTGGTGCGCCGCGGTGTCTTTGGGGAGGAAGCCCGTGCCTGGGGGAGGAACGAAGGTGTGCCGGATGTTGGAGAGGACCGTTGCGGCGCCGGTGACGGGGTCGTGTGCGATGATGCCGATGCCGAGCTTGTTGGCAGAACCTTCACAGCCAAGGGCGATTCGGCGCCTTTTGAGAGTTGTTGTCATTTCGGCCGGTATAGATGACTGGATGCACTGTATCTCAGCTTTTCGAAACGGTGACTGATCCTTGCTGAACTAACCCCTCCAGAATTGCCCTCTGACGTCAAAACCACCATGGTAATCGCCGTCATGGCTCGTGCGTAGCGGAAAATTATGCCAAGACTACACCCGCATGGGTCTCGGCTCAACTAGCCCCACTTCCTATTTGAGCCAATCAGAGCCCCACTAACAAATTAATCCTGAGCTAAAAGCACAGACCACACCATCCGGCCACCACCGACAGCTCACCATTGCGTACCCAATCAGGTTCGTGCTGTGTCGTGCTCTAGTAACTTGCTCATGATTTTCAGTGGCTGTATGTATTTCTAGCAGTGGTCTTTTCTAGCGTCGGCGAATAGGAGATTTTAATTCGCACGACTAAATTTTTCTCTTTTCTTCCACCCTGTTTAATTGGAGATTTTCTACGTGGACCGCCCCAAACTGAATTACCAATACAAGACAAGTCACTCCCGATATCATCGTCAAATTCAGGCTTCCAGGCCATTAAATCCAATCGAATACGCAATCAATCGATCACCTAAACGGATCAATCGCGCAGTCAGCTCAATCACCCAGACCTGATTAACCGGCAAAAGTACACGTACTCCAAGGATGTTGGAGGGCTGCCGCTGGTCTGGTACAAGGGCGAACGCAACAACATGAAGATTCCCCCTTTTTCGACATTTTACCTTGGCATTTACATACCTCCCAGCTAGCTATCTTGCACTGGCACAGGTGGAGAGAAGGGGGGGGGGGGGTTTCGCGCGAAAGATTGAGGCGGTCCACGTAGAAAGCCTCTTTATTTACTTTTTTTTTTATCATCCGTTTCATTTATGTCATGTTTTCTTCCGTTCTATATTGATATCCAGCTGTAAAACGTAAGGTAAGAACCAATGATATGCCTGTCGCTAACTCGCTCATATATCTGCGCACCACTCCCAGGTCCGTCTCCCGCTTCTCTTTCTAATGGTAAACGCCAACACCTTCATTGCACGCACATGCCGATGCTGATACAGAAATATCATCCCCAACCAAGCTCCACATTTAGGTTTGGCTGTCCATCCCCCCAGAATATGCTCTTGTATTGTCCCATCATCTGCAGCATTGAATGTGCGCTGCCCTCAGGGGCCTCTTTAGCCACAATCGCACGCACAGCTCTTCTCTGGCAGCATCGCAACCTCTCAGGCGCCTCCTCCGCTAAAATAACCTCTCCTAAGCGATATTGTAGGAGAAACCACGTAAACAAAAAAATGCAACCCAGAAAAGGCGCCTGTTCCAAGTAATGGGCGGGGGCTGTTTACTTTCACTCAAGAAAAGTAAAGAGGTTGGTATGCAGAATGTTCATAGCACGCTCGGCATTTCGCGCATCAATGACGCACGAGATGTTGATTTCGCTCGCACCTGATTGAGTATTAGTCTTGGCTCAAGCGAGAAGTGTTGTAAGGGATCCCTAAAAAGACGACAGAAAGGGGACGGAGAAAGCAAGGCCATACCTTGCGAAATCATCTCAATATTTATGCGGTGGTCTCCCAGAGTTGAGAACATCTTGCCAGCAATACCAACCATGTTCTTCATTTCGGCACCGACAAGACTCAGAATGGTCATCTGGTGCAGGACGCTGACCTGGCCACATTCCCGCAGGTCCCCAACGGCCTTATCGAAACAGCACCGCTCCGAGTTCCCCATGTGGATGGCAATGGACACGTGCACTTCGCTCGTCGAGATGAGATCCACGGATACCTTGTGTTGGTTCAGGATGGCAAAGACCTTGGCCAAGAAGTGATGAGCGATGGACCGCTTGTTGGAATGGATGTTGATGACCGAGATCTGGTCCTTGATGGTCACGGCCGTCGGTCGCTTGGGTTTCTTTCGTTGTAGTGGGTCTGACGGCTTCCTCGACCGTTGGATCTGCTGGTCAGCGGCGAGAAGTGGGTCGGGCCTAACGATGGTCCCTTCACCACGGGGGTTCTTGACGTTCTTGATCCGGATCGGGATGGGCGGTACCGCCTTGATGACCTGATCCATGGTAAGGTGGTGGATGACCTCAGACCCGTAAAAGGTCAGCTCAGCGGCTTCCGAGGGCGTGATAGAAGGGACAAGCCGTGCAGTTGGAACTTTGGAAGGGTCAGCGGTAAAGATGCCGTCCACCTCCTTCCAGATCTGGAGTTCTTCCGCCTTCAGGCCAACCGCCACCAGTGATGCACAGAGGTCGGTATAACCCCGTCCAATGTCTCCGTCTAGGAGGCTTCCCGGTACATTTCCAAAGAACCCTGTCACAACAGGAACACGGTCCCCGCAAGCAAGAATCTTATTTGCAATGGCTGTAGAAGCCTGGCGATAGAATGCAACATCAAGGCGACCAGGGCTCTCGCTGTGCAGCAGATCGGCTAGGTCAACATACTCGGCATCTACGCCCTTTATTGGACCTTGTCAGCACAATTAACAACTGATAGCATTCTAAGCTTACCCTATCTCTGAGAACGCAAGCCATGAAGCGGCAGCTCAGTTTCTCGCCGAAACTTACCACCCGGTCCTTAGCGCGGGAGTTGATCTCGAGCTTGAAGCGCTTGGCAGCCTCCAGATACTCGATGAGCAACTGGCAATCCTTCTCCGTTTCCTCCCGGAGCTGGGCGTTCAGTTGGGGGTCCCGGACAAAAGTGTCGGCTGCTTCGACATGATCCTTGCAGATGTCGTGGACGATGCGCTTGGCACTCTTGAGGAGGTCTTCTTGGGAAGCCTCTTCGCCAGGCGTGGCTACAATGGCGCGGAGGTTGTTGAAGACGTCCAGCAGCCTACAAGCCCGAACAGCCCACGCTCTAGTTAGTTCATCCCGCGAAACCTAGCTATGTTTGACTAAGAACGACCCCCATGCACAGTGCGGGGGAGAGTGGGAGACTGACCTGCTCGTGGTGCCTGTTGCTTTCTTACCCGTGCTCCGGGCGGAGCACACCACTACCAGCCGATTGCCCTCGACATGTGTTCTGGCCAGCGACGTTAGGATCGCTCTGGTTACCCTACTCTCCGCGGGGGGGGGAGGCGCAGTAAAAGCGCAGCCAATGTACACGCGCCACTCACCTGATGATGTCTGCAATGTTGATGGGGAACTTGCCCACGCTGGTGCCTCCGAACTTCTGAACCACCCAGCCCTTTTGCTGAGAGTTTTTCATCATGGTCGAGTGCCGGTGCCAGTCACCTTGTAGGAAAGGCGGCCCGGGACGCTGAATTAGGTTTGAACGGGGCCGGTCTCGGCGGAGCCTTGGGAATACCACACAAAACCACAAACCTCCGGAATTTTGAAAGGCTAAACCGGAGCACGGAACGCGAGGGAGATAACGGGACAACACGGTGGGAACTGGAACAATATCTCAGGCAGCTCCGTCTTTGTTTTGTTATGCGTAAGAACAGGAAGGGGAGAGCATCCAGGGTGGGGGGAGGGGCCAAGTTTAAAAGACTCTCAATTAAGACCAGGATTCCAGAACGGGTCGAATGGGGACAGGTGCAGGCAGCTCTCTGAATAAGCCAACCAAGCCCAGTCGGTGGTCAGATTTGGTTTGGAATTGCCTTATATGGCTAGACTTGAGCTGCCTATTTTTAAGATTTCTTGCCGGGCCTGAAAGCCGATCGATGATTTATTCATTGAGCTATTTACAAAACCCTAACCCTGATAACTAAATAGCACGTGACCACTTACCTACCAGGACACGAGGGAACAAGTTGGGTTCCAGTTGAACTTGACTTGACTCGGCTTGAATTGGTCACGGCGCAGATGCGCTAGCCGGTAGGAGCCTCGTGTGGGTGGTCCCCTGACAGGAGTCACCATTGCAGGTTTAGGGAAAAGACAGTAGAAAACCAACTGAAGACACAAAATGAGGCACGGTTTGCCCTCGACGGCGACACAGTCTCGGCCCCACCCACCCAAAACCCTCTTCCATGCAAGTTGCATCTGAAAATCCCCTCGGTGCCTACTTCGGGGGTCGATGTGTTTGGCCTATCCTGCTTGCTAGTGGGGTAAGTTGAAATCGAGGTGGAGAGCGTAAGTACCATTTACCCCCACCGGCCTAAAATCTCGCCCAGCCATACCGCCTCAATCGCTTTCGACTCTCGGATCACCAAGCGAGTTCGCGGCGTATTTAGCCACCACCAGGAAATCTCTCCTCGCTAGGGGAGGCAAACGTGTATTCAGCCGAGTAATTGTACAGGTATCCATCACATTTCTTCTCCTTCGAGTGGAGTGTATTGTGCTTTGTGGGCGCCGTCTATATACACTGGGGGCTTTGAGATATTGTCTCGAGTCTCAATGACCTGTCTGCTGTATGCGCCTCAAATGTGGTTACTCCGCCACGAACAAATAAGATAGTTTAGCCCCTCGAGGCACCCCAGAGACTCTCTGAGAGTCGTCACGTTAATTCTCTTTCTTCGGAACTTCAAGAATTTCGTCTTCCTCTTCGTCTTCGGCCTCCAGATCTTCCTCAATCTCCTCGACCTCCGTAATGTGAGAGTTGCCGGGAGGGCGGTGGTCAGGGGGCACATCACCGCCTGACATTTGCCATTCCATGAGCTTGCTGAAGGCGCTCTCCTTGTTGACGCTCAATTCGGCGTAGCTCCCAATTTCTGCAACGGTGCCGTCGCTCGAGAGCACAATGATCTTGTCTGATCGCTTGATGGTGGACAACCTGTGGGCGATCGAGATGGTGGTACTTCGGCCCTGGAGTAGGGCGGCAAGGGCTGAATTGACAAGAGTCTCGGATTCGGCATCGAGAGCCGATGTAGCTTCGTCGAGAATGAGAATTTCGGGATCTTTCAACAGTGCGCGGGCAATGGCAATACGTTGCTTCTGGCCGCCCGAAAGCTGAGCTCCTCTGGCGCCGACTTGGGTTTCTAAACCGTCGGGGAAATCACTAATGAACCCGCAGTTGGCCTTCTTAGCTGCGGCGATGATCTCAGCACGCGTGGCCGAAGGTCTTCCGTATACAATATTCTCAGCAATGGTTCCGGAGAAGAGAACGGGTTCTTGGGCAACGACTCCGATGCGCCGCCGCAGCGACTTGACGTTCATCTGTGCTATATCGACACCGTTGATGGTAATGGTGCCCGATGTAGGATTGTAGAACCGTAGTAGCAGGGAGGCTACAGTTGACTTGCCGCCTCCTGAAGGTCCGACGATGCACACATTGCTGCCCGACGGAATCTCAAAGTCGAGACCGTTGAAGATAGTGACGGCTGGCCTTGTCGGATATGCAAATGAGACATTGGAGAATCTGATGGGACCCTGTGCCGATATCACCTTCATGCCAACTGTCTGGGGAATTGTTGGTTTGCGGTCCTGAAGCTCAAAAAGTCGACTGGCTGCACCGACACCCTTCATCAGTTCTGAGTAGAAGCCACTAACTCCGAAGAGGCTGGACCCGGCGAATGCCGTGTACATCATGAATGATGTCAAGTCGCCGAGCGACATAGCGCCGGATCGGACCAAGTTGCCTCCGACGATGAGCATGGCAAGGATTGTCATGTTACCCGCCCAGCTAGTCGACGCAAAGAATGTGCCCGAGATAACGGCATCTCTCCGACCCAGGGCGAAGATCTTCTTTACCTGCTTGTTGTATCGGCCGACCTCCTGGACTTCGGCAGCGAAAGCTTGGCTCGTCTTGATGTTGCCTAGCCGTTCCTCGGCAATTTTCATCAAGGTGCCCACGTTCTTTTGGATCTGCCGGCTGAGATTTCTGACCCGCCGGCCGTAAAAGAATGCACCCAGCGCTATGGGAGGGGCCACGACGAGAAGGATGGAGGTGAGCTTAGGGCTTAGCCAGGCCATGACAGCAAATCCGGCGCCGCCGCTGACTAGAGATCGGAGACCGTCGGACAAGTTCTGCGTGATGCTCTTTCCTACAATGACCGTGTCCGAGTTGAGACGCGAGATCAAATCACCCACCCTATTGGCGTCAAAGAACTCGGCGTCTTGCACGTATGTGCGGCGATACAGCTGTGTTCTGAGACGTGACACAACACGTTCTCCCACGATGCGCAATAAAAGGATTCTACCAAAGTTAGCGGTAGCGCCGACAGTGAGGAGTGCCGCGAGTGCGCAGAAGAACTGCGTCATGGTAAGGCCAAAGAGCCGGGCGTCCGCCACGTCTGTCTTAGTTGAGAGATCGAGGATTTTGCCGACGATAAATGGGATTGACATGGTAACGCAGGATGAGATGATCAGTAATGTAACCGCAACCGACAACCATCTGATCTCAGGCCTGGCGATCTTGATGAGGCGCCAGATCTCTCCCAGTCCGGGCTTAGCATCCTGGGATCTTCCCTCTTTTGAGAGACGAGCTCTCATGTTGACGTGAGCGGCTTGCGCTGCTTTTGCGCTCCGTTGAAAGCCATGTGCTCTCACATAGTGTTCCAATTCACCTTCGCTTGGTTCCTGGGGTATAGGTGGCGTGGTGCTTTTGTCATCCTTGGCGCCTTGCAGCTTCGACCGAGTCGTCGATAGCCTGCGCAGTGCACCGAGTGGTGTCGCCCATGACGGCTCAATTGGGGGATGGAGCAAGGGGAGTCGGATGGAAGGACTCTTCGCCGTCGTCGTTGCGCGTAGCTCGGTCGCGATCGGCTTGGTACGGGGGATGAAAGACGACAAGGGCCGGATAGGCGCCACGACAATGGCATGAGGCGCGCGAAAGGGAGCTTGAGAGGAGAGTGCAAGGGAGAATGAGCGTTGCGGGAGCAGCACCGCGTGGCGAAATGCCACTCCCGAAACCATCTTGGCCGGTTTATCAAGTCACGCTTCAGTCTCTCTCTCTATCTCGGAGGGTCAAATCGCCTCGGGGCTATCATATCTCGTGAGGGTTGGTGTGGAATCGCTTCATGGGTTGTGTATCTGCGGCTATTAGGTTGAGTCGCAATTGCAAAGGATTGTCAGAAGCTAAAAACCGAGCAAAGCTCCGCTGTCCTTGCTGACAGGGGTCCATCGGGTAGTCCGGAGCATTCCGTCATCGCCGAGACCCGGCATCGAGAATCCTATTGGCTAACACATTCCGCAGGCTCGGTGTGAACAAGAACAACAAGGACTGTATCGCGAACCGGCGAAAAGCACTGTGAGTTGGGTCTGTGTGGGAGAACATGGTTTATTTGAACACAAAGCTAGCTCAGGGGCGAGACTTGAGATCATCAAGGTAACCCCTTGGTCAACTAAACGTACAGGTGGGGCTTTGCGGGCTGGCGTCTCAGCGAGAGAGATCTCATATCAAATATCTGGAAACGCCGAATAATCAGGGATCCATCCCAATGAAGGCTGTTTTACATAATGCAGAGAGTGACTTATTGTCCTCTATGGCTGAGGTACCGGCGAGAAAAGAAAGGTCCGACGGAGTGCCAACCACTCGATCGAGTGCAAGCGCGATGACTTATGAAGCACCGCTATCCTTCCGAAGTATCTCGGCGACTTCCGAGTCGATTCCGTCGTCGCCACCAAGATCCGGGAAATCATCTCCAGTCTCAATCTTGCGCTTTTTGGAGCCATTGGTTGGGACGGCTTGATATTGAGAGGCAAGGTTGGACAAAATCTCAATGCCCGGGGCAGATGGGAACGAGGCAGGCGCATTGGCGAAGGAAGGGACTGTGTGGTTCTGGCCATTGCGCCGTGCGGGCACGCTGTCGTAGACGCCGTCGTGGTCCTGATAGTGGGGAGGAGTAAGGGCCTCGACTTTTGGGGGGTCGGGCTCTGGCACTGGGCTCACAGATGAGTGGCTGCCAGGCGACTGCTCCTTGCTGCCGAGCGGAATGCCCCCAATGATGGAAAGTTCAACTTCCTGCCTCTTATTCTCGGTTGACGCTTGGCGTTGTTGCAACTGGGAAAGGTGACCCTCTTCTGTTTGCAAGGCCTCTCGGTTGGCGATAAGCATCTTCTCTAATGCGGCGAGGAGCTCTTTCCGGGCCTTGATACATTCCTTGACAGCGCCTTCTGCGTTCGCCAGATTCTTCAAAAGACCGGTTAAGCGGGCGGCATGCACGGCCGGAGCCGGGGCAGGATTAGATGGATCATTGAGCTTCTCATAATCGCTCGAAGTTGACGTGATGATGCCGTTGATCGGAGTGGCGCACTTTGCAACGTTTTGTTGAAGAGGCAGCAGCGGTGCGAGCTCAGGGGGAACTGACGACGCTGCAATAGCTGCTGCCGACCCGAACATCGGACCCCCAAAGCCACCAACCTTTACACTTCCTCTAGTTTTGTCAAGCTCTACCGAGAGTCAGCATTCGAACGAGTATTACGTCAAGAATGATACTTACCGTTGAGACGGGCCTCCATGGCTTCTTGAACATCACGGTCAAAAACGTGGCGGTCTCTCCATACATCAATAACCCTTCTTAATTTGGACTGAATGTCTGACGAAGCGCCCTTGTACGCTAACGCTGTCGCATCTGCGATGACGGGGGAAAATGCCTGTAGAAAATCGTCTTTCTGACGCGCTTTTGACTGCTGAGTTACTTCTGCCGCGTGATAAAGTCAGCAAGCAACACTACCGAGAGGCGCGCGCGAGAAATTGTGAGATTTGAGCGGCGTGACCAACCGTTTGCAAGGTATATCATGTTCAGTCTCTTTGCGCTGGGAAGGTCTCGAAGCTTCGTGTGCCACAGCTGAACAGTCTGGGTCGCATGTCGCCTATGGCGGTCAGCACCTGGCCGCGGGTACGGATCAACCTGCAATCGAGGTCGAGTATTCGCTTACCTATGGAACATGATCCATTGCGCTGTAGTTGCGATGCTGTCATGGCTCTCGTTCAAGGCCGATAGCTTGGACAGCACTGCGTCGTCGGTGTAAGCCATCTTGAGGAGCTAGGCAGTATATGGAGCCGAGGGAAAGAGAAGAAATTGAAAAATGAAAACCCAGAGGGCTAGTTATAAAACTTTGGAGCGCCGATGGAGGATGCCAGTTGAGTGACGTTTGGTGTTTATGCTGAGCTTCAAGTCATCTACGGGACGCGGATTCAATGAGGCCCGCGAGTGGACTTGCAATCTGGCATTAAATCACACTTTGCGAAAGGTCCTGCCCACATTGATACTGCCAATGACAACAAGATAGCTATCCGTGGCAGGGCTGTTGAGAACAGCAGTCTATAGGGTGTGCGGGTTCTTTAGTTGAGGTGGAAAGGAGTGAATGGAAAATACAACTGCAACTTGATTCTTGAAGAGGCGGTGCACAGACCTTCTTGCGCACGAGCCACATGACTGACGTCCTTGGAGTGGGTTGTGTCTTCATAACAAGCCATCAAACATTTACGATTCCACACCCGCCGCAACGCTCACAGCTCTATCAGCCTGCATTGGAAGCCTCCGAGTCTCCCGTTGAGAAACTCTCTGAATTACATTATAAGTCCAACCATTAATATGGCTGACCGATTTCCATCCTTGGAGGACTTTGATTCTGGTGGTAAGTTAGGCTGCCGCTTCGCTTGCTTGGTCGCGCCTGCTAACTTACCCTGAAGCGCAGACAGACATCAGAGATGCGTCCGAAACCCCATCTGCCAGTAATTTCTTGGAGCGAGAGAAAGCTGTTCTTGGCGACGAGGCCCGCCAATTCGCGACAGTTGAGGATGTCGACTTTGACGATGGCGACGATGATCTCCTGGGCGGTGGCGTCGGTGCGACTGGTGGTAATGCGGCCTTCGAGAGCCAATTTCCCGATATCACCAGCTCCAACCAGGTAAGTCTCCGCCCCTCTCTTTATGTGTTTATCGCTACACTTAGCTAACCTGACCGTTCTAGGCCGTCGCCCCCAACGGATCCATCACTGGCCCATCGGTCAGTTACAACTCCGGATACCAAGCATTCGCCGAAGAAGAAGAACCTGAGGTGATCCGGAACTGGCGCGAGAAACGAGACACCCAGAATGCGAAGCGGGCCGAGCAGTTTTCCGCCCAGCGAGCTGAGACCATCCAGGAAGCACAGGAGAACATCGACAATTTCTACGAGAACTACAACAATAAGAAGGAGAAAATGATTGCCCAGACTCGGAAGGAGGCAGAGCAGTTCCTCGCCAGCCGTGAGGATATCACATCAGGTGGCACTAGCTGGGAGCGGATTTCCAAGATTGTTGACGTGAGCGGAAAGGGTGCAAAGGGTGGTGCTGCGGGCTCCGGAAAGGAGCGTTTCCGTGAGTTGCTCACGAGCCTACGCAAGGACGAGAAGGCGCCAGGCGCGGAAGGATACTAAGGGAACTTACATCCCGTAATGCCGATATGATTGATGAAGGGAGTTGCTATTTTGCTCAACACAAGTCGCCCAATCTCCCTTCTTGAGTAGAGCCGAATGTTTTACTGTATTTTAGAGTCCCAACATTTGCAGGATGCAAAACAGTGGCACTTAGCAATAAGGCGGCGTTGTGGCCAGCGCAGTGGTATTTGACACATAGGGAAATCAACCACGGGGCTTCCAAGACTGTGTGCTCAGCTCTCCCCTCTCGTTGCGTCTATTTATTGCACGGTTGGAATACATATCAATTCAGTCACTTCATCCGCCTGGCTAACTCTGACGCGTGGATCTCTCTATTCCGTTTCTTCAATCCTTGCTGAACCAGGTATTGTAACCGAGGACCTTGCGGCCCATCGCGTACATGCAGCCTAATTCGTCGGTCAGTATTGAGAGCAGTGAAACGTCGAGTTGATCGTACATCCGAAGGTTCCCCACATGAGGAACAAGTAAGGAGTCATGAGAACGTTGCTTCGCGGGCTCTGCGTCATTTCGTCAACACCAATTACGCCCTGGGCACCCATCTGCTTTCAACATACAATTTTCCAGATGCGCGTGTGCGCCTTGTAAGCCTGCTGGTAGACACGCTGGTGCTCGGGCACCCTGTTCGGAGCGTTGACGAAACTGCCGACGCTGTTAGCTTTGTGATCTCCAATCCGCACGATGTGTTCCAGCAGCAATTGAAGTCGACGAAAGCGTGTTGTAACCGTCACCTTCGTGGGAGGCCAATTGCTTCCTGGGTCGCTTACTCACCCCATTTCGATGATAGATTGCAGAGCTGTTTGCTGGAACGGTTTCGAATGAGAGTTTTCGAGTGAGCGCTGTCATGTTGCAGGAACAGGTGATTCTTTGGCTTAAGCTCCTCAGCGAATGACGGAAACGAATGACTAAGCCGCGCCAGGGGCCCCACCGTAGAAAGCTGCTGCTCCTTTTCCCGGAAAGACTTCAACGCGCAACCACCCAAATACACACGGTCATGAAGCTTCTGCGCCTATTATAGGAGGCAGCAGGGCACTGCGATGCTGGTGCTCCGGAGCGAAAGACCATTATGCGATTGGTGTTGCTCCCCGTACGACGGATTGTTCTTTGCCGCCCAAACACCTTCCATCAACCTCGACCATCCCCAGAGTACATCTGTAATGAATTCTTGCAGTGTGCTGCCTTCACTGCGCCTGGCTGGCCGGGACGAAGCCGCCCCGTCCACACTACGTTGACTCGCCCGACAGCTGCCGTTCAGGAGCCGAATCTATCACAATCCTACTCCTACGAGATCGAGCAAGTTGATACGAGCCGCATAGCTACCGCCCCCGACTACGGCAAATGGGACTGTCTGCTTCATGATGAGAATCAGTTAGCCTTTGAGTCCAATGTTCGCAACTTGTCTCGGAAGGGAAAACGATCACGGCTCGTTGATCTTCCCGAGCAAGCGAACGACTTCCATCTCTGGCTCCTCATTCTCAATTATCGACGGGAACGAGATGGCTTGCGGGGAGTGTCGAAGGTCATGGAAGGGCTCCTAAAAAGAGGCAGCTTGTTCAGCATTGAAGGCGGCCCCGCCCAGACCTTTTGGAAGGAGATTCTTGTTTGCGCCACACAGGACCAGGACCTAATGGATAACGTCTGGGCTTACGCCGAATGGCTTTTTGACACCCATCACATCCAATGGCCGGGTTTGTACTCGGCGTTTATCACATCGCTGGTACGAGAGGGGCGCCTGCAAGACGCGTTGCGGTGGCATATGCGTCTGAGCCCTCACTTCGGACTAGATTCGGATAAGTTCTCTGAACTGTTTATAAGCTTGCTCGATATCTTAGGTGAGAGACAAGACATATTGCGGATGCTTTACTTGTCTAGCCCCCATCGCCATCTTTACGACGAAATTTTGCCTCGCCTTTACATTAGTGGTCGGTCGCAGCTGGCTCGTGAATGGCGGAGGTATCTCGTCTGCCATAACGACCTTCCCCGCTCAGTTGTCTCACGCCCTTTTATACGATTTCTAGCCGCATATCACCCACAAGACGCGCTCAGTCCGAAGGAGAAAGGGGTTGCGGGGCTACTACCCTTTGATGTGGCAGCCATGACTGTGAATGAGCCTTTGACCCCGCTCGGTTGTGCTCAAGAAGCACTGAATTCGCGCGAGTTTGTCAACCGGGTTCATGGCCAGACATTCGGCATATCGGAAAAGGATTATAATGACGGGCTGGGGGCCAGATACTTTGCCAGCACGTGGATTTCACTCGACTCTGCGATTAGGTCGATTCACATTCTCGGCCTGACATCAGTAGGACCTCTCACCCTTCAGTCTATCGCCCTGCGGGAAAAGAGCGCCAATGCAGTGAAGAAGCGCATCCAGCAACTCGAGGACGCACAGATAGGCATCGGCGATTCGAGTTATGCGCATGCGATATCCCACTGGGCCTCGACAGACAATGAGCAGCTGCTCTCTGGCCTGGTCCAATCCGACATGCATCCCGATATATTCGAGGGCGTTGGATCCGAAGGTGCTGCCCTCGCTGCTGCGGTGGTCACGAAGAATTGGAGCCAAATAGAGATAATCGCCGCTCTCAGGCTCCTCGCTGCGTCCCGGCTCATCACATCGGCCTCAAACCAACTTGTTCAGTCCTCTCTTCGATTCAACAATAGGTCTACAACTCTCAAGCTCCTTGATATGATGAGTCAAAACACAATTGGTCTGCAAGAGCCAACTGTTGATGCCATTTCTTCACACATACCAGGACAGGTCTCCCCGGATTCGGACCCAAGCGGTTTCGATGCTCGTTTCTACGCTTGCCTGTGCAGCATGCTGCTTCACTTCCAGCTTCCGCCTTCATCGGCGGCCCTACGAGCAGTTCTTTTTCAACTCGTCAATGCAGGCTGCTTCAAAGAGTTTGGCCGCCTCGTCACAGAGCTCGCAGACTACTACGAACTTTCTTTCCGGGACAGGAGTCGCCCAATGATGCGCGTTCACCAATCAGATGTGCCAATTATGATAGACAATGGCGAGACTGGGGGGAGGGGTTTCCAGCTGGTGCCCTGCGATCTCAGCTGGAAGCACCCATCTCATCCTTTTCGGCTGGCGTTTGAGACGACTCTCCAAAGTTACGTAATCCGACGAGCCTTGTGTCCGAACAATGCCACCAACGAAGCTAAGCTTGAAGCGCTCCACTTTGCAGATGGATTACGTCTTCTGTCAAGCTTACGAGCGAGTGGGAACTCGATTCTCCAACAGGCCATCGACGAAGGATACGTTCGTCAGATTGTGGTGGCATCTCTGGCTTCTTTGGGCGATGCCGCCTTCAAGGAGCTTTACCCAGCCTCCAAAATCAGCCGGCTCTTATCTGCCAAGGCGAGGCGGGAGTGGATGTTGCGGACTCTGAAGGAACAGGTTGACATGGCTTGGGGGTTTGAGCTGTTGCCGTCCGTGTCTGCTTTAGATCGGGAGATCTGCCACATTCAACAGCTCGGAACGAAAGGCCCAAGGACATGCCGTGAGTCTAGAGGGGCAAAGAAATGGAGAAGGGATCATAAGACGGGGTGACAGGACACCCGTCAATCCCGGCGAAGGCCGTCACCGTCGAGCGTACAACAGCGTATAACAGCAAAGATGCTCGGATTCATACACATCTTGCGCCTGACTCTAGAAAGAAATTGATATATACGCAAAATGTTGATGAAATCGAGAAAAAATTCCATGCCTCAATAGGCAGTATTGGTGTAAGTGTTCTAATCAACAGGGCTCTCAGACGATCCATCTGTAGGCTTCTTTGCCTTTTCGCAATTGGTACATTATCTTACGAACCTCCATAGCAGGCTAATCTATCCCTCCATATACTATCACCCAAGGCTCCTTGTGGTCTGTTATCCCTGGCGATTCTTTTTGGGCTTGATGATGAGCAATATTACCATGGCAGCGATGATGAGCAACAAGAGGAAGATGATTTTCCTCTTTGTGGTTTTTTTCTGGTAGCTCTCCGCGACCCGGAGTTCTTTGTCCGCCTCCTTGACATCTGTAGCCATGCGCTCCACGTTGTAGTCTATTCTGTCGAGCCTAGTACCCTGGTCAATAACCATTGTCTGCAGGTCTCGAAAGAGGTCAGCGAGCTCAATGATGCCCTGGGCAATGTCTTCGATCTCGCGCTCCCGCTGAGAGATGGCGGCGTCGTTGGAGTGGAGCAGCTTTTGATGGGATGAGGCCTGGAGTGTAGATTGTGAAAAGGACCTATCTGCGTCCGATTCTAAGATAGAGGGGTCGGTATAGCTGCTTCCCCCTGCCAACGGGGTTGAGGATCGCTCGGCAGGACTTGCTATTCCGGCCATGCCTTTAAGTTCTGGACAGAGTTCATTGTCAGTCTCCGATGCCAGATATGCGTTTTCCACGCCAACTCACTTTTTAGATATGTACTTTGCTTCTTCCTGAAACCGGCACTGGCCTCCTGTACTCTTGAGGCTAGGTTCACTTGTATGTTCTTAGCCATAATCTCATCGGCCCGACTGATCTGGCCCGAGGCTTTGCCCTCTTGCACCATCTGCTCGATGCGCTGGATGCAGCGGTGGCACTCATGGAACCCCCGTGTAACTGCCTGGGTCAATTGCTCAATTTCCCCTTCCTCGGCCTTCTTAGTCTCTTCGTCGTCGAATCCCGGCAATACGTGGTTCTGGTGCAGACGCTCGAGCTTCTGGCTTTTGTGGGCAATGTCAGCCAGCAGTTCTGACACTTCGTCCGAGACATCCGCCCAGCGTGGGGGCAGCAGATCCATCTCGATTACGGCATCGCCGTCATCGGCGTCGTAGGCACCCGAGGAGAGAAGGCCGCGGTGGTCATCCTCTGCCGAGAAGAGCACAGAGTTGCTGGCAGCACTGGTTGCGCCAGCGCCGAAGCGATCAGTCCAGCCAGGTGGGCCATAGCGGTTGCGATGTGTTGGGTGGTGGGCGGATGACTGCCGGTATGAGATGTACCTGTGACCGCGCACGTTAGTTGATGATAATTGACATGGGCATCTACGCTGAGCCAGTGTGGGAGCTAGCTTACAGATTCGTGCGGTCTCGCCACATGGCGGACGCCGGAAGGGAATGTGCCCCTCAACCCTCCCGCAGGCGCTGAATCCTAGCGATAGATAGGGTGATAATCAAGTGATGGATGGTTCTACCGTGCGTCGTCGAATTTTCGTCGAGGCATCACATCGCATGTTGGCGAAACCCAGCTTCCATTCCAAGGTTCGAGCTCAAACCAGTCCCACTGACGGGATGCGCCAGGGAATGGAAAGGCCAACCTGACAGCACAACCCTTGCGGCAGTCAGATGGCGCAAGCCTAGGCGCAGGGTTAGGGTTGACAACCCGCAGTATGGCCCGATGAGCGACCCCTGTGGCCCGCCTGCCCAAAAAGCCCCACGCTGTCTGCCCCCCTCATCAACCAGTTCCATTCTCGTTCCCATTGACCAAGTCGACTAACTCCCGTCCCAAACGATAACAAGCCCTGTGGACGCCCAAACCCTGACCGCGACGCACTCAGCACTTGTTATCCTTCCGCGCCATTCATCGCCGATATCATCAGCGCCTCACCCGCATTCAACACTCTCGAATTCTTGCCGAGCGTCCTCACTATGGTATTGTCTCCTCCCCTTTTTTGCCCCGCGGCTGAGGGGCAGTTGTCGACGAGGCTAGAGAGCTGACGACGCGATCGCGAGCAGGCGGACTCACTCACTGAAGAGCAAGTCTCCGAGTTCAAGGAGGCGTTCTCTCTCTTTGTAAGTCTAACTTGTTTTTCCCATCTTTTGTCAAACACATTTAGCGGCGCAAATCCGATCAGCGAGCTAACGATTATTGAATTAAAGGATAAGGATGGCGATGGTCAGTCTCCCCAGCCGCACCTGTGGGCTTACCCTCCCAAGTCGCCATGTCGGCGCCTTCAACGCTCCCCCATCGCGATGCTCACCCCCGTTGCTGTCGCGAGATGGAGCAGTCGCTCACCTCCCTACTGTACATCTACTAAATTGCAGCTAGGCCAGATAACTACCAAGGAGCTGGGAACCGTCATGCGATCCCTTGGGCAGAACCCGTCGGAGTCGGAGCTCCAGGATATGATCAACGAGGTTGATGCTGACAACAACGGTACCATCGACTTTCCAGGTATGAACCCACGGTTGTGTGTATACCGCCAAGACTAGCTCGCTGACAGGGAGACACCAGAATTTCTTACCATGATGGCTAGAAAAATGAAGGATACTGATTCCGAAGAGGAGATTCGTGAAGCATTCAAGGTTAGGCCATCCGCTGGAGATACATGAGCCAACATCTAAATTATTATGGTTCTAGGTTTTCGACCGTGACAATAATGGTTTCATTTCTGCGGCCGAGCTTCGCCATGTCATGACGTCGATCGGCGAGAAGCTCACAGACGACGAGGTTGACGAGATGATCCGCGAGGCTGATCAGGACGGCGACGGCCGTATCGACTGTATGTGTTCCTACAGGGACAAGACACTTGCAGCTGCTGATCTGATGATTAGACAATGAGTTCGTCCAGCTCATGATGCAGAAGTAACGTATCATCCAGCCAGCGATATCCTTCATTTACAAAGACAAAAACCGCACCTTTTGTTTCGGATTTCTCTGCTACTTTATTCTGGATGAACCCGGGTAGCCTACTAGAGGCTTGACATCGGCCGCAAACAATCGCCTTGTTCTCGTGCCAGGTACTGCAGTTTCACGTTTATTGCTTTCCTAGCCGCGGCGGTTGAGATTAGGACTGGTGGATGTGTTGCCTCTCTTCAGCGTGTCAATCAAGCTCATTCTTCGCTCTTCTGTTCCCGGGCTCATTTGGGCTTCGGCATCAATAGTACCAGAGACCCAACATTTGCCCATTGCTGCCTTGGCTGGTGCCTAATGTAGGCATGTGTGACCTAATGCCCAGGGCGAGTTTGATGCTTCTCCTCAGTTTCTGTCATGGAAAATGGTAACCCGATTCACGTCATCGGAGCATGTCAGAATCGCAGACAAGCCTAATGTCAGGTCAGTCATGCAGGTCGATTGTGGCAGTGCTCTCTAGCGGCATCGGCTCTCCCTTGGTCTCGGTCTGCAGCCCTATGGGGAAGAGACAGGTCATTCGGCTCGGTACGGGTAGCAGATCTCTAGCACTGTCCCAGCCGCGGCCTGCCCGTCTGGATTCCCACGATAAACGGGAAGCCCGTCTTGGACATTTGGGGGCGGGCTAGGGTTGATCGCTTTTCCGCGCTGCACAACCTGCACCACGTGGAGGCGCCAAGAAATCACACAGTGCCGAGAGAGAGCGTCACTGTGCCGTGTAACAAATAACAAGGTAAGATTATATGAACTGAAGACCTGAGATTTCATGGTGATGTTTGATCACTTCATCCGATATCTTGCAACTTCTCTGCCGTAGGTAAGTCAAATCAAGCCCAAGGCACATCGCTTATAACAGTAGGCACTCAATCATGTCCGGTGTTGTTGCTCGTATCCTTAGCAGTTTCTTCAAGGAGAATAAACTGCTGTAACTACGCAGTATCAGGATGTATCTTGGTATTCCCTCTCATGAGCTTCTGAAAGGGTTTATGGGAAACGCATCCAAGCTTCATCCAATCCATTCTATCTCGCTGCTTAGCAGGGTTGCGGAAGGGAAACCCCTATGTTGAATTCAGGCCTCGCAAAATTATTGGCGTAGGATTTGATGTGTTTCAGTAGGGGTTTGTTATGTACCTAAATGGTTGGAGGAGAGATATGTGTGAGGCGGTGAGTGAAGACACGGAGACCTTGGGTTTAAAATTAGGTCTGGACTTTCCTCGTCCAGCCCTAGTACTAGACAAGGTAGAAACTGTGAGAAAACCCGTGGAATGGTGTGCAGTTGCTGCCAAGCTGTAGTACCGCGCGAACAATCTTTCGGGGGTTAGATTGTGCTGCAATAATCTTGCCCAAAGTTACCCAATTCAGAGCTTGTCATTACGTGTTTCAGGTCATTGCAAACGATCGGGTGAGAGACTGTGAATAACCGGTGGAGTGGAGGAGAATAGTTCAAAGATTTTGACTTGCCTCTTTCCCGAGTTTCAAGTGAAGGGAGAACCTCCCATCCGTCTCATAGCTAAACCCGATAGGCCACGTTCGTGTCGACTCCAGTTGGCAGAAGCACATAGAGGAGATACTGTATGCTGGCTTGTGTTCGATGTCTCAAGCTTGCTGTGACTTTGGATTAATTTCTTCGTTCGTGAGCCTACGACCAAGGGTTACCTATTCCACCAGGCCAACAAGTACCCAATTGAGTCGCTCGACCTCGGTGGTGGCGAGGTTGAGTTTGCTAGAATGGCCAGGTCCCGGAGGTTCAGGTATCCCGCCATAGGTACGTCGATGAGTTTCTGCCGACATGACTGACGAGACTGCGGAGTTGATGCCAGCCTCTTTTGAAGATAAAATTCCTCGGCAGGTCATGTCAGATAACTAAGGCGACTGCTCGGACATGTTGGTAACATGAAAGCAGGCTTGAGAACGGAAACGGCCTCCCCATTGTGAAGTTATTGAGATGTCGCCATTATCGAAAGGGGAAAAAATAACTAGATAACTCGTGGAGCAAAGCTTCAGACTGTAATGACGCGGAATGTTTAGGCTTGTGGAGACTGAAAAGAACCCGTTGTGCAAGTCATGGAGGTTCCCTTTTGATTTATGCATCAAACCGAGCAACGCCAGCAACTGACTGCAGGGGCCTGGCCCGTGCGTGGGCACTGCTGCTCTGACCTGGATGCCACGACCGCAAAGTATCCGTGATCCTAAGGCAGACAACGGCGATAGCTCGAATTCCAGCTTTCTTGCTAAACTGGTTCTCTTTTGGCTTGAACCGTCCTACAGGCCCCCTTGCGGGCCCTCTGCAACCCCACAATGGCTTCACGTAAGTGCACGACCTGGCCGATTTGGCCGAGTCTCGATCCCCGCTGACACGGCTCTGTTCAACCCCTCAGTCAAGCAGTTCATCCGCAATGTTCGCGCCGCAAAGACTATCGCCGACGAGAGAGCCGTCATTCAGAAGGAGAGCGCCGCCATTCGCGCCAGCTTCCGTGAAGAGAGCGGCGATCATGCTGTCAGGTAGGAACAGTCCGATTTAGAGTTGATTCTTGGCGCCACCGTGTCACTGTGCTTTTGCTAACTAACCTGTACTCTCGCTCCCTCTAGGCGCAACAATGTGGCCAAGCTCCTCTACCTCTTCACACTCGGCGAGCGCACCCACTTTGGTCAGATCGAGTGCTTGAAGCTCCTCGCCTCTCCTCGCTTCGCCGACAAGCGCCTGGGACACCTCGCAACCAGCCTGCTCCTCGATGAGAACCAAGAAGTCCTGACCCTGGTCACCAACTCCCTGAAAAAGTGCGATAGAGGAAGCCCCATACATTGGTACATTTCCCTTCAGACCAGCTGACTTGCCGACTTTAGTGACCTGTCGCACTCAAACCAGTATATTGTCGGCCTGGCCCTCTGCACTTTGGGCAACATTGCCTCAGTAGAGATGTCGCGAGATCTGTTTCCCGAGATCGAGAACCTCATATCTACAGCCAACCCATATATCCGCCGAAAGGCTGCCCTGTGTGCCATGCGCATATGCCGCAAAGTCCCCGATTTACAAGAGCATTTCATCGAGAAGGCTACACAACTGCTCTCAGACCGGAACCACGGCGTCCTGCTCTGCGGGCTGACTCTGGTTACTAGCTTGTGCGAGGCCGATGAAGCCGAGGGTGGTGAGGAAGGCATAGTTGAGAAATTCAGACAGTTTGTGCCGGTACTGGTGAGGACATTGAAGGGCTTGGCATCCTCGGGGTATGCACCAGAGCACGATGTGACCGGCATCACCGATCCCTTCTTACAAGTCAAGATTCTCCGGCTACTGCGAGTTCTTGCTCGCGGCGACGCTCAAGTCACAGAGCAGATCAACGACATCCTCGCCCAGGTAGCTACCAACACGGACTCTTCCAAGAACGTGGGCAACTCGATTCTGTACGAGGCGGTTCTTACCATTCTCGACATTGAGGCCGACTCGGGTCTCCGAGTGCTTGGTGTCAACATTCTCGGAAAATTTCTCTCAAACCGAGACAACAACATTCGCTATGTGGCTCTCAACACATTGGTAAAGGTCGTGGCCATCGATACCAATGCTGTGCAGAGACACCGGAACACAATCTTGGAATGCCTGAGGGATCCGGATATCAGCATCAGGAGGAGAGCACTGGATCTCAGCTTTACTCTCATCAATGAGAGTAATGTCCGTGTGCTGATTAGAGAACTCTTGGCTTTTCTTGAGGTTGCTGACAACGAGTTCAAACCCACCATGACGACACAGATTGGCCTTGCAGCCGATCGATATGCGCCCAATAAGAGATGGCACTTCGATACCATGCTTCGCGTCCTAACTCTTGCGGGAAATTATGTAAAGGAGCCTATTTTGTCGTCGTTTGTCCGCCTCATCGCAACGACTCCTGAGCTGCAAACATATGCAACGCAGAAGTTGTTCGCGAACCTCAAGAAAGACATCACGCAGGAGAGTCTGACGCAAGCCGGCGCCTGGTGCATCGGCGAGTATGGCGATGCGTTACTCAGGGGTGGTCAGTACGAGGAAGAAGAGCTCGTGCAAGAAGTCAAGGAGCATGAGATCATTGATCTTTTTTCCACGATTCTTAACAGCAGCTATGCGACACAAGTCACTACCGAGTACATTGTCACAGCCCTGGTCAAACTTACTACAAGGCTCTCTGACCCGTCTCAGGTGGAGAGGGTACGTCGACTCCTCCAGACTCATCAGATCAGTCTGGATGTCGAAGTGCAGCAGCGCGCCGTCGAGTTTGGCAACCTCTTCGCTTACGACCAGGTCCGCCGTGGTGTGCTAGAAAAGATGCCACCTCCCCAAATCAAGGAAGAGTCGCGCGTCTTGGGTGAGGCCACCAAGAAGACGGCGAAGGTGGCTAACCGGAAGTCCAAGGTTGTAAAGCCCAAGGAGGAAGACCTGCTCTTCGACCTCATGGGTGACAGCGGTCCACCGGTATCTTCCCCTGTTAACGGTGCTTCAAACAACGCGGACCTTTTGGCAGACATCCTTGGGGGCGCCAGCTCACCCCCACCCGCCTCGTCATCGGCGACTTCTGGTCAGTCGAATGTCGCCTCTATCATGGATTTGTTTTCCCAAGGTCCCACTTCCGCTTCGTCCGCTCCTGCCGCGGCGGCCGCTGTGCCTGTCCCGGGTGTCGACCTATCCTCGATGACGGGATCCCCGCCTCAAGCAGCTGCGCCACAAGCGCCGGCAGGATATCCTTGTTACGATAACAACGGTCTGAATGTTACGATTCAGACGCAAAGGAATGCTGAAGGCACAATTCAAGCCATCGCTCGGTTCCGGAATTCTGTGAGCCCTCTGTCCAATGTTGGCCTTCAGGCGGCTGTTCCGAAATCCCAGAAGTTGCAGCTGCTCAGCATATCCTCAACAGAACTTGGACCCAGAGCCGAGGCCACACAGATGATGAGAGTGGCAGGATGTAAAGGGGTAAGTTTCATGTTATCTGTTGGGTGTCATCTACATGGACGTTGCAATGCTGACGTGCATACAGCCTCTGCGCCTGCGCTTGAGGATAGGATACACTCATCCATCAGCTGGTCAAGTCATGGATGTGGTTAACTGGGTAGAACCGTCATAAATACGCGTATGATGATCCTACTCGACAAAAGGAGGGAAAAGAGGTGAGATAGATGGATTCACGACCAACTCTGATCGGGATACATGGGTGTCACGGGCCAAGCAGGCTGGTCAAGTGTTGGACAAAGCTTATAGAGTGGACTTACTGCCAGCACCTGGAGAAGGGCAGCTTTGAATGGAATTGAGCCAGCAAAATGAGTTGAAACCGCTACGCTCAAAGCAGGTGACGTGAGCTTGCTGCTTATTCTTCTGGCCCAGACAGCGGCGGCGACGTGCCAAGAAGGCACGGTTACACCGAACGCAATCGGTTCGGAATAGAGACGTTTGGTTCTGTGCTAGATACCCTAGGTAGCTTGGCAGATTCTGTACCACCAAGCTTGATGAACGGTGGACGGACCGCACCTTCCCGAGCAAGCGCTATCTCTAATTCCATTTGCCCTCCTCAGGGCACAGAGAATTTCAGGCCTAAGAAATGGAGTGGTCGGCACGCTTGTCTCAGGGCTCAGATCACCGTGCCATGGTCGTGCGTAACCTATTTGACGGGAATTATGAAGCACCCGCGGCTGTTGAGACGGTAGGGTAGAGCCTTATATCATGCCGTCGGTGATTCTATAGGGAGACTTTTTGCATTTGGTATGCTGATCGGGTTTGCCCCTGGATTAATGATAATTTTCCTTACTCATCTTACATACCTTACTTATGGTATGGAGCTAGGTTGCGAACCGCGAGCAGCTTACATGTTGTCGCAGGTAGTTAGTTACAGTCCTACAGAAGCTTCATCTTGATCTGGAGGGAGTGCCGCGTATTTAGACACGCAGAGGAGCGGGAACCAACAAACACACGTCGAACCTGAAATGTGTTTCGGGCAGTTTGCGTGTCACCCGCCACTCAGTCCAGTCCTTTTTTGAGGTGGGAAGGTGGATAGATTACCAGAAACAAAGGTTCCACCAAGCCCTCGTCATCGGCAGGTTTGTGGACATTCTGTTGAGGCTTGGGACAAAATTTTGGGGAACAAGGAAAAGAAAAAGGGGGGGCACGGGACATCCAGGCGGGGTGATTCGCACCACACGGCCAATGCGCAGCAAAGTGTTGTGAGATTTGAGAGGAGCTTCTTCCGCTGAAGTTACCAGTTAGATGGCGTGGGGTGGGGTGGAACATTTGGGGCTGACAGGGGCGTGCTCACTCGGTGGGTTCCTCTACTGTTGTTTGTACAACGCCGTTGGGTGTTTCAGGGCGTGCTGACATGCCTTGGGACTCTGTTTATCCGGGGACCAGATTGGTCACCCCCACCCCTTTTCTTGGAGCCTCGTGTCAAGTCAGGTAGCACACAAGACAGCCTTGCATACTGCCAGAAGTAAAAGAAGGGGAACACGTGGAGAAAGACGGAAGAGAGGAGAAAGCGCTTTGACCTTCCCGGTCGTTGAGGGAAACTTTCCTTGAAACGTTTGTGCACTCGCCAGCCAAGCCACCTTTATCACTCCATGGCATCGCCGTACCCGGCAGTTAAGAATACCGCGCCAGTGCTTCCCCCTGTCTTCATTCCTTCCAAGCATACACCAGGCGGGGAGTGGGCACAGACGACCTTTTCAATTCTGACACGATGCAGTACTTTGGGGAGGAAACCACTGACCAATCTCGCATATGGTAAGATCTAGTAATGGTCAAATTGTCAGGTTCAAGCAGCAGCGCAAAATTCACTTCGCCTAAACATATCATTTTCTTTAACGTTACACAGGCCATAGACGACAACATCGTTGCAAATCATCTCCCACTTCAAGGGGCAGGGCGTATCCCCATCAACGCGGGGATGTTAAAACAACGCGACGAGGTAAAGAGAAGGCGGGGACGGGGGCTCACAGATCTTGGGTGCATCTTTTTTCCAAATTCCCAAGACGACCGCTGGCATGGTATGTCGATCATCTTAGACTGGGTTGGGTTCCGTGCGTGTTTCAGCCTTATAGTCGGGTCCGTCCTCGGTTATAGGCGGGACCCCGAATCCCGTTAATCCAGTGGGGGGGCATTTGCATTCGTATTGTGCAGGAGGAGCTTCTAATGTCTCGTCTTGCAATGGAAGAAAGAGGTGAGTGGGTGGCAGGAATATTCGTCGTCGAAGGCACTGATTTACTTACTCGATATCTCTGAGACTGTATTTGGGTTGAATTTGTTATATTCTATCCTTTGCCTTTCTAACGGTATTCCGAATGACACGGTGAATTTCTGGTCATTAATCGCCAACTAGTATGGCGGGCTTAGATTATTAGCATAGCCCACATACGTATCGGGGTTCATTGGCTGCAATAGGGCACTCCACGATGCTGCCCAAATGGGGTATACGTAGCTCAAACGGGTGGTGGCGAAAGATGGGATGAGGGCGGGGTGGCGCCTCTTCTAGGTAAAGAATGCCCTGGAACGGGAGTTTCATCTCATCTTGTAAGTGATTTGCGGATTGGCCAAGAAAGGGTCAACACAGCCGATCGCGGTGTGTGGACCTCCCGAAGGGGAAGAGGGGTGTGACGTGAGAGCCAAGCTGTTTCCCTGTCACTCGTGTAAGCTCTTGGCCGTCAAAGTCCAAATCCTCTCAAAGCGGTATGTCACCTTGACTCGTTCGCGAGATGTGTTTAGGTACCTAGAAAATTAACAGTCACCAAGCACGGCAGCAAGATTCGGCAAAGACTATTACAGCTTAACAGCTTGATATTAGACGACTAATCCTTCTCCCGCGGGAGCTTCCTCTCATTGTGTGCCGTTTCCCAGCTGACACTGGTGATGCGAGGGTATATCCGAACGATGATAATTCGATAGGTCCGTCAGGCTAATAAGCCCCCAAGACTACTACCATTTGAAAATGATGCAATGACCCCCAAACTCCCCAGAAAATCCACCAGCTGAGCGCCATGTAACGCCCGAGTACCATGCATTAAATGTACACATGTGACATCCACGCCATATGATACAACTTCGTAATCGTTATCCCGTGTTATCTAGGGTTGGCAGCTGCAAGCAGCTTGACCAGCGAGCCAGCTCGTAGCTTTGGGTTATTGGGGTGTACCCTCGAAAAACCAGTATCTGGATCATCGTAATTAGCCTCTTATTTGTCACCGCAATGCCGAGAACTTACTGTGTGGCATATTGAACTTCAAAGTGGGCAGGCATTCCTTTGCAGGACGTAGGTGCGCTGCCACCAATTGTCTCAACACGGTACACTTCCTGTAGGCCGCCAGTGGCACCGGGGCGTGCCTTGAGCTTCAACCATTGGACAGCGTTCTCGCCTTGCTGGCCTTTGGGCGCATCGGCAGGAGCTGGGACACCAGCATCCTTCGAGCAAGGGATACCGCCAAGCTTCAGGTTTTGAGTGGTATCAAGGTCAAAGAAGGGAACCAAGGTGTTGGTCACGTTAGTGAAGTAGTGTGACCCGCTGACCGCAAGGTTTGACGGCGTGAGCTTCTGCGAAGCCTCACTCTGTGTCAGGTTGAAGTTGAGTGACACCTTGCCGAGCATCTTAGCGAGATCGGGGTAGGTGGCAGCGATGCAGGAGACGTTGAAGAGGGTAGCGAGAGCACCCCGAGCTTCTGGGACAGCGGTCGAGTTGCTGATGTCGCATGAGTAGTTCTGAGTGCCGCGGCCGATAGCAACGTGTTTGAGAGTGAGACCGGGGGTTACAGGAGGGAGAGGTGGGGTCGCTGTTAACAAGCGTTAATGACCTGAGTTACCAACGTTGGGCTGGCTGAAGCATACTCGTTGGGAGGACCGCCTTGGAAAGATCACAGATAGGCGCCGAAGCCATCAAGCGGCTTTGTTGGACCTTGTTAGAGAGCATGGTGAAGTACTCCGTCATAGTATCGAGGCTGCCAGGCATGGCCGCGGCCAGGTTGAGATCGGGGTAGACTGGGGCCGCAACGACAGCCGTGGCGCCGAGCGCCGACAGGAATACTCGCGAGGCAAGCATGGCGACTGACTTTCTTGGTTGTGCCTTGCTGTGGGTTTGATCAATTAAGAACCGTTTTCCCGTCAGACTCGAGTGGCAGGTAAGAAGAAGTATGAAAGCTGTGCGAACCAACGTGGAAGACGGAAAGGAAACCCGAAGATGGAAAAGGAAAGAAGGGAAAGTTGATCCTGGGATCAGAGGGCATCAACCAGGCGATATGTGCTTGAAGGCTCGAGAAATGAGAGGCCAGAATCCCTCGGCCCATGATGGGAAGGCCCGTTATATACAAAATGCTGTTGAAGCATGAATGGCTGGTTGAAAAGGTCCTCATCCCTTGCTCAACATGGCAGTTGCTACCCGCTGGGACACCCCAGCAAGGAAGGAATTACACTTAGATTGAAGCAGGGGTCTGATTCGATTTGGAAGCGCGTCCACCCGCCAAGATGATCTGCATCGAGATGAACCCCTGTCGCCTATCTCCCCACACCCCTCCCGAAAACGCAGGGGGGTGGAGGACGAGAGACCAGACACGCCGAGTTTGAGGATTTGAGAGGGCGCTTGCGACCAGGAGCCCGCGCGTTCGGATCGCGATTTGCAATGATTTTCACTGTCTCGAGATCGCTGCCCACTGCGTGCACTTGAATCCAGGGAGAGCGAACACAAATACATCTCGAACAGGAGTTCGCAGCAACGCCTTCATTATCCAAGCACCCCGACTGCACGGATCTCTATTACCACGCCGGTACCTGTACGGCACCGACAGGAGTGGTACTGAGAATAGGCGGATGGATTGCTGACTGCGTATGCTTCCTCCGATCTTCCATGATATCCATCCAGCCTACGGAGTACTGCGCACATTTTTGTTAAACGAACCAGAGGTGCGCGAGGTAACCGTGCCGAAGGTGGACTCCTCCTTGCAAAAGAAATCACTAACAGAAGGGCAGAAGAGATCAAGAGGTGCTTCGAAGAGCACATGGTGTAGACGTAACAAAGTAAAAAAAGCCAATTGCAGGAGCAATTTTTCTGTGCCGGAAACTCTAGGCCCGAAGGGACATGACGGCCGGCAGCCGGAGAGCTTCCTGGGCAGATGCGGGGCGGCGTCAGGTAGGTGTGCTGCTGGGGTGCAAGGGGAAAATAACCTGGTGGTGGAGGGCAAGCAAGCAAAAAGCCAAAAAAAGCAGAGCGGTAAAAAGAGGGCAAAATGAAGAACACGGGTAAAAATAGTTGGACACTGGGCTGGCCGTTCTCCCATGTCATTCGCTCGCTGCTCGCCTGTCGCTCCGGGGCCGTAGCCAGTGCAACGCTGCACGCGTCTTCCATATTACACTACCCCTGCAGCGACATTTCGAGCGAGGGCGGCTGTGACCAGAAAGCTTGGTGCGCCGTTAGGGCACCACGAGCCCGCGATAGACGCCCGGCCACCTTTTGTGCAGCCAGACGCGCGCCCAACCATCGATGGCGCTTTGCACACAGCTACTGGTAACTACCATTGTACTTCGATCGGCCCCACCATGACCGTACTTCGTATCCAATCACCGGGCATAGATTCAGCGATTCGTCGATGCTCGATGGGACGGCCTATCTTTCTAACCTACCCAGAACCATCAACAACGCAAGATCGGATAATGCAAGGCCGCGGACCAGCAGGAGAAAGGCGGTCCTGGAAAGAGGCCTTCCCGGACGGCACAACTGGGGAGAAGACGGGAAACGGGAAACCGGCACGCAAAGGGGGGATGACGCAAAAGACACAATTTTACTCGTTTCTTCATTTTGTTCTTTCTCTGTTAGCCGCAACTGGTCCCACTAGGAAGCAGAATTCAACTCTCCGTCGCGGTGTTTTTTTCTTTCCTTCATTTATATATATACACCATTTCACGTTTTTACGATAATAATTTACCTTACAGGGGCCAATTTTCAACTTCAAGGGTAAAAGAAGGTAATTACAGAGAATATATCACCGTTGAGATGCGCGCATAAATTGTAATACCTTGGGCCCTGATAAGTACTGGACAAAGGGGAGAATTGAGAAGAAAAAAACCGTGGAATGGTGTATATTTTGGGAGGAGCTCTCTTGTTGTTTCTTGCTCCTAATCCATTCCTCCTTCTCTGGCAGTGGTAGTTGAACCTGACAAACGAGCATGGGGGGGACCTTGCGACAAATAACAACCACCCAGCAACATTCCTCTTTTCTCAATACTTAACAAGCATTCTCCCAGCCCATACCTACCAATCAAAGTTGCCCCTTTTTTTCTTTTCTTTTTTTCAATCCAGATTGTCTTGTTTTCCAAACCAGAACAGCATTCTTAACTAGCTCATGCTCTGTCTCCCCTCGACTATTCCCGGTAAGCCTCTCCTTACTTTTTCAGCATCGGCAACCGTTGTCAAGGTCCGTTTGCACAACCGCCATACTGCAGGGAAGGGCCCGCTTTTAAACGCCCCAGCCGTAACCGAACCGCTGGTCTGGGGTTTTCTTTGCTGGGTAATCCTGGCCAAGGAACGATTCCTCGCGCTTCACGGAAAGTCGAGTTACGTATGGAAGTTATCGTACCAGCGGTATTGCGGGGCTATATACAATCGCCCCATACACATACATACCTACACGTACACATAAGCCGTATATACAAACAACCAAGTATGATAAGCAAGCAGGGGGGCTCTGTTTCACACCCATTCTGACCTGCTCAATGAGGCTTTCCTAAGCGATGCCGCCTAACATCCACTCACTGCCTAAACGCCCACCGCTCACCTCCTTTTCGTCATCCGATCATCATCGTCCACCGAACCCCTCTTCCTTCCACTGCCCATGCCTCTCAGCCGTCCCGTCGCTGCCGCTTGCAGCATTGGCAGCGGCAACAGCCGCCGCAGCAGTCTCGCCAAGGTGGGTAGCAGTCTTATCGACGTCAGCCGTACCCAACCAATATAGCGACAAAAAGACCAATACATGCAGCGCGACGCAATACACGGCAAACAAGTTCCGGCTTGTCCTGCTCGCCAGCACCATGCGAGTCACCGAGTACACCATGCGCTCGGGCAGGCTCATGCGTTTGTAGGCACGGGCGGACTCGCGACCGCGGAAGGCGGCAAAAGGGGAGATGTTGGATTCGTACGCCTTGCGGTATCTGTCGAGGGCGATACCGGGGCTGCTTGGGCCACCGCCAGCGCCGATGGAGACGGTCGATGGATTGGGGTTGGAGGCGTAGGCCGATGACGAAGACGTCGACGCAATGGCTGGGCCTGCGCGGCTGTATGATGATACGTAGCGAGTTTTTTCGTAAAGGTTGAGGTTATCACGCTGTAGTGCCGCAACCTCCTGGCGGAGCCGTGAAACGGTGCGGTGGCTCTCTGAGAGCTCCTGCTCCAGTTGCGCGTTGCGCTTCTTGAAGCGGTCGCGCTGGGCCGTGATCATGGGAAGGATGCCCGATCCGCCTCCTATTGGCTCGCGGTCTGGGTCGCGAGGGTTGAAGCCGCTGATGATGGAGGATGTGGGTGACGTCCGTCCCCCTTTGCGGCCCGGTGCTATTGATGGTGCGTACCGGCTGACGTAGGTACCTGCTACCGATGTACCTGATGGAAAAGTGTTGGGGGCTTCGGCTTGAATGGCTGAGAGTTCATTTTCGAGCTTCTCGTTCAGGTTTTGAGACTTCTCTAGCTCGGAATTTGTCCTCGACAACTCTTCCTGCAGGTTCTGTAGTCGGCTCTGGAGGTCCTGGTGTGATACTCGCAAGATGGTCAGCTCGTCACCAAGCTTCTTGTTCCTCGCTAGGAGAAGCTGTTCTAGTGTGTCACCCTTCCCGTTTGCTGACGCACTGGGGTTACCGCTGCTGAGATCTCGCATCTCGTCGTCATCCCCAGTCGAGAACTCGATGCTCTTGAGTACTTCGAGTTCCTGTTTGACATCATCGTAATCACTCCACTTCTGCACCTTGCTTTTGAGGGCATCACGCTCCTCCTTGAGCAAGCTGACCTCTCTCTCCAAACTACGAAATTTTTGGTCCAGCTCCCGCTTAACACCCTCCTTTTCAACTCTTGCAGCATCCAGCTTCCGGATGAGGGAGGAGTTTTCAGACCTCACCCGCATGTAGCCAGGGTCATCCTCCAGCGCAACAGCGGTTTGCACGGGCACTTGAGACTTGGCTTGAGCAAGATCGAGACGCAACTGTTCGTTCCGAGCCTCAACTTCAGCTAACCTCGCGCTTGTGCGTTCGAGGTCCGAGTGAACCATTTCCAGCTCGGCACTCGTGACATGACCGCGATGTCCGTCTTCATCATCAGTCCTTCCCAATCGCTGGTTGACCTCATAGCTGGCTTTGATATCGTTCAGTAGCCGGTCTTGATTCTCAACCTTGTCCTCGAGAGCTTTCTCCTTTGCGGCCCAGTTATCCTGTTTCTCCTCTAAGACGGCTGTCCACGAAACCTCTACCTCCTTGAGTTTGGTTTCTAGTGTCTCTTCGAGCTTCTGTCTCGTGTCACGCTCTGTCTGTAGCCTGGCCTCCGTTTCCTCAAGCTGTGTTGTAAGCCGAGCCACTGTCTGCTGCAGATGCTGGTTCTCCTGGCTAAGTTTCGGTAGTGTGTCCTCCGATACTAGCATTGAATCGACCGATGCCTCGAGTAGTGGGTATGGGTCGGGAGCTTCTGATAACGCGGTATAGGCATGTAAAAAGGCCGAGTTAATAGATTTGGAGTGGTTCGTGAGGACATCGATGAACGTCTGATAGGCTAATAGAATTCAGTCTCAGTCCTCCATTGGACATTTGGTAAGTACCTACCCTTAAGCAAGCCCTTGATCTCTCCCAGCTTTCCTGTATCGTCGAGCTTCCTGAATTCCTTCGTTTTTACCGCCAGGTCCTTTCGCTGTACGGTGGAGTCTCGTTGGTGGGCGACGATCTCCGAGGCCGCGTTATCTAATGTCGAGATTAGGGTGGTAAAGTCGAGACCTAGTGAGATCATTAGTGTCTGTGGGATATGGCGAGGGTGTTTGGGTCGCGTGTCGTACTCCTCCATTGTGAGATGGCGCTCTGAAATTTATTCGTCGCGTCGCTCGACGGGTTCACACCTTGGTCCGCTGGAGCTGCGGCAGCGCTGGTGTCGGCCATTGCGCCTCGAAAATGACAGTTTTGGGTGGATTTACAAAGAAGTTGACGGCCAGGGCCAGGAGTAATGTCGCAGCCGCCCGGACAACTCTTCTGATGACGGGATGTTGAATCTTTTCGTTGCCTATTACTTCGTTCGCACGTTGTCAATGTGACGAATTGCCAAGTGGCGACTCTGGCGCTTCTGGTTGGCCCCAGCTGATGGTGGGACCTGCAGTTAGGGCGGCATCATGCATGGGAGCTTGACCACCGCTACCAGGATTCTCAACGGCTCGTTGCCGGCGGCCATCGACTTCAGAGTTTGACAATCCCGTATCCCCAGCAGAGTGAAAAGCTACAAACAACGTCACCGACCTTCGAAGATACCATTACTCACGTCCAGATCTAGCAGAACAAGCAGTTTTGGAGCGGTTTGGGCCGCACTGAGGATAATGCACGGCAACTGAAAATGGCATCGGATGCGCCGCTGAACGAGAGGCCCCCCACCTTCGTCACTGGCTCGGTCGCTGGCCCCTATGTCTTGCGCCCGCTGCTGCAGAACGTCCCCCTTTCCGCCGATGGGGGGAATGAAGATATCAAGATCAACTGTGTCGATTTCTTAGGTATCTACCCTCCGAATCAATCGGCTCCCTCAGTCTCGGTAAGCCTCTGACTGTGTATCGTGCGCAGACGGAAACCTCTACGTCGGCACCACAGCTTCGGAGCTGCTCCACTTCTTCCAGATACCTCCCGATCCCCAAGACCCGACCAGCGGCTCCCAATTCATTCTCGCCTCGCGTTTGCGCCCAGCATATTCGGAAGCCCAGGCCTCCCCGAGTGGATCTCGTCCTGGCGTCCAGCAGATCCTACTTCTTCCGCGAGTCGGGAAAGCTTGCGTGTTGTGCAATTGGACTGTCACGTTTTACTCTCTCCCCGAGCTCAGCCCCGTGTTCGGCACAACCCAGGTCAGGAACTGTAACTGGATCGGTGGTGTCGACCTTAATGAGGGAAGTGGTGCTGCTGGTGACGATAGGTCAAGAGGCGTGACCATCCTCCTCTCGCTCAACCGTCGCATACAGGTCATCAGAATTGGTGAGGATGCTCGTGTGGTTCGGGTACGTTATTTTTCGAGTCATGTGGGCTGCCGGGCTGACAGCGGTAGAAAATCGACTTCGCCGGTAGTACGCTCTCGGTGCGCCGATACTCGGTCGCCTGTGTGGCTGATTCCCGGAGTTATGCTCTGCTGGATATAGACAGACAGCTCAAGATCCCGTTGATGAGCATATCTTCATTGGACGACTCGCAACCCGGAGGTCCATTTGGACTGGCCCAAAATATTGCGGACGAGTCTGACGGAGGGCTTCTGAGAAGCTCGTCATCCGCGACAGCCCGTCCTTTACTAGTGCCATCTGAGGCTCCAGGGGGCCACAGTAGAAGCTCAAGCTTGGGTGGGTTCATCGCTGGCGCCACCAGAAGACAAGAGAGAAGGGCAGGGGAGACTGAAGATGCTATTTTCCAGGAGGCTGATGCCCCTGCGGTCTCAAGAAGTCCTGGGCCTGGTGGTCGGCCATCGAGCCGTTCTCAACATGATGCCAACAAACCTCTACCCCCTCCACCACGCGAGCCCGGGGGATCGATTGCCGCTCTAGCTGCCGGCTCCAGCTCGCCCGCCCGGACAAGTTCACCGCCAAAACCTGGCGCCGTCTTCTTGAAGCCCCATATTGTATCGCCGGCCGCCGAGGAGTTCCTCATTGTCACAGGAACCGGTCCCTTGGACCCAGGCATTGGAATGTTTGTGAACCTAGACGGTGACCCAACCCGGCCCACACTCGAGTTTGAAAGGTATCCTCGTGAAATTGCGGTTGATGGGGGTTCGACGGACCTTTCCTCCTCACGGACATCACTTACCCCGGATGAAGACGGCTATGTGCTTGCATCTATGGCTAGGGAGTTTGACGGTGGGCTCCGTAACGGTCTCGAAATCCAACGCTTCGACATAAATGTGGGGGAGGATGAGCCCGAAAAGTTCTGGCTTGAAATCAGGGATAACGACCCCAAAGATACGACACCACCCAGCAAGCCTATCGGAATCCGGTCTCTGCTACACACTGAAGAGATGCGGTTTGAAGAAGTTGTTGATCTCCTATGTCAAAGACGCTTCTCCCCCTTCAGCGGCCACGCAGCCACGCCAACTATGTCAATTGCGAGCTTTGATTCTCGGACAGCTTTGTCTATGGAGCGGCTGTCTCAAGAGAAGGAGCTTTTTGATCGCGACCTAGAATCTGACGACGAACCATTGCCGGAAGGCTGGGAAGTCAAGAGAAACAAAGAGGGCGAGGACTTCGTCCGATCACTAGCAAAGACTTCATCACGCCTGGCTGTCTGGGCAGGATCAGATATATGGTGGGCTGTGCGAAATCCCTTGCTCTTGCGAATGGAGTCTGCGGTGCAGCTCGCGGCCTCCAAAGATCGGCAGACAGCCCAGGACAAGAAGGACACAAGGCAGCATATCATTTCCCTCCTGGCCACTATCAAAGACCGGGACGCAAAATCAGAGCTCGAATTCATGACGCTGGGCTACATTCGTCAAAAAGCCAGCGTCATGCTTCTAGCAGGGTTCCTTGACGCCTCTGAGCCGCTGTTCAGCAATGAGGAGTTGGCTGTTATGGAAGAGGGTTTATTGGGAGGAGATCTGGATGCAAGGGTCGTGCTGGCACTCATACCCCCACTTCGAAACGAAATCGTGATGAATCGGAGGGGCATTTGGATTTACGGCGGAGTCAAAGAGCTTGTTCAAGGTTACATGTCCAGCGAGAAGCCTACCCCAGTTCTACAACCCATCAGCCTCTTGACTCCAAATGTGCTTCAGTTTTTGAGGCGGTTCCTGACGGCCTGGAGAAAGAAGAAAGGGTTTGGCAGCATACCAGACGAAGTCTTTCGAACGGTAGATGCATCCCTGCTCTTGGTGCTACTGGAACTTGATCAAGACACACCACAGGGGTTGCCGGGCAAGAACGGGGCAGTCCGGAAAGAGCTGTACGATCTTGTTGATCACGGCGTTGACTGTTTTGACAGAGCCGTTGATCTACTCGAAACTTATCGCCGACTATTTGTGCTCAGCCGGCTTTACCAACACCGCAAGATGGCGGGCGATGTGCTAGCGACATGGAAACGCATCATTGAAGGAGATGAAGACAGGGGCGGTGAACTCGGTGATGGTGAGCAACGAGTCAAAGGCTACCTAAGCAACGTGGGCAATCAAGCCTTGGTGCAGGAATACGGCCTCTGGCTGGCCAACCGAAACCCCAAGCTTGGCGTCCAAGTGTTTGCCGACGACAAGGGCAAAGCTCCCAAACTCTTGCCAAGTGAGGTTGTAGAGCTCTTGAAGGAGGAGGCGCCGGGCGCTGTGAAGTACTACCTGGAGCATCTCGTCTTTGGCAAAGGCAACACTTCTTATGTCAATGAGCTCATTACCTACTATGTGGACATCGTCATCAAAGATCTACAGTCCTCAGCGGCCTCCCGCGAAAAAGTTGCCACATCGTACGAAGCATACCGGGCTCTACGGCCGCCCAAACCTACTTATTTCCGTTTTCTCGCCGACAGCGCCCCGCCCAATGATGAAATCTGTCAAAGCCGATTGCGGCTGTTACAGCTCCTCGCAAGTGGGCATGAATACGATGAGCTAGCGATTCGGAAACGTCTCGATGCTCTCATAACACAATCATCGGGTGCTGGTAAAAAAAGTTCAAAGTCGCATACCCAGCGGGAACTCCTCGTCCCCGAGGCCATTATCCTCGACGGGCGGGCCGAGCGCCACGAGGATGCGCTTCGCCTCCTGGTTCACCAACTCGGCGATTACGATACTGCGGTCTCGTACTGCCTCAGGGGCGGCACGTCCATTTCTGGGTTAACTCCTGGTCGGCGCGGCAGCATCCCGACCAAGGAGACACAGACACATTTATTCCGTGTTCTTCTGTCTCAATTTCTGGCAATCTCCGACCCCAGCGTCTGCGTTGAGCAGACCGGGGCGTTGCTCGAGCAGTTTGGTGGGTGGTTTGACGTGCTGGAGGTATTGGATCTCATCCCGGATCATTGGTCCGTGGATGTCACGGCTGAATTCCTGGTGGCCGCGCTTCGAAGACTAGTCCACGAGAGGCACGAGACTACGCTAGCAAGATCCCTGAGGGGTGCGGAGAACTTGAGGATAAATTATGACTTGCTGGTCAAGGTTGAAGAAAGGGGACCGGTGGTTGATGCAGGAGGGTGACTGTTTATTGTTGGATATCATCTGTGTGTGCCTGGAGACTGCATAACGTTGAGATATTTATGTCATCGCGGTCACAATGCAGCTCTCGAGTTAGGAGCATGAACAAACTCTTCTGGCCCATTAACCTCATTCTGCCCTGCTACTTGCCTCGGCTTCTAGGGGCTTGAGGTACTTCAATAAAATTCCGACAAATATGCCCCGAGCAGAATCAAGCGTCCATCCAGAATGGAGGAAACTGCAAGACCAACCACGGGATCGGCAACAATCCAATGCAGACGCCACAACGAGTCTATCCCTCCATTCCCATCTCACTTCCATCCACGTCTGAACTTTTGTCTTGATCTACTTTGAGGCTCTACCTCCAACATGCATCTCCAACCACACCCCCACTCCCACCCCCAGCCTCATCTCTCACCAGTGTTGTGTTTGCCTTTTCCGTCATCCCGACAACCGGCCCAACTCAATCCAGGCAGATCAACCACAGTCAGACCAATAACGATGGGTACGTGAACCACATCATACGAGGCGAAGTCAATCACACATGACTATACGTCGCGCGGCGGGACCGCCTCGTTAACGGGCTACGTTGGTTTAAACCTGTCACAGACCTCGACCTAGTAGAATCCGACGGGACACCCATTAGTTTTTCACGCTTGAAATGTGTCATACCATGGCCACTTTAAGCCGTTCGTTCGGTCCTTCGATCATGCTACTTACCCGGGCAAGGGGAGTCTCTCATCTGTAGTAGGGTGTGAAAAAAAAAAGATGAAAAAAAAGTTGCGCTGTGCGTGAACTCACCTTGCGAGAGCCAAGTTTGAATAATCTACCGTTTTATCCTCCCACTGGTCATGAGCATTGGCAGTCGTAGTTGCAGTTGCGATGGTAGTGACGTTGGTATTGGTACTGACATTGATGTTGCTGGTCCCATCTTGACCACTACCTTGAGCGCTGAGATGAGCAGCCTCGGATGGATCAGAACTCACGCTGGAAGTGCCGGTACCTGTGCTGGTGGCTGAACCAGCGCTTCTGGGGTCGGAACTGGCTGAACTTCCCCCATCCCACAGAGCAAGGAGGTTCTCGATGCCGTTGCGGGGGCTTTCTGAGTTATTACGAGGATAGGTCAAGATTGACGAGGATTGCGGGGGTGTTTGTTGGGGTTGTTGTTGTTGATGCAGAAGCAGATGTTGGTTGGCGAGCGGCTCAGTGGGGCCTCCTCGTGATGTCTGGGATTGGAGCTGCAGGTGTATCTGCAAGGGACATTGAGATAGATGTCGAAGCTGGTACTGTGATGATGGTTCCTGGGATTGTTGGTGTGGTAGTAGTGATGGTTTTGATTGACCCCGTTGTTGTTGTTGCTGTTGCTGTTTCTGTTGTTGCTGCAGGCCTGTCTGCTCCTGCTCCTGTGCTTGTATTTTTTGCTGCTGCTGTCCAGCTGACTCTTCGATATTGCGTGTTGGCAGGAGGGTGACGGGCAAATGAGGTGAGACGAGAAGGGCGCCCTGGAACTCGGCTGGTCTGGGCACTCGTTCGAGCACCAAGGTTGTCATCTCGGGGCGCCACTCCATAGGCTCCATGCTGACACCAGTGCCAACGCCAACATCGTCGGCCCATCGCTCCATGGCGTCGCGACATGCCCCCAAGAGTCGGTCGAGTTTGACGCGGAGATTATGGTTCAGTCGCGTGGTTAAGGTACACTCCTGGCAGTTGGGGTTGAATGTTCCGATGCCCGGACTATAGCTGACCTGGTCGTGATCACTGTTATTGTTGTATGCAATGCTGTTGTGACTCTGGCGGCTCCGGCCACTCCCACTGCCTCTGCCCTTGCCTCTGCCCCGGCTTCCTCGGAACCGGGCTGACGGCAGAGGAGAAGAATCGTTGTCGGTCTCGAGCATTTCCACATCCGACATGATCCTAGTCGCCGCTCTGCGCGGTCCGCGCTGGCCGACATGCCTCTTGGTCCCCCTCTGTGCTCTCACCATCGTCGCAATACCAACCTTCAAGGATGTCGTCAGAGCCTGGCTAAATTGCGAACTGTTTGAGGGCAATCCACCGCCCCAGGTGTGGACAGATGGCTCCCTAAAATACCCATTTTGTTACGAAAGACCTTCAAGCACCTATTGTCAGTACCAGATGGCTATGGAATCCAAATCAAAGCCAGAGAAGATCGAGCGCGATAGGAGAGACATTGGCCTTGAAACATTGCAGAGTGCCGAAACGAAACCAGCCACCCCCGAGAACTGGATTCTCTGGGACTCGAGCCGCTTGGAACCTAGATTCTACCGCGTGCCAGGGACTCCTTCGTCGTGGTTCCGCTCCGTGTTGTTTTCCACAAGTGCTTCGAGAACAAACGGAAAAGGCAGGCCGCGCTTGTGTGGCCATGGCATGTCGGGTTAGCACGGCACCGAACCCTTGTTGTGCGGCCTAGAAGAGACAGGTCATGATCTCAGTCGTTGGAGAAGCAAACTCAAGCAGCTAGCTCATGGGGTTGAGGAGGGACTAATTGTATAGGCAGCTATTCCCGTGCATTCGCTGCAGACCAGCTCTTTGGCATCCCAGCCTCAAGAAGAATCTTTCCCATGTAGGCAACTGCATCTCGGGAGCAATATCGCACGCATCAGCTTGCATGTTACCGTGGGTGACCTCCTCAGGTAAGGCATGACGCCCAAAGTCATACCAAGAAAAGTTGCTCAGACCGCCAAGCCTTGTTGAAAACAGCCCTCAGCTGCACAGGAGCTAGTTACGAGGTGGTTTGTGATAGGGCGAATAGCAAACAGCTTCTTTTGTGACGATAACATGGTTTGTGACTGTGGTTCGTTCGACTTTGGTGTCGAAGAGAGTTCTGCGTATTGTGTATACCCGACCTTTGTGATTGGGGCGCAAACTAGCCGTTGCAAGCCAGGGGTCCCTATCCTTTGACACGATCGACGGCCGATGAGGCTCGACGGGCAACCTGGAGAAGAGAATTCCGGTAACATCCAGGACCCCACCCCCTGCCGCCATGACTGACTTCATCCTAGCTAGTGCACATGTGACGTGTTACCAACTGCCTGCCCTTTTTTCAGTCGTGACGCAAGGTAACAACCTTAGAAGCTTCTTCTGGGCTATGGCCTCCGACATAAAGCCAGAGGAGAGACCATGGAGACTAACAAATTCTCAGCTTCCTAGTCGACGGTGCTAAGACACTTCATTTTCACTGCGTACCATCTGCTTCTCCAAGAATCCATCATCATCGCGCTTTCCAGAAAGCAAAGATACAAAATCCTTCCTAGATTTTTATTGTTGATGCTGAAATGGCGGGCTTTGTCGCAACGTGATGACGCTAACAGAGACTCGGCACAGACACACACCGAAACAAGCAAAGCCCCATAGTGTTAAGGAGTTAGCCCGCTGGAGAGTGCCCACATCCCGCTGTTTGCTGAGTGGAGAGAATTTCTTTTTTCAGCAGCCGCTGGGGCACGCAGCGCTAGAAAGCTTAATTTTATCCTGGGGGACTCGAGAGCTCCCCTTTTTTGTTTGCTCTTTTCCGAACTTGCGAGACGGAACTCATCATTACGCCAACGCAGCTTCCCGATACTGTGGTAACGCAGCAGCCGTAGGCAAATTAGATTATGAGATGGGCCCCGTATCCTTAGTTTACCCGCACCGCGCATGTGCACCGTTCACTGTGGTTTTGAGACAGATCCATGGATGACTTGCAGCTTGGCGTATCGCATGGCGAAGACGCCCCGATTTGGTCTGGTGAACTCGTGGGCGCCACACGATCTATCGTTTGAAACATGCTTGGCATCTCGAACCTTTCTTTTGTCTCGGACAGCCATGGCACAGTGGCAGCCCTACCATGAAGTACACACACTACTAATGGACCGAACCAGACGCGTGGGAGTCAATAAGGGGCCAAGTTTTGCCGATGCAACTCTAAAATCTTGGACACCCTCTTCCGCGCGAATTCGTCTGGGCGCAAAGTAACCTGAAAACCTGGAATATGGACGTGCCGTATGCAAGACGTGCAAGGCGGCAATACACTACACTAGTGAAGGGGCAGGCGACAGAGACTCTGGCTGCACGAACGGATTGATTCCGTCAAACTGAGACGCCGCTGGCTGCTGGTCGCGGGCCCGAACCGGACCAGGGGGTTCCCAGAAACCAGCGAGGATGATCAGTAGGGTCTTAGCAAGTACCTCTCTCTCCACGTGGTGTCCGTACTTAACCGTTTCTTCTTTTGCGAAGGTTGCCAATTTCTTTGCTGGCAGGGCTCCGCTCGCCGTTTCCCAGATGGCCAACCGATTGAGTTGCGACAGATCATCCTTTTACAATCACGGTCTCGCCTCGAGTCAGGACAGCACCAAAAGTTCGCGAGTCGGATGTGGCAGCCTGGAACCCGCAACCGGGACTGAGGCGACAGCATGGACAGATGACTTCAAACGTTCTATGAGCGTTATCGGCAGACGGACAGCTATCGTCCCGGCGACCGCACTCTCAACACCCACAAGCACCCGTCCAGGTGTGACAGGTGACTCCGGTCCCCCGATACACGATGTGAAGCCAGCCGGTCGGCAGTTTATTCTGGCTATTACGCGGTGTGCCCCTCGGTCGGCCACAGAGCAAACTGTCCTATCTCACTCGTGGGCCAAGGGACACCTGCTTGGCCGGCCCTGCCTTGCACTGCACTGCATTCCTCATTAAGGAGTCCCTATCGAGTCGCCTTCTGCAGCTGTCCGTGCGGTCGTCATGACCCCTCGGAAAGCACACGAATGAAAACGCCCGTCTGGTTGGGAGGCCAAAGGCTGGAAGCGAAAATGAGACTTTCTTGACCAGCGGGGCTGCCAGGGCCACGGCGTTGCGTCTCTTGCCATCGAAAGCGGGTCTTGTCCAACGGGGTCCCTGGTCTGCTCATCCTTGCGCCAAGGACACCCGCTGACGGACAGATGGCAGACAAACAATTTCCCATCCACATTGGGCGGCTCTCTTTTTGCTCACACCGTCATCATGAGCAATGACGGTCTCTCCGCGTCAGGGGTGATAACTGACGGGAAACAAGACGGCCCAGAACGTTGCCGTGCTCGTGAGCCGTCAGGACAAGAACGGCTGTGTGCGAAATGCTGTCGCAGAAGCCCATTTCCCCGTTCTCTCCTCGATACATGGCAGGGCATGATGGTGGATGCGCAAACTGGGCGCTGGACGTTGATACAAGCAGCCAATCTCCCCACTCTCCCACACGGCCCCCTCTGACCGCGGCCGCGTCTTGTCTGCCACATCTTGTACAGGCTCTTCTCCCTCGCCTACCCTTGCATTTTGCCGTGGTTTGGCATTTTGCGGGTCAAGCGTTTTTGCTGCATCCCGCGCCCTATCCGCAGTACTTGGCTGTCGTGTACGAGAACAGCCCCCCGGTTCTTGCTACGTCTTCCTGTACCTGTTCCCGACAAAGGAGTATCGGCCAGCGGCCAGTGGGACGGGGGTAGGTGCCAACCCAAGCTCCCCTCAAGAGGAAGCTGCATAAGATCTCTCGAACGCAACCTGCTGCCACCTTGACCCCCCTTGCTAGGAAAAACGGCCACCCCCTGGTCGATATTGTAAACCCCCCTCCCATATCCCGTTCGGCCTCCGGAGCCATGGACATGTAGCCATATGGGATCTGCTGTCGCTCCCACCCTTTGGCCTTATTGCCACTGACGTTCTCAAGAATACTTGAATCCTCTCCACCCTCGTCCGCCGCGCCAAGCCATTCACACCTGCCCGATCACCGAACTGCTGGGACCGCCTGCTGCTCCCAACGTCCAGACGAACCTAGCTCTTCTACGTCGATCCTCCCATTGCTGACCCTGATTCACTGGTGGCATTGGTATCAAGACGAGAATTCCCCATGCGACCTCAACTCGACTCTCCGGTCCGGATACATCGAACCTTTCTCATACTCTGAAGACAGTCCTGCGTCCGGAGACGCCTTCCGAAGCTTCGAGATGGACCGATCCGCCCCAACCCCTGCCGGGCAGCTCGACCTCTTCAGTATCATAGAGCGAGCATGCTCTGTCTTCTCTCTGTTGGGCTGCGTCTTCATCATCGCCACTTTCTGCATGTCCAAGGCCTTTCACAAGCCCATCAACAGGCTTGTCTTCTACGCATCGTTTGGAAATGCTATTACGAATGTTGCAACTATCATGGCTAGGTCCTTTATTGGCGACACAAACTCTGCCGGCTGCCAATTCCAAGCCTTTTTGATCCAAATGTAAGTCGACAGTATTTTGGGTGCTGAAATTTATACTAACACTCGCCTACAGGTTCATGCCTGCTGATGCTTTCTGGACCCTGGCCATGGCTGTGAACGTCTACCTCACTTTTTACTTCAAGTTTGACGCGCAGAGGCTGCGCCGAATGGAAGCGCCCTATCTCATCTGCTGCTACGGAATCCCCTTTGTCGTAGCCCTTACCTACATCTTCGTCTCTACGCCCGCAAAGGGGCGGATGTACGGAAACGCAACGCTCTGGTGTTGGGTCAGCTCCAACTGGGACATTTTCCGGATTGCAACTTTCTACGGCCCTGTCTGGATCGTCATACTGATAACCTTCTTTATCTATATTCGCGCCGGCCGCGAGATCTACAAGAAGCATAAGCAGTTGCGCGATTTCAGCTATAGCCATCACGAGCCCGAGCCCCTGCGTACAATGGACGACCCGTTCAGCTCAAGCAAGACGACTGAAGTCGTTGTCACGTCCGAGGTCCGTGGCAAGCAGAGCATTGACCTCGCCCCACTCGGCGGTGGGCAACGTCGGGGATCTGAATCGACTGCAGCACCCAAGTTACCCAATGCCGCTTATTCGGTCGTCATCCAGTCGGGGAGACGTGGTGTCGGGCGGGAATCGTACGGCGACGTGGTGCTCCCTATTCAGACCAACGCGACTTCGGATTCCATTCCACCAGCACCACGAACGGGAAATCCGCTCCGTCGCCGAGCAGCGTACGAGGCCAACAACGCGACGTGGTCATACACCAAGTGTGCCATCCTCTTCTTCACAGCCATGCTGGTGACTTGGATCCCATCAAGTGCCAACCGGGTCTACTCGGTCGTGCACAACAACCAAGCCTCCCTCGCCCTCGAGTATATGAGCGCCTTTGTGCTCCCACTGCAGGGGTTTTGGAACGCCATCATCTACATGGTGACGTCGTGGAAGGCGTGCAAGATGCTTTGGCATGACACGTTCCACGGTTCGCACCGCTCCAAGGATGATATCGCTGGACACGGTGACTTCCGTATGGCAGGCGGTCGCAACGGCTCTAAATCGAACGGGAAGACATACGAAAGCGAGAGTATGACCGACTTGGCTGGGAGTCGACCGAGTACAAACGACCGCCACCTCGATTACAAACTGAGACTTTAACCGGGTTTTCTTATCTTCGCTGTTTCTCTCACGCAGTAACGATCTCTACTATTTTACGAATACGGGCTCTTTTCTGGAATCCGAAGTCACGATAAAACAGGGGCAATTTATCTTTGCACGATAATACCACTTGCTACCTACTTCCACACACTCTACTGTCTCAACGTCACACCGGGGTTTTTTTTTTTTTTTTTTTTTTTATTATTTA
>Ga0247765_1000070_pt1 | contig 78540 bp, 86 predicted proteins | sample UWRJL106311C6_FD_179949 | JGI IMG/M metagenome (GOLD analysis project Ga0247765, IMG submission 179949) | Plant litter microbial communities from Arlington Agricultural Research Station in Wisconsin, United States - UWRJ-L106-311C-6 | ecosystem: Environmental > Terrestrial > Plant litter >... | reverse complement strand
GGGGGGGGAAGCATTTTCAACACGGGGTGAGAGGGGGGAGAGGGGGAGCTAAAGCTGGTCTGGCATCCTTTGGCATTGCAATTGGACGATGTGGTTATCCAATGTGTGGTGTGTGTGGAAGGGAGGAAGGGAGTTGAGGGGATTTACAGGACTCATGTAGGCAGAGACGGATGGCCCTTTTTCTTTTTGTTTCTTTCTTACGTCTCGATCTCGCATTCTTTTAGTTTGAATAAATCACTGCCGAAATGGCGCGCGCCTACCTACAAAAATTCCTCACAACAAAACTCTGGTGTTTTTGTGCTTGTCTGTCCTTTAACCCAAATTCACGGCCCCCATCCTCTCCTACATTAATTCCCATCCCATCCCCGCTCTCTCACTCACTCACTCAAGTCTGGTCTGGTCTTGCGTCTGGTCCCTTTTCCGTCCGGGGACGTTTCGTTGGGCGCACCCGCCCCCTCACTCACACTTTCCTTTTTTTTCCCCATCTGCGGCTCTTTCTATTTTTCCCTCGGACTCGATTACGCCGTTGGTATCACCATGATTATTATTGTTTCGAGTTCCCACTTTTATCGCGCCTACCGCGCTTGGGATATTGAACTGTGCGACCATTGACGCAAAATGCATGCAATCGCATCACCAACAAAGACCTAACATGTCAATCTCAACAAATGCCCGGGTCAAATACCCTGCACTTGTTCCCTGCATTTTTGCATTTTGCATTCTGCATTCCATAATGATCCGATCTGGTGAATGCACCAATATTATACTGCGTACTACTTATTACTGCGCGAGTGTGGAGGAGGACAAAAGATCCATGCAGTGATTGCAACTGAAATTGGGGAAAACCAAACATTGACCTCCAAAATAAAGAAACAATTCAGATAGGCAGGCACGCACAGGACAAGATAAGATGGGGAAGAGAATATCACAATGAAGCCATCACCAAAAACCCATCCCATCCCAGTGTGTGCTTGTACCACCCACCCACCCGCTCATCAACCTGCCCAGACACTGTTGTGTGTAGGCCTCCGAACCGAACCCAACCCAAACTGCGGGGTGGGTGGGCGATCCCATCCTCCCCGTCAGGCACAAGTCAAACCAGTCCCAAAAAAAAAAGCCAACTTTCAAAAAAGTGCGAGCTGTCATGCACCCCAAGTCCGAGGTGTTGGCGTTGAAGTGGAGTTGTTGTGCGCCGCATGTCGCACGGCACACCCAGGGTGTTCTGTCCGTAAAAGTGGTTGGCTAAGGTTGCAAAGTTAGACGCCATCCGAGCCTGACCCACTTGACCCCCCTGTAAGAAGTTGCGGTGACTCGTGATCTAGCCGCGAGGCGGGGCTCGGCGCTGCTTCCTGCCTGCGTACAAGTCGCGTATTTCTCCTTGGGCTTGCGTATTGGAATTGTTAGGGTCGGTCAAATCGGCCAAGCTTTTTTTGCCTTGGACTTCTGCGAGTGCCAGCTGCAGGCACGCGGCAGGTATCGAAGCGAAAACGAAATGCCCGATATTCCGGGGTGAGATGCAGGTGTGATTCATCAATTCCATGAGGATTGGAGACATGTTCTGGAATCTCGGTAGGTATGCTGAGTCTCTGAGGACAAGGCTTTTCGGGGTTGGCGATTGCTCAAATCCCGACCAAGTCTAAAGGTTGATGATTCATCTCGGAGGGATTGTGTTTCCGTTCCGTGCAAATTCCGGCCCCAAAAGTTCCATTCATCTTGAGCATGTTCGGAATCTTTGAAGATGGAGTTACGTACGCCACTTGTGGAGCAGCAAACGTGGTGTGGCGGGGATTCTGGGCTGGAAGCGGGTTTTTGTATGGACAACTTGGGTGACTATGCGATTTTCGTTGATGATTGGGCGGGCTTGAACGGCCGGATGTTTTCCTGTCCGCTCGGCGGGGTTGGGTCTCCCCCGCCCGGCACTGCCGAGTGTGGGTCAGTGCCGGTCCGGCCGCAGAGTCTAGTTAGCTAGGCTAGATTCGTGTCTTCGGTATCCGAACTGTGACAAGGTGGAGATAAAATTAAAAACGATAAAATACATAAAATAAGAGATAAAAACATAAAGTCATGATTGATTGCCATTTTTGGCAATGAGTACTTTTGCGCACTACTGCAGGGAAGAAGATCGGAAAAACGGACAGGGGCGTACACATGGGTAGGCAAAAATTGCTTCCCTGAACCAGGATTTGCAACACCACACCTAACGAATATAAGAAAAAGTGGGGGCTAACTGACTGACCGAGCGCGACTTGACCAGTGCCGAACGTGCGTAACCAGCAACTGCGAAGCTGCCATGCCTGACCTGACTTGGTGAAATGCCTTGCCCCACGCGGAAGGATTGTGTTCGCTCCGTCCACCGTTCCTTGGCGGGTTGGGGTCTCGTGTCCTATCCCGATGCTATTGGAGCCTCACCGATGACCTGCCCAGTTCTGTGTCGGCCGGTTTCTACAATTTGGATATCGGTAGGTTTTTTCCCCTCGTTCCTGGGGCTGCTTTTCGTGTTGCCAAATTTTTTTTGTCTTGGGTGGTTTTCCATGCTGAACCAGAAATGTCCTTCCAGGGGATCGGATTGAAGCCCTGTAGCGATTGGATCAGCGGCTGTGAGTTCTCCACCGCAGCATGACGTGCAAGGCGGAATTCGGCCTTGCAGTCCTGCAGGACTCACTCACCTACACTATAAGGCAGGTGAGAAAGCGGGCTCACCGAAAAAAGACATGGGGGAGTTTCCAGGTTTCTCGGTAACCAAGCAAGGTAATTGGTCCTCTTGAGTGTGGTAGGTAGGCAAACGGGCAAAACACAGCTGGTAGGTATTGGGATGGTCATACGGCGGGTTTAAGCTGCGAAGGGATCGCTAAAGTTCTGACATGTGTGTGTAGACGTTTTCCTGGAAACAATTCTTGGTTGGGGTGTGTACACTAGTATTTCTAGGTGGTAGGAAGGCACGTTCAGCCCTATGGCGGCGGGCCGGTCTCGTGGCGGGACCGAGCCCCAGAGGCGGCGGCCAGTTACCTACTGTAGGTATGGCGACGGGGTAACACAACAGCGAACACACTTGGGACCTGGGCCACCTCGTGCTGCACTGCGGATTATGCCGGGGATCCTGTTCCGATTGAGGACAACCTAAAACCTACTGGTCGGCCTGGTGTCGAAAAAAAAAAAAAAAAACCAACGAACCAACGTCACATGAAAGTTTTGTGTATGCCTAAGACATGTTTCAAATCATTTTGCCCATCATGTGTGCAGGGCCATGTCGCAAAAAACAACCCCAAGGTAAATGGGGATCGCACACGCAACGCCAACCAACGCCACACCAGCCCGATTAGGCTACCATATGTGTGGTATTTTATGATTAGTTGTTTGGTTGGTCCCCACTTTAAAATATCATTAGGAGGCGGGCAAAATTCCCGAGCAGTTGGTTTAGGAAGCGGGAAGCAAAAATTCCTTGCATCCTATGGAGCTAATTGGGATCAAATGCTCTCTAGGTACCTAGAGGGGAAAACAATTTGAAGCATCTTCCTTGGGAAAAGGAAGCCAACAAGGTAAACTTTTCTTCATGTGTTGGCACCCTGCTCGGAATTAGACCGCAACGCGTTTAAGTGTTTGCCTAGTATTACCTCTGGCATCAACCGGCCGCAGCACCACTTTTATAAGGACAACTCGGAAGTTGTCGCTCTGCTGCTTCTGTTCAACTTTCGGCCGTCTGCCGACCGCTGAGGTGACAGAATGAGTCTAAGAAACAGTCATACGTGTATCAAATGTCTAGGTCAACGAATTCGGTTATATCTCCGCCCTCGTCCGCAAAACCAGTTGCTATCACACCTAATAATCCAGGCAGCGCGATTCGCTCATCGCATTTTGTGCAGTCACCTGTGCAGGATGAGGCTCTGCCGTGTTTGTGGAGTTGGTTACTAGAAGAGTTGTTTATAGAACCCGAGCTGCAACTTTAAAAGCTACCTGATTCCTGTTCTGTTCCTTCATCTGAAGTTTACTCAGTTGCACAACAACATCACAATCACCATCCAAGGCAACAGAATAAGAGGGCCTCCAGTTCGACATCTACACTCATGTCATCATTTAGTTACTCGTCAGTCACTCATCAAAGAAAAAGAAATCAACTTCGCCCTGCCGTTGCCCGTGGCTTATGTCAAAGCACCTACGTTGCGAGAAGGCATCCAGTCAAACCATTCCATCGACGGCCCAACAGCGGCCCCAGCATAGGCTCGTGTGTGGTCACAGACGGAGTGGCTACACAGGGTAATTTTTCAACGTAGGTGCTTTGACATAAGACATGAACGGCGGCCAAGGTGTCCACCGAGGGCATCTCGTGTACATGCTTATCGGTCCCGCCCGCTAAGAACCTCCCTCACAAATTGATCATAAATCATAACAGCAGAATGCAATGAAGATGAAAAGAGAGGCAAAATCAGAAACCAAAGCTCGCAGTGTAGGAAGAGGCAAGGTTTAGGTAACCATTCCAGTCTCCAGACCCCCCAGTACCACATCAAGCCCTCCCTTTCATAACATTCTTCTCTTTCTTGTTGGTGCCAAGCCATGAGCATTCACCCGGTGACGGTAGAGGTGATCGCTTCTAGCATACGAGCGGCGGCATCCACCTTCGGGACAGTGGTGCCTTCTTCTCTGCTCGGCGGGAGTGTGATTAGCCTCGATATGCTTCATGAGGTCACCTTTGTACTGGTGCCCTTTGCCACATTGGCTGCATGTTACTGGGCGCGTTATTTTGCGCTTTTCTCTTCTACCAGGGAGTCAGCGTGACCTTTGCAAGTCAGGTGAATGGAAGAGTCATACTGGCGCAGTTCATTGTCTTTAGTGCGCCGACGTTGGGGGACCCGACATGGAGATGACTCAGTTGTCGACGGTGTTCTAGGTTCATGCGATGATGGCACCCTTGGAGAGATGCTCTCCGCTGGCAAAGCTGTATCATCAGCCAAGTCTCCATACATTGACATTGACCGCAACTGGGTGTCCACTGGCATCGACAATATTGCGTCTGGAGGTGGTGTTGGCATTGAAAAGAGCCACAGAAACGACGAAGGTTGGCTTGTCGATGAGTGGGCTGGTGAGATAAAATCAGGTTGCAGCGATGGAAAGACATGAGCTTCCTCGATTGAAGTCAGTGGCATGATGCTGTCGCTTGTATTGAGAGTTGGGAGCGGATCATCAATACCCCAACCCCTCTCAAGTAAGTTTAGGTTATCCGTGTCGAAAGACTCGAAGTCAACTGGCTCGAAGAGGGTAACATAGGAAGCACTTGACGAGTACCAACCGAGTTCCCATGAGGCAGGCAGGAAACTGGCGTCGTTCCGGAAAAGCATGGCAACCAAGTCACAGTCAAGACCTGGAGTGGGCATAAAGCCCTCGTTTTCATTAGTAACGGGGCACGCCTGTGTCGTGGCATACTGGGATGGATCCATTGTGTTGTTGGCGTTCGGGTTTCCTCGGGTAGAGTGATGCCGCCCCCGCGGATGTAGCGGCTAGTGATGCTATTCGTGCGTTCGTGTGTGTTTTGCTGAGCTGGTGGTTTCGATCTTTGAACAATCCGCCTATGCGAATTGCGCCTGGACAGTTTTGCGACAATACCCAGGTCGCACAATCTGTCTGCAAAAGTGAAGTGGTTGTTAGCATGGGCTTGTGCTGTGGACGGACAGCAAGACCCTACATAGGCCCATGCCAAATTCTTGCAAATGCTCCAGCACCGGTTTCTCCTTGACCCAGCCCCCCCAAGTCAACGCCCTCCAGTTCAGGAGGCATTTCTTATCACAAGTCGCTGGTTGCCACATCGGTGCTTCTCTATGGAGGATTCCGCCTAATGGGGATTCGACCGAAGGGGACCAAGAACGAATGAGATGAAGACGAGCCATGCTGAGCTCAGGGCGTTCGGAAAACTCGAGATTGTGGGAAATCTGACAAAACTCCTAGCTTTGGTCATCAGCAGTTGTTCGCGAATGGAAGCAGTCGATGCGTATAGCAGATATCAAGGTATCGTAAACTTACAAGACTTGTCAAGCCCGACTGGCCAAGAAGAGAGGGAGGAGAGACGAGCTTGTGCACGAGGTCGTATTCCTCGCTTCACGGAACTGCGGAGTTCGGCCCTGAAGAGAGAGGCTACTGGGGGGCCACTTGATTTGCGCACCGGCCGGGTTCGCAAATCAAATGTCCCCAGCCTTCGCAGTCCCGTGAAGCGAGGAATACGACCTCGTGCACAAGTTCTCTCTCGGGGAGGTAAGGAAAAAAAAAAAGAAGAGGGAAAGGTGAGACCAGGCTCTCTCCGAAGAGCCGGAGAGAGAAGAGGGGTTTGTCGAGAAGTTGGTGAGGAGGGAGTTGTGAAAGAAGTGGATGAGGGAGAATCTGACGCTGTTGTTTGAAGTGGGGATTGCGAGACTTTAAAGTTTTGGGAGCACCTTTGGATACGCTGCTGGGACCTCGACTGGGACCTCAGATCCGTGGGTTGCAGAGTACTAGGAAGGAACTTGGTAGGAGGCCAATCATTGTCTGCATGCGGGGGACTACAATCGTTCCTTCCTCCACATCACCTTTCGTTCTGTTTCTCTGAGCATCTTGGGGACTACAAGGAGAGAGAATACACGATTGGATCCCAGCATGCCGGGGCATACTGCCCACTCAGATCGCTGGAAGGGCCACGATTCTGATTGTTTCAACATCACTGATTGGATATCGTAGCAGAGAAAGAGGCCAACTGGCCAGGGAAGACCACAGTTGCCGGCCGCGCAAACCTGATGCCGGCCCGGGCTCACAGCAAACTGCAGATATAAATCGCCAATAGAAACATTGAAGAGGACACCAGCCACCCCATCAGTTCTCGGCAAAGCGCATGGCATATGCTCGTCACCGAATCGGGGAATCAAGGCGGACGAGCACACTTGTGCGTTTCCGATAGGCCGCGCACATGTCGGCCTCAATATAGCACACGTCAAATGCGCACTTGTTTGCTTCCTCGATCAGAATATCGCTCGCATATCGCGGGTCTGGTGCCAAGCATCTCATCCCAGGTCAAGACTGATGACCGCCGGCATTGATGTCGCAATATAGCAACGGGCTCTACCGACATGCAGCACCGAAGCTTTTCCAAGCGCCCCGGCTATTTGCCGGATTGGTGGACAAATATTGACCTCCACTGTCCTGGAGAGAGCAAGCTCGACTTTTGTTCAATATATCACTCTTTCTCCCGGTATGTGGTAAATATGGTTGCGGGGAATTCAGCCATGAAAGAGACATAGCGTGAAACGTCGATTTTCCCGGAATGGTTTTCCGCTTTGAGGTAGGCCGTGGCTATATAGCGCTGACAGTGAAGTTGGGATTTGGAATGTTGTGCAGTGTGGTCCCGATCAAGTCCTCCAGCAGCCAAGATGAAGCTGCTTCTCCTGAGCATATTTCTCAGCCTTACTGGGGCGAAACCTACGCCAACATGGACTCACAAAATCACGGTCGAGAGGTCGCAATCTATTGAAAAGGCAGCGACCGTCTCGGATAAAGCGACTATAGGCTTCGCGACTTTGAATGGAGGGTATGGATTCTTGTCCAGCGGTGATAGTTATGCAGAGCTGATACATGTAGAAATCAACAGAACAACAGGGGGCTTAGGGGGTACTGTGACCACCGTTTCAACCCTTGCCCAATTTACAGCTGCCGTTTCCGAGAGAAACAAGGAACCAGCCATCGTTTTAGTCCAGGGCGTCATTGAGGGGAATACTCAAGTCCGCATCGGAAGCAATAAGACAATCATTGGCTTGCCGGGTTCAGGTACGCAACACTCCACCTGTGTCCCGACTTACCTTGACTTGGTATAGGTTTCAAGGGCGTTGCACTTGAATTCAAGCGTCAGAGAAACTTGATACTGCGAAATATTGTCTCCTCATCAGTGCTCGCTTCAGCTGGGGATGGTCTAGAGATCGCTGTAAGTCAGGATACTGAATGTCAAGGAATGCATCGCTAACACGGGGGCAAGACAAGCACCAATGTTTGGGTTGATCACTGCGAGTTCCACTCGGTCAAGGGAAACGATAAGGACTTGTATGACGGACTCATTGACGTCAGCCATGGGTCTGACTTCATCACCATCTCCCAGTATGGAACCACTTCCTTTGGTCTCGGGTAGCATTAACTAATTGTGGTACGTAGCACATACTTCCATGACCACTGGAAAACATCCCTCGTCGGACACAGCGACAGCAACGGCGGCCAGGACAAGGGCCATCTCCGCATCACCTACGCAAACAACCACTGGAAACACTGCGGATCTCGCGGGCCATCTCTCCGATTCGGCACCGGCCACATCTACAACTCGTTATACGAGGAGTAAGTGCTCGCACATTTTTTTACTTTTTTTTTTTTACTTTTTTTTTTCTTCCCCACGCAATGTCAAAGTTGACTCTGTCGTGCTCCACAGCATGCAATCCGCTATCAACACGCGCATGGGCGCACAAGTCCTTGTCGAGAGCAATGTGTTCCGAAAAGTTGCCCACCCAATCACAAGCGACGATTCCAAAGAGACGGGGTAAGTTTTTGCTCCTATCCAGATATATGTTGTGTAGCTTGCCACTGAGATTGTGAGAATGTAGCTTCGCCGTCGCCTTCGACAACGACCTCGGCGCTGCAACTAACCATGCCCCCAATGGAAACCTCACAGCAGCGCTGATCCCGTACGAATACATGCTTTTGGGAACAGTGCATGTGGAAACCGAGGTGCCGAAAATGGCCGGGGCGACGCTCAAGGTGGAGACCCCGCCGGCAAGCAACAGCACTACACTTCCGCCGCTTCGCGGGCAGGTAGTGAGAAAGTGGACGGCTCCAAAACCTGGGGGGTGGATGCGATTGAAGCATTGAGATTTTTGAAATATATTTTGGCAAATTTCTTCCTAAATACTATTGTAGCATTGTAAATATTGTGGAACAAACAATTGAATTTGTGAAGTGCTCGGTCTGAACGTGAAGGGTTAGGGTCCACCCCCACTGAATGATGCCCCGCGCCGGGGCTGGCCTCTCTGAAGTCATTGTCGCAAGTCGCGCGTCAGGCCCGATCGGCCGTTCGGCCTCCATCCCACGCGCCGCCGAAGCCGCCCGCCGCGCCATAGTTGTTTACGACCACTACAGCCACCACCAATTCCCAGAACGCCGTTACGCCTCTAGTCCAATCCAGGAAGAAAAGAAAAAACAATGCGGAGATGACATCAGCTTTCCTCTCCAACCCAATCACCTCACCCTCGTCACTCTCTCCTTCTCTACTAACAACAACATGGCCCTCCCTCTCCCGCCAGGCCTTACCCAATCCGAGGTCTCCTTCGTTGCGGAAATGGAGCTTGTAACCATTGTACCCCGCCAACGACTTGAGAGCATCAACCTCCTTAGCGTAATTCCTTCCCTTTCTCGTCTCTCCTCGCTTCTCTCTCCCTTTTCCCTCCTCAAAAAACACAAGTACTAAACTTCTATCTTCCAGGGCAAAACCCCTCCTCTCCGTCCGCCCCATCGCGTGGAACTACCCCTGTGGCTCGCCCTGCTCTTAAAAAAACAACGTCGCGCCAATATTGTTCCTCCCCCGTGGCTATACCCCGCCTCTCTTTCCGAGATAATCCATCGCGAAACCAAAGAAGAGCCCATCGCCTTCTCGACGCCCCCACCTCCGGTAACACGAGCCCACCCGTCCATGCCAGGACGGGCGCGACGCATCGCCGAGTCAGAAGCGGGGTTATCGGCGCCGTTTGTACCGTCATGTACGGCGGAAGCACCGGCGGGGTATTTGCCTTATCACTGGCTGGAGGTGGCCGAGATGTTGTTGGCTCATGCCGGGGATGATATGCCCGCTTCGGCGGGGGAGGTGCGGTCGCTATTACGAGATTTGGTGGAGGTGCGGGCGGCTAAGATGCGAAGTAGTACGTCGGCGCTGGAAGGGTTTGGTGGGGGGTTGATAAATCTGCGGGGGATAGGAGCCATGGAGCTGGCGGAGAGTAGGGGGTTTGTGTTGGGGGTGGTGGATGGGGTGCGCAAGATCGGGGCAAGCACCGAGGCGACGAGGAGGGAGGAGGAGGAGACTGGAGGTGGAAGGGATGATGACGAGAGTGATGAGGAGATGGGGATATGAAAAGCAACGACATGCACGATATGAACTATCTCATCGGGGAGCTGGTTGACGATACACGTCCCAGTTTCATAAAAATACGTGTTTATATTGGGTTTACATACGTACAGGGTTACGACAGACGGACGGTCGAGGCGGGTCACGACGCATTCACGGCACATCACAGATAACATAGATGAGGAACGCCGTATGGGACAAACGTGTAAAAATTTCTTCCTAATGGGGACCACCGTCGCGCCTTCCTGCTACCACAACGCCTCGCTCAGTTGCTGGAAGAAGCAACGCCCTCTCACTCAATGATAAATCCTCTTTTCGCCGTCGCATCCGCCTTTGCATCGTTCCTGCTCTGAGGTGAAGTCGCCGGGGCGCTCACTGGGGAATCATCCAAGACATCCTCCCCGAGCGGGCCACTAACCTTTACGCCTTCCAGCGACTCGTCGTCCCTAGCTTCCATGCCGTCATCGTCATCATTCCCATCCACACTGCTAGCCTTGCTGATACTTGCACTATCGGTGTCATCCTGCACGTGCAAGCCTAGTCGCTTCTCTGCCGCACCACCTTCTTCTCCACTCTTCCAGTCAGCTGGCCGCATCTGGGGCACTGGGGCACCCGCTGCTGGTTCGTTGATGGTAACACCAGCGGCCGTGGCCGTGGTACTCCCGGGAACAGTTCCCTCCCCTGCCTCGGTAACGCCATCGCCGCTGGTGCCCACAACCCGCCACACAACCGATAGACGGTCGCAAGCCTTGGTGCCGCGCTTGCTAGATCCCTTGATCCCGTCCATCTTATCCCAGTCAATCTCGAACACGCCACTATCATCTGCTCTACCATCCTGTTCGGGGCCGTTCCCTTCAAAGAAGTTGTTGAACCAAACGTGAGCAACAGCGGTGACCACCGTAAGACCCACGGTGGAGTGGGCGCGATTTCGCCTCTCAAACGAGATGTTGACGTCGCCGTTAGGTATCCTGACTGGCTTCTCCGGCTTGAATATGACTGCCTGGCCACCGGGCTCCTCCGGATCGGCAAAGAGGAACGCACTCTGTAGACTGGGGGTTGAGTCGGAGGCCTTGACCTCGGATGACGCAGCTAGGGGCGAGCTGGAAGCGGCCGAGGCAGCCGCCTGTGATGCTTCCGGCAACGCAATTGTTTTGCTCTTTTCCTTCTCCTTTGACGGTTCTTTCCCCAACATCTTCGTGCTTTGCGTTGATTTTGACCTCGACCTTGAACTTCTCGTAGAAATCTTCCTCATCAAACTGGATGCTCTCGAGCCCTTCTTTTCAGATCCATTTCGAGAAAGCGAGGAAGACCTACTCTCCTTGTCCTTGTCCTTGTCTTGGTCGCTATTATTCTTAGGCTCCTCCGTGTCCACCTTGCCCTCCGCAATCTCTTGATAGTCAGCGTTTTCCACGATCTCAGAATTCTCTCTCTCGGCAAGGCCATACCCCGCCAGATCCGAGACAAAGTCCATCACGCCCGCTCCGCCCGGCGCGTCCCCTTCGACCACGATCCTCTCATGCTTCTTGAAGGTATGAAACACCTTGATCCGCTTCCCCTCATCCTCATACCCTTCGACCTCAACCTTGACGCCATGCCTCAAACCCCAAACATGGATCTCAACAATCTCCATCGGCCGATCAACAAACCGTTTGCCACCCTTGGCCCATCGCTCCACGTAGCTGATCCATCTCAGTTGGCTGGGTATCGATACGCCTGCGCCAAATTTGGGTCTCATGCGCCGCTCCGTAAAGCGTGCCATCGCATCCTCAGGCTTCCACCCGCATTCGGCAATCAGATAGCTGCAAGCCATGGTGCCGGATCGACCCTTGCCGGCCTTGCAGTGCACGACGACGACGCGGTCTGTTTTTCTCGAGGATCCATCTTGTTCGCCGTCCGTGGATTTGTCTTGTTTGTCTTCTGGTCCCGACCCCGGACTCACCCCAGTCTCAGCTGATACTGTCTCTGCTTTCGTCGCTGTTGCCACTGCTGCGTCTGGCACAGATTGGAGCGAGGGCGTAGGCGCAGGCGCAGGCACTCCCCCACCTAGATCCTCGCCAGCGAGCCAGGAATGCATGCTCGCGACAATCAAGGGCACAAGATGAAAGGGTGGAGGATGGTGGTCGGGCCAGGGGTAGTGGCGAATGCGGTTATATACGGCATCGTCGGGGTATCCGGTGCCCTCGGCGCGGAACTCCCAAATTGCCCAGCCTTTTCCATGTTTCTTGTCGAGGAAGGCGACGAGGCGGTCGAGCGGGTTGCGGTATGCGCGCTGCGGGTATGTCTGCGACGGACCGGAGCTGAGAAGGGGGGCAAAGCGTGGCGGTTAGTCAGGGTTCAAGCTCAGTTTCGCTCAAAAAGGCCAAGACGAAAGATGGGGGACAAACGTCACGATGAGGCTGGATGTCACGTAGCAGAGGTCCAGACCAGTATCCTCATGCTTGATGCGAGGTCCTGCGACAATCTGTCGCAGCAGCGAAGTCATCGCCCTGTTGGTCCGAAATCGCGAGATGTTTGGAGGTGAGAACGGGGCTGGCTTGATCGCTGCATTAATCGCCAAGACCGATGTTTGTGGGAAGGGTGCTGCCGATGGCAGCTCGATTCTAGAATGGGCCCTGTTTGCTGCGCCTTCAAAGCACTGCGATCCAATGGCGACGACGTCATAGGCTGATGGGGTCGCTGGAACAGTTAGCGCGGGGTTGAGGGGTCACAGCCATTCGTCACTAATGCCCCACGATAGCTTCAACCAGACACTGGAGACAGATCCTGTGTGGATTGTCACACCATCTTGACTTTCCAATAGCCTATAGGACCAGCTAAAGTAATGTATACGCTACACCAGAGCAAACAACATTGGAGGAATAATCCGTTATATCATTACTGCAAGAACACCGAACCCAATCGTCCATCTTGTCCTAACTTGCGCGTTCCCCAACTCCCTCATAAGATCGGAGAGTCCTCAAAATGCCCAAACCGCCATGTGCTGTGCATATACAGACCAGCGCACAGCCAGGCCACTTCTATTCCCGTCCGCCCAATGCCGTCATCCACATCCTCCATTCTCATGCCGGCCTGTCGGTTATTGTCTTGTGACCAGAGTTTGGATGTATGTCACCCGGATCACATTTTGGTTGGTTTCGCTCATGCTTCTGTCGGCGTGAAGCTTGCTGTCCCGAAGCCAAGCTGAATTACTCGGCCTTCTTCGGAACTGCAGAGCCGTTGACATACTTGTTGACATCGGTCGCGGCGTGGAACTGTCTAGCGCCGTTCTTGATGCCATCCCAGACCTGACGAGCTGCTGGGGGTGTCCCCTGAGCACCGATAAGATTGTCGACGCGCGCCTCAAGTTGGGCGAACGAGTTCTGAACATGTGTGCTCTGGGCGAAGCGGGCCCGGAGGAAAGCGGTGTAGATAGCCAGCAGGATCCAGGAACGGCGCTGGAAGAAGACGGCGCCAAGGAGTAGCCGAATCCACAGCAAAATCTCCAGACCAGACACAATCGACATAGAAGAGTCGTAGTACTTCTTGACGAAAGATCCGATCGCATCGGAGAGGGGGTGCTGCGTATACTGGGGCTTGCCGCCAGGCGAAACGCCATCACGAGGGGGTACCTTGGTGGGAGGGATGACGGTGGGAATCAAGTTCGCTCGTGTGTACGTGGCGACGTGGAAGACCGAGTAGATGCCGTATGGGAGCATCGCGAGAGGATACTGAGGCATGAAGAGCCACACGATGGCCATCACTAGTATCGTTAGCCTGCACTAGACTTTTTCCCCCCCAGAGAGTAGAGCTCTTGACATACAGAGGTACTGGATATTTTCATCGGAGAGATATCCAATAGGGCTTGGTTGACGGGCCCCCGTCTTCTGGCGAGCACGCCATGTCTTGTAAACAACGATGCCATAGGTAGCTGCGGCAGCCAGGAAGGTCAAGCGATAGCAGAACTGGGCCATACGGGAATAGTAATTCATGCGCAGCCATGAAAGCGAGTATCTGAAAATGCACACAATGAGGGTCGCGTGCCTAATACGACGTTAGTTTTCCATGTTGCCTCGCTGAGATCAATCTGCAAGCTCGAACTAGCTGCGGAGCTGTCGCAGCCGCAGCCTTTGCGGTCGACCGACGGGAAGGAGCGGGCATGACAGGAGCTCGAAGGACCTTGAATGACAAAGGGGAACATACCCGGCGAACCAAGCGACTGCGGGCGCGACAAATGTTAGCTGGGGGGCTGCTCTGAGACTTTACTCCTGCGGGGTTCAAACGGCGAGAATGGGAACACGTACACTGCAAGGTCTGGGCGAGCCGGGTCAATCTCTGACCCAGAGGCAGATCGGCGGGAGGCGGTGGAGCCATTTGCTAGTACTGTATAGCTGGAAGCGATGCTTGAGAATGGAAGAGCGCGGTATATCGGATGTTGCGATTGTTGGGCGAGCTGTCGGAGAGGATATCGGCTAGAGAGGTGGCTGGTGGTTTTGGAAAAGGCCCAGATACGAAGAGAAGCCCCGGAATTTGTGGTGATGGTCGGTGCGTTCCTGCTACTGAAGCAGGGGTCTGACGTCTGCAAGCGGATTTTATACACGGCACAGCTGGAGATGAAGAAATGCAGGCGTCCTGTCCACAAAGTGTGACAACAGTTGCAGGAGGATACTGGAAACTTTGGAAATAGTTTTGCCGAGTTTTTCGTGCGTATGTTGAATAGGCAAACCTTGGACGAAAGCTGGCGTCCTTGTCCTCGTTTCATACATCACCCACTGTCGTGACCTGCCCCACCCACCCCATTTGTCGTCATCACCCGCTTCCGGGCACCACACCATCAAGGAAACCTGCCAAATGATGCCAACTTTCACGTGCAAGTTCCCAAGCTCTGGCCAACCTTAGCGCGCCTGTTAAGATGCAGCGCACACCTAATCGCGACGACATTTCTTTATCTTGTCAGAACATGAACGAATTGCACATAAATTTCCAAAAAGCGCCGGATGGGCGAAGAACGTGACCAAGCGCTTAAAAATTAGCCATGATGTGTTGCAGAATGCCACAAGGAACCCCCCCCCTGCGTCTCGATTGGGCCGACTGAAGTCGCCCAGCATCTCGCTCCAGTGCCAGCGGAGTCTCGGTGGGGAGCAGCGACCACCACGACTTTTCTGTGCCAATCATTTTCCCAACCTTGGGCTCCAGCTCACACTTGCAGCGCAGCATCAATGCATCTAACAATGTGCACATGGGCGACTATATAGCGACCTTATCACATCACCTCTGGAGTGTTAGTAGTACTGAGATGAAACTGCTGGGTGCATTCTTTTCCACAGCCTTGCTGCTGAAACCCCAATCCGGAATACGCGAGCAAGACAGACGAAAAAGCAGTGGTATATAAACTATGCTCTCCTCAGTATATATATGCAAAAGAAATAAACACCCACCAACAGCCGCCCATCATCATCAATTAGAGCCATCTCTTTCCCCCTTTGAGCGGCCAGTTGGAGTCTCTTCTCTCGGGATGTAGGACCTCACCAGTCGGACGGCTTTCCGCGCCGCCCGCTGCTGCAGAGTCTATGCTCGTTATCGGCTCTAGCGGCCGAACAAGATTGTCGCTTTTTTCCCCGCCAATGTCCGAGCCTGACCGCGACGGCTTCTTTCTCGATGATTTCCTTGCAACGCCTGAAAGTGGCAGTCGTGGTAAGGGAACCGTAGGCGGCGGCCCTGGCGGTGGCGACTTCATGGTACTGAAACTTAGCTTCCGAGAAGGGGCTGACAACGGAAGGAGTGGTTGTCCCGGTGATCGGGAGGTTATAGTGCTTCGTCTCGCCCTGCGAGGAGGGCTCAGCGGCGGGGGACTTAATGGTGATGACCCCAGCGGTGGAGCGCTCAAGGGTGGGGATACTGGCGGTGAGCGTCGTGTATCTGCGGCTGTTGAGCCAAGTGCCTGTGGCGGACTGCGTGGCAGGGAAGCCGGCGTGGCAATAGCCGATGGGCGAGCGTGGTGGTTAATGTGCCTCGGAGGAGGGGCCAAAAAGGAATGCCGAGGGCTGTTCGTGGCGGTATCTCCAACCATTTCCCCCGTCACATTTTCCTGGCCATTTAGGGTAATTGGGCTGGGAGATTCTTTCGCGATGTAGCTCACGATTGCCCGGTCCAATGCCGCATTAACGTCCACCTCTTCCTCTGTACGCTTTTGCTCTTGTCGCTCCTCCTCTTCTTGTCGCTTTGCCTTGCGACGAAGAGCAAACACGTAAAATCCAAGAACCGAGATGAGCACCGATCCGGCAACAGAAGCTGCCACGGCGCCAGCAACCACGGCCACTGGGACAGAAGGCTCGCGGTTTGTTACAAGGATTTGAGCCTGCCTCTGTCAGCAGATGACAACTGTTCGTGATGTCGCGTTCACTCACCTGATACGCCGTTCTGTTCGAAGGAATTCCGGTGCCAGTTGCTGTGATAATAACTGCAGAGCTCAAGACCTCGCTCACTCTGCTAGCAGCAGATTCTTCCGCGGCATCCACAACGTCTGACGCCGATGCCTCAACAGCCTGGATTGCTCTTGATGCAGAAGCCTGGAGGGACCGGATAGCGCTCGAAGCAGAAGAGGATAAAAAGTCGATCGAAAGCTGAAGTTGGCTGATAGAAGAAGCCAGGCTCTGCGAAAGGGACACAGCATTACCGTGCGCAGAGGCAAGCGCACTGCTAAGGAAGACTATTGTTACGGCTTGATCGTTGACTTGACGGCGGTAGTGGTTCAAGATGGGCGCAGCGGTAACCTCGCATGCTTCCGCCGATGGTGATCTTGCTTCCACGTGTGCAACGGGAGTTCGTATCGGGTGGTTTGACGTTACCGGAGCACCGTCAGTACTGGGTTCTATCTTGACGCCATCAGGGCCGCGTTGCGTCCAGCCTCGGACAGACTTCAGGATGGTTACCGGCGTCTGTCTGGTCACCTCGTCTGATGTGACGAGTGCGGAGCAAAGCAAGGAAGAGAAGAGGAAGCAAGACAATATACGTTGTTGTTTTGCCATGGTACAGCTGGAATGCAGAATGCCGCCGAGTTCAGCGGCATCCTTTCAGCAGTGCAAGAAGAGTAGAACATTGGGATGTGGATGTGGTCGAGGAGATCTTTGACATGAGCACCCACTTTAGAGCTGGAAGACTCTGCCACTCGGCGCAGTGCTCGGGGCCAGATGAGGCGCTTGCCAGGATGCCCGCTCTGTCAGGGCTGATACCGAAGGATCTTAGGTTGGCAAGTAGTCGGCAATGCGGCCGGAACTGACACGGATACCGGAGTGCCAAGCTTTCGTCTGATTTTCTGATTTGCGAGCGCCTGGTGTTGAGAAACACTTCGAAACTGTTTGGCTACTGACCGGGCGCACTGAGGGGCAAAACAACCACAAAAGCAGAGGGGTAGCTCCTTGTCTTTGCTTTTTTGCGGACTCCAAGCTTGAGCTTGAGATCGGGGCGCAGCTTTGCAGCTTGCAGCTTCGCAAGCGGATATCCCTTTCGGGTCTGGTCACTTGCAGCTCCTGCAGGACGACGATTGTGATGGCGATCGCAAACCCGGTTCGAGTCGAAATACACACACGGATCTAGATCTGGGCAACTTTCCGGTCCCAGAGGTTTCCCATGATGCAACTGACTCAAACCCAACAACGCGTGACTCGGACGTTGACAAATAGCGGAGAGGCGGAGTGCTCGCTCCACGGTTGAAACAGCCATACTTGTCGAGACTTTGAGGGCACGAGGATTGTGTTTTTGCCAGAAGATGTGGCAGAAAGAGTTGTTGTTGAAGTTTGGCGAGAATCAACAACAGCAGGGCAAACAATAACGCAGGCTTCCAGTAACGGGTGAGGACAAGAGCGAGCTGTCGTTGCACACCGATGGCGCTAAAGTGATCGCCTAGCCAAGCCGTTCCAGGTCTCAAAGCTCCCCAGTTGTCAGCAGCTGCTCACGGACCACTAGGTGACGCCAGTGCGCGACCCCCCACCCCACTTCCCCAACTTGCGATAGCGTAGCCCCTGAAACCCCAAATGCCCCTCTTCGATGCTCAATCCCCACGAGACCAACTGTCAAGCCGAGCGTCGTTCAACCTGCCAGTTCCCATCGTGCACCTGCTCCGGTGTCTCGGTATTTTGCCCCGCGCCATGGCGACTATCGGCACATTGGAGCGTGTGTCTGCAGCGACCCTCTCCAAGCTGATTCTGGCCCAGTCCACGCCGAGTCACCCCACTATCGCCGTTATCGACGTGCGGGACGATGGTGAGCCCTAGCTCCCAGGCCAGCTTCATGCCTCCTCTCATGCCGCTAACCCTTTTGTCGTCCAGACTTTATCGGCGGTCATATCAAGGGCGCGAAAAACTTTCCCTCTCGTACCCTCGATGCGATGCTTCCAACCCTTGTCCGCCAGCTCGAGGATAAAGAGACGGTTGTCTTCCACTGCGCACTGTCTCAGCAACGTGGCCCCAGTGCTGCCTTGAGCTACATCCGCCAGAGGGATCGTTTGAAGCAGAGCCAGAAGAAGGCAGAAGATACGGCAGAGGTAGAAGCTGCTGGTGCAGATAGTGCCAAGGAGGCCGCAAACAGACCAGTTGAGCAAAAGGTCTACGTCCTGGATAGGGGTTTTGTAGGGTGGCAAGAGGTGTATGGGAACGATGAGCGGCTAACAGAAGGCTATCGGAAGGAGTTGTGGGAGGACGGCTATTGGGGCTGAGTGGGAGATATTGCCTGTCCACATACTCGAGCAAGAGCGCGGCCCCCTTGGCCGTCAGAGCTGAGCACCTGGGATGAAGAATCACAGAATGCCTCGCGCTAGGCTCCCCCATTTTCGACCATCTCGAGATATTTTTTGTTCGAGGCGGTGTTATCTTTTACTCGCACAAAGCAACATACGTCGGGCGCAACGTCAAGTATCCCAAAAGCTCCATGCGATGAAGGTTGTATTTGAACCTGTCGATATCCGCCCAGGCGCCTAGTGGCGCCGGAAAGTAACCTAGTTGGCTTCGAACTAAGTTCAGCCTTCCCAATCAGACGACCCGATCCCTAATTCTTTACGCCTGGCTTCGTTGTGACTCCCAGGTTTCCCGGCACGTGTCAGAGATGTATCTCCAGGTACATTGCCGATGATCCAGGGTCTTTGTGGCACATTGTCTACGCAGCATCGAGTCTGGTTCGAGAGAACGCCATCATGCTACCCCGAGTTCAGCCGACAGGGCAGTCCATGAGAATCCAGCTCAAAGCCATCTACCAGAGGCCACTTCTCTGATCATAGCTATCAAGCTTTCGGGGCGGGGTTTCGACAGCTACTACAGCTTAGGCGGCTTCAAGATGAGTCGGCATGTGTCGGGCACATGTGGACCACCCGGACGATGAGCAGAGAAATTCTTTTGATGCGGCGATTGCCACCCTTCACATTAGGCCTGCCACTCTCTCTCTTGCCATCTCAATAGGGCAGGAGCCGCCCCTATTGACCTTCTGTCGGTCACTGTTCATCCCAAGCTCACACCCTTTCACTTCGTCGGCAGGTCGCTTCCAGGCCCTTCCTTATGTGAAGTTTCTCAAGCTTTTGGCAGGTCCACATCCAGTGTGTGGATAACGCTAAAGCCGACGCCTCACAAACCCAACCCCTATCCCACAGAGGTAACCAGACTAGCTAGCTTTTCAATTCTAGCGCATTGACGTCGACGACTTTCACATAGAAGCCTCACGCAGGAGCCATAAGAACATCCCCAGCAAGCGTCAACCACCATCTGTCTTCCGCTTTCAAAACTTATCTTATCGCTTTCACAGCATCTTCGACGTCATGTCTCCCTCGCCGATCCCCGATGGCACGCAGCCCGCGGTCCAAGTGTTCCAGGCTTTGACGAAGTGGAATCTGGAGGTTCCCATTATCTCTGCAATGACGTACGACACCACCGACAAGACAATCTACGACGATTACATCGAAAATGGGTTCTGCGGTATGAATGAAAGGTTTCGCAACCTATTCCCAACTGCTCACTGTGGTTGTACGGGTTGGGGAAGGTTCTGGGATGGATTCTGGACCATCATCACATGGGCGGGTATCATTTTTGTGGGGGCTGTGGTTTCTGTCTTGCTGGGGGTCTTGCTGGGGGCCCTTGGTGCGTTCCTGAGTGAAAAATATGGAGGTCGCAAGTCCAAGGCCGGTAAGGACGTCGAGCTTGCCGCCTACAACCCGGTTCCCACCAACGACGATACTGGGAATGATACTGGTGTCCCAGCAGCAGACCCGACTATGCCTCAAATGGCTCAAAGCTCCAGGACCTTGCCAGATACACGCTAAACGCGCCAAGGTTCGTCTCAAATGAACGGATTTCATCGAGCAGGATGTTGACAATGGGCTTGCAATCCTTGATATCAATCCGCAGCCTGTCAAGCGTGGTTCACAACGGCAGACGATTCAAAAAAGAACTTTTGGATTTACAAACATTGATGGAACAAACAGGAGCAGGTTTTCCCGGAGTGGTATATTCATAGGTGGAAAAAAGCGAGACACATCACCGCCGCTGTTCATTTTTCATGTTTCTTTACCAATTCCCAGCTTTGAAGCTGTATACCTAGGTAGCTAGAGGGGCCGATTGCAGTTTGTGAGATATTTGTGCACCGAACCGGATTCTTATAGAAGGGTTTTTTTTCTCTTTCCGGTATGGATCAAATGTTTACAAATACATCGTGACTTTGAAGTTTGAACGCTGGGTGATGCGACCTTGGTTCTCTCTAGGTTCCGGCCACACATTAGGTGATATATGTCGGAGAAGATTAACCCCCTTGATCTGGCCTGGAACTAGTGCGATGATTTTTTAGCGACGCAAGACATTAAATAGCTCTATCTTGTTGAGTTGCAAAGTACTTTCCCAACAATACTCAGGGGCTGGCTGGAATGTGTATCTCATCCGAGTGTCGGATTGTACCCTGTGTCACCCCGTACCACTATCTTGAATATTTGGATCACACCCACTTTTCCACAGGCGGTCAAGAGAATATAGAGTAAAATAAACCAAGCGCCTTCTACAAGCCGCATGTTTGATGGCTATTGATGGCAGGCAGGCTGGAAGTCACCACGCTATTATTATTTTTCCAAAGGCTAGGCTACCTACACACCAAGGTACGGTACCTACCTAGATACGTCATGTATGACCGACCACATACCGCTGCCGCCATGCCACATTTCCGTATGTACCCTTCCTTATGCTGCTTTTCCAAACCAAAGCCATTGATCAAAGCCAAACATACCTGACCGAGCCGGCAAGACCAAAGATCATCAAAAAACACCCATGGTATATCGCGGGACCCAACCATGGCGCCAAATCAACCGTACCTACACATATAACGCCATACCCCCCGGTCATCCACCCTTACCAAGGTACCTGAGTATATACACCACCCGACCAACCAGCCAACAAGGTCTAATACCGCGGCCTCTGCTGCCTATCCTGCCTCCTCAACTCCTCCCTAAACAGGTTCCGATCCCGCTCGGCATTCAGAGCCCCGTTCATCGCCATGGCATTCATCCTCAGCCCGTTCATGTCGGTATTGATCACCTTGATATCCTCACCACGGAGTCTCTGACTCTTACTCCTCCCGATCCCAAAGCCTCTTGGACGCGGCCAGCTTGGACGGCGACGGAAGGAGAATAGATTCCGCACAAAATCTGGATGGCGCCGCTTGAACCAGACGCAAAACCCAAGGAAGCACAGAGTCAGCACGCCGAACACGACGGGCAAGGCGATGGCTACGGGGTTGGCGCCGGTAGAGACGTTGTTGTTACGATTGGAGGATGAGGGGTTATTGGCAAGGGGTTGGCCGGTGCCGGAGACGAGCTCGACGCGCGGGCCGGGAATGCGGTTCCCCCGGGTGGTGACGTTGGTTTCGGAGGGCTCGGCAAGGAAGAGGACAGCTGGGACAGAAGCGAAGCCGTCGGCCAGGTATTCCGGGAGAATGGTCCAAGTGAAGCGGCCGAGACTGGTGGCGACGAGATCGGAAGTGAAGCCGTCACGTCCGCCAGTAGAGAAGCCGTCGGCGGAGGGGACGCCAAAGTCGGCTTGAACGCGCACCATTGGGGTCTCGGTGGAGTTGAACCAGGTTGGGTCCCATGTTACTAGGTTTGGATTAGCAGACTGTGTGAATCATGGAAATATGAAGTAGGTACCTTCGACGGTCCGGCCGACGGTGATGGCCTGCCCCTGGGTCGGGGTGCAAAAGGGGGCATTTATGCCGTCAAAGTTGCTGCATCGCGACATGATTCTGTTTATCTCGGCACCTGACAGACAAGTAAAGGGAACAATAGAAAGAGGCTACCGGAGCCAGAGTTCATGTGAAATCTGAGAGTGACAGGTCTTGGCGCAGTAGTTGATGATGGGGAGAAATCGTAAGCCAAGAGATTCCAGAAGGAGGAGGGCTTGCGGATCTCTTCATATAAACCCATGGGGATGCTGCCCTACGCTAATGAAGTAGTATGCGTGTGTCATCAAGACCCGAGGGCGACGTGTCGGTGTGGTGTGTGCATCAGATTCATCCCATGTTTTCCCTTCGAGCCGGGAGATCCTGAAGCAAGAGCAAAAAATGGACACAGCGGTACCTCAGCCCCAGGAAGGAGGCCAAGGCTTGAATTGCAAATACCCATCTTTATGCGATGTGAGTCGCCCGGCGATTTTGGGCGAGCAAAAAGAGAGTTGAGGTTGATCACGGACCCCCGGATTTGGGGCGATGAAACGACAACGATGCGCCACTGGGAGAGATCGTGGGGAGCCCCTGCATGAGACTCAGCGAGCCTCTGGGTAAGGTACTTGCCGCAACTGCATGCCGTGCTAGGAATTGGCGAGCAAACCCAAAGTCTTCTCTCGATCGGGAAGCCACGATGGGGGGTTGCACACGCACAGGCACACACGCACGCACAGCGAGCGATGGCACGCAAATATCATGCAGGGTCTATCCCGGCCCTTCCGCAGAGCCCCCCGCGAGCCTCCGTATGTGCCTCCGGCAATGATTGCGGCGTTTTGTGGGGTACCCCTGAGCTGTGGAAAAAATAGTTCTCTGTTGCGACTGGTTGTGCGCACAGACGGGGTCGCATCACTTCGCATCACATTGTTTGGAGTGACGAAGCAAGGGGAGGGAAGAAGGAGAAACAAAAGTGTATGTGCGTTGCGAAGGGCCAGAACTTGATCTGGCGACTGGACCGTCAAAATCCTGCCCCTGGATAGGTATTCCACGATAGCATGACGGGCCCAAGACGGCAACGAGAGGGAAACGAACAGCGGAAAGGGCGGATCTTGAATTCTCCGAGATTCGATAGTTCCAGTCTTGATCGGAGTCCTCAGAGATCGCGAATCGCGATTGATCTTCGCCCAGCCTGTCCCCGGTCTTCCCGGAGGTAACCTACAGAACGCTGCTCGAGGGTACCTCTTGTACCCGAGTTCTGGGATCCGACCGCGGTGAAACACCACAAACAACCTGTCAGATACTGGCCCTGCGTCTATCATCAGCCCACTTTGCGGCAGAGCGGGTCTTCGGCAGCCATCGGGATCCGGGTATTTTCAAGAGTCGCTGGAGCGATGCAACAATGTTCGGGACGGCTATACCGTTTTCTTGGCAAAAGTTTCCTTGGCCTGGTCTTTAAGTTTTGAATTGTTCAACTTGATGGTTCAGGGGCTGCGGATGAATTCCGGCGCTTTGGGTCATGATCACCTGGCGGGTACGAGACTTTCAATCTTTCTTGATTTTCCATCAATGATCCACGCCATCGTCAGCCATTTAACCCAGGTTGTTCGCTGTCTAATAGTTCGAGCAATCTGAGAGTTGAGTTCTTGCTTTCCCTATAGTTTAGCCAATGGGTTGACAAGCGTTCAACCGTCAACGTACCTCCCAAAGAGAGTTGATACCAGGCGTTGACAAAGAGTCTTGGCTAGCAGCAAATGATCAAATGTCCCTGATTGTTGGCCATGATATCGTAACTGAAGACACTTTCTTGCAAATGCGTCACACAACAGCAAAGTTTTCATCAAAACTGAAGTTTTGGCGGACAGCAGTGATCTGAGGAACCTTTTCATCCGCCATTCAAAAATCTCCTTCTCCTGCCTTCCCATGTTCCTTCCAATAAACTACCGGAGAGCCCATGGAATGTCCCAAGCAATGCGAAGATGGCCGTGAGACGTATTCAATCCCCAACGCACATTTAGTCGAGGTCGAGTCAGTTTCCGGACCTTTGACCAATGACGTGCTGGTGCGACCTGACTGGAGTTTAGGTACCTACTCTTTCCCATCCGTGCCCGAGTCCGCATCTGCAATCCCATGTCCAACATTGAACGCCGTCTCTTACTCTCATCTATCCAACCCATAAAACTTTGGTGACCGTATTCCGTCAAAATGCCCGCAGCTGACTATAACCTCCTCGCTCAATTCCAGCGAATTGACGTGGTCTACAAGACCATCGAAAACATGAACACCTCCCTGTCGGCCGCGGTACTCATTCCCAAATCCCTACCTCTAGACTCTCTGCGATCTGTGCCCGTTCTGGTCCATTTCCATGGGGGGGCGCTGATCACGGGAACAAACCCTGATCCGTCGTTTCTATCCCGGTGGTTTGTTTTTTGCTCACCCTTCCAGTTGCTGCGTTGCTGAACCTTTGTTAATCATATGTCCCCCCGTGCAGGCTCGCAAACCTCGCCCTGACCACCCCCTCCCTCCTCATCTCCCCCATGTACCGCCTCCTCCCCGAAGTCACCGGTGCCGCCATCATCGATGACATCTCCTCCTTCTGGGCCTGGCTCCACTCTGATAACTTCACCTCCTCCATCCACACGGTCTTCCCCAATCTTACCCCGGAGCTCACCTCCGTCGTCGCAGCTGGCGAGTCCGCCGGGGGTTATCTCTCCCTGCAATCTGCGTTTCTGTTTCCCCACGCTCGCATCGCTGCCGTAATCGCCACCTACCCTGCGCAGTACCCGGATATTTCCGCCTACAATCCGCGGGCAGGTGGCGATGTCGCTGCAGAGGCGGCTGTTGATGAGGGGCTGGAAAGATTGGGCAAGCCCCCGCGGGTATCGAGTCCGTGGCCGGAATGTCGGGGGCTGATTGAAGCAATGTGTCGTACGGGGAGACATAGGGAGATGATGGGGGGTGATCAGAGGTTGACAGCGCGTGGCGCTTTGGCGGTTGCGCAGGAGGTCATGGGGAGATTGCCGGGAATTTGGATTGTCCAGGGGGAGGAAGATGATTTGGTAAGTTAAGATGTGGAGAGAGGTGGAGGTTCTAGAAGTTGCTCACAATCATTAGGTGCCTAAAACCGCGGCAGATGAACTTGTAGCGCTCATCAGGGAGGCGTTCCCCGACGTGTCGCTCAAGTACACGGTTGAAAAAGCGGGTCATACGTTTGATTTAGACTGTGACCTAGATGAGGTTTGGGTGAAGGAGGGTATTGAATTTGTGAATCGCTTCTGGCCGAGTGTTAGCTCTAAGGAAACGTGAGGCTGTGACAATCTTGTCAACAGTAGAGTGCTACGGAATCAAACCGTCCCACATTCTGTCTCTATACCCTCATGTATCCCACATGGTGACTGAGGGTTTTCCCCACCTCAGAGTTATTTAGACAATTGAGGCTGTCCTATCATGACAGAATGGCAAAAACTAGCCATCTTGAACTCACAACGGTTTCCTCCCAAGATGGGAGCCGTTGTATCATTACCGCAGCTATAAGTCGCGTCACTTACTATGTCTCTTTGAATTTTGAAGTCTCGGTGGGTTTAACTCTACAGGAGAGAGCTGTTTTGTAACCTAAGTAGAGAGTGTCAACGAGACTAAACACGGTTTCGACTCAGATATCTATTCGTTGGCTCTAAGAACATTCTGTAAAAGGGAATGCTCAAACGTATGAAATTTTATCCGATCTTCTACTATATACAACGGCAACCCTATAATGTTCATGCATCCTCGTGATCTGTCAAATATCATATTCTGGTTTCACCTCAATATATTTTGGGACGGTCCGGCCGTCCCAAAACGCGTCCCTCCGAGGATGCTTTTCCAGCAACATCCTGGCATCAGCACTCACAACTGGATCTAGACACTTGGCTACCACGACAGTCAAAGCCAGCGCTGGCCCGTGGCTCATAGTGAACACTTCAGTACACCCTGAGGGTTTTGGCTGGTCTGCCAAGAGAACGTTGCTCAAACGAATAATTTCCTTAAAGTGTGGAATCAGGGAACGGCGTGTATTCTCGTCGCTACTGCTCGATGTCCTCAAAGTTACCCACGTCGACACATTCTCCAACAGGAGGAAGGTCGCCTGAAGGTACCTCTCAGGGTTGGCGGTTTTGGATGCTTTGGCGGAAGTGTACAGTGGCTCAAATAGCACTCTCCAAGTTTCCATTGCTTCCAGATTCTGGCTATCACCCTTCTCAAGAAGCTCTGGGTCGATGCTCTCATCAGGGGCGTAGCCTGTTCTCCTCACATTTTCTGCTAAGACTGCTCGCATCGTCTCATGCGATGCCAGGTCTAATTGTTTCCGGGCCACTAAGAGATCCGTGAACGGCGCTTTGGTGTTGAATCGGAGGGGGCATCGGTGTATTCGTGGTATCGTTGGTATTTGCTCTAGGAGGCGTGATGTCCATGACAAGCATTCGAGTCGGCGAAACGTTGCGAATATCTCCTCATCCAACTGAAAGCTTTCCGGGGTGCCCTCTCGTCTAGTGCCCTCTTCGGCCCCGGGCGCTGGTCCAGCCGAACAGACGAATTGCTCGAGAAGTACCAGACCGTAGTTGATATGTTTGATAGCCGCGTCGGTACTGTCGTGAAGCGCTTCAAAACAGGCGAAGAGAATGCAATTCACCATAATCGCGCGGAGAGTCCAATGAGAACCAACATCTTGCTGGAGTCGCACCAGACGTAGTGCATGGCTGTAGTAATTGATGGCACAGTTATAGTGCGTATTTCGGTCGATGATACTCTCTCCCATAGTCGGTATGACGTTCGGAGCCACGGCACTGGCCAGTGCACAAACGGCCATGATGGCATAATGCACGGCAGGTTCGGTCCGACCGAGATCGGGAATCGTTTCGGTGAAGAGCACGGTGGGAAACCAACCACCTGCCAGATTGTTGGAGATGGCTTGCCACTGTCGGAGATACGCGTCCTGTCGCCGGCTTTCGAGGGCGTCATCAGTGTCTATGACGACGGACTGTTCAAAGGCGGAGAAGCGCTTGCAACGCGGTGGGGTACGTGACCCCTCCCTGGAACCTCTGGAGCCTCTTGATGTGACGGAGGAAGCCGGTGATCTGGATCGGTCTCTCTTGGAAGTGCTCTCCGGCGTAGCGTAGCCCTCGCAAGATCCCTGCCATTTCAGACACCGGTTACACGATGGTTTCGCTTCGTCGCACTTGACGTGGCGTCTCCTATATTCGATGTGAGTGACTGTCGGAGGAGGGCCTTAGAACGGGGAGGGCGAGCTGACTTACTTGCCTGCGACAATGATCATTAGTATCATTCAAGGGGACTGGGGTCCTAGAAGAAACATACAAGTGATGCATCCGGAGCGGACCTTTGGCACGCTAGCACGAGTCGCCCTGGGGCGGTGCTGGAGGGAGAAAACAATGGCTCTAGGACCTGGCTTTCCATCGCTGTCGAACATGTCAGTTATACGAGTCGTAGCTGGAATACATGGCGACTAACTCGTCCGACGATGATCCGGGTATTGCAGAATAGCACCGGAATGGCAGGGGGTCTGAATCTGATTTGGGCCAAGACATGGTTGTTGATCGTGGGCGATATCGGGGTTACTCAAGGCGGTGATGGGTATGGGTTTGGTGCAGATGGTCCTGCATGTGATGTGGTTGGGGATGATTACAAAGGAGGGATCGAAGACATTTAAGTAGTGGGCGGGGAGGACAAGATAATATCTCAACGTCGTCTCAACAGTCGCCCCTGAGATGCGGGGACATCGCCGCAGTGGTCCAATGGGTCATGATGACTTGGCGTAGGCAGTGTAGCTGTCCGCCGCAGTGCTTGATGTCGGTGAGAGGGAGAGGGGCGACGCTTGCCGCCGTGATAAATTTAATGGGGCGTCCATCGAGTTTTGAGTGGCCAGGCTGTGTTACCCTGGCCACGGGAGAATCAAGATGGGTGGGGTGAACGGACAGAGCATTTTGCCCTGCGAGGAAGGTAAAGTACACTAGTATCGTGCGTCGAGGGGGGCGTCCGGAAGAGGAAAGAAGGGGAAGGGGGTTTGGAGGCCAAGACCCAGGGCTCAACTGTCAAGGGCTGCCATGCGTCCCCGTTTAGCCCATCGAGTCAATCTCTTGGCGTGGCGAGAGCGGCTGCGGCCGTGGTAGCCGTGGAGAGAAAAAAACTGGAATTAAAGATGCCTACGATTACGTGACATTATCACGTCGATTATCACCGGGTTGCAACTGCCCATCTTGCCTGTGGAGGTGTATAAAAAAGTGGGTACCTATCTCAGATGACTGGGTGGTTCAGTTCCAGTTTTTTTCTTTTTCGAAGCGGTGGCACCTTCTCAGCCCTACGCTGCTGCAGTGTTTGCCATTCGGTCCCACTAATAACGGGTGTTGGCTACGTCTGCCGTTTGCGCGTGGCTCCCCGCTCTTCAACATCCTGTCTCCTGGTAACACCGAACATCGGACCGCATCAGTCAGGCCATCGCTTGTTGAGCAAATCCTGCCCTGGTAAAAGTCGCTGCCTGATGGCTAGACCCGCAACGCGCGCAACCCGGACGGACGGACCTGCGGCCGCAGATGCAGTTCTCTGTCGCCATTGATTTTAAGTTAGGTTTAACCTTGAAGCAGCAATCGCTTGTCTTGGCCGAGCGTCCTCCTCCCCCGCCCTCGTCAAACGTGACCGAAAGTTCCAGCTCCCTCTTCTCGTCAGGCCCGCCTTCCACGGCGCGCGGGCCGTGGTCATTCAATTTGTCGCTTTGGCAGCAGAGAGGCGGTCTGGCACGACGTGCATGTCGTCTCGGCACCTCACATTAAAGACGCCATGACACACCCTGCTGCACAGTTTGTCAGCCGGAACGTAAGCATGCTTGCCCGCTTGCCCAGGGCTGCATACGGAGGTACCTATCAAACGCGACACTAAATTCGACAACCCTGCCGCGTTTTACGACAGCGCGGGAACTCCCTGCCATCGGCAGCTGCACATTTTGCTACCGACTTCTTTCTGCCTCTCCTGGTCTGCCCCGTGTTCAGCGCGACATGAGAAGGTATTACGCTGAAAAATTCGACGTTGGGGTCTTGGACCTTGGATCCAGGAGATAATGGGCGCTGTGCCCCAAATGCCAAGACCACACGATGGCCAAGGGTCTGCTTCCAGAAGCACTGCAGCCAGCTGGTCAGGGGTGCCAAACGAACGGTCCAGGGTATGCATGCCCATCCACTGGCCCTGGAGATGGACGGGCTCTGGTACGGCCCCTAAAATTTGGCCCCGGGCTTGAGGACGGATATCACCGCCTGTCGTCGTCCCCCATCCCCCATCCCTCGATGCGAGGCCCGGGAGCCGAGCACCTTGATGGCGGCTGGGGTTGGAGGCCATCGGAGCAGAAGCCGAATAGCACGTTGTGGGCCGGCCATTTCTACCCAAAGAGGAAATGGCTGCAGACGCATGCGCGAGGCCGGGCCACGGCCACTCCCTGCAATCAACTTGCAGGTTTGCCATGTCCCACTTGTCAATTTGAATTCACGACGAGGCGGAAATCTGGCCATTCAGAGCTCCCGCCTTCTCTTTCAAGCCGTGCTCGAAGGATCGTGCAGCACCAGGCTTCAGCATCTTGTCTCAACGGCATGTCCCACCCAAGCCAGAGGTAACTAGCCGCTTAGAGCCGAGAATACTAATCACCGTATGTGGTAGGTACTAAGTGCTGACAAAGGAAATACACAAATAGAACACCCACTGGTGCGCTGCTTTGAGAGCAAGCTCCACCCCTTAATGTCCCACTCACCTGCCACTCACCCACCCAACACGGTGACACAGCTGAATTATTACTGCGCAATGTCGCGCCTTGGCCATTCATGGCCCGTTCTCCCCCAATCGACAAGCCACACCTCATCTACTGCCGTCTTGAAAGTACCGGACCTGCAGGACACCGGCTCAAACTCGACGGACTAGGTCTGATCTGCGTCAAATCTCGGCTCCGACATCCCTGTGGAACACCAGTTTGAACGGCATCTGGTCAAAGGACGGAGGAAAGCAAGAGGCAAGACAAAAAACTTCAATCCCATGGCCCAATAGGTGTCTCAGTATGTCGGCATATCTTGAAACATCTTCGCCGCCTCTCCACAAGAAAAGCTCACAAGAAACCTGGATGGCACACCACCAAGCATCATTTCCACGTGGCGCGGAAACTTGACCCGACCCAGAGTCTGGGGTCGAGCATGAAAGGATTTAAGTATGATTCGGGCACCGACAAATGCACACCCCCTGCAGTAGAGGATTGCTTCTCCGTGGGCTCTAGGACCCAACTCCGGACTGGCAAGAGAGGTCTGAACGGAGGCCGTCATCTTATGCTGACCTTAGCTTCGAGCCCGCCTGCGAGAGGACCGAGTCCAGCTGCCACGGATGCTAGGCGCTGTTTGTTGCTGAGGTCAAATTGAGGCATCCTTGGTTCGGGCCGCCGAGTGCTCCCTTGCTCCATGCTGTTTTCGTTTCATCTAACCAGAATTTCAGTCTTTCTTACCCTGTTTCTACCGCTCCTTCCCAACCCATGTCGACTTTTGTTTTCTTGTTTCGAAACAGACTGCTCTCCCTGTTAAAGTTACACAAAATATTGTTGGGCTACATCCTTCCCGTTCATGGCACGCTGGCATCGATCCTCCTGCCCGTCTGAGGGACAGCTGAAGACCCAATCGCAGATGAAGGACCCATCCCGCATCCTGCATCATACGTCTGTTTCTTATTACAACGTCACGGAGGAAGACGAACGCGGCAGATCAATGCAAAACAAAGCTCCTCGAGCCCCACAGCTTAGGCCACTCCACACACACACGCCCACCCCCCGTTGCCTAGGCCGTGCTTCACCTTCCGTGCCGGGCCCCGGGCGGCGGGGCAAGCCGAAGCACGGCCATTGTCACATGTAAAAAGACACGGTCCTAAAATCCCCTTCCACGCCTGGTTATCGCCGAGTTGGCCCGTGGCAGCCCCCTAGGACACGTCAGTGTGCTCCCTATGAACTACCTATACTGACACACGTACACATACACACACCTTAGGAGGTCCTTCACCATGGTCCTCCCATCGAGTAGAAACCGTGTAACCCATTCATGACGCCATCTCCGATACGGCTCGCGCATGATCCTTCACTGTAATGTCACCGGGGCCGGACGCAGCGCCGCAGCCACAGTCGGGAGTAGAGAAGCATTTGAAAGTGGTTCCCGAGATCGCCACGCCTTAGGTACCTAAGTAGCTGGTAGATGAAAAATATTGGGGTTTCTCCTGCAAATCTATCTGCCTAGATGCATCACCACATTCTCACCACCGCTGCCCAGGGGTCTTCTCCGTGATTCGGCCGATATAGATAGATGGCTGGGCGAGTTTATTTTTTTTCTTTTTCCTATCAATCACATGTCAGGACTGTCCGGTACTTTCGTGCTGATGATAAGTAATACAATTTTGCTGACTGCCCAGCCCAGCCCAGCCGCAAAATGCAGAATGCTGATGCTGACGCTGCCCTGTAGGGCGTCTAGTCTACTGCACTGCACTGCACTGCATCCAGCCAGGTACACTAGGGCAAGTACCCCTTGCCTTACCTTACCTTACCTCGGCATGTGCGCCTGCACGCCTGCACGCACAAACACACACTCTCACACGGGCATATCCACCCCCTGCCCTGTCCGTCTGTCTGTCTGTCTGTTCATCTGTCCAAGCCATGGAATTTTCCGTGCAGCCCCTCACCGTTTTACGTCTCCATGAGGTACCGTGCCCGACACCCGAGACACAGCCCAGCCTACCAACCAATCTGTCAAACCAAACCAAAGGATAACATCCCAGCCAGTACGGTTACGCTACCTCTCATCGTGCTCTTCTTTCATGTTTCCCCCCCACCCCCTGCTGGGCTGAAAAGTATGTGTCTGCACCTGACATGGACAATGTAATATTATACCTAATCCTAAATCTTCATCACATGTCAATCGTTAAATACCAACCATCTTTTTCTTTGAACACCTTGCCATGCGAGACATACCTTACCTCACCGACCGAGGTACGCGTGCGCTCACCAGGCTAGGTAGGGGGGTAGGTTGGGCATGAGGAACGAACCAGATCAGAGGAAGCAATAGAGCAATGACATTACATCGAGGCAGTTACGACCAAAAATATTGATCATCGGGGAGAAATTTTAGCTGCCCGCGCAAAAAGAGCCCTCAGAATCATTAGTCTGCGAGTCTATTTGTCAGCCTGCGCGAAAAATCATTTGGCATTGGGCATCAGGGCACCAGGGCATCAGGGGCGTCAGGGCACCAGAACATCAAGGCACCCCTCAAGCACGCTTTTCTTTTCTTTTCCCTGGTCACGCCAACTTCACGTTCAGGCGGCCAGGCACCAGCGCGGTACCTACCCACAAACCTCCTTACTCGAGCTGTGCGAGTCTTGACTCCTGGCCCACCCGAAATCAAGTCCAAGATTAGGTACCTGAGGTAGGTAGGTGGCCTTTCGAAACGGCATTCATCCATCCATCTATCCATCACCTGCATAGCCTCCATAGCTCTACTGCATAGTTCTATTCTACTGCATTTATTTCCGCCCCAATCCACTGTCTTTCTTAGCGCCGAGCGCCGAGCCCCGCCGCATCAAGTCTAGAATACCTTACTCCACATGTAAGAAGGTCCGTAGATTATTCTTTTTCTTCTTCGGCAGTCAAGCTCCCGGACGGCACCACCATGTACACGTACACCTCCCACTTGCACCACGCCACGCAATGCACTGCCATAACAGTTGAATCAAACCCGGCAGTCTCCCGTCAGCTACCTAGGTACCTACTTAGGTAAAGGTAAGCAGGCGTATATTTAGGTTCTCACTCGGAAATATTCACATTTAGAAATTAACTGTCATACCTCATTGCAAACGTACCTGAGAAGAACAAAATCTGGTGACTGATCTTCTACATCGTAAAATCCAAGTCAATTTCATCATTATCGTCATCGTCACCAGTCAGACAAACCGAGACAAAGGAAACAAGAGAAAAAAAGAAAAAGAAAAGCGAGCAGTATCATTGATTCCCTGGTTTGCACGGCCTACTAGCCAACCCAACAATCAAAACTCAAACCAAAACAATGCCAGATCTCCGTGAAACTCATCCTTATACTCTCCCTCCATGCCGTGCCCCCTCTCCCAGATCTGCAGGACCCCACCATCTTCATCTTCCTAACCCCCCCAGACTGACTCCTCCCTTTCTTCCTCACGGTGATAATACCCTCCTGTGGGAACTTCTTTTGGATCAAACGCCGCCTCAAAACGGCACCCCCCGGATGCCGTAATCAGGACCGGAAACAGCCTTCCGGCCACATTCAACATCTCATGCGGTCGCCCGTGCAAACCTAGAACGCGCGTCAGTCAAGCTGCAAACTCCTTAGGTAGGTAGATAGGCAGTCGCGAATCTTTGATGTCACTTTTGGCCGACTGGACTTACCGATTCTTGTGCCATTCTTCCGGAAATACGCCCAACCCCGCGCCACATCCACATGGCATCCGATGATATCGCCCGTGGTGAACCTCTCAGCGTTTCCAACAGGCTGTCCAGACTTTTCGAGAAGACCGCTTCCATGATAGAGATACCAGAGGTTCTGTCTCTGGCGAGGCCCTGGGCCAGGGACAAGGTCCGAGAGGGTAGTGTCGGCGGTACAGAGGCCTATGGCGTTGGATCCGGGGTTGAAGCCGGCATGGATGATCCGGATCTCGAAGTAGCGCGCTCTATGGGGCGGAATGGGGTGGTCAGCCCGGAGGGCTGTGTGAGGCGTCACGGTGCTGAATGAGGGGACTTTTTTTCATCATAGAAGGAAATATCAGTTTCTTCCTTCTTCCCCATCCCTCTGAATTCAGGGAAACTTACCAGGGTATCTAATTGCCGTTGCGACTCCTCCCGATGTATGAAGGGGCCCATTTCTGCTCTCCGGGATGGAGAACCAATCCGTCGGGTTCTGGTACCGCTGGTTAGCCGTCCGTCTGATTTCTGCGTCCGACTTGTTACGATTTTTCTGCCTGTCAGTGGCGTAAACAAAGTCAAGCAGACTCCAACCGTGAGAATCGATTCTCAACGTATCATCTCCAACCCCCTGTTCAAGCAAATGCTTGACAATCAAGCCTGTGGTGTCATTCTTGGCCAAATCCAGAACCCAGTTTGACCCAAAGTCGATACCGGGAAGGCTCTTCAAAAGCGCTAGCTGCATATCAGGACTCCGACTTGCCGCCAATACCACGAGGTCGTGATGGCTCCCCGTTAGGAATCTCAAGTTTGCAAGCTCCAACATGACCTTTGCCATCTCAAAACGCCCAGTCTCCAGCGCGACCCAAAGCGGCGAGTTCCGCCCCTCAGATGCGGGCCACCGGATGCTAGACCCGTCGCGAGCCAGTATCATCCTCACTGAGTGGAATGCCCCAGCTCTTACTGCGTCCAGCAGCGGTGTGTTTCCAGCGTAGTCTTGCGGGTTGATGGAGATGCCTGGAACAATGTAGCGGAGCAATAGCTCGAGGCATTCCCCGACAACTATTGGTCTCTCCTTTCCTGGCACCCCACGACGGTAAGCAACCGCTGCGAGATGCAACGGTGTTTTCCCGTCACTGTTTGTCGCTTTAGTATCTGCCTTCGACTCGAGCAACCACATTGCCGATTCCAAGTAGCAATTTTGAACTGCAAACGCCAACGCCGTCAGTCGGTTGCTATTTGCCGACTCGACATTCAGGTTGTACCGTAGCAGCTCTCGCAGGCCTTCAGGATGTCGGCACGCGAGGTGGAGATACGGTACCCTCGGGGGTTCCGAAATCTCTGACATGTGTCGGGAAAGGATCCGTATCACATCGACCCGGCCTTCCCTCAGGGCGTGCTCGAGGGCGTTGAACGCCTCCAGCTTCGAGTCACCACCAGAATTGAAAGCAGAAGCGGCCACAAATTCCATGGGCAGATGTCTTTCATTCAACCCCGCCCCGGCTCCCCGTAGCAGGAGAAATTCAACAATTTCCGCATGCCCGCCCTCGGCTGCCGCGCACAGCGGTCGCGATAGTGACCCCCTGTTGGACCTGGAAATTTGCCTTGCCGACTGCGCCGTTTCCAGCGCCCTTACGACAGCCAAATGTCCCCTCCATGCAGCGAACGTGAGGGGCGAGCCCGGCGAAGCCGCCGCCTCGTGGCTGAGATTAATCTCATCATAACTCGCCAACGCCTCAACAATCTCGAGATTCCCGGCCTCAGCAGCGTATGACAAAGCCGTCCGCCCAACTTGATCTGTCCAGTTCAGTGTCACCCCCTGGACGCGGTTTGTAAGGTGCCTAACAATATGTGCGTGACCAGCACGCGCAGCTAGAATCAGCGGAGTTCGGGAGTCGCTGTCATGACAGTTTGGACCAGGGCGGATGGCGTGGGGTGAATTCAAAAGGGTTTTCAGTGAGGTCAGATGGCCTTTTTGCGCGGCGTTGAGCAGCGCCGCTGTGCGGTCTCGAGCTGTCAGTCTGTTCAAATTCCGAGCGGCAGCGCGCTCGAGTTGCCGGGCTATCTCTTCAGTGGCGGAAAAGGCTATCGCGGGACCGGCTTCGAGGTCGGCTCCATGTTGGAGGAGGGTGTTGACGACTTGCACCGCACCGGCCTGGGCGGCTAGTTGTAACGGCGTGCGTCCCGAACTATCCGGCGTGTTGACGTGGGACACTAACCACCCTTGTCTCAAAAGCGCGGCCACAATCTCGGGGTTTCTTCCCTGAGCAGCGTGATGCAGTGCACTCTTTCCGTCCGCATCGTTGATCGTGAGCTGACTGTCATCATCGAGGAGCCTTTCAAACAGGCTGCGATGCCCAATACCCGCCGCCCACATCGCTGGGAACCGGCGTCTGTGGTCCAGTATGCCCCGGAGATCGGCCTGCCCAGACGTTCTCCCCATGTCTAATAGCTCGTCGACGAGGTCTTCGTTTCCTGCCATTACAGCCTCGTACAGCGGGCTTGACCCGTTCTCAACCGGAAGCAAGGACGCGCCCTCATTGACGAGCAAACGCACCCCTGCTTTGAAGCCTCGCTTTGCAGCTTCGGCAATGGGGGTGCTGCCGTTGCTGTCGGTAACATTCAAGTCTGCGCCGAATTCGATAAGCTCCGTGACAATGCGGGTATGGCCTCCGGAGCAGGCAAGGTGCAGTGCTGTACTTTCGGCGTAGCTCTTTGCCGAGATGAGGCCCATATCCAGGCCCTTCCGGCAGAGCAAAGCGAGAGCCTCGGTGCGACCGTATCGGGCGGCGAGGTGGATCGGGTTCTCGCCGTTGATGTCCCTGCTTCGGAGAAGAAGTTGATCGAGTGGTGACCGAATACTTCCCCGCATGGAATCCCGAGAAGCTACTCGGGCAATGATCTCCTCAATGATATCGACGGATCCTGTATGTGCGGCTAAATGTAGCAAGTTGTGCCCTTTTCCATCTTTCCTGAGTAAGAGCTCTTCTAGCGCGAGCAAACTAGCCTTTGGTTTTGACGCGCCCCATATGTCGAGATAGTGGTCAAGGATTACGCGGAATAGTTCCACCGAGCCTGATGTTACTGCTGAATGAAGTGGTGTACGATACTCCCTGTCAGTGGGAAGCCACTCCCCCATTCTGGCTAGCAGCAGAGTGGCTACGGCAAGTGAGGTTGTTGAAATCGACTCATTCTGGCATACCAGGTGAATGGGACTCGAGCCTTGATCATCGCGGGCCACTACATCTGCACCCCGACGCAGTAGCTCTCCCACAACCACGGAATGCCCACGCTTGCTCGCCACGTGAAGCGGGCTGAGTCCGTGACTGTCAGCCACCTGGATACTGACACCTTCGTTGCCAATCAGTCTCCTGACGGTGAAGATGTCACCTGACTCGCATGCACTATGCAGTGCGGTTATGGATGGGCAATCTTCGCCGCTGGCTGATTCCCTCTGAGCCGCGGTGAATTCCATTGGCCCGTATTTTCTCCCGCTCCGTCGCTGTCGCATTTGGCGTTCCTGGCTACGCTCGTTGTTCCTCCTTCCTCTCGCTGACGACGGTCCCGGTGCCGTTAGGGCTTCAGTAGCAGCTGTTGCCGCAGCAGACGCATCTTTGCTGTCTACAATAAAAACATCCATTGTGGCAACGCCCCCATGGCTAACCCCAAGCCTCGCCAGGCTTGTTGTAATGACTTTAAAGGGACAAAAGTCCCGCACCTCCCTCAGGACATCCAACGGGTGTTTGTCGTTGGCCTGCCATGACCGATCGACACCGTCGATGACCATGACAATATCTTCAGCGATGCCGTTGTACGTGACAAGAAGCGTGCCCAGGACGATGAGAAGGCGGCTGGCTGACATGTTTTGGGCCTTGAGCTGCTCCTTTGCGCCAACAAATCGCATCGGCCGCAGACATAAGATTTGGTAAACCAATGCAGCCAGCATTTCAGCAGCGCTAGTTTGACGGCCGCCCGAGCATCGAAGTGTAAAATTGACCACAAGAACCCCATCTCTATCTCGCAGATGTCTCGCGAGGTAGTACGAGGCATCGGCAAGCCGCGTGCGGGACGGCCCGTGTAGGGATAATACCCCATCGTGCGTATTGCGCCATGTCGTGAAGCTTTGTCCGCGAGTAAATGACTCAAAGCTATCAGTTCGCTCCGGGGGACGCCAGACAATGTTTTCCTCGTGGAAAGAGGAAAGAAACCTCCGTAAGACGCGAAGGTACTCGCGGCCGACAGCTGTGTGATGAGACTTGAATCAGCGCCAAGTTGGAACAGCGTAGTGCAACGGAGACAAACCCGATGATCCATAAATCTCCTGCCAAAGGCGATTCTGCAACTCGTTGGCAGCACGAGAGCTCATATCGGTTGGCCAGCTGAAATTGCGCTCCAAGGTTACCGGCAAGCCCAAGGTAGCCGCATAGGGGCTAACACTCTGGAATGTCTCGGTCAGAGAGTCAGACATCAAACGGTACATAAGAAAACATACACCGCGATCTTGGAATCCGTTGCAAGTGCCGAATATTCCGGGAATAAACTCTAGAGCCTGGCTGATGTCCGTAAGAATCCCAGCTGCGTCTCGGCTGCGCACTTGGAGATCGGCATTTGCGAACAAGTCGTATATCGTGCCCCTCCACAAAGACTGTGTTCTGTCTCTGTGAGGGGTGCCAAAGAAGATCTCGGGTAACCGCTCAGCAAGAGTGATACAGAGTGGTACGGAGCATGGTGTCTTACCAATAACGAGACATGTGAAGCGACCAGGGAAGCTTCGTCCTGTAGCGCAATTCGCATCGCCTGGGAAAAAGCTGTCAGACCGTGCAAACTTGGTCATGAGACAAAACTCAGAGGCAGTCACCTGTTTGATGATAATGCCGCCAATATCGTACCCAACAAGTGCGACGAGTCGTTCCTATTGCCCGTCTCTTAGCGAGAGCGCTTCCGGTGATCAGACGGCTGTACCGACATCATTTCTGTCTTGGAGGTCCCTGGCAATTTCCGCCAGGAGTCGCCTTGAACTCCTCACCAGGTCATTCCTTGAGATATCTGCCACCCGATCAAGATCAGAGGACCAGTTAAACACGTCGATATCAGCTGGCGAAGAATCGCCCAGGTTTTCCCACCACATTGAATTCTGCTGAAAGTGTGGCGTCTCCGCACTATGCAAGCCGTGGACAACCCATATGCTGCTCCTCAGTCAGTACAGCTGGCGGATCCTTGGCGAAGACTGACGCGAAGCTTTTCATAGTGTGACGTTGAACGGAACTGAGCGCAACCGAGGCGCGTGATCTGTGATGTCTAGACATATTCGGATGTCGTTTTCGATGTAGAACCGCCAGACTTCAATTCTCAGAGAAACCTACTCTGGCGTGGCTAACTGAGGGTGCTGGCGCTCTAGTGAACGGGTAGTGAGAGAAGAGAAAGGGTGCCCTGAGGTGCGTCGGGCCGTTTGACCCAATGTGAACTGAGAAAAGTCGAGGGCCACCGTAGAACTACTAGATCGGTAATCTTAAAGAGGAGGAGAGAATTGTTTGTCTCTCTAAGGCTCCACTTGAAAAGTGTGCCAGAATATTGGATGGATACTTCATTGTCGGCTGGATGAAAGCGACTTGAGCGCTGGATTGCTCGTCCGAGCTCTGCAATAACCGCACAAACTTACTAGTGAATACAGGTCCACGATAATGAAATTCCGAGAAGATTGGAATCTTTTGAAATGGAAACCATCCCGGCAACGACAGGACCGGAGAAAGTGTTGAGAAAGCTCCTGCAAAGAAGGCGCGCCTGATGGCCACTTTCCACCTCAACTTCCCCCAACTATTCTATGAATAGGCGGGAGAGTTTTTCATGCTGAGTATAATCATGATTGACTCGATTTACAGAGTAGGGTGGGAATTGATTTATCTAGTCTGTTCTTTTTTCTTGCCATGTCTTGGGTACTTGTAAGTCATGGCGAGTCTAAAGCTTGCACTTTAATCAAGGTTTCTGGCAGGAAAGGTGTTTCCAGCCATAACTTCAAAACCCCGGATTCTGAGTGGAATAAACCGAGCAATATTGCGCCTCCAGATGATTTAATGAATTTTATTCATTCTCATCTTCAACACATCGCCCGAGGTTGACATTATAGGGTTAGGGTTATCCATGTAGAGGTCGCGACCCCCAAACCGGACGACCCACATTCCGGACGCTTTTTACACCAAAACTCACACTTTTCGAACCTTGATTTTTCTACAACCACAATTCTAATAATTTTATAAAAATAATGTAAGCTAGTATAATGATAGGCAAATATATAATATAACTTAAATATACTATTCTTAAAAAGGGTCACCTAAATTAAAGTGTTGAAAAAGTATCAAAATTCTAAAAAATTTATACTAACTTATATTTAACTATAAACAAAGCATATAACCACATAAGCCCACTTATATGGTTTAATAAAACGGAGAGATCATAATATATAGCTGACAGCATAAAAAATATCTTTAAAACTTAATTATTGTTGATATTACATGCAAACTAAAGAATAAAAGTATATAAAATTATTTATACTTTTATTAACTATAACAATAACATTAGTTCCATAAGTATAAAAGATAAGCGCCTAATTTTAATATAGTAATACTTAAATGTATCATTTCCTTATATAAAATATAAAAAAACTAAGAGGCGCTAAATTTTATACCAAAAAATGGACATCATTAAATAATAATAGGAAAATAGTATTTCATTTAGTAATAAAGTATACAATAACCCTTTATTAGGCTATTAGAAAGTATTACCAAAAGGATTTATTATTTTGTAAAGTTGTTAAAGTAAAATTTAATAATTTAAAAATTAATAAAAATATTAGTTCATAAATTTATATTTAAATTAATTATTAATATTTTTAACCTTAAATACCTTTATATTATATGTATATAAATCTAAATACTATAAATAGTTTTGTATAAAGTTTGTATTAAGTTATTCTTTTATAATAACTATATTTTCAAACTCTTTAATTTATTACTTTTTCCAAATTTTATTCTTCCAGCTAGACTAAGTGCAAAGCCTAGAAATGACTATTTATATATTTTACCTTCAATTTTACAATTTATATATTTTTGGCAGAATTTTTAAAGTTGTGGTTGCAGAATTATTGAGATTTGAAAAGTGTAAGTTTTGGTGAGAAAAGGCGTCCGGAATGTGGGTCGTCCGGTTTGGGGGTCACGACCTCTATCCGTTAGGCGGTGAACTTTTGCATCACCGGCAGAATCGGTTCTGGGTCGGGCCATGATGCGGCAACCCCAGCACCCGAGATTCCGTACCCCGAGCACAGTGCCTCCGCCATCCCCCCCACCAGCTCGGTCTGCCTGCCCAATGTCGTCCCAAGCAGCCCTGAGGCTGGCTGTGCGCCCCCTCCGTGGGACGGCATTCCTCGATCAATTTGGCTCATCGAGTTCCCCCGCGGCAGCTCGTCGAACCTTCCTACAACAGCTTCGACCTCGGCCACGATTACGATTATACGAGCCCAAATCGATAATATATCTCCAATGTAGCGTACACTCCTTTCGGCACGTCTCTACCGTCCCTCCACCAAAACAGGACAGCCCCGAGAGCCAATCCTCCTCCCCTAACCGGACCGACCAACCACAAAATGACCCCTCTTCCCTGTCCCCTCCGGAGCCTGAACTCCCCTCCCACGCCGAAGACCGCCGGTCCGCCCTCTCCGCCCGCTTCAGCACCTTCATGGATAACCTCCAAACCCGAGCTCTTAACGCCACCCAGACTATCAACGACCTAACCGGCTACACGGCCATCGAAGCCATCAAGGCCCGCAACATGCAACTCGAGACCGACCTCGCCGCCGCCCAATCCCGCCTGCATGCCGCCCGCCAGAGCTACAAATCCCTCACTTCGCACCGCGCCGCCACCCAGCGCGAGGTTACCACTCTCCTCGCCCGCAAGGATACCTGGTCTCCTCCCGACCTGGAGCGCTTCACCTCCTTATACCGCCTCGACCATGAGCTGGAAGCCCAAGTGGCCGCTGCTTCGGCGGAGCTGACAGAGGCCGAAGCTGACGATGCAAGGCTTGCGGCGGAGCTCAACGCCGGGATTCTCAAGCGGTATCACGAGGAACAAATCTGGAGTGACCGGATCAGGCGGCAGTCAACGTGGGGAACGTGGGGGCTGATGGGGGTGAACGTGCTGCTTTTCCTGGTATTGCAATTTGTGGCGGAGCCGTGGCGGCGAGCGAGGTTGGTAAAAGGTGTGGCAGAGAACGAGAAGACCGTGCTGGAAGAAGTGAGGAGGGAACTGGCCGAGGTGAGGGCTACGTTGGAGGCGGGAGGTAGGCTGGAGGTGCAAGGAGGGGATAGGATAGACTCCGTCGAGACCGAGACTATCCCTGTTGAGGTGGGCATCGAGAGTAATGTTACCCCTGTTGAAACTCCTGAGGGACCCGTCGATGGAAAGACTGGGATGACAATTCTCGCGGACCCGCAGCTGCTCCTAGCTGCCATGACGGATCTATACAGTAACAGGAGAATAGAGGTGCGCATGCGGGATGTCTCGCTAATTGCATTGGAGGGCGCAGTAGCGGGGGCAGCGGTTGTAGGAGGCGTTGCCTTGGTTCTACTTCGTGGCAGGTAGCCTAACCTGGCGATCCTCCCACTTCTCTGACCAGACAGAGCTGGAGTCAGGGTTGCGGCTCACTACCCTGTATATACTGTTAAACTACCCAGGTTCGCGTTGCGCGTGATCAACACGTGTAAATGAACTGTACATTAAAATACAATATCATACTGTATAATGACTACATGCTGGGCCGAGATTGTTGTCGCCATGGATCCTCCTGCCAATACCTAGAATCATCCCAGGATCGCCCAACCAGCTGGTCGACACTAGATTATCAGCAGTCAACAGTCTTGAGGAACCCAGGCCGAGACCGAAATCATTCCCGATTTAAGTTCAAGTGCCATCCTTTATCTCATCATGTCCCACTCGCCGAGAAAAGATATCAGGCATTGTGTTTTGATGTCAAGTAGCAAAAAGGGAGAAAACAAAAACGGTCTAATAGCTTGGTACTGGTGCATAGCATTCCTCGCCCATCAGCAAGGGCAACGTCCATCCACCAATATCCCCATTTAAAGTACCGTCCCACAAACTTTCTCGCTGGGGTTAATTCCGCTATTTCTCCCTTGCTAATATGTGGGTAAGCTCCCCTGTGGTCCGGACTTGTCCATCCATCATCCACTTCACCGCTCCCCTCAGCTTTTCCCGCCCCTTGCCGATCTTCGAGCGCAGATTAGGCACTTGGATCTTCACTCGCTCTGACAGGTATGTGAAGGACTTTTTTCTTCGACAACCTCATCCATCTACCTGCCTGCTCGCCTGACCCAGAACCCTCATCTAGGCGCAACCCTCCCATCCCTTTCCCCATTATTCAGCAGCGAGGAGGATCAGTTACAATAGCCCCTTATTATCCATCTCATATCACCAAAGCGTTCCTGAGCCCCCCCAATGCGTCCAAAAACAAACAACTCTCTCACTCGAAGTCCGCAGCGTACGAAAAGCCGCGGAATTCTTCTTGCATGGCCTGCGAAAGTACTGCGACAACAGTTTAGTAATGGAGGCCAACTCTGAGAGCAGGGCAACGTACCTGACTGCACCGGGGTAAGAACCGGAGTAACGCTCGTGAACTCGCTATCGAAATTACTGGTATCGGTGGCACTTTTAATCTGGGGCAGGAACGGCGGCTGCACGCGCTTGTGGTAGATGTCGTCCCAGTTGATGTTCCTGAAAAAGGGTTGCGACATAATTTCCTGTGCGTCCGTCGGCCCACTTCCCAGCCGTTGATCCGGTTCACGGGTGAGCAGCTTTTGCAAAATTGAGACGCTATCACGGGGCATATGGATCGGGTACAGGGGCTCGTCCGCAAGGATGGCATCGTATATTTCGTCCTCGTCCTCGCCGCGGAAGGGTGATTGCTGAAGAAGCATTTGGTAGATTAGGACACCGAAAGCCCACCAGTCCACCGCTCGACCGTATTTCTTATCCAGGAGAATCTAGAGCACTAGTCAGCAGAACCTTGTCAAGAAAGCCGAGCACAATAACTTACCTCTGGGGCCATGAACTCCGGTGTGCCGCAGAAGGTGCTGGTTGTCGAGCCATACCACATATCCTCCTTGCAGAGACCGTAGTCTGCAATCTTGATATGCCCGTCAAGTGTTAGAAGAATGTTGTCAAGCTTCAGGTCACGGTAGATGACGCCGTTCTCATGGAAGTATTTCAAAGCCAAGCACACCTCGGCAGCGTAGAACCTGGAAATCGGTTAACAACTGCAGAAATACAATCGGCAAAGAAACTTACTGCGCCCGCTTTGTCCCGAATTGGCCACGCTGGATGTGCAACATCAAGTCGCCACCGCTAATGTACTCCATTACGAAGTAGACACGGGTCTCCGTTTGGAAGCAAGCATGGAGGTTGGTAAGGAAGGGATGCCGCTCGCGGTTGGCGATCAGGAAGACGCGCTTCTCAGACCGGATGCTCTCCACCTCATCATTTTCTATTATAAATTCTTTCTTGAGCACCTTAATGGCATATAGCTTCCGCGACTTCTTCGTCTCGGCGAGCATAACCTTGCCGAAATTGCCCTTACCAAGCACGGCCAGGAAGTTAAAGTGGTCGAGACTGATCTTTTGGCCCGTTCCTGGGTCTGTAGCGGACGGCAAGGGTTTCTTTGTCGGCACTGGTATACCCGAGGACATGGTCACAGGGGGTTCTGCAGCTACAGGCAGCTGTTGCGGCTTAGGCGTCGAGATTTGCTGTGGCTGCTGCTGGTACATCTGGTGTTGGGGAATTTGCTGCGGCTGTTGCTGAGGTTGCTGCTGTTGCTGAGTTGGTCGGCTTTGAACCTGAGGTTGGTTGGGATACGCCCCAATATTGGCATAATCAGCAGGATTGTACTTGCGTTGCTGGGGCTGGCTGCCATATTGGTTTGGGGGGCTGCCATAAGGGTCCTCATCACGCTGATCCTGCCTGCCTGTGCTGTATGTTGGAGGAGAACCATAATGGCCGGGCCCGAAGTCCGGAATTTGGCCTGCGGACTGGTGTGATTGTACCGAGCTCTTGGGAGACATGGCGGCTGCAGCCGCAGCTGATGCCGTTGATGACATTGACATGGAGGTTCTATCCGGGCCTTGGGTCCGGATCGGAGCTGTCTGATTGTACATGAGCTTCGCTGCCTCGGTAGCCTCAGGCGACGCAATGGATGGCGAGTACGAGGTTGGCGTGGGATATGCTTGGCTCCCTTGGCTGCTAATCGAAGACTGCTTAGCCCCTGGCCTCAGGGTCCGGTCCGCCATAGATGAGGTCTTGTTCCGCTTTGAAGACCGGATGCCCTCCAAAATCTGGTTAGCAACGGCCATGGACATGCCGCAAAAATCGGGAACAAGGTGAACACATTGAGCATGTGCTGTGAGGCCACACTCTGAGCATTTTCTCGAGTTTTTCTTGGAGCCAATTGGTAACATGTAGCCGCAGTGGCAGCACCAATTTGCTGTAAGATTTGAGAAGGGCTGGAAGCGGTGCGGGATGCGGTGGTTGATCTTTTCCTCGTCCGGGTCTGTCTCGGCGTTGCTCTTGCTAATACACTTCGTAACCACGCTAGTGTAGCATTTTGTATGGCAAGTGTACTTGCAGTCCTCACACTGCATGCCGGCCGAGTACTTGAGGAAGTCCCCGCATAGCGCGCAGCGCATAATGTTGTAAAACTGACGCTGAACAAACTTGTGGCCATACATCTCGTGAACTTCTTCCTTCCTCTGACGGACGGCACCCTTGCGGTTGAGACCAATGTCCATCATACCTGGCGCTCTGTTCTCCTTGACAAAATTCAAGCTCAGGTGTATTTGGCCCGACGGCTCGAGATTAAACCAGCAATCGATTGGCTGGGTGAGCTGCGGCGCCATCTGCTGCGGAGGTTGAGGCTGATACATGGTGCCATGTTGCTGTGCGCTGCCGGGAGACGTCGGGGGGCCAGCGAACTGAGGAGCTTGCGCTCCCATCGGGAATTGGGCCGGGGGCGCCCGGGGATTCGAGCCGAGACGGTCTGCCGAAACCCACCCAGCATTGTTGTTCTCGGCCTCGATCTTCTTCCGGCGGAGTTCTTCAGCGATGTCCGAAATTCGTACCCAAAGAAGAGCAATGGGGACTGCATGCTCGCCCGGCTTATCATAGACAGTGAGTTCGACCTCGTTCGCCTTGTCGACAATAATTGTGTGGTACTCGGCTTCCCACCTGTCTGTTCGTGATGCCCTTGTTCGCGCTACGACATTGTCCTCCACCTTGACGGCAACAAATGTTTCAGGGGCACGAGCAAATCGGCCCAGCGGCGCATGATCGACGTCCTTCACAGCCTGAACCCGAATAGAGAGCTGGCCGGTTAGTGGCTTTCGCAGATTCGGTAAGTTGATACTATCATCTGTAGACTAAGAGTTAGCGAGCATGAGGAAAGGGGGACGGTGTTGCTCACCATCCGCTGAATCAACGTCCATGTCTATGTGTAGCTCCTCGTATCTCTTCAGCGCTTGCTTCAGCAGTACAATCTTTTGTCTGCTCTCAACCCGTCGGGCAGCGGCATCAGCCCGACTTTTCTTGTCACCTTCCATCTGGTACAATTGAACCATCTTCTCAATACCCTTGAGATACTGCTCTTCTACGTTGAGTTTGAACTGGATCTGCGACAGCATCAGCTGGATGCGCGGACCGAGGTACGGCGTGTCGTATTTGATGAGATCTATTCGGTCGGATCGTTAGCCGTGAAAAACCATATGGCCAGTCAGGGGGACATACCAAGTTTGGAGAAGTTGGGCCGCGCCTTTGGTATCCCCGAGTGCGGCGGCTGTCCGGGGAAGGGACCGTGGGGAGGCATCAAGTCGCCGTGGCCACTGCCTTGACCATACTGGCCACCGTAGTCTCCGTACCCCCCGTATCCTCCCCCGCCGTCTTTTGGAGGTGGTGCGGGCGGGCCCATGTGGTCGCCCTGCATGTCATGATAAGATCCGCCGCTGAGGGTCGACCCCCCAAGCGACATATTATCGACACCATGGCCGAGTCTTCGCATCTGCAGCTCGCGCAGGCGCTCGTTGAAGAAATCGAGGTTCCTCTTCCCCTCGCGCATCTGCGTGTCGAGTTTCGAACGCACCGCCTCATTGTTTGTCTGCTGGCGCATAAGGTTGGCAGCATTGAGTAGGGCTTTCTCGCGTTCGATCTTCTTCGAGATGTCCTGAATCTTCTCCTCGTCGTTCATGGCGGCGGTATTGGGACTGCGCGGCCCGGCGCGCAGCAGGATGTAAGGATGCACAAAATAGGTCGACTGCGAAGGTGTGTAGTTTCTTTTTTGCTCTTTCTCGGATTTTCTCTAGGGTAGGTGCTGTTCGCGTGCCAGTCTGGCGATCCAAATTAACAGTCGCGGGGAAGGGTAGAGGATTGGGTGGCAGATGTCGTCAGTGACGAATTATGGCGGGGTTTTGTGTTTCGCATTTGGGAGCAGCCCTTGTTGTTGCGATTTGGGCCGCGGTGCCCTGCCAGCGGCAGGGGTGTCCAGACGGAGGGACTGGACGGTATACAGATGTTCGATGCGCCTGTGGGTCGCTGCGTGTTCTTTTACAGCTCGAGTCCCAAATCCAGGCTGTCAGATCATCGAAGAAACCTAGAGAGGAGGAAGGTGCTGCATCAGAGAAAGGGTCATTGTTCTCCCCACCCGAACCCATTTTCCGTTTGCGCGAGTCCTCGGCCCCGATGGCCTTATTACCTCCACCACAGCCCAGGCAGGTAGCCTTCAACCAACAGTCCTGACAGCCTTCAGCTTCTTTTGGCATTGGTTTCCATCCTTGGCTTCTAGCATCGGAGGTGCAGCTGGGCTGTGCGCCGCACCAAGTTCTACAGAGAGCAAGGCTCGCGAGGGGGGAGCTATGCGGGTGACTGCTGCGCTCGCGGCGGGGTAATCTACACCCCAGGCGCCCAAGCGAATCATTATAGGCCAACAACACTGCACTTTGTCTGTATGACGAGCACCCGCTGAATCGATTTCGTTAGTTATCGCCCCGACTCCATGCTCTTATCCCGTCGCTTCCGCGCAGACTCCACTGCGCGAGTCCTTGATCGCTGCTTCGGCCCAAAGGTCCCCAATGTCAAGGAAATTTGGCTGTTGGGATCCAGGCTCCCTCAGCACGCAGCGCCACCGTCACACACCTTTTTTGCCTGCTTGAAACCTGAACTTCGAACGGAACTCTCGTTTTGTAAGCGAGCTGGAATGCTGGGCAGATTGGGCACCTTCGGGTGCGCGCCACCCGAAGACCACAACGTCGGGCATGAGCCAGTGGAGGTAGGACTGTGTAGGACTTTCAACTCGTTGGAGGTTCCGGGAAGCGAGGCGAGGGGTCCCGGCCGTCGCCGCTGGTGAGGGGTCGAACTTTGAGGGTGCATTCTAATTGGATAGTGAGCGTTATCGCTGAGCTTATCGGCAAGCTTGGGGGGTGGGGTTCTGGGATTCCACCAACACCAAGGGGCTGGTGGTAACATGGAAGTTCGATTTACTTCTTTCACCTTTACCTCCTTCCTCATCCTGATGAATGTACTTTGAACGCTCAGAAACTGGTCCGCGCGATCTCGCACTTTCTCATCTTACTACGCTCACCTCATAAGACCCATCGCCGACTTGATCCGAATCTTACCCGCAGTGATACCTCATCCAAGTTCTTTACAGCAAAAGACGCCGCTCGTCCAGTCCGGTCGGATTTGGATTTTACCTCATCAACAGCTGCTGCAAGAGCGATTGGCCGATCCCTCCGTGGCTTGGAAGCGGAACTGATGGGCCCGGGGAGGATTCAATGGTTAGGGGGGCGCAGGCAGAAAAGCCAGTTTGTGTAGTGTAAAGAATTGGCTCCATCTTGGGCCGAAGCCAGCGCCACAAGTCTGAGCAAAGACAAGCCACAACGCCGCATCAGCACGATACAGCGGCTCTGTAAGTTTCGCTGATGCATCAAAAATGTAAAGTTGCGTGGTTCAGGGGCCCATCGATCACCGGAGCACTTCTCTCTTTGACTTTAGGGTCTGTGAATGAACTTTGCAGACATGCTGTCCTCCTAGAGTGTCTAGGACTGAGACTGGGCAGTGTTCTAAGCCTTGAGTTGACAAGACATGGCGGGAGAGGGATAAAAAAAATATAACCAATGTGGTGCACAATGGAAGCGCCGTATTTCTATTCCAAATTGTAACCGTTATGCAAGCATGTCTAGTGCATGTAAACGAACTCCAGTAACTCATCACAAAAACGCCGAGGACTGTTTCCGTTCCAACCTACCACAACAAGTGCAGCAATACAATTATGCCGTGTACTCCTTCTGGAGCAACTTGGCGATAGTGTTCAGCCTTCATGTAGTGTTAGCTATGCATTCTCACCGCATGACAGGGGCGAGTGACTTACTGGATGTTGCTGGTGCCCTCGTAAATGGCACCAATCTTGCTGTCACGCCAGAACTTCTCGGCAAGACCCTCGCGGACGAAGCCCATACCGCCCATCCACTCAACGGCAAGCCCACTTACTCGGCCAGCGACCTGGGAGGCGTACAGCTTGGCCATAGCCGCGTCCATGACAAAATCTTCGCCAGCCTCCTTCTTCCGCGCAGCGTTGTAAACAAGGGCTCTTGCCGCGGCAATCTCGGTATAAGACTGGGCGATCTGGTGCTGCATGCCCTGGAACTCACCAACTAACTGACCGAACTGCTTGCGGTCGTTCCAGACGTATTTGACGGCATTCTCCCAAGCGCCAAGAGCCAGCCCCGTCATCTGCGCGGCAATGCCGATGCGACCTTCGTTCAGCAGCCCAATAGCATACTTGTAACCCTGACCCACTTCGCCGAGCAGATTCTCCTTGGGCACGTCAACATCATCGAAGTTGAGCACGCAAGTGCTGCTCGCCTTGATGCCGAGTTTCTTCTCTTTCTTTGCGATGTTGAATCCTTTCATGCCCTTGTCAACGACGAAGGCTGTGATACCGCGGTGCTTCTTCTCGGGGTGAAGGTTCGCGAATACAATAAAGAAGTCGGCTTCCATGCTGTTGGTGATCCACATCTTGCTGCCATTGATCTTGTATCCATTCGGGGTTTCTGTTGCCTTGGTCGCAAGAGCGAAGGCGTCGGAGCCGCTGACAGGCTCAGACAAGCAGAACGACCCAACAGTGTTAGTGGCCAGCTTGGGAAGGTATTTCTTCTTGAGTGCTGCACTTCCCCACTTTATGAGAGCTGTGTTGACGAGTGTGTTGTGGACATCGACCATGACGGATACAGATGGGTCGACGCGAGCCAGCTCCTCAATTCCGACAATGGCGGCAGTGAAATTCATGCCGGCACCTCCATACTCCTCCGGAATCTCAACACCCATTAAACCTTGCTCAAAGAGCTGCTCAACAACTGTCGGGTCCATCGCTTCGGCCTCATCCATGTCGCGGACCTTGGGGAGAATGACGTCGTTGGCGAACTTGCGAACCGTCTCGGCCATGGCATTCTCAACCTCGGAGAAGTGTGTGATCGGCGTCGGTGGGACATCGGCGAGGTCGCGACGGGGTGCCGTCACGGAAAGCGGGCGGACTCTGTTCGTGCCAGCAGTCAGTCAGAGGAGGCCACTGCCCACCATCGCCGCCCAAGACTTACCCCTGGATAACAGGAAGCACCCTCTGCGACCTGCTGCTGCATATCCTCAGCGTTGATGAGGCGGAGAGAATAATTTGGCTCCTCCCTGCCGCTAGGCGCAATGCTCTCGTGAATGGCCTCATCTTGGATACCGGCGTCTGGGAAACGTGGGAAACAATGAAACACGGTTTGGTCGTTGCGGTGGAGGCGGTTTAAGATATACAATGGCTTCTTGCAACCCGGCTCCGGACAAACGGGGGATCAAATGGTAACGATGTGTCTGCAGGCGGAAACGGGAAGGAAAAGCACCGCGAGACTAAAAGAAACCAACATGAGTAAGGAAAAGAACGGCCTAAGGGATACGGAAGGGACGGTGTCGCCAAACCGCGAGGCCAGACGCTTGCCGAGGTACCCTCCACACAAGCTTGCAGCTGGGAAGCTCTGCCGCTCCACAGAGGGGCCTCGCGCCAGGTTTGCCCGCCTCTGCGAGGGCGCCATGTGACTGGGTCGCAAAACCGACAATTGCCGAAACCCTGCCAAGCCTCCACGTGCTAGATCACCTGCTGAAGCACCTGACCTCAAAAAGTCCCGGGCTCGGGACGGCTGTTCGCGACTGCGAATGAGGTTCCATAACCAGGAGCCTGTTGTGCCAGCAGCAACCGCCATGATGACGGGGTTTCTCCGCAACATCCTCCTGCCGTCCCTATGGCGGCCGGTATTTCGGCCAGCCTGCACGCCGGCGTCATCCGCAATTCGAGCCTTTTCTAGCACTCCGTCACAAAGTACGACGTTGAACCAAGTTATGCGGGTGAGCACCCTTTGACGACCCAATCGAGCTCTGCGCCAGCTAACCGTGCCTAATGCAGGGCTGCCGAAAACCTCAACGAGCCCGCCATGCCGTCTCGCCTGCTCTTTCCAACATCAAGGCCCCTGCGTTGAAGGGAGTCTGCGTCAAGGTCGGCATCGTCCGGCCCAAAAAACCCAATTCCGGTGAACGGAAGACAGCCCGTGTTCGTTTGTCTACCGGTAAAGTCATCACGGCGTATATACCCGGCGAGGGTCATAATATCCAGCAGCACAGTGTTGTTTTGGTCCGCGGAGGGCGAGCGCAGGACTGTCCCGGTGTGCGGTACCATCTAGTCAGAGGAGCGTTGGATCTGGTAAGATTCTTCCGGGCTAAGCTACGCCAGTTCTGCTCTGATCAATTGAACTCCAGGGAGGCGTCGCAACGCGCGCCACTAGTAGGAGTAAATACGGGACGAAGAAGCCAAAGAAAGCATCTGTGGGCTAAGACCGGAGGAAGATATGGAGGTGTCGGGGCTTGGCGAAACTTGAACCATTGGGAACCCTTCCAGCTCCTCGCCGTCAAGGAGATCGGTCAGACACTTGGATGTCACAACAAGACCAATACTCCATGTATCATAACCATGTACACTTGCAATGACACATACAGTCCAACCAGAGGTTGTTCGCATGGGACTTGATCTTGGGTTTAAATGTTTCATTCTAAGCGACCGGGGTCGGGGGTTGTTTTTGACGGTGCGTCAATTGTGGGCATATGCGCGGTGGATTCACTGCTCGTGGTCTCGAGGTGTAAAGGAGAAGACTTTCAGATTATAGCCACGCCACTACCAGCCACCCCAAGATGATCTGCCATGTTTCCCGATAAAAAGAAATAAGTGATATTTACAGTCGAAAGTTGCAAATCCGACCACAACACTGCCTCCAGTCGCCAGCCTGTACTTCCATCTGCCCACGGCCCTGACCAATTTTTCATCGGACACCAGACGCCCCTTATTTCAATTGCCTTGTTCTTCCATCCGATTACCAACGATCGGCGGTCGCTCCGTGGAGTTTCAATAGGTTGGGTGAGTGTGTAAAACCATAGGCAAATACAAGTCTATAACGGATCCCTTCTCACTTTCTTCATGCAATCGTTCATCACAGTGTATGCAAACGAGCCACACTAATCTTGTTGGTTCTCCCATCCCTCAGGCTTGTCTATGCCGTTGATCTCAAAATATCTAGACGTGCCTGGGAAAACAGTTAGCCCTGGAGAATGGAAAGGCAAAATTCGGAGACTCACAAGAATATCCCTTCCAGTCAAAGTTGTCCTTAGGGTTGCAATGGCACTTGAGCTGTTGGCGGTACTTGTCACCGGTAGGGCAGTGGGTGAAGGGCACATGGTAGTAAGCGATATCATTGAAGAAGTGGATCTCGTCCTTCTTCAACATAAGACCAGCAGCAATGGAGTGAACAGGAGCATCGCCCCAACGCTCGTAGAAGAAACCGCCATCCTGGTCAAGCGACTCGAAATAGTCGGTGTAAGCCTTGGAGCGGAGCCATTCAAGGCTGCCGATCTCAAAGTTGGACCACTGGTGAGAACGTTAGCATGCTGAAGTGAGGTCGGATACGTCACACTTACGAAATGGCAGTGGTTGTAAGTATCGCCACCATCATCGCTCAAGAATCCCATCGAGTTTCCTTCCGCAATATGCTCGGGGTGGTTCTTGATAAACTTCTTGACGCTTTCCCAGAGGGTGGGGATAGTCTCGACGTATTCGTACAAACTGAGCACAAAACTGTACTTCTTGTTGTTTTCCTTCATGAAGCGGAATGGGTCATAATGAATATCGCAGAACAGCTCGACGCTAGGCTCAACGCGCCAGTAGTATTCGTAGTTCATCATCAGCGGCTGACGGAAGAAGAATCCCGACTCAAAACGGCACATGTGTCTGTAGCTGACACTGTCGCCGTAAATAATCTTGCGCTGGGCCATGTCCTCGCGAACCTTTCTCGCCCGTTCCTGGTCGATATGCGAAGGGAACGACCAATGTTCTCTCGGGATCTCACCATAGTGGGTCTTTCCAGATACAAGCGACGTGGTCACCTTCTTAAATGTGGAATCAAATGGCTTGTCGTTGAGGAAAACCCAGTCGTAGTTGTACCGGCGATTGAAGCGGTCCTCGACCTGGCGGATGGACTTTGCAATCTCCCAAACGTCGGAGTTACGGGCCAGGGTGACAAAGGTAGCATTGACGCGGGGGCCCGACTTGATTCCAGTCAGATCATTCCAGCCAGCATCGTTGGGTGTCATGGCCATGGGATAATCGGTAGGATTGAGGTGGCTATCCGTCGCGGGCTTCGACTTTGGCTTCTCCTTGACGGCCGGAACGGGATCAGCCTTGACATTGTGGGAATCGCCGGCAGTGCTGCCACCGGTCGCAGGCTTCGGTTTCTCTGTGTCGCCACCCGTCTTATGCCCAGGCTTGTACAGGCCTGGATTGAACGGTGGCTCGATCGTGTCGGAGCTCGAAATGAAATAGAAGACTGCTAATACCTATTCATCGTTAGGGCCGATGGCCAGGGCCGCGCGCGATGGAAAACGCTTTTGGGGCACCACATACGAAGAAGGCGAAAAGAATGTACCGCACGTAGCGGGCACTTCCTGCCGCCATTTTGAGTAAATGGATCGAGCGCCGGTTGTCACGTCAATCGATTGAGAGGAGGGTGTTTCGAGCAAGAGGAACAGGGGCACGCGAGCAACCATAAAACAACGGTCGCTCTCGTCGAGATGTCGTTTCCTAAAAGTGAGGTCAGGTGGCGCCGCGGCAATGCAGACACCAGCTCAAGGATAGCGTTCTCCAAACAAAAAGTAAAGAACGGATAGCGGGTAGGTTGACGCCGCTGCTCCAGCAAGAGAGATTTTCTCTACTTTTGAGGGGAACAAATCATTCTTCGCCCTTCAGGGGAAGTGGTTCATATTGAGCAGACGATGCAAGATGCAGACGTCCTCTCTTTGATCGAAAAAAAAAGGAGGCGGACATGGGTTGCGCGTGTCCTGACAGGTTCCAAGAATTTGGACGGCCGGAAAGGGCAAGCACAGTATTTTTAGCGCTGATGGTTCGAATCCTGACGTAGCTCTCTAACGGGACATCACGTATGGCTGGCCGCATAAAGCTAAAGTGGTACGCTCAGCCGCAGCGCCACCCTGCCATGATCCAGCTGACAGGCATCGCGAATCCCACCCCCAACCCCCATCGCAGCTGTGAAAAGACTGGGCGGAATGAGCTTCCTGGAAGCTCACGAGCAGAGCCTCAAGATCGTTGTTCAAGATCTGCGGTAAAACGGGCTCTTTCAAGTTTAATGCGCTCTTCAGAAGCCAGCGATACCGGCACGGCTCTGCCGCAGATCCCCTTGGTGCTATCCCTAGCAGATTCGCGTTCCAACCCGGACCTTGTGCCCCAGGCCAGCCGCAGCTTCGTGGGGAACGGATTCAACGGAAGTCGGCATTGAAAGGGGTCGACTCCACTCATCTTCAGCGGGTGCCAGCAGGAAGATTCCAGTCTGAATGAAAGCACCGCCGAGAGTACCTAGCACTGCGCAATAGAGAAAATGTGAGAGGGAAAAGAAATGCCACTACAATCAAAGTTGGAGTTCTAGAACAACGCCATCGGCCGGGTGTGTCTGGCGGGCCGCCTGGTGGGCGATTTAGGTTATTGCGGCAGAAAACCAGGCTTGGAACCAAGTGCTTGGTTTCGTTTTACGGCCTTCATTATTAGTCCCAGCCCCTAAAAGATTGTTCGCGTAGTACCTCCCGTCACCGCTTGGCGGCGGCCTACGGGTCAACAAGTGCGGGTTTTTCTCCACCCTTTCCAGGGCGTGGTGATGGAAGCTTGAGGCTTTAATAGAAATTTAATGTCTAGGTCGGTATAAAAGTTCAAGGCCTCCTTTGTCAAAACCGGGGCCCCAGCATTCTAGCTGGACCTCTCGCAAATGGTTTCCCAGCTGTGTACAAACCTCTGCTGAATCCCCACCAAGTCCCGGGCTAACAACTTTTCAGGGGTTGGATTGAACGGTGTGGATCAGCCGGCAGTGAAATTGTGTTTACCTACTTTCTTCTGCCGTGTGAGTATCCTCGGCAAGACGCAGAAAGACTGCATCGATCCTGTCACCTTGAGGTCGTTGGGTCTGCGTATCGAACAGTGTCATACACCTAAAATCAGGGAGAACGGTGTTTAGGTCAATCATTCCAAGGGGTATAGCAATGACGTATTGAGGAACACGAGCATTTGTTTGTCAAGCTAGCAGAGACCGTTCTGAGAAGCATCCTCGGCGGGCTGGTTCTCAGCGGGGCCAGCGCCACTTGTTGGCAGTTACCCTCTGAAAGATAATCCGAACCCCCCCTCCGATTGGCGCGTCGGATAAACCTCCAGGGCATCCCACTTCCGTCGATCGGGTCGCCATCTCAATTGACCCACAGAGCGCGGAGAAGAGACAGTTTGCGACACCCTCGCTTTTCCCTTTTGTCGTGTTTCGTTCCCTTTGGCGGGCGAGATCTTGATTATTGCCACGCCATTCCTCTTCTTACCTCGTCTTTTTGCCTCCGGCAACCCCACTTCCAGCTGCCGTGGCCGATCTTCGATCGCAGTTTTGCCTTGACAAGTTCGGCCTTGTTGGACCGCATCGCATCATCATGAGACTTGTCCGGCCCAACCGACCCAGTATTCACACCTTCCTCGCTGTAAGTGTTTCTTCCCCTGCTTTTCCGGTTTCCAAGAAGCCGTCGCCAATGCACGCATCCCCGCCGATTTCTTGAGCACCTTCGCCAGAGTCTCTGTCTGTGCAGGCCAGATTGCCGCCTCTGCCCGGATTTCATAAGGTCTCCTCCCTGCATCGTCTCCCTGTTGCAGATCTGGGCGCTTCGAAGGATGGCCCGGCCTTGAGAGACCTCACCCGCTTTCGCGATCGCAATCAATGGCCTCGGTACACCTGCAGCTTTCTAATCCGATGACCTCGTTCATGAGAATCCACCGAGGGATTCTCTTGGCACCCCTCCAACTTCGAGCTACCCCCCGGTTGCGGCCTTCTGCCCTGGCCACTCCGTCACACCTGAACACACCTGGAAAGAGAAAGTGGACTTACGTTGACACTTGTATTACAGTAACCGTATCGAATTACTGTCAACTTAGCAATGTCGTTTTTCGGGTTCGAGCCCAACGTTGTTGGCGCTGGCTTTTCGCAAGCCCGCGATCCCTTTGCCGGCCTCTCGAAGTTGCAAGACGATGGCGATGCTCTCGAATTCGAAGATACATACGATGGGCTAGGCGATCAGCTTGACGAGACTGATGACGTCTTCAACGATGACACGTTCGGAGATAGCAATATCACGGCGGCCCCCGTTGGCAAAGACTTCGATTTCTTCGGCCAGACCGCAAAAGTTGCAAATGCTATCGAGGAAGAGCATGTCCGTTTCAACCGTCAGGCCCCTATCACTAGGGCGGCGCAGCCTACCGATCAGCCTGCAGCTTCTCTTCCGTCCACCCGCGGCCCTAGCGCGACCTCATCTTATGGCTATGCCCAGCCATCCACGTCCTACAAGCCAGCCCGGACTGGATATGAGAAGTACAGTCAAGAACCGGTCGGCGAGCTTCAAGTCGATGCAGCTTTGTGGGGCGTCGCGCCGAAGAAACAGCAGCCACCCCCTGCCCAGCCTGCTGCCGCGGCTTCCGCTGTAACTTCTGCTTCCACAAGCCGCAAGGTATTGAGTCTCGAGGAGGTCGAGGCTCAAATGCGAGCTCAGGCAAAGAAGACCATTCAGCAAGCCAGCCCGTCGCCAGCTCCTCAGGCTCAGGCCTTACCGCCGCTGCAGTATGATCAGGGCTATCAGTTCGCTCAGTTCGTCCAACCGCCTCAATCTCAAGGTCCTATTAACCAAGAGCCCCCGCGACCTCTTGAGCAGCCACGTCATCCCAGCCACGGTCACCCTGTTACTATTCTGCAGCGGCCACAATCCAAGCATGCGCCGCCAGCCCAGCCACATTCCCCCCAGCATGTTCAACCGGTCACGCACCAGCGTCCACCTCAGCCCACGGCTCCAATCCAGCCCTCGCAAATTCAACCTACACAGATTCTTCAGAATCCCAATCGGCTCTCTGGTGATGCGGCGCGGCTGGGTGGGCATCCCCATCCTTCCCCTCCGGTCACCGCTAGTCACCCGATGCATCCTACTCACAGACCTCAAGGGTCTTTCTCACGCCAGCCACAACTTGTCGGGCAGACATCGCAACTCTCCCAAATGTCTGAGGAAGAGAAAGCTGCTTATATGGAGCAGGAGGCAAAACGAGCGAAACGCAACCATAAGATTTATCTCATGTCCCGCGACAACGGCATCATGACTCCCCAGGACAAGAACTTTGTCACTCGTATTCAGCTCCAGCAGTTAGTTGCTGCTACTGGGAACCCAAATGAACACGGAACAGATGAATCTCTGAACGAGGATTTTTACTATCAGGTTCATAGCCAAATCCAAGGCGGCCAGCGACAAAACCCTAACCAGCCGCTGAACAACTTCGCTCAGACGTATTTGTTCCAGACTGGCAGCCGACTTGGGGGGTTCCGACGCCATAACCGGGGGCCCGAGAACCATATGCAGAGAATGGAACAGCAGGTCCAACGGGCTGTCGAAGCCGCGAAGAACAAGCCAAAAAACAAGCAGCTTGTAATTGAAGGCAGCTTAGGCAAGATCTCATTCAGCAACGCGAAGACACCGAAGCCTCTGCTCAACATCAAGCGCACTGACAACTCCAGCGATACCCATCGTCCCGGTAGCGCTCATAAAAATTTGCATGCGCTTACTGGTAGGGACAGCAAGAGCGAGCTACGCACTATCGAACTTGTCTACACTACGCTTATGAAGATGGAAGACCACGACCGAACAATGCCGCCCCCTCCCACCAGTGACGCTGACACCGAAGGTATCAACAGACTTTTGGCATGGAACACCGTTGCACAAGGCCTCAATCAGCAACTCTGGCAAGCTCTGCGTGTCCATGACCACCCCGAAAATGGCAGCGTTCACCCGTTCATCGCCCTCCTGTCGTATGGCAAGGGCAAGAAAGCTATGGACAGAATATTCCGCCATGCCACTCCCGAGCAGCGGACGACTATTCTCACGCTGATTGTTGTCAACCTTGACAACTTGGATGTTGTTCGGGGCGCCCAAGTGACAACTGGCGAGATGCAGTTGAACGCTCTCATGCGCGAGGATGTCGAGCTTTTCTCAATTACCGTCATGTCAACTATATTTAATTTCATGAATGAGCTGGACCTCGACTTGGTGGGAGGTGTTCTCGGTCTCGTGTGCACCCGCAACGTTGACATCATCGCCAAGAGCAGAATTGGCGCCTCTATGCTTACAATAATCCTCAGCCGTGCTGAGATTATCAAGCACAGCGGTGCAGGAAACGAGCAGGCTTGGCGCACCTGGTAAGTCACTTGGATTGCAAGGTTTCCTTTGCCAGCTAACATTCTCTAGGGATGCTACATATACGCAGTTCTTCAACCTCCTTGAGCCCAGCCTCCCTCAGATGTTCCCCGGCACCGTTAGTACCGGTGACGATATGTATGTGTGGCAGCTCCTTGCCGCCATCGGCATTGGTGCCAGTCCCGATCAGCAGCAGCGGCTTGTGCTCGCTGTCAAGGACCGCGTCATGGATACGGTAGCTCTTTCCAAAACGCTACCCCACGACCTCGCTGCACAGCGTCTTCAAAACGTCAACCTGTTTATGCGTTCAATCGGCTTGGATGTCGAACTTTTGCAGTAATGACGGTTTCCCTCAGGTTATCCGAATTGGAGGGCCTGCGCTCGGGCGGGGATGGAGTCCGGATTTATAAAAAAAAAAGTTACGTTGCTCATTTGACGATATGGGGTAATGAATGGCCTAAGTTCCGGTATCCTGAATTAATAGCGCACCTCATCGCCAGAAGAATTATCCGGGGGTTATAGCATGGCGAAAGAGGCGCGTTGCTCTCACTGTTCTCAGCTGCACCCGTTTAGCGGTATATGGTTTGGACTTGTATTATTTGTAGATTAGAACCGCGCATAATCAAGTCAACAGCAGCGAGATACTTGAAGTGGGAAGCATCGGGTTCAAAGCCGTTCAGCATAACCTTGATGGCCTGTTTGAGGACCGAGGAGAATGCCCCTGACGTGCACACCCACGGGTTATGGTCTTGGAGAACGGTTTACACGAATGCAGTTCAGGCCAGAAAGGTTGTCCGCGTGTTATTTCACAGCTTAGCAGCTGTGGTTCAAGGGTATGGTCCTTTCGCACCTGGATACAATGCGAAAGATGGAAGCCATGTCTGAAGTATAAAGGGCTCAGTTGAGAAAAGCATTTCTCGGAAATCCGAACCGCCACCCGCATCACATCTATGTAGGCATACTAATGTTTTTCAAGGGTTGGATTGTACACGACGCCTCTCAATGACACATCCCAGTACTGAAGATGCCATATCATTCAGAGGAACCACGGGAGTGTCGCTCCTGAAATAAGCCATATTTGTCGAGGAACCGCTTGCTTGCAGCGATAAACGTGGAGCAATGGACCAAGGCTGGCGGGTTATCAGGATGAAAATGAGAGCATTAGTTGCACGTGCGCCATTGAGGTCTTAGCCGTGGCCTCAAGGCATAGAGTATGTACCTGTGTTATAGATACAAGCCAGGTGTGTTACAGATACAAGCCAGACGATATGACGTCCAACTTCCTAGAGACCGTTATAACCAGTGGCGCCCCGACGGGCCCCATCATCGCTTAGTCGATTTGCATGGCATCAGGCGGACCAGACCCAGTGCCACGCCCAGATGACCTTGCTCTTCCCCCTCTCTTAGGCACCGCGGCCGAGGCGGTTGTTGCGCCTTTTGCGGACCGACCAGGTCGCTTCTGAGGCTCCTCAGGTTCCCCGGCCCTCTCCGACTCTTGAGTCGACGAGCTTGGCACAGGCGCCTTGCCTTTGCCTTTTGATGACAGCGCCTTCGTTTGTACAGCCTCCGTCACTGCCTCCTCTCCCGGCTTTGGGTCGTTAGGTCCGATTTTGTGCATTTTTCGCAGATAGTTCTCTTCAGTCCAGTCCGTTGTAAACCAGGCCACTTTCTCAACAAGCTTAGGGTCGCTGGCAGTGTTGGATTCTCCGCTGATCTCCGTTGCAGGCTGTTTGCCCTTTCCTTCTGAAGCTTCGGTCGAGGGAGCGTCTCGGGGATGTATGAGTAAATTCTCCTGGTATGCCGCCCAAGCAGCCTCAGTCTCGTCGTGAAACCACTCCATCTGACGAAAAGGCTCAGACTGAACCGATCGTAACCTATCTCCCATAGTCTCAGCGGTCACGCCGCCATCGTCCATAGCAGCTTTAAGTGTCATGTGGATAGCTCGGCCGGTATTCTTATCTGCTCCTGCAGCACCCGCCGGCGCGGGACGAGAGAGTTTTTCCTGTTCGGCCGCGGCATCGATGTGACGAGCATGGGGTCGGAGCTGAACGAACGAAGATACCGGAGTCAAGTGAATGTTGTCTGGGGAGAGAGCCGTTAGTGGATACGCTCCCTTCGACCGCAGAGGATATACACGAGCAACTCACTCCCCTGGAACGCCCCAATCATGTAATTCGTTGGGCCCGCAGACGTGCGCGTGCCCACTAATGTCTGTGTCCGTAGCACCTTTTCCTGTCTTAGGGCCTCCTGAAATGACAACGGCGGAGGGTTTTCATCGTTTGCTCCTCTCCGGCCAGATGGTCCACGAGACACAGCAGCGCCAACGCCAAAGCCACCCGCAAGACCCAAACTGCCGCCTTTTTTGGCCTCCATTGTATCTTGCAGCACCTTGCCCCATTTCATCCCTTTCGCCTGGTCATATGCCGGCGAAGACGCATCTATTGGTAGATCCACCTCTACAACCCCCGTCTGGGGTTTGTTGCGTAGCTCCAACACACGAGGCAGACGGAGGGACTGTGGATCTTGTGACACCCTGGCCATATATTGCAGGATGAGTAGCTCTCGATCATCTGGCATTTTTGGCTTGAAGAAAACCTTGTATGTTGCGACAATGGGATCGTCGCTGTCGTTGATGTTCTGCTCTGACGATGTCGAGGGTCTGTCCTCATCGCTGAAGATGGAGCTTGCCATCGTTTTTCGGAGTACGATATGTTGACTGTGTGGCTCGAATGATAGGTGAGTATTCGTATTTTCGTAACTGCGGAGAGGAAACGGCCAAAAATTCGCTGTTGAAGTTGATGGAGCTCGCCCCGCGATCGATCAAGCAAGTGACAGAAAACTTTGGTGGGGTCCAATCCAACCCCACAATGACCAGTCCACGCCGCTGCGGCGCTCAAACTTGTGCCGGGGGCCGGGCACTGCCGTCGCTAACTGACAGGCCGCAGCCCTGTGAAACCTAGCCTGTGCAATCCTGGTGCGGCTCTAGCTTTTCCAACTCCATTGCAAATCGCGACCATGTGGATGTCCCTGTCGACGACACTCTCAAATCGCCCCTGCTTCGAAATGTCTCCGACATCCCTGAGAACCCATCTAGTGTGGTGACACAACAGGATGTAGACCGCAGGAGATGGTCTTATTCACGAAGCCTCTCCCGATTCCAGTCGCACTGGGCACGTACCTCCCGTGTTGCAGACGGCTGAGTTGAGAAGCCAATATTGCTAGGATGATGGTTCTTGTCGTTGACGAGGGGTGGGATGGCAGTTCAGCACTCCGCAGCAGGCAACTGACCCCTGGAATGCTACTCCGTTCGCTCCACGGCCAATGGCCAACCATCGCCAGGGTATCGGTCCGACACCTCTCCCCATTGCTGCCACGCTCAATTGACACTGAACGACCCGGCAATTCGGTTCGTCGCGGGACATATTCCAGGAACAGAAAGCATTTCTATTTTGGATAAATAAATCCCTTCCCGATCGACTGTTAGCAGGCCATGCCGCTGTTATGACAGGAGGTCCCGGCCCAGACATTCATGCAACTTCACGTCTCGGCTCGCAGAAGCTCCAGAGCTACGGGACAACACACAGCCTCGAGTCAAGCAAAGCTACCAACTCACTCCAGCAAGCGGAATGGAACCGGGACATCCCAGCTTGTCGACTTGCTCGGTTCGAAGGAACGGCCCTCCTTTTTACACTTGGACAGTTGGATTTTAGTATCAGGTGACGTGTGTGTCTGGCGATGGTCGCTAAATTACGGGGCTGCTGCTTCTTTAAACTTGGCGCCGGTAATCTTAACGAGCAAATATTCATTATTGACCCTCAATGCCCGGGTCATCAGATCGACATGGTTCGGAGATCTCCAGGGGTTTGGCAGCCGAACATCCTGGTCGAGACATTACGGGACAAAGTCGCCCGAGGGCCTCGAAATTTCCGCTTTCTGCAGATGCCGCAAACAGCCAACTGAGCAAGGCTGCTTGTGCAACCAAGCCCAACAGTACCCTGTCGTGCATCGATGATGAAGCGATGGGCGAAGTTGCGCTCGGACTCTGTGAGAAAAAACGCAGACCGAATGTAACCTTCGCGGGTGGGAGAAAAGACCAATCGTTCAGCGGCAATCGGTCCCGCGACCATCCCAGCCCCCAATGAGACCGCCCAACAAGACGGCTGGCCGCAGAGATGGACCGCCGGGACCGGTGTGAGCAAGCGACGCGAAACGCTCTCTTGAGGTAGCGAGATGACCGCACTCTGCGTTCCCATTAAATGCTCGCCGAGGTCCCATCCCAACTGAGATCAAGGGAACGAGACGCAGTAAAACTGTCACGGCTGTCAGTCGAGTTATGGGAGCCCAGATCTATGTGCTGATCCCCCACGCTCTGCTCATTTTGGGCCCTGGAACAGGGCCTGGACGAGGCTAGTGTAGTTGTCGGATGAGCCAACCGGCGCTCAACGGATCCCTCCCCCGTCGTGTGTCCTGGATTCCTGCCCCGAGTTGGAACGCGGATGTGACTCCCTGACGCCACCAATCCGCAGGAACCATGGTTGATGGCAGGTCAGCACAGACACGCGGGAATCGCTGGCACTCCCTTCGTCCCTGGTGGTCTTGAATTGAAGATGCCGGGCTCCATAACTCAGCATCATCCCGCCATGGAGCCGGAACTTGCTTGACTACATCGTAACGCCGCCCGTTTATATCCACCTGGGCGCATCCACCTGGCGCGGGAGCTTCCGAGTACGCTTTTGGTCTGACGAGTTTGGCGTCTTGCTGGGCTGACGACTTGCCCCCTCTCTCCTTGTCTTGACTGTAGGCTTCTTGGCCGATCCACAACTCAACCGATGCGAATACCAACGGCATGACTTCGTCGATGGCCGATGGGCCTCTTCATCCTCCATCACCGGAGCCTATCCCTGATACCGGGCCACGAATCGTCATTGCGGCCTTCACGACTTGGTCCCTCACTGTGGTTTTTGTTCTGCTGAGGTTCTACACCCGCGCTCGAATCGTTCGCACTCTTGGGCCGTCAGATTGGTGCATCGCCGTTGCAGTGGTATGCTCGACTGCTCACTGGACTCTTGTCGTCTCTGACTGGCTTGGCGTAGATCTTTGCAGGAGGATTATCTGGAGCTATCTACAGAGGTTTGTCTTTGACATGTCCCGTGTGGCCTTGCGCAGATTCTCACCGCGGAACAGAGACACGACATGGCATGGGCAAGCATGTCTGGGACATTGATGTTCCAAAGGAGTTCCCCTCACTGCTACATGTACGCGACCCTTCCGTCCTCTTGTCTGCCGCCGAGATGCTGACCCATGGCTTAGGCTTGGTGGTGGTCAGTACTATGTTACCAGATGACGCTATCATTTTCCAAGATCTCCATCTGCCTGCTCTACCTCACCATCTTCACACTCGAGTGGGCTCGGAGAGCTTGCTACGTCGTCTTGTCTGTTGTCGTCTTTTCGAATGTCTGGGCTTTTATCACGGTTGTCACGAACACGATCCCGCTTGCTGCAACATGGGACTCGACCATTGTCGCGACATATACGACTAGCCAGGATATATGGTGGGCTGTCACGGGGTATGCCTCCTCCTCCTCCTCCTCCTCCCCTCCTCTTACTCACAGTCGTAGGTTCGCGGTTGGGACGGATATTCTGATCTTTTTACTGCCCATACCCATCATCCTGCCACTGAAGCTTCCGCGGCGCCAGAAGCTCGCGGTCATGGGCATTTTTCTCGTCGGTGTCTTGTAAGCTGATAGCTCTACTCCAGCTCCGCTTCCACAAGGTCCTGACCATGATTTTAGTACGGTGGGCGTCGCTATCGTCCGTCTTGTGATCCTCGTTGAGGAGAAAGACGAGTTCGATCCGGATTGGACGTATAACGGCACCGATCTGACGTACTGGACGATTATTGAGATCAATATTGCCATCGTCGTCTCGTGTGTAATGACCTTTAAGCCGCTGGTCACCAAAGTGTTTCCCGGTCTGCTCGATTCACGCATGTCATCAGATGACCCAAGTTTTGCCAGTAGCGGACCGCCGCTCACGATCGGGTCTAAACCATCCCGCAATCCACTGTCACCAGCACGACATGACTCCTGGATTGAGATTCCTGGCCAGAGTGAGAGGGCTGATATGATGCTGAGAGATCTCGAGGCTGGACCTGACGACCTGGATTCGAAACCGAGGCTGTCGACAGCGTTGCCGCCTTCAGGGAGCCTGCTGCAACCACCGGAGATGGATAAGAAGGACACGGTCCGTGTAAATGTTAACTTGGTTGAGGCGCCAAGGATAAGTACTGACGCAGCCTCGATCCGGACAAGCGATCTAGGATGTATCGCCACGACTCGGTCGATTGGGTAGCGTCTGTGGTTGGGAACGGGGTCAAGCCTGTAGCATACTGTATAATGGTCATTATCTGGGCACTTTTGGTTTGTACGGCATCAGCAAGCGCGGGGTTTAAGGGTCGGGTATTTGGATGGTATATGGGCCTGGTTGGGCTAATACTGTATTGTTACTTTAGCATCGGCGCAGGTAATGGGTGGATCATGTATAATCATGACAGGAACAGAATCCTATCACCAGTTCGGACTTCAAGCCTGCCTCTTCAGCTTCGCCTTGCCCATGACCCCGGTCCGAAGAAAGGGGACATCCAAGCCCAGCACATTCCCAGTCTTTGCGTCCTTTACAAACACTACCCGGTCAATCGGCTCGCTCCCGTAATGCATCCAGTCCGTGAGGGTCCAGCTAAGACAATCCTTACCACTCAGCTGACTGCCCGGGAGGTCCGACTTCATGTCGAACTCAATATCCCACTGAAACCTCCAATCCTCCAAAACCACCTCCCCTCCCCCGGGCAGCGTCTCCCTCCTTTCCACCTCAGCCGGGTAGATCCTATACACCCCCGTCAGCCTACTGGGCAAGAAACCCGCCACGGTGACATTCCACAGCTCCCCCAGACCCGCGAGGATATCACTCCCATTCCTGCCCAGCCCCGTCAGCTTCAACGACAGCCCATCCAACTCCACCGTAGCATTGACATGCACCCCGTCTCTTTCCTTGCCGAAATATCCTCCCACGTATTCTTCTCTCACCTGCTCCCTGGCCACTTTATCAAGGGCTGGCACCACGACACTCAACAGCGCATTCACCACTACCATGACTGCATTCTCCCCTCCCGCCGTAAGCACTGCAATCCCCACCCCATATTCTTCTATCAACGCAACATGGGCATGATATCCATATGCACCGCCCCCTTTGGAGAGAATTGTCACGGTATGTCCTCTCCCCTCCCCTCTCCCGTACTCGTCTCTCTCCTCCTCGTCTGAGAAGGGGAAAAGTGCCTCTGGCGGAGGACGGAAGATCTCCCAGGGCATTCCCACAAAACTATACTGTGACCCGGTAAACGCATGAGGTTTTTTCCATGCGTCAAGTTGGCTTTTTGTTAAACCCAGCGATGGATTCGCCGTAAGGATTGCATGGACAAATGAGGATAGGTCCGAGAGGGTAGAGACTAAGCCGCCCGCTGGGACGTTGTCTCCATAGGAAGAACCCCAGTTGTTAGGCGTGGGGGGGATCACTGCGAGTGAAGAATTTCCGGGGGCGGGAAACGTGGAGGAGAGGTTTAACGGGGTGGTTATTAATGACGCGAGAAGGGAGGGGTAGGGTTGTGAAGTGTGAGCGGTTAGGGTGTACGAGGCGAGCACGAAGGCGATGTTGGAGTAAACCGGGTGGGTGAAGGAGGAGGCGGTAGGGTTGACGGTGAGGAGGTTGGTAAGAAGTTCTGTTTTGAAAAAAGGGGTTAGTTAGTTAGGAGACGAACTGAGAGAGAGGACTTGAGGAGGGGAGAAGAGATTACGTTGTTGGGTGCAACCTGGGTTAAGACCAATCACTCCGCAAGAGGGAAAGGCAGTATCGTTGAGGCGGGGAAAGCCGAGGTATTCAAAGAAGAATTTGATGTAGTGGTATTCCTGAGTTTGTGTTAGAACCAACCGAGGGAGGATGGTATCTGGTGATCTAGTGACAATCGAGATTGAAGTGAGGAAAAACGGAGTAGAAAGAAGAGTAAACAAACCGAAAATCCATCTACAACAGTTAGTCAAATACATCCAACAACAAACTTGACCCCCCAAGAAAAACTCACAGTTTGTAGGAATCCCTGCCATCTGTCCCGCCAATGCCCGCAGTGTGATATCCTCCCACCGAATCCGAATCAACGATGAGCCATTCATATTATTCACACTCCTCAACTCTGGCAAGAAGTCGGTAATCGGCCTATCCAAATCCACGCCACTCCGCAAGAGCATCGCGTCAGTAATAACCTTGGACACCGACCCAATGAGATACTGCGAATGGCGATCCAGGTTCTTAGTCCCGTTCACATTGCCCTTCGCTAGATGGTGGTATTCCCAGACAGGAAGACCCGGCTCATCCTGGTCGAGGCCGACGATTCCAATGGACAGGGAGATGTTGTTGATATCCCAACCAGCTTTGATCTCACCACGCACGGCGGCATCAAGCTTATTGGCAAGACCATCGAGGGCGGCCTTGAATGTTGCTGACTGGCCGAGGTTGCGGGGAAGGGGGAGGACGGGCTCCGAGTGGCATTCTAGCAGGGCCGTGACGGCGGGGAGAGCACAGAGAAAAAACTGAAGGGCTTTCATTGTTTTTAGAACCTTCGAAGATTAGCTTCAATGGAAGAGGCTTTGTTCAAATTTTTCATTTGTTTTGATAGATAACTTGTGCATCGCGACTTACCTTATATATGCGCAAAAACAGCCAAACCTTCTCATCATGAATACCTAGATATCAAGACTGACAGCGAAGAGCTCGTCATGATTGGTCTCTCTCCCCTTGTCTTGTCTTGGATCCAACCCGAGGAATGCGGAGGCAGTCAAATTCTTGGACGTCACTGATTGGCAGGTTCACCCTGCTTGTGTGTCGATCAGCGACCCGTGAATGCGAAATACGGCGGAGGCTTGGCATTCGTACCTACCTAGGTGCCTATGTGAACGACGAACAAAGTCGGGCTCATTTAGGTCCGCTTTAATTATGTTATGTCTCAACGGCTCGGTAAGTCCAGCTTGTGTGTTGTCACCAATTAACCATGTGATTCATAGTACCTAACCTAACCTAGGTACCTAGGTACACAACTATGTACAACTGAAAGGCTCCCCCCTATCCTCTTGACGTGGAAGCAGGTGCGGCTCAGATGAGGCCAAAGAATCTGAGCATGACCTGGGCGTTCGGGGGTGCGTAGTGACCGACGCCCTGGCCAAAGTATCCGACCAGTTGCGAGCCGTCGCCATAGTTGATCTGGGTGTACTGCGAGCCCATGGGCACGGCGCCACCCGTGACGTTGTTGGTGTTGGACAAGCCCAACACGGTTGACCACTGTTTGAGCTGCTCGTAGCCACACTGAGGGCGGACCAGGGTGTCGCCCAGGCCGTGGATGACCTGCATGCGCGGGCGCTTGCCGGTATAGCCGGGATAGGCGTTGCGCACGTAGTCGGCCCACCTCTGGGGCGTGTGCTGCAGGCCCTGCGCGCACGTCTGGTTGGACCCCATGGGTGTGGGCGGGGAGTTGCTGCCGGCGAAGCAGGCAAAGGCCGCGCCCGAGTAAGCCGCGCCAGCATCGAAGACGTCCGGGTACGACCCGACCATGACGTTGGTCATCATGGCGCCCGACGACGCGCCCATGACAAAAACCTTGTTCTTGTCGCCGCTGAACCGGTTGAGCGTGTAGCTGACCATACTAATAACACCCGTTGCGTCTCCCGACCCGCCGTGGGTCAGGGATCCGGCGTTGTTGACGTCCCAGCAGTTGCTGTACGCCGTCGTCTGCGGGTAGATGACGATGAAGCCGTTGCTGTCGGCGTACGATGGCAGGTTGAAGCTCGAGTAGAACTGCTGGGCCGAGCCACCGCAAGGGTGGAGCTGGATGCGGGTCAGTAACATTCAAATTGCTCATAATCCCATTAATTTGCGCCAAACTGGAAACTTACTGCCACGACAATAGCCGGGTTGGCCGCGAGCCTGTTCGGCACGTAGATGAACATCTGGGTCCCCGTCGGGTTGCTGCCGAAGCCCGACACCTGCTGGAGACGTGCCGGGGTGATAGGAGCCGCCGTGGCCGTCGCCTGGGCAGTCGTCGACGGCGTGGTGATGGCGGGCCCGGTGGGCAAACTCGTCATGGTCGTCGGGCCACTGCCGCTACCAGGGCATCCCGAGCCCGGCGTGCATTGGGCATACCAGGCATTCTGGGTAGAGCAGCAGCTCCCAGCCGCGCAGACTGTCGGCCCCGTCCATCCATTTCCACCGCATTGTCCCCAGAGAGGAGCCTGCTGGGCAAAGGCACTGCCCACCAAGAACTGGAGAGCAAGAGAAAGGATCGTGGCTGAAGACATCGTGGAAACGTGACTGGAGGACACGATGGGTGGGCAGAGAGCTTAGGGAGTCGTGGAGAAGAGAAGCTGATTGATATATATACGCCACGACCCCCGGACGTTACAGTCCGGTTGACAAAAGCAGAAGGGGCTGGCCGAGTGAGGGTGCTCGTGCGGGCCAAGCTAACTACATGCAGGAAATCGGAAGGGGACGACTCTGTCCATTGAAGCTCAGGTCTGACTTGTTTTTATCACTTCTTCGCGCACTTGAATTGCACACACTGTGTTGTATTGATATTGACATGTTTACCAACTCTGACATTGCACATGTGAGACTTGCCGGGCGATTTGCCGTCCCAGAGTTTAGGTAGCGATGCGGAACATAGAGATCGGACGTATTGGGTATCGAAACCAGGGCCACAGTAGTAGCCGGAAGGCTGAGAGTTGTATTGTTGTTCGGTCGGCAAGGTCTGGTCGCCAACGGCTAAATGGAGGAGGTGCTCCGATGAGCGATGCCACGTCGAGACTCCATCGTGTTATATTAGTAAGGCTCCGCTGTGCAGGTGCTGGGGCCCGAACCAGGGGTTTCCCCATACCGACAACCGGGTTTGCCGTTATTTTTCCCTGGCCTGAGCCTCATCATTGAATGCCGCGACTGTAATCCGAACCATCATTTGACGTGAACGAGGGACATTATAAATTGAAACACAAGACCTTTTCGAGCTACGGATTGCAACGTCAGACAGACCCCTCAGAACCATGGAAGGGGGCCGTCGGCACACAATTCCGTGTACCTACCTACCTACCTAGGTACCTAACCTAGCTAACCTAACCAAGCGTCTCCACTGTGCGGCCGACGGCCAAGACTGCTACCAGTTGCGGAGGCATCTGACTACTTACACAACCGAACGCTTCATTTCCTCGCATTGGTTGACCACATGCACGACACCGAAGCGTTCTATCGATGGATGACCTGTCGGCCATCATGGTCCAGTCGCCCAACTGGAACACCCCCAGATTTTCGGTCACCTCCCTTTCACTACGTAGGTAGGTACGCTTGAAAGAAAGTCACGGAGGATGAATCCCCTTCTTCATCCATTTATGGAATGGATGGGCTGCTGCAGCACTGAGGGGAAGGACTCCAGCTCGAACGCTTTCGAGCTGAGCATTGAAGGGCACCTACGTACATGCTATCGTCGAGCGCCAAATCGAACCATAGGGCCTGACGAAGAGCTAAGGTGGGAGCAGTTCTGCTAGGTTTGCAAACTCCGAGGAGCAGTTTCTTAGGTGGACATTGAAAAGGAAGCCTTAGTCGGGGGACTGAAAACGGGCTTCGGAAGCTTTGCAGCGGTGGTGTATGGGATCGACCACCTAGCTCAGGGGAGAATTAGGGAAAGCTCAGGACTACAAGCGAAAGAGGAAATTCTGTGAGCCTAGATTCGTCTCAGATAGCCGCGTTGATATATCATCACGCTCGTTTGATTCTTGACCCGTCTAGATCCCTTTCCACTGTTCCTCACACCAGTCCCAAAACTTGGCTCCCAAGCCCTGTCCACCCTCGTTTACTGGTTTGGCTGCATCAAGAAAATCCTGCCGAGGCGTCTTTTCCTGAACCCGACCCCATGGCATGATATAATCACCTTGATTCTCCATGGTCAGCTCTGGTGACAGTCCCGCGTACAGCTCAGTATAGGCGGCCAGCTTTGGGTCATGCAATATCAAGGTCTTCCAGATGAGATGGATGAGTCGGGGAGAGCCGGCGAGTGCATTGGTATTTGCATTGCCAGGGTTCTGTGTCAAACTCAATATCGGAACTTTGGCGTCATTCCCCCTTCTCCTTGCATATTCGAGGCCCAGGATCCAGTTCCCGGCCTTGGAAATGGCGTAATCACGAACCCCATTGCCTGTACCATCAACAAGTTCCATGTCGACGCCACCCTTGGGAGCAATGAGCTCGGCCAAATGGCTGGAACACCAGATGACCCGGACAGATCCCGCAGGCTGACATTCTGCGGCAGCCCGGAGCTGCGGAAGAAGCAACTCGGCAAGGAACAAATGTGCTACGCAATGGGCACCTAGATAAGTGTTGAGACCCTGGGCAGTTTTGGCCCCGGGCTCCTGGGATGACCCGCCGAATCCCGCATTGTTCCAAAGCACATCGAGGCGTGTTTCCTGGGCGGCAAAGGCTTCGGCAGCGGCTTTGACGCTTTTGAGATCCAGAAGATCAAACTGAAGGAATTTGAGCACGCCACGGCCCTTTTTGTCGGAGGCTGACACAATCTCCTCAATCGCTTTTTCCGCTTTTTCCTGCTCAAGGGTCAGATAAAACCCAGAGTGGGACAACAGTCCAAGGCTGCTAAAAGCAAAATTGACTTGCCTGAGACCTTGACGCCATGTACACCGTGGCTCCCGTGGCATACAAGAACTTGCAGAGGTGGAAACCAATGCCGGCATTCCCTCCGGTAACCAAGAAGACCCGGCCTTCTTGCGAGCTGACATCAGCATCGGTGAACTTTGGAGGAGGGGGGTAGAACTGAGTCCACTGATTCCAGAAGCTGAAGAACATGATAAGGACGAGCTATCGAATGAAACAAAACTGTCCAAAAAAATATTGCGAAATGAAATCAAGTCCGGAGCGAGTTGCGGCGATCAAGACGGAGGAGTCGGGTTGCACAAGAAACACGACATTTCTGCCGCCGCAACGGGGCAAGCCCCATTTTATGGCGACACATTGTAGACTGTCGAGTAATCAAACTGCTGACAGTCTGCGGCTTAGCTGTCGTCTCAACAGGGGCAAGATGACCTTGTCCGGTGTGTCGGGCGCGAAGAATTGTCCGGATAGCCAAACCAAGTAACTTTGCTAGGCAGGGGCCCAGCATTACACTAGTGCAGCGGCCTTATCGTTGCTTATCGCTGTGGGGAGGTGCCGAAGGATGCTCGGAACGGGCCGATGTGCAACCATCATTGTTTGGGTCCTTTTACGCCGCTCCAGGGCTTCAACTTGTCCACAACGCTCCTGCTTCGCCCAAGTTCAGGTCGATATGGCCGGTCCCAAAAAATCGCGGCTCTCAGGGCCGACGCCGCCGTCCAGGACTCTGGTTCTCGACAATGGCGCCAATACGATTAAAGCGGGTTTTGTGACGGTAGACAAAACGGACCAACCCCGCGTCATTCCCAACTGCATCGCGCGCGACCGCCACAAGAAAATCTATGTCGGCTCCGAGTTAGACAAATGCAAGGATTTTGGGGAAATTGCCTTCCGCCGCCCTGTTGAGAAGGGATTTATTGTGAACTGGGAAGCACAGAGAGAGATTTGGGACCGCGAGTTTCTGGACCAAAAAGCGCCGCAACGATGCGAACCCTCCGAGACAAGACTCGTCCTCACCGAGCAGCCTAATTCGCTCCCTGCTCTACAGTCGCACTGTGATCAGATGGTGTTTGAGGAATTTGGATTTGCGAGCTATTATAGAGGCCCAGGCAAGTTTCCAGTCAGGTAGGCTATTGACGTGGCCACAAGCTAACTGCATCTAGCATCCGCATTTAACATGTACCACGATGTCCAGCAGATCTTCCGAACACCCAGACCCGCAGATACCGTCGTCGAGTACCCTGCCGAAATCGCTTTGGTCATTGATTCGGGCTATTCCCACACCACCGTCACGCCAGTCTTGCAAGGCCGGCCGCTGCACCAAGCCGTTCGTCGTCTCGACGTGGGGGGGAAGCTCATGACCAACTACCTGACGCGCCTTCTGTCCGTTCGGCACTTTGATATGCGCAACGACCCATACGTGGTAAATGAGATGAAAGAAGCGACATGCTATGTCTCTCTTGACTTCAAGGGCGATCTCGAGAAAACATGGAAGGGCACACAAGGAGAGAAGAAGGAAGACTATCTGAGTGGTGCTGGCATTGCTAAAGATTACGTCCTGCCCGATTCTCACACTCGCTTTCGCGGTGTTGTACGAGACTACGAACCTGGAGTTTCGGCCCGCGCCCGGAAAGGCGTCGTGTCAACTGAAGACGTCTTGACCCTGCGTAACGAACGTTTTACTGTCCCCGAGCTCTTGTTTCATCCAACTGATATAGGCTTGCGGCAGCCCGGCCTTGCAGATCTGGTCATGCAGTCACTCTCGGTTCTCCCTGTTGGTTTGTGGCCAGGATTGCTAGCCAACATTGTCGTCGTTGGCGGGAACTGTCTATTCCCCAACTTCATACAGCGCCTCCAAACCGAGATCCTCGAACGAGTTCCTGATGTCTGTATTGTCCGGGTAGCTCGTCCAGAGGACCCTATCACTAGCACCTGGCTTGGAGCAGCCAGTTTTGCCAAGCACGAAAACGTCGAGAAGCTCGCAGTGACGAAACAGGACTATGAGGAGCATGGCTCCGCATGGGTGGCTCGCAATTTTGCCCTTGGTCTGAGCATTGATGGTGACGCCCAACCATGAAGGAATTATTGGAAATGGCTGAGCTTGCCTCACGCTATCAATTCAGATTGAAGCTCCGGTTCAGTAACCCGACTACGAAAAGATATTTATCTGATCTCTCGGTTGTCCCAAATCACTGGGAACCAGGCCCAGACGAACATAACTCCAGTCCCCGCAAAGAACCATGATTCGGCACTGGCTCTAACACTATTTTACGACACCGTCTGATAGCCGCGGCGAGATCTTCCACAGGCATAAGGCGGCTTGATCAGATTTTTCAGTGCCACAATCGCTGCGGTTCCACCAGCATATACGGCCAGCAGGTTACTCCATCCCTCATTCCCATATTGTCGCTGTCCGACAGTTAGGGCGACAAGGTCATATACCAGGCAGCTACCAAGTATCCAGTCGCTAGTAGTTGCTAAAAGACCAAATCCCAACCCTGTCAAGACCTTGACAGCGGCGCTGGGACTCTGGTGGGTGAAATACGCCACTGACCAGTTGTGCAGGAGGTCCAGAATCCCGATGCCGGCAAAGGTTTTCGCAACGATGTGCACGAGGACCGAACTCGCGGACCACAGGTTCATTGTTGGGAGCCGGCTATACACGTAGTAGAGCTGTGTCAAAGTGTTGATGACTACAAAAGCATTGGATGTCTTGAGATTGCACTGATTCCAAAAGATCATCCAGGCTGCATTGAGTCCCGGTGTCAGAACGGAGTCACGGTTCAATCTAGGGAACTAGTGCGCTTACTTGCAATGCAGAAATTACCCATAGCGCAGAATGGCGTGTAATCGACCATTGTCTGGCTGTCTTCTAGCTCGTCTGCGTCGTTGTTCTGGGGCTCATGGATAAGTTTGTAGAGCCAAACGGCTTGGAGAATCTGTTGCGGGAAGAAAAAGCCGCCAATGAAAAAAGGCTGCGGAGAGAAGAATGATAAGTTGGAATCATGGATGTCCTTCATGTTGGGCTTGCTGAGCATCCCATACGTCTGGGCCGCCAAGTCGACGACGAAGCTCAGTGGTGCGAGCCACCGCGCAGCTGAGTGCGAAATACCCATGATGTTAGACTGCTTCTAGATTTATTGGGCTGCTGAAGTTATTGATCCAATACTCCATGTCTTTGATTGCCTATTCCTATTCAAATACTCAAGAATTGCCTTTGTGCTTTCGATGACGAAGATCAAAGTATGCCTCTTGTAATGAGTGATGATGTCAACCCTGCTTTCCGATCTGGACTCACGGGGCTTGACTCCAGATCTGGAACCCTACTGCTTGCCATCTGGAAATGTAACTACGAGCGACATGCCGCCTGGTGTGGTAAAAATGATGGAAATCGGGCATACTGTGGTAAAATCGGGCGGGATCCAACGGGCAACAAATTTTTTTTCTCAAGCGATCCACGCGGCGCCCAGTTCGGCGGAGGGAATATCGTGTGCGTAGGTAGGCAACTCTCAGCTTTTCAACAACAACCACCTTGAGGATGACGCGCGGGTGGAGCTAAGCCGTTTTTGGCTAGCTTGGGTTGATTAGGTCCTGTCATGCCCTCCAAACTTTTTTTTCCCCGCGTACGAATAACACCTACTTGACACGCAGCGCAGCATTGGAAGTAAAAAAAAAAAAAAGATTAATCGACCATCTTACCTACCGCAATTCTGCAAACTATTGTACGCGTCACCATCCGGAATTACGTCTTCATCGCAGCGCCGGCAAGAATGACGAAATCACGAAATCGAGGCCGTCCACCGCCGCGCGATAGCCGCGACGATCGTGACAGCGCTCAAAGTTACCGTCCACGATCTCGCGATGGACGCCCGCCACGCCCTCCACAGCTAGCCCAGCCTGACCAGTGGCGCAACAGCCGCTACCCGCGACTGCGTGACTCACGCGAATACTATCCCGATCGAGGACATGACTACCGCCCCCCCCCTTCCCCTCCGGTCAACACAGATCGTCCGCCGCAGGGCGACTTTACATTTCGAGCTGAGATGCCACAAGGCGTGCAGAGACAGTTTGACGAGTCCTATCGACCGCAGGATAATCGCGACTCTGATCGCCCTAGGAACCGGCGCGGTGATCAGCGTCACGCAAGCCGCGATGTCCGTCAGCCTCCTTTCCTTCGTCGCCCTTTCCGGCGATTTGTTCCCGCGGAGCGTGAGCTTCTGAGCGCAACGCGCGAAACTGGGAACGAGATTGCGCTCTTCAACCTCAACACGGGTGTCACATACCGATCTCTGGACCAACTGACGGACAGCGACGAGGCGGAAATGGACATATCTGGCGATGAAGACTCTGGCGAGCCTTCTCATAAGCGCGCAAGGGTAGCGGACAAACAGGCCGCGGATGCGAACTCGGCACCCAAATGGTCCAACCCAGACCCTTACACTGCCCTTCCTGCGTCAGATACCACTACTCAAGGAAAGAAGCGGGACATAGTACAACTCATTCGTAAGGCTCGAGTCACGCCCAAGAACGCCATATCTACGCCGGTTCCAGAACAAGCTGAGGACTTCATCTCATTTGAGACAGACGAAAGCGAGGACGGCGATGAGGTCCAGTTCATCAAGGAGGTGACCATCAATTCTGCAAGCCCTCGTTCTGGTGTTCCGCACGCACCCAGGGGCCCTCGCTCATCTGAGCAAGCTCCGCGAAACGCTGCAGATGATAGGGATCGGTATGATATACAAAGTGTACCGCGTCAACGAGGACCGCCTCCTCCACCTCCGACTTCGTCTCTTCCGCCCCCACCTCCCTCTCTCCCCGCGAATTACCTCCTTGGAAGTCGAAAGCGGACGCATGATGATGCGATCAAAATGCCCGACACCAAGTTAGGAGCACCCCCTGGCCCCAAACATGGCAACGGCATCATTGATTTCTGGGCTGAGAAGGCCGACGAAGAACCCACACCCTGGATAGTCATGTCTCACTCGAATAATACAAGACCTGCTGTGTGGTTAGTTCACAAACCCATTTAAAGTTGCATGATGCTGACTGGAGACCATTAGGCTACACAAGGAGATTGTTGATTTCTACGAATACGTGCGCCCACGCGACTTTGAGGAGCGTATTCGAAGTGAGCTCATTGATGAGTTAAAGGGGTTTTGCCGTAAGCTCTGGCCTTCGGCTGAGGTTTATCCGTTTGGATCATTTCCAACTGGTCTCTTTCTTCCAACCAGCGACATGGACTTGGTAGTTCTGTCTGATCAGGTGCTAAATCACACTGGCCCGCCACTCTACAGCTCCAAGAAACACTTGTTTCAGTTTGGTCACGCCCTTCGCAACAGCGGGGGAACATATCGCTACCAGATGGAGTTCATATCCAGAGCCAGGGTGCCTCTGGTCAAGTTTGTTGATGGGAGAACCTGTCTCAAGGTTGACATCTCCTTTGAACAGGACAGCGGGCTACAGGGAGTCAAAACGTTCAGCGCCTGGAAAGAGCAATATCCGGCCATGCCGATCCTTGTCACTCTGGTCAAACACCTTCTCTGCATGAGAGGGCTGAACGAGCCTGTCAATGGTGGCATTGGAGGGTTTTCCGTCATCTGCCTTGTTGTAAGTATGTTCCAGATGATGCCACAGGTTCAAAGTGAGAGCATGGACACGCTTCACCATCTCGGCGACCTCTTTATGCAGTTCTTGGACCTGTACGGCAACAAATTTGACTACCGGAGACTTGCAATCAGCCTCGACCCGCCTCGATATATCCCAAAGGTTTGTTAAACACTTCCTCCCCTCCTCCCTAGGCTAACGGCGCCACGGTGTAGTCTGAAGTTAGATATATAACCTACAAAAATAACGAGCGTCTTTCGATCATCGATCCCAACAACGAGTCGAACGACATATCTGGAGGTGCTAGTAACTCGGACAAGGTTGTGGCCGTGTTCCGAGAGACATTTGCCACTCTGCAGGACCAGTTGGCGCGTGCTGCCGAGGATCCAGTTCCCAACATGAGTCTTTTGCGTCCGATCTTTGGAGGAGATTACTCGAGCTTCCGTCTGCAAAGAAACTATCTCGAGCAGTTGGCTAACGGCTACCGACCGCCCCCGTCGTCTCACGGGTCACGACCGCCGCCAAGGCCTCAACCCCAGAACTCATATCGTACTGCGAATCAGTTTCGACGGGGTGGCAAGAGAGGAGGCCGGCGGTAAATCCTCGGCAATTCCAGGCACCATGAAACGGGTCCTATACTTTAAGCTCGAGCGGATGCTATCGTCTTCCAGCAGCAACTACCACACAGTATACTTTTGGAGGAATATTGTATGCCACGGCTTTGCCTCGTGGTCAACGGAGCGGAACAGCGCCGGGCGATAACATGGGTTTCAGACCCGGACCGCAACTTGGATTTTTTTTTTTTCCTTCAGGGGGGGCGGACACAGTATCTTGATACCCAATGATCGCCGACTGCGAAGATCCACGATTGACGCGAGACGCGCTACATAGGCCGCCCTGGCTCAAAATCGACCGCATCCAAATGATGCTTTGTCTTTTTTCCCTCTTTCCCCTGACTTTGGTGACTAACCAGTCGCAGGGCTGAAGCTCCCGGCCACATCCGGGATTGCTAACCGTTTCACAGTGATGGACTGCAACGTCTGTTCAGCCTCGAAGCGCACTGCGCTTCGGATCTCTACAGGATATTTCGGAAACCTTTACGACGCGCCCATGCCAATGGTCTTTTTGATCATTGGCACCCTTTCCTCACTGCATGCTACGCTCTATGTGGAGCTGCGGGGAGGAGGGGGATGTGGGGATTGGTGCTGGGTGCTGGATGCGACTTCGTACATGGGTCTCAACGCATCGGGCAGTGGCGTTTGGACTTTGGGAGGATTTCCCCTGGAGGAAAGAGAGTTGTCCACATCGGGTCATTGTCACCTTGGGGGGCAAAGGGGTTTCTTGAATGGGGAGCAAACTAACGATAAATTATGGGGAAACTAGTTATCTGCGGTGTATTTTTCTTAATCCTGGTCATGATGTCGAAAAGTCAAGCACCATGGAATGAAGACTGCCACCATACACTAGTTGTCGCAGCCTTTTTTTTTTCTTTTTTTACCAGTGAATATTTCCACGTGTT
>Ga0247765_1000069_pt1 | contig 79038 bp, 79 predicted proteins | sample UWRJL106311C6_FD_179949 | JGI IMG/M metagenome (GOLD analysis project Ga0247765, IMG submission 179949) | Plant litter microbial communities from Arlington Agricultural Research Station in Wisconsin, United States - UWRJ-L106-311C-6 | ecosystem: Environmental > Terrestrial > Plant litter >... | reverse complement strand
ATAAAAAAAAAAAAAAACCGTCGCCTGTAGGATTCGAACCTACGCTCCCGAAGGAACTGCCTATACAAGCTATTCCAAGAATTAGCAGGGCAGCGCGTTAACCACTCCGCCAAAGCGACCATAACTTTAGTCGTTATGTAATCAGAGCGGTTGAGGTCCTCCATCAGGGATAGTTGCTTGGTAGGTAACCTTTGGTCCCTGCGATGGCGTCCCGAGAAGATCCGACCTGACGGCCAGTTCTATCCGGCCCCTGCCATCAAGGCTCTTATTAGCGATCCACGCCCCTCTTGGCCCAATCCTGTTATCGTCAACCCCAAAGCCAATCGGCAATAACTACTAGCAGAGCGAAGGCGGAAACAAAACAGCCACATGTGTCGTCTCCAGTACCGCACTATGCGGTTTCTGCTGGGCTGGGTCTGAGCCCGAGCGGCAAGGTGAGACCCGCTGCAGGGTATAGACACGGTGCACCAACTGAATCATGTTTCAACCCAGCCCATCAACATCGTCAACATCGTCAACATTGGTCGCCTCTCTGCAATTCCATTCTCATCGCCACGTCTGCCACGTCTGCCCACCCCAACGGTCATCAGGCGCCAAGATGAGCGACCAAGCGCCCGGCTATGAAGAGCCTGTGTAAGTTGCAGCCAGTGTCATCCAGTGTCTCACGCTTTCCCGCAGCTCAGTGGCCAATATTGGGCCAGCTAGCGCATGTTCTGCCCCATCGCTGCGCGGTGGCCCTCTTCCAGGTTGGCACCAGGTCGATCACTGGATTGCCTCAGCCGATTGGGTATACCTCGCCCTGCTGCAGCTGCACCTTCCATTTCTCACTGCGTACTTGCCCGCCTTCGCTGTCGTGTGTCTAGTGGCCGCCCTGCAGTCTGCTGTGTCGCCTCATTATGTCCCTACTCTGCGTGCTTTTTTCCGTTGTTGCTTTATTACCCCTCCATCGAGCCGCTACATGTCGAGCGTGCTTTTCTGTATTTTGAAGCCATTGCTCAGTCGGAACTCCTGCTCCATGTCTACTCATGTCTGCCCGGATTAACCCTTTCCCCAGGAAGAAGGTTGCAGTCGTTGGCAGCGGCTCTGCTGGCATCGCTGCCCTTTGGGCACTCAACCGGAGTCCCCACGATGTCTATCTCTACGAGGCCGCCAACCGGCTCGGTGGCCATACTAACACAGTCGAGTTTACCAAGGGCAAGTACAGTACCTTGGTTGACACGGGTTTCATTGTCATGAATACAGCCACTTATCGTGAGTTTGGTCAGACAGTCAAGCTTGGTGCCAACTCACTCACAACATGGCAGCCAACTTCATGAATTTCTTGGAAACGATTGGTGTGAAGACCACCCCCACCAAGATGACCTTCTCAGTATCACGGGACCAGGGTTTGTTTGAATGGGCCGGCACGAGTCTCAACTCTGTGTTCTGCCAGAGAGGGAATCTATTCTCACCAAGGATGTGGCGCATGATATTCGATATTATCCGCTTTAACCAGTATTCTCTTGATATCCTGAGAGCGGGCGAGATGGGCAGTCAGGGGGCTAGAAAGGCAGCAGGTGTTCCAGAAGAAACCATCGGGGAGTATCTCGAAAGGGAGGGCTACTCGGATGCTTTCCGGGACGACTACCTCATTCCCATGACTGCCGCAGTCTGGAGCACAAGCCCTGACAAGTGCTCTCTGGAGTTCCCTGCAGTGACTCTGGTTCGCTTCCTGTAGGTCCCTCACAACATTTGGTATTTGTCGCTTGCTAATGTGTCTCAGATGGAACCACCACCTTTTATCTACTGTCGCCGCTCGACCAGCGTGGCTTACCATCAAAGATGGCTCGAAGGCGTACATTGACCAGGTTATGAGAGGGTTTCCCTCCAACCACGTCTTCCTCAACACGCGGGTAACCGCGCTTGAGAACGAGGCTGACGGACGAGTCCGTGTCTCCACCGAGAAGGGACACTCTGAGGTGTACGACCATGTCATCTTGGCCACGCACGGCGATCAAGCGTATTCCATCATCCGCGGATCTGCGTCAGACGAGGAGGAGGCCATTATGTCATGCTTCCGCACCTCGCAGAACGCAGCTGTCCTGCATTCGGATCTCACGCTGATGCCCCAGTCGCGCGAGGCGTGGACTAGCTGGAACTACATGACGACGTCATCTCCGGTAACAGGAAAACGAAACATCGATCAAGTCTGCCTGACATACAACATGAACATTCTCCAGCACATTCCGCGCGAGGCACTCGGCGATGTCCTGGTCACGCTCAACCCTCTTCACGAGCCAGACCCGGCTAAGGTGCAGGGGCGATACACGTACGCGCACCCGCTGTACACGCCAGCAGCCATCCAGGCACAGAAGCATCTCGCCCGCATCCAGAACAAGCGGGGGATCAGCTATGCCGGAGCGTGGACAAAGTACGGTTTCCACGAGGATGGCTTCAGCAGCGGCTTGTTCGTGGCGACAGAGCATCTAGGAGCAAAGATTCCATTTGAGTTCAAGGATTCCACATACAGCCGTGGGAAAGAGCCTGAGCTCAGCTTCGCGGACCGCCTGCTTCGACTCTGGATTTTGTTAATGCAGACCTTTTTCGTGGGCATTCTGGATCGGATCGCAGCGCAGTTGACGGCCACGCGGAGGTTAGTTTCGCGTGTGAATGGTGCGACGGGCATTCAGAATGGGAGGATTCATGAAAAGAAGGAGTAGTGCATCAGTTCGGTCATTATCAGGTTGGGCCGGGTCAAACTATGCGATGCAAGAATAGGTACAAACGATTGCGTTTTTTTGCTGCATGGAGTGGGCGAATGAAGTGCGTTGAATAGAACCCGTATTGTGATCGTAATGAGACAGCCTATAAGAAACCTGGTGTACGGATCCGTAACCTGTTGGTCTACGCAGCGGCGGCTCGGTTCCGTCGGGTTGTTGTGGCTGTGGCAGGTAGGTACAGGGGTGCGTTAGAGCTAATAGTTCAGTTCGGATTCCCGCTCGTGCCTGATTCCCCATCCCCTGACTTTGATGGATGGTGAGTCGAAAAAAAAAGACAGTCTTTGGTTCTGAAATGTATAAAATGTCTCTCGCTTGGCGGGATTGAGACGTGCTCCGTCTGACAGAGCTCTTCCGTCTTTGATATTGCCAAGTGACAAGCACGCCTATGGATACCAGACCAGCATCTCCCCGACTCCTTTGGGATTGTTTATTTCTGTGTAACGGTATTCCGTCACGACTTACACGCCTCACCCCGCACACTCAAGTATTCTGGAGCAACATTTCGTCTCATTCACTCGACCAAATACCTAGGGTAGCAAACAGCCATGCCCCTCCGTGTTCTCATCATTGGCGCCGGCATCGCCGGACCCTCCCTTGCATTTTGGCTCTCCCGTTTGTCTGTTTTCTTGATAAATAGCAGCTCAGAAAACAGGACTAATGATGTGCTACAGGAACTGCACCATCACCGTCATTGAGAGGTCTCTCCACCCCCGCCACACCGGGCAGCAGATCGACATCCGCGGCTTCGGTGTCGATGTTATGCGCCGTATGGGCATCGAGGACGCCGTTCGAGCAAAGCTGGTCCATGAGCCAGGGATGATGGTTGTTGATGCGGCGGGGAGGCGGAGGGTGTATTTTAAGATGAAGACTGGGGGGAAGGGGGATTTGAGTATCAGTAGTGAGTTTGAGATTATGCGTGGGGATCTGTGTGAGCTGCTGGAGGGGCTGGTGGCAGGTAATGACGGGGTGGAGGTAAAGTACGGGGTAGTGGTTAAGGAGATGAGGGAATGGGAAGGGGAGGAAGGAGTGAGAGTGGTTTTGGAGGGTGTAAAAGACGGGTCAGGTGATGGGGACACTGGCACCAGAAAGAGATGGGAGGAGCACTTTGACCTAGTTATTGGATGCGACGGGACCCGATCCTCAACCCGGAAAATGATGCTCGATGATTGTGATAACACCTTTCACACCAAGGGTGCCGCTGTCGCGTGGACGACGATTCCAAAGGAAGATGGTGATACCAACGACTTCACCTGGTTCCTCGCCCCAGGGGGTCGCCTCATATGCACGCGAATGGACAGCCCCCACTGCCTACGCGTGTTGTTCACCACGGGACCTCTCCCCGAGGGACACCCAATCCGAAGATCGTTCGCAAACGGGACCTTGATGGAGCAGAGGAAGGCATGGGCGGATCATTTTCACGATGCCGGCTGGAAGTCGGAACGGATTGCAACCGAGGTAGCCCGCTCTGAGCTGGCGGCGGATTTTCACGCCGCGGAGCTTGGGACGGTGCGTATGGAGAAGTGGTATCGCGGGCGGGTTGCCCTGCTGGGCGATGCTGCTTTCTGCGCGCCACCAACGGGTTGGGGGACAGCCATGGCATTCGTGGGCGCCTATGTCTTGGCGGGGGAACTGGCGAGCCATTGTGGGCTGAGTGCAGGGAGGAGCAGGGACGAGTTGGATGTTGGGAAGGCGCGAGCGGCGGTCCCCAATGCGCTGAGGGCCTATGACGAGACGGTGAGGCCGCTCATCACAAAAATGCAAAAGGCATCTAAGGCGGGGACCTGGCTTCCTAAGTCCAAGTTGGCAATCGCGGCATCGATCACGACCATGAGTCTGATCGAGACACTGAATCTGGATGGGTTATTGATGCGAATGTCGACTGGAGGGGGTACAGACTTTGGGTGGAAACTGCCAGAGTATGAGGAACTGGGAAGACCGGACCAGTGAGGATGACATGCATGCTGCGTGAATGAGAAGGAGTAAATTTTCCTCCTCTTTGTCTTTTTTTCGTAAAGACATAGCCCTCTGCAAATCACATGTCATGATCTCCTCGAGACCAGATAAAAACAGCCAACTCCCCAATACCTATGCTCAAAGATGGGTATTCTTAGGGAGGGTACCACGATAGACAGAACGTGTGCAACCGACAACCAGACCTTTCGTATCACAGCAGCGAAATTATATTTCCACCCTTCATCATTTAATAGATCTCTGCTTTCGAATTAGCAGTTTTGTCCAGGGGCTCTTTTTCTTGACATTCCGGAGAACGCGAGTGCTCGTTCGAGCAAGAAGATTTGGAACAGACAAGAGAGTCAGTGTGAGGACATATACAAGCGCGATATTCGAGAAATAAGAGGATGGCCCCATGCTGGTTTGCTTTTCTTCGATGTCATGATTCAACCTGGTTGCGATGACGCTGAACCAAATATAGGATATTCGGCAGCGATGGGCTGGCGGTGCCTTACAATATTTTATATCATGCACCCATGACGCCCCACTTTGAGAGAACATCTCTCCGCCACCATCATGGGGTGACCAAAGCTATGTTTTGCTCGGGATGGTGACTCTCCGAGCTTGCTAGTTGATTGGATTAGGGTGATAGGCCATGGATCACTTCCATGACAAGAAAAGCGAAAAAATATTAATGGAGGGGAGTTATGTATTTTGAAGGTGTCCTCGAAAAGGTGCAAAAACATAACCTCCAATGAGCAACTCCGGATTCGGGAATCGGCATGATCCGCGGGAAGTCGTGATGACAACTATGCCACAACATACGTACTACACTCTTCACCAATGCCCGCCAAAATCTCTGTTCAAGTGTCAGTGAAAGCTTTGGCCGCTTGTGGGGGTCAAGGGTTTGTTCAATTCGACGAGTTGATGTTGAAGGTTTGAGTTGATGCCTGGGCGCTGAAGACCGTGGGACTACATGAAATCCAGGCAGGCAAGATACCTAAGTATCTAGGTCCCTGGATTGAGGTCTTATATTTTCCCTGCTGGCTATTAATATGTAGGACAATGGCCCAAGGAATTGAATGTTGGAGAGTTGCTGATACACCCCAACGAATGCGGAACTGTGAAGGACGTCGTACCACACGAACAATTTTCCATTCAGTTTTTTGGCTTGCAGCTGGCCCCACTCGTCAACAAATAAGCTCTAGGTTTGCTCTGACCACGAGGCCCCAAGCTCCATCACCACCTTCACAAATATGAACCCAATACACCAATTTGGCCGGCGCCTACTCGAACGGTCGGCGGCATGGTCCTGCTCTTATTGCCGGCGGGCGCAGGCCCAATGCCACGGAAGCAGCGCGCGGCGCTTCCTCTCGCAGACCCCACGTCGAAGGGCTCCAGCTCCCGATCAAGCCAACGTCCACACCCGCGCCCGCATCAACGCTCCCAGCATGAATAGAGTCGCCGAGGAATACAAACGGAGGAATCGGTCCACCATGTTCTACACATTGAGCATTATTCTGGGCACCGTCGCGTTTTCTTACGGCTCAGTACCAATGTATAAAATGGTACACCCTCTCCTCCCCTCTCTTGACCATGGGTCATGAGTTGATGTCTCTTCGAACAGATCTGCCAAACTACCGGCTGGGGCGGTCAGCCCGTCCGCGCCCATGGCGCCGGCGGCAATAGCAATGACGACGTCGACCTCGCGAGCCGACTCAAACCTGTCAAGGACGCCAAGCGGATCCGCGTCACTTTCAGTTCGTCTGTATCCGATGTGCTGCCTTGGAAATTTGTACCACAACAACGAGAGGTGCGCGTTCTACCAGGAGAGACGGCCCTAGCGTTTTACACAGCCACGAACAAGAGCGACAAGGACATCATTGGCGTAGCCACGTACAGTGTGACGCCTGCGCAGGTGGCACCCTACTTTAGCAAGATTCAATGCTTTTGTTTTGAAGAGCAAAGACTGAATGCGGGCGAGACGGTTGACATGCCCGTGTTTTTTTACTTGGACCCTGATATGCTCAATGATTTGAACATGAAGGGGATAGAAACGGTGACGTTGAATTATACCTTTTTCAGTGAGTCTTACACGATATGTATGTTGGAACGAGATACTGATTGTGTATGCAGAGGCCAAGTATGACGATAACGGCAAGCTGAAGGGGGTGCCAGGCGTGTCTTAACACCCTGGCATCCGACGTGTGCGGCACTCCCACTAGACATGTACTCTATTACCTATGCATTTGATTGATGGTGCCAACGGCGCAACGCTAAATCTCTCCGCTTGCTTGCACCCATTCACGGGGCCTCGCCGTTTCCAGGCGGTTTGCAAACTTGCTTGAGCTTGAGTGCCATGGCTGAATTCGCCTGCGGGTATTTTTTTAAAGTCCCTGAGTAAGAAATGCATTGCATATGTAGACATGCGCGATTTTAGGGCTGGACTCGTTCTCGAAAGATTTTCTCCCAAGCTCTTATCTTTCCTGGAGAGATCACGACTTTTCTCCTTGGCTACAAGTTTGTTATCAGCTCCTTGAAGGTTTTGACCGCTATGGGCTGAGACGCTAACCACACGGCATTTGCCGCGTGGGGTTTCGCAAGCCCGTGACCCAACGTCATACTTGGGAGGGTCCATCCCGCTGAAAACCCGCCAAGCATTAGCTGTCTCGCCGAGTTCGCTCCTCGTGTAAGTCGCTCCCGTGGGCTACGTTGCGTGATCACTCCGAACGTGACCGGCTAGGCCTCTTTTCGCCTCAGGTGTTTTGCCCACTCCATTGCGTCTGAAAGCTGCTCCTGGTGGCTTGGAATGAGTTCGTTGGTTCCTCAGATCATTCCAGGGAGTGACTTCCGTTTTGTACGTAATTACGCGTAACTCATCGCACGTTCGCTATTGCCAGCTGGGTGCTCTAGCACTGAGCAAGGGTCCATTTCCAACGCCGAGCGCCGCGTATCGCGAACACACCACTCGAGAAACCCTAAACTTTATCGCAGTCGACCATCGAGTCCAGTCCTCCGAACCCCAGACTACGGCTGGTAATTCTTTCTTGCTACGACAGCTAACCCCCAAGGCAGTGCGCATCGGCCAAAGTTCGACCTGCCAAGAGTGAAACCGCGTCAAAGACGAAATGTTGTTCAGTCGGCCCACCACGCGCCCGTAGGATGAAAGCTATTCTGCCCGGAGAGCCAGAGTCCCGGCTTCAGGCTCTGGCAACGGGCTCATGGGACTCTCGCCGCATCACTGTAAGTGTCTTGTAACTCGGCGCACGCAGCTTGCTAATGTTGGCGCTTGCCGAAGACGTACATCACTGGTAATGCTTTCTCCATCCTCGGCGAGCCCGACGCCCTCCTCCAAACCGTGTACGATGACGATGAAACACCCCTTGAGGCCATAGCCCTTGACGAAGCCTCTGGCAAGATTGCTGTTTGTACATATAACACCGTGCGCATTTACAAACCTTTCGGCCGCGACGACGATGCGCTTAGGGTACGATGGTTACGTCAATGTACACAAACCCCCTGAGTAGCTTCATGCTGACCCCTCCTCAGTGGGTATTACAATCCACGTTCACGGTTGAACGAGATCAGGCACATTTAGTCGAGACGCCCCCCATGTCCCTCTCGTGGGGCGCATCAGAAGAACTTCTCGTCGCGCACACGTCTCTCGAGCTCTACCAAACCTCCAAAACCCCCGAATGCTCCTGGCGCAAGAAATTGGCAAACCCAGTGCGCTTTGCCAGCATATCTTACGATTCGGCCTACATTGCATCGGTGGGCCAGTTTGATTGCCTGGTCAAAGTCTGGCGCAGACTGAGCTACGGAGCCGATGGTGTACGGTTCGATTTTATCTACCTTCCGCATCCCCGTGCCGTATCTAGTCTCCAATGGCGACGGCCACACCATATAGGCCAGACGATAGATAATGTCCTATATACTTTCTGTACGGATGACGTCCTCCGCGTCTGGACAGGCTCAGACAGCCACGGTCACCAACATTTACAGCTTTGGGGAAAACTCGACCTGGCCTCATGCATACAAGGGCGCGATCCTCAAGCGGTAGATGCGCCAAGCATCCGCTGGGCCTTCATACTCCACGGACGGGACCTCTCAGCCGCGACCGAGAAGGCTGTTCAGGAAGGAGTCCCTCCAAAGGATGAAGATGCGGCTGCCGCTCTGGATCATTTGATCGCCGTTGCCAACAAGAGTCCCGAGATTTGTGTCGTATTTGACGGATACGGTCTCATGTCCGCGTGGGCTTTCGAGAATGTCGGCAGCAAAACCCCAAAATCAAATATCTTTAACGTATCAAACGTCGAGTCCCAAGAGTTTAACTTCGTGACAGGGTCGTCGGTATTGGCTGTCCCCCATGTGGAAGCTTACAGCTACTGCAACTCTCGGGGTCAGTTTCAGATCCTGTTGCACTTTTTCGATGGCAGAATCCAAATTTATACCACCAAGATCGGGTCCTTTCTCGACCCTCGGCCGAACAAGAAACGCCTGGACCTCAAACATCTCTGGACCGGTAACTCTGCATCTATCAGAAAGATCGTCCGCAATTTTAGCGGCCGCGCCATCGTGTCGAGGACAGAAGACGGGGAGTGCGTTGTGTGGAAACATGAGTTCAATAGCAGCAAAGCAATGCTCACCCGTCAGGTTGTCATTAATCTTGACCGGCACATACACCGAACCTGCTTGCTCAGAAAGGGCCGTTTCATTGTCTTCCTCCATCACGGCAGCATCACTCTCTGGGACTGCCGAGAACCAACACCCGTATTGTTGGCAGATTGTGTGTACAATGTCCCTGGCAAACCTCTCTGCTTGCTGGTTCTTCCGCGGATCAGGGTCGAAGACCACACGACAGCACATATCGCCACTATTACCTCAGAAAAGCGAGGCATCGTGTGGGAAGTTAAGCTCCCATTTTATATGCCTCAACGTGGCCCTGGTGTTGCCAATGGCAATGCGCATCAGACGGCCTCGATCTGCGAATATGTGCAGTTTAGTCTGGAGGACGCCGGAGACCTCGGCTACGTTCTCCCGGTTGACCCTGCCGGCGCGACCCCCCTTGTGTCGGGCTTCCTGGATGTCTTCGCTCGCGACGTGGCCGTCTCATATACGTTATCCGGTCGGGTGGAATTCTGGACGGCCAGAGTTGGTCACAGAGGAAAGGGGGTCGAATGGCTGTCAACATCATCGATGGAGACCGGCGTTGCGAATCCTGCCTTGGTGAGTGGAAGCACGCGCAAGAAAGCCGCCTTGGTCAACTCGTCTCGATCGTCATTAACAATCTGGGGCGTCCGAGGGGAAACGCTCGAGTACACTCAGGATTTTGACAACGGCAATGCGATTAAAGACTTGGATTGGACCTCAACCCCGGATAACCAGTCGATACTTGCCGTGGGCTTCCCGCACCGCGTGCTGCTCATCTCGCAGATGCGGTTCGACTACCTCAACAAGGGACCTGCTTGGGCTCCTGTTAGAGAAATCAATATTCGGAATTTTACTCCCCATCCAATTGGCGACTCGACATGGCTTGGAGACGGTCACCTGGTCATTGGCGCCGGAAATCAAGTCTTTGCCTACGATAGACAATTTGATATTTCGGGTTCACTCATCACGAGCCTCCGTCTTCCCCATCGCAAACATGGTCACTGGGACATTTTTGACGCCGTCAAGCGTCTTAACGGTCCCCTCCCAGTCTTTCACCCCCAGTTTTTGAGTCAGTGTATCTTTGCTGGTAAAGTTGCCCTGGTCCATGGAATCCTGCTTGCGCTCCACAAGACCCTCAAATTCTGGATTGAAGGCGAGCCGATCGACGACTATCTCGGCCTCTCTATTGAGGACTTTTATGCCGCTGATCATGTAAGTGTTCACCAACCCCGTCGTCAAACCGCCAGCCCTGACTCGTTCTTAGTCGTCTAAAGTATCGGCTATAAGAGAAGCGGGAGACTACCTCAGCCGCCGCATGTCATATGATGAGGATGGTGGTGTCTTTGACCAAGAAGTAGCATCAACCATTAGTGAAAGGCTGACCAGAGTAGCGCTACCGCAGCTCTCGGGCCATGAGCAAATACAGCTAGTGGATATCATTGAGTGTACAGGGTTGGTCGAGAAGCAGAGACAGTCCCTGGACGAGAATGGGGCGAGGTTTATGCTGTTCTTCAGGCAACATGCCCTCCGTAAAGGCCGTGCAAATGAGATTTATATGTCATGGAGGGAGATCAACTGGGCGTTTCACTCGGATAGCCAGGACATCCTTCTCGACTTTGTCTCTCGCCAGCACCATGGGAGAATTCTGTGGCAGGATGCGAGAGAGAGTGGCATGTTCATGTGGCTGACTGATATTGCTGCTGTGGTGAGTTTCAGCCCTTCCCCAACCAACCCTCAGAACGAGATTGACAGCCTCTTAGAAAGCACAGTTTGAGGTGATTGCCCGGAATGAATACACCGAGAGCGAGAATAAAAACCCGATTGACTGCAGCTTGTTCTATCTCGCCTTGAAGAAGAAGACTGTCCTCCAGGGCCTGTGGCGTATGGCGACATGGAACAAGGAACAGGGAGCAACACAGCGATTTCTAGCGAATAACTTTGAAGATCCGAAATGGCGAACCGCGGCACTCAAAAACGCCTACGCTCTCATGAGCAAGCGCCGATTTCGTATGGTGGCTTTCTTTTCCGGGGCCGAGCACAGTAGCTGACAAGGGACAGAATATGCAGCCGCCTTCTTCCTACTTGCCGACCACCTCTCAGATGCTGTTGCTGTCTGTCTCAACCAACTCAAGGACCTGCAGCTCGCCATCGCCATCACCCGTGTCTACGAAGGCGATAACGGTCCCGTCCTGCGCAAACTGCTCGAGGAGGAAGTTCTCACTCTCGCCGCACAGGAGGGCAACCGCTGGCTTGCGTCTTGGGCGTTTTGGATGCTCCACCGCCGAGACATGGCCGTCCGTGCCATTATTGTGCATCTCTCCCCCATCACTCTTCCCACGAAACATGTGCTAACAAAAATTGTCTACCCAGACCCCGGTCTACACCCTCCTTGAAACCCCCGGGTCCCCTCCCAACGTCGATATCAAATCCAAACTCTTTTTGACTGAAGACCCCGCCCTCATCGTCTTGTACTCGCAGCTACGCCACAAGTCGTTGCAGACGCTGCGCGGCGCGTCCAAAGTCACGCCAAAAGTTGAGTGGGAGTTTGTCTTGCACAATGCACGCCTCTACGATCGCATGGGCTGCGATCTGCTCGGTCTGGATCTCGGTGAGTTGTTCCGTCCCTCTCGACCTCACTAGCCTATCCTGTCTGCCTGCTAATGTATACCTACACAGTTCGCAATTGGGAGTTCTTCCAGTCTGGCCCGACCATGGTAGCTCCGGTGACAAGTTTAGGTGGTGGTGTTGACCCGCTGAGGCTGCTGAAGCGGAGGAATTCGCTCGTGATTGCCGACTTGCCTGTGTCTCCAGTCCTGGTCCAGATGCCGTCCGAGATGAAGTCGGGTGGCCACAAGTCAAAGCCTCCGACGGTGTTTGAGGAACCAGACGCCAACTCTTTGTTAGATAGCTTTGGTTTCTAATGAAGAGAGCGGTAACAGTATTGTATTGATAGCGGATACATCGCAGGGGGTTGGCTTGCACAACAGGAACTTGTATGCTTGGTCATGGGACTCATCTATTTTGGTGGGAGCGGGGGATGTGTTGTATTCATATCAATGAATGCAAACGAATCAACAAAATCACTACAGCTGCCCGAGTGACGAAGCAGAACCGACTTCCAATTTGTCTAACGATGACTTTTACGGTGCCATAGTTTGCTACCTAGGATGTTCTGTAGCCACAAAACCTAACCCATAGTGTCCTGGGAGAGTGAAGTTGCCAGGGGTAATCCCACGTGCGTATCCGTCATTACAAGGCAATGACGTAACCAGTTACTGCTTGCCAGCATCAACCTTGGCGACGTAGGAAATAAGGTCGAGGACACGTCTGCTGTAGCCCCACTCGTTGTCATACCAGCTGACGAGTTTGACGAAGTTGTTGTTGAGAGAGATTCCAGCCTTGGCGTCAAAGATAGACGAGTTGGGGTTGCCGTTGAGATCGCTGGAGACAATGTCGTCCTCAGTATAGGCGAGAACGCCTGTTTAATGTTAGATTTCCTGCCTGCGAAAACAAGGATAAACGGGCAGTACAAACCCTTCAGGTCGCCCTCAGCAGCCTCCTTGATGGCCTGCTTGATCTCGTCATAGCTAGCACCCTTCTCGATGCGAACAGTCAAGTCGACAACCGAGACATTAGAAGTGGGCACACGCATAGACATGCCAGTGAGCTTGCCGTTGAGGTCGGGGATGACCTTGCCGACAGCCTTGGCGGCACCCGTGCTGCTGGGAATGATGTTCTGGGCAGCACCACGGCCACCACGCCAGTCTTTGGCCGAAGGGCCATCGACGGTCTTCTGGGTAGCGGTGTAGGAGTGGACGGTGGTCATGAGACCCTCAATGATGGTGAACTTGTCATGGACAACCTTGGCGAGAGGGGCCAGGCAGTTGGTGGTGCACGAGGCGTTGGAGATGACGGGAGCGCTCCCGTCATAGGTCTTCTCATTGACACCCATCACGTACATTGGGGCGTCCGCGGAGGGGGCAGAGATGATAACGCGCTTGGCGCCGCCCTTCAGGTGAGCGCTGGCCTTCTCCGTTGTGGTGAAGACACCAGTCGACTCAACAATGTACTCGGCACCAGTGTCCTTCCAGGGGATGGCAGCAGGATCCCGTTCGGTGTAGAACTTGACAGTCTTGCCGTTGACAACGAGGTCGCTGCCAGAGACGGAGATGGTGCCGTTGAAGACGCCGTGGGTCGAGTCATACTTGAGCATGTACTCCTAGATTGAGGGAGATGCGGTCAGCTCCGAGATAAGGTCTCGGGGAGTTGGAGACAATGCTTACAGCGTACTTGGGTTCAATGAAAGGGTCGTTGACGGCAACGACCTCGACGTCAGGGTGCTCAACCGCGTTGCGGAAGACGATACGACCGATACGGCCAAAGCCATTGATGCCGACCTTGATAGTCATCTTGCCTGGGGTGAGAAGAGCAAACGGAATCAGTAACTCTGACGGCTGCCAGCACGGCTGTTAAGCAGGAGACAAGGAGGCTCCGGTTTGGAAAAGTGGGAGGGGGAATGACGAGAAAATGAAAATCTTGGAGGAAAACGGGAGGAGGTGAAAGGTTTTTAAAGCCCCAGGAGCAGACGAGTGCTTGGAGGACCCGAGTTAATTGGCTGGGGGAGGGGGCAACTCGAGAAGGTCCGACGCAGGAGAGACAGGAGGGGTGAGGGCAGGAGGTGCGGGGTTGATAGGAGCTTCCCAGCTACCTACAAGACACGTAAAATACTCACGGGCAAAGACGATTCGACGTGAGCGATCTTCAAAACAGAAGTTCGAGAGAATTCTACAAAGGAGGAAGAACCTGGAGAATTGGACGAGGAGGAATGCGGTGACATGAGCGACATAAAAATGGTCTGAACCGCCCATGGTGGGGTGGTTTTCGCTGAGAGCGGTTGCATCACCTACACTCTGCTTGGCGCGGAAGTGGGGCACAGCTGTGTGTCCTCACTTCCTCGTCTGATAGTGCGCGGCTTTTGGAGGGACTTGTTAGCTCATTCTTTCTCCCCACGATACGCGAGATCTGCAGGAAGAGCGAGACCGTGCGAAGAGCGTAGGGCTGTGGCAAAAGTATCTTAATAGCTGTAGTGCAGCCACGAGTAATTACCGTCTAAGCCGTCGTGCTTCGCGCATTGCCACGGGCCTAGATGATTCCTAATGCGATGGATACTCGCGGAGACCAAACTGTGAAAGTCAGGTGGATTCCTAACTTTAATCGTCATCGCGGGAAGGCGCAGAAGAAGATGAATATCTCCGTGTTCTATAAGGTCCGGAACTTGACCTGTTTCGGACTTGGCCAGGCGAAATCGCGCACCTCCAAGAAAGATTGCCACCTGTGATGTTGCACGCCCTTTCAGCGTCGGTCATCTGGCATCAAGCGTGTACTATTTGGTTGCGTAAGGCCTTTTCGGCAACGCTGCAGTCCACGAGGACCAACGGTCGGTAGGAAACGGACTGTCCGGGAAACAGCTGTGGCTCTTCCACGGCAATCTCGGCCCAAGACGCCTAGATAGAACCATCATACGTCTCGTTTGCGTCCAAGCCAAGACGGCGGGATCCGAATGGTCTCCACGGCATCGCCGCCATCGATTTTCCACTTCTAAATAACAAAGCAACAAACATGGCAGGCGCGAAGTCGGACCGAGAGGGTTTGTAACCGTTTTTGAAAGCAAACATCCAGACTTGGCAAGGGAAACGGCTGGAGAGCTCTAGCAGCGCAATCGGCGAGTTCCAAGCTAGCACTCAAACCCCCTGCGCCACACCCCTGTCGAGCACTTCTACAATGCCTGCTCTCGTTAAAAAAATAAAAAAAAACCGGCCTCCGTCGAGAAGCTCCTTTCCACCTCGCGCAAGAAGGCGGCAGAAAGAAAAATATGTAGGTACGAGACATTACGAGCACTTCGTGATTCGCCCCGCTCTGTGTATGTCGGTATCACTGTGTTCATCGAGAGCTCCAATCGGAAAGTGCGACTCGAACCGGGTATTTCTCACACCGACGTCATGATGACCTTTCCCCATCTTCTATCTCAGACCAGGGACCTCCTTCTTTACAGATAGGCTTACCTAGGTACGTATGTGAATTTGCCTGGCAAATACAGCGGTGTGGCCCTTGCGATACGGTGGACCCACTTTGGGACCTGAAGGCTAAAGAAAGTGGTCTGAGCCCAAAACCTAGGCATCCCAGGCGCCACTGAGCCTACGTCGAGTCAACTTCGACCCGGTTGCACACCGGCGCTGGATCGGCGCTAGGCCTCTAGATATCTAGCCAGAGCTGACCTGCCCAAGTCCTTAGAACCGTGCAATAATGAGTCTTTTTCCTCGATACAAGGTCAGCGCCGTCATCACATGGAAGTACTGACTGCAATGCGCCATTCAGCATGTAGATACCGCCCAGTTTGTCCAGACTGCTACCAGATTATCCTGATCAATGACAAAGCTTTAGTATCGGCCGGGATTTTGTATAGCGTTGCTTGCAATGACCCCTCTTTTGGTACCTGCAAACACTCAATTTCAAGTTTTGGGCTCAGACCAACATGCGCTGAAATCTCATTTGTAAGTGGTATATGGATTTGTTTGGCTGAATATCTCCCAGATTCAGCGGCAGGTTGGTCTGAGGTCTAATTGAAATAACCCATCTTGCAAGAATACCTACCTATGCTTCAGCTTCCTTTCACCCAGCCTCCCATTGATTTTGCTCGTCACTGCCACATCGGCCGTTGTTTTTCATTGATAGATATATGTTAAATTTGTGAATGCCAAGTCCAGTGGGATGGATATGTGCCCGTTTGACATCACCTGCTTGGTCTTCTTCAGCTATGGAACACTCACATTGTTCCCCAACAAAGTGGCCTAGGGCGCTAGGCTCGAACTGAACCCGATCAATGGAACTCGCCCCATACCTAGGTATCCTCGGCGAGAACCTCGCTTCAAAGTGTTCACGGGACAGTTCCATTGTCTCACTTCACTCGATTTTTTCAGAATACCCAGCAGGTGGTAACGTAACCATGTTTCCCGTTTAAATGACATAGTGAGAGATGGATGGAGCCTTCTGAGGAGGATAGTAATTTTGAATACCTATCTAGGTAGGTAGACGGGAACGCTTTTATCGGTTTTCCTACATCTCGCGTCACTTCACATTTCAATTCCGCATCTGTATCTCAAGTTCTGCCATTTGTCATTGTATGCTCTGTTGAGAACACGGACTCTATGGGGTATCATTTCTAGACCCAGGACCGTCATGATGCTCCCCGTTTTATGCAGCGACCAGATGCTATCCTCGCTCGGAATGCCCAGTTATATCCCCGTTTGGTTTAATCTCCTCCCAATAAAAACACAAACAAACCCATTTCGACGCCTGTTGTTCCGCCAATGCAAACCAATACCGGCGTCACTATCAATCTCCTGTCCTATTTGATGCGGGCGTCATTCCTCCGTCATATCCGTCATACACATCATGAGCCCATTGGTACCACCGGTCCTTATTCTCTCGAATCCTCCTCTTCTCTCCCGTCGAGGACTGACCGTCCCCCGACATCAACAACCGTCTACCAATCAAAACCTTCCCTCATCAAGACCATGCGACTCAGGCCATGAGTTGGACAGTCCAACCCCGTGCATTGGTCCGTTTATGCCGAAGATAGCCTCAAAATTCTCCTCGTTCGACCATGTCAGATGGACGACGCCCTTGGTCGGATGCGGATGCTGCTTCTCCGCAACGTACGCCAAAAAACCCTGGAGCCTCATACCCTGCGTCTTGCTCTCGCTGACCACATGCGTGGCCGTACTGCCATGGAACTTGATCTCGATGAAGAACTTGTTCTGGGCAAAGTCGTACATGACGTCGGGAGCCGAGCCTTGTTTGACTTTGTTAGCAGTCGTGCCTCCTCGCTTCTTGTTTGATTTCTTGCGAGGCGTCCCCGGCTCCTTCCTCGAAAGCTCGCTGTAAGAGGGGAGGCTTTCATTGGGGCCGAGGGCAGATGCAGGAGGGCTTGCGACAATCAAGCTTTGGCCGGCGGCAACAGCGGAGACAATTCCTCGATTGGGGCTGCTGCTAGATGTTGAAGCCATCTCAGCTGTGCCGGGACGGGGCGAGTAGACGTTGTTCTGGTCAACATTTTGGCTAACAATCTGCTGCTGAGCTGTGTACCAGTTTACATCCTGCTGTTGGTCCATGCTTTGCTGCCCTAGGTACAGCACGAGGTCCACGTCTTGGTTGGGGCTCCGCTGGTTGGCTTTCTGCCTGTCCATGTCGATCACCACGTCGGCAAGGTTTTCAACGGAAGTAATGGCGCGGTTCATCGGAGGAAAATAGGTGTGGTTGAAGGCAGCAGGGGACGGCTGAGAGATACTGGTCTGCTGGTGCATGCCCTGACCAACCATGGCAGGACCTGGGGCATCGGAGAGAGCCTGAAGCGCCAGAGCATCGAAGTTGCAATCCGATATCGACGGGGACGACGACTGAGGCAACGTGGGACGTGGCTGATTCCGATGAGCGTTGGACGGCTTGTAGTTCTTTTTGATTTGCTTGAATTTCGTGGTCATCGACTTCTTGACCTCCTCGATCTCATCCTCTTCGCCGCCAAACATCACAGCACGGGTTCCAAAAACGGTAGCGGTACTCTTGAGCTCTTCGACAAGATGGCTGAGCAACGCGCATGCACCAGCGTTGAATGCCGATTTCTCCGTCTTAGTCTTGGTCTTGCCGACGGTCTCATTGTACACCTGCTGGAAGATGGCGTGGATATGGGTCGGGTATCCAATCGTCACGCCTTGAGTGATGCAATTGGCAAGTATATGGGCGTTGTCGAAATGTTGATCGAACGCGGAAGAGTTATCCTGCAGCTCCGAGGTGAGGTCCTAGATCACCGTCATCATGCCGTCGTGGATGGCTCCATGGAGCGGGTTTTCAACAGCAATTGGGCGAGCAGGGGTTTGTTCGTCCATTTGCTGGGGAGGTTGATAACCCGGCGGAGGTGCAAACTTTTGTATCGTTTTGGAGTCCATCGTCAGATCATCATGCCCTTCTAGTCCCCACTCTAGTCCCCCCTCTGGCAGCCCCTCTAGTAGTGTGGTGAAATCCAGCTTCTCCGCATTGCTGGCCGACTGCTGGTCTATCTGGTAGCCCTCAAGCAACTGGGTTTGAGACATGCACTGTGGGTCAAAGTCCTGCCACTGAGCACAGCCAGTGCTGAAAACCTGTGTCTGAACGGTGCTCTGGGTGGCCTGCATTATGGGAGCCGCCACATTTGCTGGAGCAGATCTGGCGTTCGTCGGAAGCTGCTTGGTCTTCTTCGGGGTAGGCGTAAGAGGTCCGCCATCAGCCGATGCCTTGCGTTTTGCTGGTGTCTTCCGGGACGGCCCTGTAGGAGAAGCAGATTGTGTCGATCTTGGAGAGATACTACTGCCGACAGAGAGGGAATGGTTAATAGTAGGGCCTTGTGAGTATTGCGGATGGCAAACACTGGTGGGTAACTGCATGTCGCCGGACGGAGTAAATCCGGTTGACTGGTTGATAGCTGCCAAGTCGAAATCGCGATGCTGAAACTGGAACGGGTCCTGCATCTGGAGTGAATTGGTCATCATCCCCTGGTGTCTGACCGCTTTAGTAGCCTCGGCGACTCTGTTTTCCTGTTCCAAGGCGGCGATGACCTTTGCCTCTTCAGCAGCCGCTCTCTTCATCTCCTCGGCTCTTCTAGCCTCCTCGGCGGCTTCCAATGCGCCCTGAACTCTCTGGGCCTCTTCAAAGATCTCGCAGGCATCTTTGGCCTCCTTCAGTGCCTTCTGTGCCTCCTGGAGAGAAGCCTCCCATGCAGCACGCTCCGCAGATCCCGCGGCCTCTCTCTCAAGAGACTCTCGGGTTAATCGATTTCTGAGGCCAACGGTGGCATTGTAGCGTTGTAGTTGTTGCATCCGAACACGCGAGGCCTCAAACAACGCAATCTGCTCCGCTTCGGTAGCCTGCCCTGCCCGGTATGGCTGGAAAAGCGCGGCCTGGGTGTTAGGTCGTTGTATTTTCTCTGTGCGGATCACAAGATCCAAGTCCGCAATCTCCTTGTTCGCCGCGGCTTGTTCCGTGTCCCTCTGAGCCTGGCTCCGTTTGAAGTTGGCCTCACTGGTCTTGGCGTGGTCGCAGGCGTGACGGGCCCGAAGTTGTGTGATAAAAGCCTGCTTAGTAGAGTCGTTCTCCCCGTATGACGTCCAGCTGTTGACCGCATCCTGGAGCTGATTGGACAAGGCCACGGCCTTGTCAGCCTCGTCCTTGATCTGGGTGAGCTCGGCCTGCTCTTTCTTGGTCTTACGACCCCCCCTGCCCGCGGCCTTCCGGTCTTCTTCCCACTGCGCCAATGCCTTCTCCTTGATGGCAGCAGCTTCCTGAGCCTGGTTCATGCTGCCCAGCAAGTTCGTGTATTCGGCCTCGATGTCGTACTTGACAGACAAGATCTGAACGTCCAGTTGGTCGGCACTCGTCACAGGCTCAGGCTCGGTGGCGACAGTTGGGATCTCATTCCGAGTCGCCCCAGAGTTGAACTTGAGCTGGGTGTCCTCGCCCATCATGTCGGAAGCGATCCCTTGCTCGTCCTCCCCGATGGATTCGCCGTCCGCGTCGGCCTCTTGGCTCGACTGGTCTGAGTCCATGTCGCTGGCTGAAGTGTCCTCCTGGTTGACCGGGAGGTCTCCGTCCTCCTCGACGCTACCCATGGCGTCGTCGGCAACGAAAGTAGGCGCGGCAGCCGCAAGGTACACGAAGTCGTCGAAATTAAACTCGGCGGTGGCGTCGTGCTCGCCAACAGCGAAGCTCGGAAGAACGTTGGCCAACTGTTGGGGCCTCGTGTTTTCATGGCCCATGGCGCTCTTGGCGGGGTCCATGGGGTTGCCAAAGTTGTTCATCTTGTTTTTTGACGATTGATAACCACTCGCTTGTGAGAGTAGAGAGCAGGTTGATCGGTTGAAGGCGGCTTGATTACCACGATCGGAGGGAAGTGATGAAGACGAGTGAACACTCGACGAGCAGGCGAACGGTCGTTTGATTGAGATATGCTGAGATCCCTGAAGTGAATGTTGGGATGGAGGCGCGCAATCTTCGCAGAAGTTGACAGCCTGTTGAGTGAAGTAAAAGCTGATAAGGTCAGATTCCGTCAAATTGGCTGAAGTTCTCCGCGCTTGTTGAGGAAGAACAAGATTGCTCAGAGGCAGACAAGGTCTGCGAGGAGAAGAGAAATCCCGTGGGGAATCGAGACGAGGAAACAGGGTTGCGAGGTGTGAAGGGGGATCGCAAGATTGGCGCGGAGATTGCGAAGGGAATTGATTCGCAAGAAGCGAGGTCAAAATATGACAGAGCCACTTCTGGCGCGGAGATTTGAATTGAGAATCGCTGATCTTGTGAACAGACGTTGCTCGCAGAGCGCGCGAAGGAGAAGAAGATATCTCGCTGATGTTGTTGCAAGAACAACAAGAAGCTGCTCGCTGATATTGAGGAGAAGGCAACTCGCTGGTGCTGCGAAGAATGGGAAGGCAACTTTGCCGCCCAGGTGGTGCTGCGAAGCGGAGCAAGGGAGTGGAGTGACGAACTTGCGAACTTACAGCTAGGTATGCTTGCAAAGCACGTGGAGAAGATTTCAGTACGCACAAGAAGGGGAGAATCACCACCGCTGGTGCGGAGAGCGAAATGATTGCAAAAACGAGGAGAGAAGCAGAGATTCGCTGAGTTGGTGGAGCCTGTGGAAGACGAAGCTATTTGCAGCGCGGCGCGTGAAAAGATCAAGAATCGAAGATTGAGTCAAGAAGATATCCGCAGTTCGAGGAAGAAGATAAGCCCAAGTGATTCGCAGTTCCATGAAGGAGGAGGTGTGTTGGTAGAAGTTGCGAGATGAAGTGAGCCCGCAAGTTGGAAAGTGGAAGAAAGTCTTGCGAATTCGGGAAGAGGTGGAAGGTGAATTAGCTCGGCGGCAAAAATTTCTCGGTGGGAAGAAGTTAATGGTCTTGCCATGCTGTATTGGCAGCGGTGGGTGCTGCGGACTCGATCTCGCGGCCTGCTATTTTCAGGGGCTGGTTGACGGTCCGCGAGCTACTCGGCGTCCACCTCCGAGGCAATTTCTCGACAATGAGGGCACTTCAGTCAATCACCATGGCCTCAAACTATCAGCTTACATGCTGTGCCATTGATTTTTTTATGATTCTACGGATATCCTCGTCTCTTGATTATTATATTCTGCCACTCGCTGGATCGCGCGCTACCTCCTGCCAAGCATCACAAAGTAAACAAAGCCGGGGCCGCGAACGAACCAAGACGGGGCGGGACGCCACCACCGGACTGCATCCGCAGGGCCAGCAGACCCACCATAGCGTGCCCACCTTTCCACTGCCCTGAAATGTCATGCCTTCCACATTTAGATGGAAGCAAGAGCAAGCCCTACATTCACCACCCTAAGGCCATCACGTAGCATCGGAAATCACTGCCTGTGCGGATATTTTGGTTGCGATTTGCACTGCGAGAACTGACAGTGATCAGATTCCACGTGGCTATCACTAGAAGGCGGCATGCGCGTGCAGCCCCCTGGCCGCCGATTTTCAATTGGACCCGGGACACGGATGGGCGAAGCGGCATTACGATTGCGAGCGGGGGGCTATGGTGAGGTCAATTGAGAATCTACGGATGGATGTGCAAATGAGCATCTTTGTAATTTAAGTTGTGTCTCCTCTTTAGTCGCTCTTCTGTATGGCTGTCCTCTACTGAACCCGCGATGGCTCAATCGCTCCACCCTAGGTCAACCTTGGCCGACCCTCCTCCCTATGGCGCTTCTCTGGCAAAGGTGTTCTTTCTTCCACCGTGGAGGCAATCAGATCATCGTCAGGCCACCGATACCTCTGACTGGATCAAGTATACAGCTGCTGGTGAGAGCATCGTGAAGGGGAGGTACGAGCTAATTCAAGTTACTGTAGAGAATCAACTCACACATCCATTTGTCTGTTGGGCTGATAGCGACGCGAGACGCACGCCATTCCTCTCGAATTCTCGTCACTGTGTCTATGCCTGGTACTTCGTACAGAGTCTGAGAGGACAGGTGCGAGCAGAATGCCGCCTCATGGCAGTCATTTGAAAACTTGTCAGAAATCAGATACCTGTTGGTGCGGTGAATCAGTATGATATCCAGCAACAAGGCTGGACGTTTGGAGGGCGTATTTCTTGTGCTGGACACTTCTGAGACAAGCTCACCCATTACGGCGCTATGAATTTCAATTGGACAGTGGTAGATGCCACCTATGTGTTCATGTGGATTGAAATCATCTGCCCGTGTATCTCTTGTAAGGTTTGGATGTAACCTACAAACGCCAAATCGCCAATCTTGCCCCATCCAAACAATTAACAATGCGACAGTTGTCGGAAGACTATCTAGTAGTGATGGAGTGTGGAGTCCAAGCTTTGCTAAGACACCTCTTGAACCATCTTCCCGCTCGCTAGTCTTCCACCATTCATTAGAATCCTCCCGGCTGGGCCAATGAGCACATCATCGGGAACCCCAATACGGCTGCCATCCTTAGTGTTAACCCAGCGGATGAACAAGGGGTCAGCTCTCTGTTCCGACTCTGGTGTCTCATCACCCGCCAGGGCGTGACGCCGGTTGGTCTTGGGCGCCTGCTTTTTAAGGAGTTTGTTGATCGTTTCCATCTGCATCTTGTATTAGCGCAGCTGAACAACAATTTGAAAACCGTGAATGCCATTCATACCTTGACCTCCTCGTTGCGCTTCTCGCTGAGATTACGCCGACGCCGAGCCATTTCAGCACGCCTCATAGACAACTCCTCGGCCGTGAAGACCTTCTTTGCTTGCACCTCTGGCGTCCCGAATCAGCGCTTCATTGCCGCTGTGGCAAGTCTGGCAAACACTTACCGTCTGATAGCTTGAGATACTCATGCGACGCATCACCAAGTCGGGCGCGTTGTCGAGCCGTCAATTTGGTCAAATCTGGGGTGTCGGCGCGGCTTCCGCTAGGGGTGCCATCGTCGCTGTCCAGGTCATCGTCTTCACCTTCAGCATCCTCATCAGCGACTTCGATCTCCTCACCCTCAGCGTCAATGTCGTCAAGCTCCTCATCCTCGCCCTCCGCGTCCTCGTCGCCACCAAGTATCGTGGTGGCCTCAGGTTCACTCTCGAGCTCGCTCAGCTCGTCATCATCATCCTCCTCGTCTTTGGCGATTGCGGCCACCGCCTTCCCACTTGTTTTCGGAGTTGCAATGGCCTTTGACTTTGTTAGAGCGCTTGTACTCTTCGGCGGCTTGGAGATGGTGATAGCGGGCGGAGGAGGAGCGACATCCATGTCGATGTCACCATCAGCGTCGGCGTCAGCGTCGTCTTCCTCACCCTCGGCATCTACATCCATGTCATCAATGTCCTCGCCCTCGGCATCTTCGTCTTCATTCATTTGCTCATCCTCATCGTCGTCGCCGCCGACGTCCTTGAGGCCAGCTCGCGTGCCGACTTCGATCTCGTCTTCCTCTTCTTCCTCCTCTTCCTCTTCCTCCTCTTCTTCCTCCTCTTCTTCGTCTTCCTCCTCGTCGCTATCTGACTCAACTACATAGCTCTTCTTAGGACCACGAACCCGCTTGCCAGCAGCGGCCGCACCGCTGCTGCTACGCCCATAGGAGCCTCGTGAGGTGGTGGCGCCTGATGAAGAGCGCTTGTTGCCGCTGGTGGCTTGGCGCAGCTTGTTTGATGAAACCTTGACTGTGAGGTGAATGTGCTGGCTAGAGTCGGCAGCGCTGCTAGTCGGCGAGCTTGGCGGGCCCCGAGACACAGAGGCGAGGCCGCCTCCAGACCTGCGCGAGCGAGACGACATGGCGCGCTCGTTATCTCTGTCGGCCATGTCAGTAATAGCTTCGGTGGCGCGCTGGGCGGCCGAGCGACGTGGCCGTGAAGACATGGTGCGGGGTGCGGGATATGTATTTGTGTGATCTGATTGTGGATTGACGAGTAGCTGGCGTGAGGTGAAGTGTCTCAGCCCAATCGGGATATTGAGGGTTGAGGCGGGGGAGCCGTGTGGCGTTGAACTGAGGTGGATAACGGACAGATGACGGTTATCGGATAGGCAGGGAGCTCGTCAGGTAGAGAAAGAAGCACTGGGCACTGATGCAGAGACGGTGTTTTCTGCGAGGTTGCGAGGTGGGGGATGCTTCGGCTCGATCAAATTGGGGTTGGGGAAGGTACGAGGCAAGGCACGTCGTCCAAATAAGAAAGTTGGACGCGAAAGCCAAAAATTGTCAGATGAAGTGCAAGCGCGATGAACATCGACCACAATGGGCAGCCACTAGGCTTCGGGCTTCAGCCTCATGTAAGATGATCGATCGAACCAGCGTCCTTCAACTCTCCGACATCCGACGTAAACCGCGGGCCAATGCCACCAGTTGCCACTTGCGATCCGCTGTTCTTGTTGGGCGGGTGACGGTTTGAAGACGAGCAAACAGAAGCGCCTCCAACCACGCATCGCTTGGCCCTTTTTTTTTTTTTCGACCAACAATCTCGCTGGACAGAGGTCACACAAAGAAGAGCCCTGTCCCATCTACGCATGTGCGTTTCCGTCGGCTTGCTCCCTTGCTTTCTCAGCTGCATCGCCGAGGTGGATCTGCATTTCAACATACCACAATGTGCCCAACCGTGGAGGTCCTGCATTTCGGCCCCTCGCCAACAGGAATGTGCTACTCTCACAACAGGTAGGGAAACAACTTACATCAAGGTTAGGGGGGTGATGGTCGTTCGGCTGTACGGCCTACGGCGATCCTTGCAAAAAATGCTGTTGAATTCGGACCCGCTGTTGATGACTCTCAGGTGGCTGATCACCTGGCGTTCTGGGCGTATTGGGCTGGGAATCGCGTATCTCGTAGTTGCGACTCTTCACAGTGCTGGGATTCAGGGTCCTCTTGGGTGATGCTGGGTTTAGAGTCGTGATCAGGACTCGACCTTCGGCAAGTACTCGACGGTTCCGGATGTTGCAGCACAACACTCGGTTTTCTGGTGTCTGTTCGAGAACGAAACAAGTCGCAGGGCTGACCACGATGTACTTGATTGCACAGTTGATCCATCAGATTGGTCGCGTTTTCCACGGGCAGAAAGCACTTCATCAACCTGGTCGGGAAGGCTGTTTCGCATCTCCTGGCCCCACTCTTTCCCGCACTGTCCACATCCCTTCTGGGGATGTGGAACCACCCAAGCCGCCACGACATTCAAGACCCAATTCCTGGATGCTTACCCAGCCACATACGGCATGCAAGCCTCGGCTCAATCATAAAGTCAGTGCCATATCCGCGCGACGCTTCTTAATGTCATTGATTTCTTCATCTCACGGCGCGCCTCGCGTACAAATCGAACCTTAATAATATCTAGCAAATCGAGTCTAACTTATCAGCATGGGTGATGCAGAAGACAAATCCCGAGCCAATTTGCCCGAGCGGCCGAAAGCGCAAGAGCAGCTAGGAGTTGGGGCAGAAACACATGAGATTGACCTACAACCAGCGACGCTGGAACAAGCGCGCAGGTTTCTTCGGGATCCAGAGGTGCAGAAAGAGAACCTCGAACGCAAAGCCGAGTTCCTAGCAAGTAAGGGGGTATCGCAGAGTGACATTGAGGGGCTTTTGGAGATCGAGGCTCCAGCCGTGAAGGCAGAGGCGCCTATTTCCAATGTAAGTTGAGTAACGAGCTTGCATCCCAGAGCCTTGCTGATGAAATATGCTTCAAGCCCGTAGGAAAACAACCAGAACGCGAGCCCCGGTCCGACACAGCGACGACTGAGGTGTTGGAGAAGAGAGAAGACCGGCCGCCGATCATCACCTACCCAGAATTCCTTACCAAACCTGTACGACCCCCGCCTTTGGTGACGGCAAACGGTTTTCTCAACACAATATATGCTTTCGGCGGATTCTCCACACTCGTATACGGTATGAGCAAGTATCTGCTCGAACCCATGGTCCAGTCATTGACAGAGGCACGCATTTCACTGCATGGTTCGGCCAAGGAGGATCTCACCAAGCTTATTGATAAGCTCGAGACTGTGGTTTCCGAACTGCCGCCCGCTGCCAAAAAAGCCGACCTCCAGGTCGTGCCAGAGCAGGGCGCTCGGGACGACGATGAAAAGAGCAGCTATGACGACCCTACTGAGCTCTTCCATCGAGATATTGGGATACAGACTTCCCTGCCATCCAGCCCGAGTTCTCCACCGTCTGAACTGGCGCCGCCCGAGCCACCCTGCGCTAGACAAGCCCGGCGGTTGACAGAACTCGTGTCCTCTGTTAAGGCCGTGGGTGATGGGCTTGTTGAGCAGCAAGAGGAGCTCAGCGATATTAAGTCACTGCTGGGTGTCTTCAGAGACGAGCTGGACCGACTTAGCCTTGAATCAGGCGCAGAATGGGCAACTGGATATTCTGGCTTCAGCGCGAGCCGCAATGAGCCAGATGACGAGATTAAAAAGGCCAAGGAGAATATCAGGAGAGTGAAGGGCGTGCTGCTGAGCACCCGCAGTTTCCCCGCATCCATCAGGTAATCATTAAACGCCTTGGGACAGGCTTGTCGGTGCAGATACAGTTGGCCAAGAGCCGCATCGTCAAAAGTCATGACATGGCTGTGAAGGATCGGAACATATTACCAGGCAGCGTTGGGGGCAGGATGACATTGACGGGTCCTGAGACGCAGTGATAGCAGCGTCGGAGGGGCATTATTGAGCCCACCCAGGCCAGCTTCTGATTTTCTTTTGAAAGCGTCTGGGATTACGGCGCTACCGCACCCACGGTGAAAGTGGACGAAGATAAAGGTGAACCAGGCTGTTGCTAGGAGCCGAATGGGGCAAGGTCAGAGTTGATGATTCTTTCACCTCCACGGTGCTGTCTGATGGTGTACGAAATATAGTGGGTAACGTGATGCTCGGCGGAGAGCTCCGATGCCCCCATCTGCAGACACAGGAAGCCTCGCCAATTGCGGCGAGGGGACACCTCACTCTTGGCCCTGCAAACCACTGCGCGGTGTGATTAATATTATCGTTTTGGTGTAATTGATTGCGTGCCGAACTTGGTCCTAGCTTTGTATTTCAGAGCGGCGAGCTGTGAAGCTAAGATCTTGCGCTGTGATCTCCTGACGGAGCTTGCATCCTCCTAATCACTGCACTTTGGCGGGTCTACTAGATGCGGGGGAGGCTGGTGCTTGGTGCGTGGTGGATGGTTGCCCAGACCCACTGAAGGGGGATCAGATATGCGCCTAGGCGCCAACTCAGTAGATTTGGGATCTTTGGCTATGGTTGTGTAAGCTGTCATTGTGAAAGCATGGGCTGCAATACGACACGGAGATTGCGAGGGTGGTCGCCGTCAGGTATCGTTGGCGGAAAGGAGTGCTGCAGCATGGGACAGAACAGGAAACGGGAAGGCCGGGGTACACTCAGTGTATCTCACACATGAGGTGCCAAGGTTGCTTTGCAGGACGGTGAAGGTAGGTTTCGAAGAGCGTTGGGAGAGCGGCCTGATTTTTGCGGCATGGCGCTAAAAACAAAGTCAGGCGGCCATTGCATTTTCAGCTTTCTCCACTTCGGTCTGTCCCTCGTGCCTCACCCGGATCAGTTTTTTATCACACCCTGCTTGACAAGCTGTCTTTTGGACTTCAGATTCTTGAGCTGTGCTGTGTTCATCGGATATCGACTGCTTTACCGTGTCCCGTACAGTATCAATCCACTGGAACATAAGAATACCCACTCTTAGGTAGTGGGACAATTCCAGGAACAGGTCGAGTTTGAAAGGGAATTTCACTCTAGAAAGAGGCTAGCACGCTATCAGCAGTGGTTCAGTCTCTTTCACTTCACTGTACTAAATTTGTTAGTGCAGCGACACTGATTTCCAGGTGGAGATGTCCATGCCGTCTCAAGTCCGGGACAAAGCAAATCCAATGGCTGAGAAGCAAGACAGTTGGTCGGACGCAAACGTACACACCGACAGCCGAGCGATCTCAGAGGCACCAGACCCGATCCATGGCACACTGCCGATCCCTGCCTTGACGGGCAAGCACGAGCCTTGTGATGGTGACAGACCTGAGAACGCTCGCCAACCCGCGGCGATTCCCCAGTCTCTGCCTCTTCGCCCAGTTCCTTCAGCGAAATCCACAATGGAACGGCAGGGTCTCGACGTCGATACGGCCAACGTCGGTAGGTCCTTCTCGGTTTCACTCTTTTTGCTTTCAGCGTTCATACAAGCCGGGTCAAATCGCAGGTGGCTGTCTAAAAATATCCCATATCTTGTTGTTCCGCCAGGCTTGTTGGAGCGGTGTTGCTGGTTCAGATCCTGGAAGACAAAGTCCGCGGGGTTAGCAGTGACTGGCCCTGTCACTCTTGCTGGCCTGCCGTCAATGCGCAGATCGCTAATGCCCGCCCCCCTACAGGCGACCAGCAGAAAGACATCATACCACTTCCGGCCACCCCGCACAACATCCAGCACGAGCTCCGCCCTCATATAAAGCCCGCCCAGCCAGAGGCGCGCGACCTCGTTGGTGGCGATCACCAGCCGCCCTCACCACTCACGAAACCACCTTCACCAAAGATGATTTTCTCAGAACTGTACAGGTCGCCGAGGTCACCCTTCAGCAAACTGCGGAATTCTCAACCCCACGCCGTCGCTCTCCCTCCCGACCTCGATGCCGACCTTGTCTGCAGAGATAAAGCCAGACAGAAGGAGGCTGTAAAGCGCTTCCTCGCCGAAAAGGTCCGCAATGACTGGAACTTTGTCTGGCCGTCTGTTGTTGCCGATGGAAAGGCTGCGGCAGCTGTCAGCAATTCGGATCACCCCACTCCCGACATTGCTGCCAGCGAATCTCCGACCGTCAGTAGCACGCCGCTGAGGGAGGTCATCCAAGCTTCCGCGATTGGGGGTGACGCCCCAAGAGACGCCGGGGTGGAGGCTGACTCCGAATCTGATGCCGAGTCCGTCTACAGCACCGTCTCGGAAGACCCTGAACATTTCCGTCCAAGGGCTGAGTGGACCTCGGATCTCTCCGACGACGATGAGCCGCGGAGTGGGGCATCTCCTTTCCGCTTCGATAACCCCGATGCAGTTGGCGCCGCTGTTGCCAACTCTATTCTTGAGAAGCGAAACCACAGACGAAGAGCTATCCGGAATGAGATTAAATGGAACCCTGGGCTTGCCTGTTTTGAAGCTCGCCGCAATGCCTGGACCGGCGCAAAAACAGCGCGTGTGAAGCCTAGACCGCCACCCCTCGTATCACCAACTTCTCCTCGCCGTTTATTCTGGAAACATCATCGGTCAGAGTCGACAGCATCCAACCATGGAGGACTTCCCGTCGGATCGCCACCTACTCTCTCTTCCCCGTTATCCCCAACCGTGACTCGCACATCTCAACAAACAGACGGATCGACGGCTTCTCAGCCGCAATCGGATCGTGGTTCAAGCAACTCGCTCTCAAAGGGCGCGTCGGGTATCCAGCGGGCATCTTCTCAAGACTCTGCACACAGCCTCTACGCCGTCGAGACGCTGCTCCCGATTCCACCACCACTTTTACCACCGCAAAATCCCATGCGTGCGTCTGTCACGCCGTCTATTTATCCGTCTCTCTACGACAAGATTGTCGTACACAGTTTGCAGCCGTCATGCCCGGTAAATCTGAGTGACATGGTCCGTGCCTGTGTCGTTGGCTGGAAGAGGGACGGAGAGTGGCCACCGAGACCTACCTATGTCGCACCAGTTCTCACAGCGACGGATCTCGCGGCAATTCGCCACAAAAAATCTGAGGCTGCTCGCCAACAGCATGCTCGTAAGGCGAGCACCGCTACAAATGGGTCGTCTCGGCGACTAAGTTTCGGCTTCCTTGGTGGGAACCACAAGGAGGACAAAGAGGCCAAGGACAAGGAAGCCAAAGACAATGCTTCGGATGAGGGGACCGCCGGTAAGGCCTTCCGTCGGAGTCTGCAAAAAGTTTTTTCCCTTGGCCATGGACATGCTCCAGCTGGGACCGCTCCTCATACGCCTACATCTCCCACCAACACAGCAACGACGGGTGTTGCGACGAAGCAGGTTGCGGCGACCGGCTGAACTAAGCAGAGATCTAGCATTTTTAGCATGTTCTGTGTCGCTTTCTATTGTTACGGTCATGATTTGACGGGAGCATGCAGACATATATATGATTGTACCGACGGACATGGATGGCGAATTGTGACATAGTCCAACGATGAAACGATGACGAGGTGAACTGTAGGCGAATACTTACACAGTCAAGCTTACGGATGGATAAACAGTCTAGGAAACCTGGAGGTGATTTGGGCTGGTTTACCTTGCATATATGGTACGCACACGTCTTATTTTCGGGCGTTTTGATTATTCTCTGGTTTGCGATGCATCGCGGACCGGTTGCGGCGAAGGATACCTCTGATACCCACCTTCTCGGATTCATATTATAGCTAATTCATTATGAGCGGTAATCTACCCAACTTCTGTGACCGTGGTTTTCAGAAAGTGTTGGATGAAGGATTTGACCTACTTCCAAGAGTAGTGGCAAAATTATAAGAGAGATTTATAGTGGCGACAGCGTTGAACACCAGTGAGCACGCAGGAGCAGGGAACAGGTGCAAAGTACGTCCGTTCATGCTCTCCTCGATCACACAAACATCCCTTCCTGGTATTCAGACAAAGCAAAAGCAAGGCTTGCCCTCCGACGGAACTGTAATACCTGCTTCCAACAAAATGAGACCCCGTTCACCATATGTATCGGTGACGGCCCGCCGCTGATACTACTACTCGCCAGCCCGCTTATGAAATCTATCGCAAATATATATATATACCGACGGGACCAGAAAAAGCCGAAAGTCTAAATCTATGTGACATCTGTGATGTGATATCTTGTGTTGTCCGACTTCTATGTGATGCTCGCATATGGTGGGCGTTGGGCGATGGCTTCATCAGTTTTAGGGGCCACCGCTGACCTTTTACATGCCCGTTATCATCATGGCGCCATAGCCAACGGTCAGGACCACGACCAGCGTAAGTATACTGCTTGGGACTCCACAGCTAATGAAGTGTTTGACCTTTAGGTACCGCTGACCGGCTGGGTCTTCCTTCATAATGGCAGCTATATGATTGTCAATTTAAATTGTTTATTCGGTAGCGTGGGGTGACTTACTCATGTTGGGGAAACCACTTGTGGGGAGCGCCATAGCAGCGCTGCACATCAGCACACCTGCCATTACTAGTAGGTTGGGGTGTGGCTCGTCTAACCGTTTGCCGACGTCATAAACAAGCGGCAGAATGATTAAGGCGGCCACAGTGTGGCTAATAAATGTGGCAATGACCAGCGTCAGAGAAGAGAACACCAGCAAGATGCCATATAGGCTAAAGTCCTGAACCTGGGCGGTGATGGACTCGGCGAAGGTATGCAGTAAGCCAGACGAATTAACGGCCTTCCCAAGAGACAGGCCACCGGCAGCGAGGATGATGATCGTCCATGGAAAATTGTTGAAGTCCTCCTTGGTGAGGATTCCGACACCGAAGAAAAGGACGATTGGAATGATAGCGATGACTCCCATGTCGCCAAAGACGTTCTCGAGCTGATGGGACGCGCACCATAACCCTATTGTGGACACCGTCACAATCGTTACGAACCATTGGAGTCCGGTGAAGGGATCGCGAACTGGCCGAATGGGCACAATGGTCGTTCCTCGTCCAGGTTTGAAACTCATAATAAGTAGTAGCCAGATCAGCATGAGCGAAATAACGCCAACCGGAATGACAATAAAGAACCACTGCCCCCAGGTGGGAGGAGGCTCCATGATGCTGATAGCCACGACGTTCTGCGGCGAGGCGATGGGCGATAGCATGCCGCCAATGTTAGAGGCGAGGGCAATGCCAATGATGACAGCCTTGGACATGTTAGAGCCGGACGGCAGATTGCGCAACATGGGCTGTTGTTTGGTTAGCATTCATGTTTTTGGTGGGCTGAGTTGATTCACATACCTCGATGATCCCAAAGCAGAGCACAGGGGCAGCCACGTTGCTGATGAGCATGCTCGCGACAGCCGCGACAGCCATGTTGGCGAGAAGAACCGTCCTTGGTCGCGTTCCTGCTTTACTGAGTACGAAGGTTGCAATCCGCTTGTCAATGTTGCACTTGGAAAGCGCTGCAGCAAGTGTAAACCCACCCAGCAGGAGCATGATGACAGGCGTCCACATGGCGGCGAAGACAACACCTGTGGCATCTTTCGAGCCTAGCCTCTTGTGCGGCTTGTCTTTGTCGCGGAACACCTCGAGAACGACACAGAGAAATGGGATTGTCAGAGACGTAACAAACAGCGGCAAGGCCTCGGTGGCCCAGAGCAAACTGACGAGCACAAGCATAGCAAGGCAGTTCTGCTGCTCCGGCTTCTCCAGAATAGGAATCCATAAGAGGGTAAAGAAAAGGCTGACGATGAGAACCAGATTGAACAAGGTAGTGCTAAAAAGCCAGGGCGGGCAAGCAATGCGACCAAAGGGTGTTCTTATAACCCTGGCTGGAAGGACAACCACGTCGTCACCCTGTAAACGTGTTGTCTGGGGGTCTGCATCGAGACCAAGAAGCGTGTGACCTAGGCTGGCAGCCTCAGCTCGGCGCTCAAGACCGATCAGATCTCTCCAGACAGTGTTTCGTTCCCAGACGACATGCTCCCGCAGGTGGGAGCGCAGGTCACGCTTTGCAAGCTCCTCATCGCCGTGAGTAATGATGGCCGCAAAAGCCTTCACCATTTTGGCAATGTTGTCCTCCAGGGTCTTGGCGGTTTCAGGTCGGAAGGGATAGGCGCTGTCAACAGTGGAATCCATATATCTCGGTCGCAGTTGACGGTCGATGATCTTGTCGAACTTCTTGAGAACTTTGCTAAAGCCCGTTTTGTTCAGCTGGATGTACGACTTGAGCTCGCAAAGCTGCACGTAGAGGGTGATTATTCTCTTCTTGAGCATGATTCCTGAAGAAAAGGCCGCGGCTTGTTCAGCATAGTCATCGTAGGTGACGCTATATCTCCTGAGCGACCTGAGATCAGTAGAGGCCGTCATGTCGGTTGACGCAAGCATGTTGCTGGGGACCGATCTGCGTCGCCCCAAGCTCCAGCTCCTCCTCTTCTTGGCGAGCCCCGTTGTCTCATCACCCTCATCATCTTCGCTATCCTCGACGCCATCTTCGGTCGAGAGGTGGCTTCGAACACTTCGGCTGCGAGACCGGCCAACCCGGGACCTCTCGGGGTGCTTGACTGGGGGGCGAAGTTCGCCGGTGTCGTCGGCGTCAGCTTCAAAGTCGAGGGCATCTTGCAGGAGAAGCTCGACTTCGTCGATCAACTCCTTTTCTTTCACCGTGTAGAAGGACGAGATTTTCTCGAGCTCCACATCAAGAGCGCGGGTGAAGATGGCTTCGGGGTCGTCCTGAATGAGGGGTCGCGACTCGGCATCGCTCGTGGCTGGAGCGTGGATTGCTTTCTCGAGCTGGTAGATTCTGGACGCGGTAGGTTAGCGGACGCAGCAACAATCGCAGACGCGGAATCTTACAGCTTCTTGAGGTTGCTGTAGGCGATGTAATGGCTGCTCCAATCCGGAACAGCATTGAACTGGAGGCTGTGCGAGAACTTCATTTCGTCTTGTTCATCGAGCCAACGGCGCTTCTCGGCCCTTTTGAGTTGATAGCTGCGCTCGCGATCTTCTTGCGATTTCTCCTGATCCTTATCGGCTCTAGGGTACTCGACAAGTTCGAATTCGTCGAGGGCGCTGCCGGACGAAGCGGTTGTGTTCCTCCCTCCCCTGTCCTTGGTGTTTGGCGCTTCTTGTCGGCCTGCAGGTTGGCAAGAGGAGGGGCTACGAGGTTTAACTGAAGGCGAAATTGTCGCTGAATTCGCCTGGCGGCCAGGTGAAGAGGGAAAAGGTTGTGAATCGGTGTCCGGTCATGGGACTCGCCTGTAGCAACCTACTTGCCAACACTACACTTGAATCCGCTGAGTTGTGGCTGCAGCCAGCATTGCGGCATTGTCGCAACGGCGACAGCAGACCACGCCGGCGTGCCCCACCACTCCGAGACTGGGCTGCATAATAAGCGACACTAGCTCTGCAGGGCACCATTGAAGATGCCGTTTCTCGACCGCTCCTTACTCATTCTTCATAGCTGCATCTTGCATATTTGTAATCCGTAACCTGTGACTAAATACCTTAAGATTCCTAGATTATATAGTTCCAGCGGACGGCTTCATTATGTAACTCTTATGGTTCTTTGCGGCCTCGAAGATATTTTCCGCACAAGCTCTTCCATTCTCTCTTACGTACCATGTACTTGAGCCAAGCATCTGCGTGTCTTGGTTGCAGTCAGCGACTGGAACGCACTGAGTTCGGTTCTTGGAGAGCGAAAGGTTGCCCCTGGCCTGAAGTCGTCACATGAGTCGCAGAGAACACGGAATTGTTAGTCAGAGAGCTAGGCGTGCTATCTTCATTGGCTAAACCCAATTCTATGTGTCAACAGCGCTCGACGTTCGAAATGGTCTATTTCGACTAGTATTCGTATTTGCAACGGCAACGCGAATTGTGCGTCAGCTCGGGAACCTTGACGGCTGCCATGTTCGAGGTAGGTCCGGTGAGAGGAATGACATTTCTTTCACAATTCTTGGAGAAATATGGATAGATCAAGTAGACCCTAGATAGATATTGCTTACCTTTTTTTCTTTCTCTTTCGACAACGTCTGCCAGTGCTCAGGGACTTATTTTCTGGGCACAGCGATGAAGCGGATGGATGTTGAAACCCTAACCCTGCAACGCGCCCCACTTTTTGCATGCGGCATTCTGGTCGCGCCTGACCGCGGGCGATGCCGTCATGCAATGCAGGGTTGAGAGACATCTCAACGTTGACGAAAGCCCCCCTTGATAGACATAGTCTTAGCCTTCCACGCCTCTGCTTCAAACCACCGATGCATTCCGGGCCGCCATAAGCGTTGCAGCAGACTCGAGGCTGGTCATCGCCATGCTCTCCGCATTCATAGCTCGACCGATAATCGAGCTCAAACAACGAGACAAGTCCAAGATCGAATCCATCCTTGCATATGGTTGCCCCGAGTGCCCAATATCCGAGATGGTTGGTATGCAGGGCTAATATAGAACCACAGGCGACCGTGTCCTCGTCGGCCTCAACACAGGTGCCCTTCGCATCTATCGATTGAACGAACTCCCGCCAGCTCCGACCAAACCCGCCAACGGCACCTCGTCCCTGCCCACGCCACTAGCAGCGAACTCCAACGTCTCCGAACCTAACTCCGCCGCGCCTTTCAGCTCTCGAGATGGCCACCATCCCGCAGAACTGGCAGCCAAGCCGACAGACCTGCTGCGCGAGGTAGAGAGGTTTTCAACCCGTGCCATCGAGCAGCTCGCTATAATCAAAGAAGCCAACATGTTGGTATCACTATCCAACTATGCCGTGTCGCTCCACGATCTCTCAACATACGAGCCCCTTGAAGGACCTCTCGCCCGCACCAAGAATGCCTCCACCTTCGCTGTGACCAGCAATATTCTCAAGGATCCTACCACCGGGATACCCGAGATCATCTCGCGGCTCGCTGTCGCCGTCAAGCGCCGCCTCTTTGTTTGGTCTTGGCATGATAGCGAGATGGCGGAAGATGTCACCGAGATTCTGTTGGCTGAAGCTATCCGGAGCATCACCTGGGCAAATGCTACGAGGCTTGTGTGCGGCATGAATGGGGGTTATGTGATCGTTGACGTCGAGACAGCTTCGGTAGATGATATCGTGGGGACAGGCTCTATCGGGAGTGTGACGGGTAGCCAGGGGAGATTTGGCGCTGTTGGGGCGACGGGAATGAGCTACATGGGCCTCAGTGGTTATATGCCAAAGCCATTGTCGACAAAACTCGCGGAAGGACAGCTCCTCCTCGCCAAAGATATCAATACTCTCTTTATTGACGATTCAGGGAAGGCCATCGAGAAGCGCCAGATCCCTTGGCAAGCCGCGCCCGACTCAGTAGGCTACAGCTATCCCTATATTGTCGCATTACAACCTCCAGCGAAAGGTTGTTTAGAGATACGGAATCCAGACACGTTGAGTCTGTTACAGACCGTCAGTCTTCCAGGCGCCGCAGCACTGCACTTTCCGCCGCCCAACGTCAGTTTAGCACATGCTGGGAAGAATTTCCACGTTCTCAGCGACCGGGTCGTCTGGAAAATGGATGCCACCGATTACGACTCTCAAGTTCAAGAACTGGTTGCTGGCGGCAAACTGGACGAAGCAATCAGTGTCTTGGATATGCTTGAGGATGCCTTGTTGAAGGACAAGACAGAGATGATGCGCGAGGTCAAAATGCTCAAGGCTGAGTTGCTATTTCGCCAAAAGAAATACCGAGACTCGATGGACCTCTTCAACGAAGAGGATGTAAATGCTCCGCCTGAGAGGGTGTTAAAACTGTATCCAAAAATCATCGCAGGAGAGTTATCGGGAGTGGAGGAAAAAGATGACGAATCTGATCATGAGGAGCTGAATGGGAAGGCAAATGGCGAAGTCCCCGCGAAATCCGACGTCCCTCCGGAAATTCCTACTGGCTCCTTAACTACAGGATTCACCAAATACCTCATGGGCCACCGCAAGATGATCAACCCAGAGACAGCGTCGATCGCGTCGTCCAAAAAACCATCGGATGCAGAAGATACTGCAAACATAAAAGGGAAATCGGCTGACGAGAAGGCACAAAGTGAGAAAGACCTCATGGAAGCCGTCTTGGCGCTGAACAGCTATCTTGTTGGGGCCAGGACAAGGCTTTATCGGGTCATCGACCCGGTCACAGGAAAGCTAATCCCCGCCAAGGCACAGTGTGGCTCGACGGAAGAAGCGTTGAGCCAAATGCTCGGCTCGCCGCGAGAAGATGACGAAGCGAAGCAAGAAAAAGAGCTCCAAGCAACCTCCAAAATAGTCGACACGGCCCTGTTCCGTGCATTCATGTACTCAAAGCCGACTCTGGCGAGCTCCCTCTTCCGGATACCCAATTTCTGCGATCCAGATGTGGTGAACGAACGACTACTGGAGCAAAGTCGCTTTGCTGAGCTTGTGGACTTCTTCTGCGGAAAGAAGCTTCACAGGCAAGCTCTCGAGCTTTTACGGAAATTTGGGTCACCAGACGAGCCTGATGAGGCAGCGCCCAGCTTACATGGCCCACGCAGGACGGTAGTGTACCTGCAAGGGTTACCACCAGATATGATTGACGTTATTCTCGAGTTCTCCGAATGGACCTTGAGAAAGGACCCACAGCTTGCCATGGATGTCTTCGTAGAAGAGACTCAGAATGCTGAAGCGCTCCCTAGGGACAGGGTTAGGCGGTTCCTAGGCGGCATCGACAAGGGCCTTGAGATTCAGTACCTTGAGCATATTATCACTGGACTTAAAGACATGACGCCGGATTTCCACAATCGGCTGGTTGAAGTGTTTGTCCAGCGGCTTTTGGAAATGCATGCTGACCTGGCCTGGGACGAATTAATGGGGCGGTTTCTCAACTTTCTCGGGGAAAGTTGGGACAATCGACAAGTGTACAGTCTTCTCAAGGCTTTCGACCTTATTCCCAAATCTGGTAGGTATTTGTTCTGTGTTCATCAGAAGCATGCTGACCCAGCCACAGACCCTCGGTTCTACGAAGCCCAGGCTATCGTGCTCCGCAACATGGGAAACCATAAACAAGCTTTGATGATCTACGTCTTCAAAATGCAAGACTACTCCAAAGCCGAAGAGTAAGTGCTGTTCCGTAATTCCAGACAACAGAATCGTGACTAACCAAGATGGTCAGATACTGTAACCACATCCACAAGACACAAGACACACAAGCGACACCGCCCTACACGGAAGCCGATGCTGTTAAGGATGTGGGAAAATCAAAACCTTCGATATATCAAACACTACTCTCCCTGTATCTCACACCGCCATCTCCGCATTCGGCCAATCTGGAGCCTGCACTTAACTTGCTGTCGAAACACGGCTCTCGATTACCAGCAACGTCCACTCTCTCACTGGTGCCTGATACACTTCCCGTCGCCCAACTCGAATCGTACTTCCGTGGACGTATGCGAAGCGCCAACAGCGTTGTGAACGAGACCAGGGTGGTTGCTCAGCTTCGAAGGGTCGCACTATACGGCAGCCAAGCGCTGCTTTTGCTGGGAGATGGGGTACCAGGCGGCCAAGGGGGCAAGAATAGGAGGGTGACCGTCACTGAAGAGCGTGTCTGTGGCGTGTGTCACAAGAGGCTTGGAGGGAGCGTCGTTGCTGTCATGCCAGATAACTCAGTGACACACTACGGCTGTTTGAATAGGGCACAGTCCGGCGGAGGGGCGGGTTCATATTTGTCGGCACAAGCGGGTTCGTGGGGCCGTAGTGGCGGCGTAGGCGCATAATGTGTATGAAGAGTAGCAAGAACAATAAATATACCCCTTGTATAGATATGTAGGGCAACGAAAGCGTGGTCAGCCGTCTATTCCTCCTCTTGGGTCTCCTCGCCGTAATTCTCTTCCTCTTTGGAGTCGTTGATGTTGTTGGCAGATTGCTGGCTTTTGGCGTTGTCCTGCTCCATTCTAGCCGTGAGCTCCTTGTTCACCTGAACTTGGGCGTTAAGAACGGCAGCGCGAAGTCCACGGAGGTGAGTGATCCGGCTCTCTATTGCGGGCGCACCCTTTGACGGGGGGTCAAGAGGGACAGTGATAACAAATGGGATGTTTTTGTTGGTGGATGTGTATTTTGCTGAGAGGTAGAACTTCTCTCCACTTTGAGGAGCAGTGTCGGGTTGTTCAGGCATGATAACCTCTGTTTGGCGGGGTAATTTTGATTTGAAGGATACCGGGGAGTGCGTCAACTCCAGGAAACCGGCGTAAGCTCGTGCACAGTGTTTCCCTACAGGCCAGAGATTGAACTGAGGTGGGCCGAATACCAGGAAATATTCCCTCCGCGGACCGTGAAGCCGAGATTTTGAGGCTGGACGACAGACTTTGGAGACCGTTCGCTGGGCGGGAAAGGCCGCTGATTGCTTACAATCTAACCGCTGAGAGATTGTTAGCGTGGGACTTGGTGGATACTGAGAGACTTGCACCATGTTTTGAACAACTGGGAACCCGTTCTCGAGGGTTTATTTAAAATTTTAAGGCCCTGATTTTAATAATAGAGGCTTTAGGCTTTCTATCGGGACCTCAAATTTCCCCATCCAAGCCCCAATTTCCCATCATTAAGCCCTGGAAAAAGAAAGAGGCGATGCTTGGGCAGGTTAACCCAGAAGCCGCTGGCAAGCCGTGAAGTACCGCGCGAACAATCTTTCAGGAGTTCGACTGTCGGCGTCAGCCAAGCCTGTCCCTGGTGACGGTCCCGAACAGGCGTCTCAGCCCAGGAGGAGCCGCATTGCAGTGCAGGACGGAAAAGTGATCGCAATTTCAGGGACAACTGTCTACATACCCGTCTTCAATCGCTTCCTATTGACACGGCTGAATATTACGTACAGTTTGGTAAGCGCGCCTACGCTACGGCTGCCATCATCCCCCCGATGAGGTAAACTCATCGCCTGGGAAGCCGACCTGAGCGCACATGCCGAGTCGCAAGATGTGACAGCCAGCCTCTCGAAACAAGCAAGGACGATGCAACAATCAAGGCCCCCACCGAGGGCTCCTGGGAGCTTCTCGCCCCTGCCGTCTGGCGCATCTGCAGGTGTAGATGGACCGCGCCCGAGACCGCGCAGGCTGGAGTCGTCCTCGAGCGACGATACCGCGCCGTTGAACCTCTCCATCCCCAAGGGCCGCAACGTTTCGACCGCGCAGCAGAACTCACCTGCGACCCCGATCTACGCTAGTTTCACCTCCCACAGCAACGGTAGCACAGCCAGCCTCCAGAATTTCTCAAGGCCCTCAGTCCAGACCGCCGTCTCCGCGGCTCGCTCCGTTGCGAGCACCCACTCGCCGAGCGACACGACACCCCGAAACGGGTTGGCCTTTCTGCCGACGACCGCCGTCTCTCCTTCCTCGTCAACATTTTCCGGCCGCGTGGGCCACTCCCGAAAGCACTCACAAAACGCCGGAATGTTCGAGCCTACACTGCCGTCGACGAGCACGTCGAACCTCTCCAATGTAGCCATGGCGCAATCTTCTCCCAAGCTTGGCGCGGTCCAGCGCCGCGAGATGTCGACCAGCCAGATCGCTGCGCAAGCAGCTGTCATGCAGCATCAGCAGCATGCGCAGCAGCAGCAACATCATATCCAGCAGCAGCTGCAGCACGCTCGGCAAAGATCGCAAACAGTGCCAGCCCCGGGTTCCGAGATGGAGTTGCCTGTGACAGCGAACAAGCGAACGAGCGGGGGTCCATTGAGTCCTCCGATGTTAAGCTTGACAGAGGCGAGTGCGCCGAGGGAGAGCGGGTTTGGAAGTCAAGGGTATCACAATGGATTAGTGGGGAATCACACGGTCGCTGCGACTGCCGCGGCGAACCTTGTCTTCCCAAGGTCTGGCCAGTCATCACCAGGCTTACCATCGCAATCCTCATCTTCTCTGGCCGGATCGATGCCGCCTCCATCACTACCACCACCAGTGCCAGAGAAGCCAGCAAAGTCAGAGAAGTCCAAGGTGAAGCTGTTCTCAAGGCCTGGCAAGATTGGCGTAAAGGGTGACACCAAGGACAAGCCACTTCCAAGCCCGGGAAAGATTGGACATGCTTTGACGAACCTCCAACGGGGGAACTTCAGCACTACCAGTCTTGATTCCTCGTCCCAGTCGTTTTACAGCCTCCAAAACTCTTCTACGGCGACGATCCGAGCTCTCGATGCCCCGGCGACGGAGAAAGAGGCCAAGGAAAAGGAAAAGAAACATCACTTCTTATCTCGTCAAAAGCAGAAGCTCAAGGATGAATTTCACCTCTCGTCGGCGTCGAGCAATTCCAAACCGACGGATCCAAGCGCGCCGAGCAGCCTCTACAACTTTAGCCTTCCTCCAAGTCCTGGGCCGAGCTCGACTTCATTCAAGAGCGGCCTCGATCTGCGACACGGGGCACGAGCTTTGCGGGACAAAAGAAAAGAAAAAGAAGAAAGGGCTTTTGACGACGCAGCATCCACTGTCGCTGGTCCTGATTGGGCTGGACCAAGTAGCGTAAACTCCGCCTCAGGTCTCTTGGGCACAGCAGTCAACCTCAACGAGCCTCTGGACAGCTCAAAATATGCGTTGAATAGCCTAACGCATGACGACGCCTGGCCATTTCTGAAGGCGAAGCTGCTTGTTGTTTTCGAAGCTGAAGACGTTCGGCTTCCGGTGGAAGATATTAACCGCGTTGTCAGCATGCACATACAATATTGCGTCGCGCGTCAAAATCCTAATATTATCGTGGATGATCTCCGAGACCTTTTGGCCACAGGTTTCTCTAGTGTTGACCACACGCTTCGAAGAACATCAGAAGATAGACTGATCCCGTCCCTCGTGGAGTTGTGGATGTTTACCTTTACCGGCATCCTCCCGTACCTCCAGGCTGTTTTTCTCCCTCTCGATCTTGAGTTTTCAGGAAATGGGCAGCTGATGACGGCAAAGCAGGCCCGTGATTTCTGGGGTGGGATCCCATCAACAAGCTCGCCTGTTGAGACACAGACGAACTCAACCGAGGGTCAAGGCCGCACACTGAACGTGTCTCCGGCTTCTTCAGTCCTCGATGTGCGACGGCTCGTCCTTTTGTCATTCCGTGACATTGTTATACTGCCACGCTATGAAATCCTCAAGGCTATGTTCTCTCGGTTGTCGCTCGAATTCCTCCCACAATCCCTTGCCTCTATGGCGCTAGCATCGCCAGTGCCCATTCCATCGCCCGGGTTTCACAACCAGAATCAGGGACCAGGGCCTTACCAGCAGCTGTTTTCAACATCTCCGGCTGAATCCTCACAGGGCTCTTTCATGACCGGCTCTAACCTGGGCTCAACCGTCTACTCTGGTGGTGCCCGCCCCAATACTGCGATGTCGCTCGATCCCTCCGTCTCTAGTTTCCACAGCGCAGGAACAACGCTCCTAGGCGAAAGTTCCGTCAGCGGAAACCGCAGTCGCGCCATTAGTAATGTTAGCTTCGGCAGCGACAACACAAACACACGCCCTTACACACCAAACAGCCTCAACACCCTGGGAGCGTCAGTGCCGAGCTTCGCGAGCGGCCCACCTGGCGGCAATACTAGCGCTGGCACCAACATCAGCAACAACAGCGGCGGAGGAACTGGGAGTCTCCGGGAACAGAACGTGGAGGGCTCGAAACAGGTTACGGAAATGGTTGGACGCATGCTACAGTGCATGAGTGTTCTCGCATCTGTTGGGCATGTCCCTGGTTCCGGTACAACCGCAGGGTCCTCTACGGGGGGTGGCGCCTCTGGATCCAGTGGTGACGACGGAAACCGCATGGTTGAGGAGCTGAACAAGCTGCTGAAGCTCAACTGGCTCGGCCGCGGCCGAACCGGTAGGAATAGGAGAGGTATGGTCGGCGGCAGGGTCAAGAGAGGTGGCATGCCGCCTCCACCACTGGCGTCATCCTCCCTTGGTCACAGTATCGGGTCTGCATTGGCTACAAGGGATGAGAAGTAGACGTAGGTGCGGTGCGGCACACTGTAGCGAAGTATCCCGCGGCGTTGTGCGCCACGACTGGTGTCAGGTGGTGGGGTTCATTGATATTGATGGAAGTCGGTGTCTGTTTCGGTGTTGATGCTTTGTGGATTCTCGTGTGCGATTCGAGAGCTGACTGGGCTATGGTGTTCTGGAAGTGCTCCACAACAAAAAGCGTTTGTCAGTGACAAACTTCGATCGAGTATTTTTGACGAGTTTTGTGTTCTGGGGCAAGGCGTCTAGGGGTATTTTGGTACGATACAGAGATGGCCTAAGGATTCATGATGGCTGTTGTAGCGTGATGAACATACCGTTGAACCAACAATAACGAGGCATGACTGGCAAGACCAAGTTTGGCGTAGTGCCAGTGACAGTAGAAATCAACGACATATCGTGATCTAAAGTGAGTGGAGTGGCAATCACCAAGCTGCGAGACTACCATGGTACCATGTAAATGTTATAGGAGCTCATGACCTCATGAAGACGACTATGGCAACCCTCCACCCCGAACGCGAACCTGAGAACCCACATTCTCCTTTTTGAACAGTTTGTAGAACATGACAGTCACCAGATACGCAAGCGGCGCGACGGGAACGAAATTACGACAGGAATACACTTGGGAATTTCTCTAATTTCTATCAAAATGCCTTCTACAAGATGTTGACACCTGTTTATTCTGTTAGCAGCTAGTCCACAAAATGGCATGACAGAAGGAAGGATAATGAAGATCCAATCAGACATCCAAGGAAGGTTGCTCCTTCATCTGTCCCAAGATAGGCTCGTGAGGGACTCAAGTGGAAACTGCGAATGTAGGAAAAATTTTCATCATAAAGATCAAGGGGATGGTGCTGCAAATAAAAAAAAAATAGTACTTACCAGATGGCGTCAAGGGTGAGAAACCGCAATGGAAGGTTAGTCAAGAACTTTGAATCCAAGTGCATGCTGCGAATATATGCGGCCAGATGAGTGTCCGAGCAGAATTCGGGGGCGAGTGGATCTGAGGGCAAAATTCCTATGAGCCCGTTAGCGGGTCCATCCGCAGCGAAACAAACGTGCCCAGCCTTGGCAGAAAATTCCATGTCCCATCAGAGATGGGTGTTCCGCCTAGTCAGACAAAAATACTGGCAAGTAACAGGCGTTTCCCGAAGGAAAGAGACCCGAGACAGACTAGCTTTCGTTCATGGTCGAATCAGTTGGGAAAAGAAGACATGTTCATACGTTGTCATCATTCAAGATGAGCGGAATGCGGAATGGTGCGTGCAAGTGTTCGTGAGGAAAATTGCTTACCGGTCGAGATGCCGCTGGTTTGCCCTGCCACCGGACACGGAAGTGCCGATGACAAAGTACCGATGTGTACTACTCGTTGAGTTAGTGTCAATGCTGAGAGGCAGTGGCAGATTGCCAGCAACTGATGAGGTTGGCTGCGTCTGGAAGATGTAAAAGAAAGATGGTTCTGCGGCTCAAACTAGGGTTCAAATACTTGAAATTTTATGGTGGGGCAAACGTGATTGCACACGTGCGACTTCGTTACCTCCAGCAGAAAATTAGCGAGGGCTGTGGAGCAGAAAGGGGCTTGGGGTCAAAAATAGGCCCAAGCTCCGTCGCGGAAGTGATTCATATCGTTGTACGAATAAAGGGGACACCATAAATGCAGTGGTGCAAATCAGGTCGCCGGCGTGAGATTTTGATTGCAGTAGCCGACCAGATTGATCTCATACGTCCTGAGATACAAGCAGTAATTTGACTCGTTCCTTACGGTGAGGCGCCATAGGAAACGGCGTCAAAGGACCGCCGCCGATTGCGATAACGTTCGGTCTCCGGCCCGCCCCGCAACACGCTGTCGGTTCATCTTGGTTGGGGCGCGGCGCGGATCAGGTATTATCCGACTGCTTTATTGCATGCCCAGCCCCACTCTATTTGCATAGGTCGCTCAGGAGGACCAATCGCATTGTACATCGCTATACCAGATCATCCCCCATCTGAAAAGCTCGACCGCCCCGGGCAGGAATGCAGACAGGAGCCAAGCCAACTCGTTTTTTGGCCTGCTTGATCAGTGCCCAGGATTCTCTCTCTGCGACCGCATCGCCCCGTCTGCAGCACTCTTGACCCTCGCCCCAAATTTGAGTGAGGGCATTCTCCGAACCTCATTGCATTGTCGCCCATGCGCTGAGGAAAAAATACGCCAGGGCCGCTCTCTTTCCCGGCGCATCGAATTCTACATCTTTGCACTGTCCTGTGCTAGTCCTAAAAGTGCATTGCGACAGCGGCGGCATTTGGTGTGCCCGCTGGGCTATTGTTGATCGAGCCTTCAACCAGGCAACTTTTCGCTCGCTCGCCCCCAGTCACTTTGCTGGGCTCCCAACCCCGTCCCAAAACTCCACCATCCACAATCCACCACCTCCGACCACGACACGTCGCCGCCGCAGCACCTCCTGTCGCCCTGATCCCCAACTGACAAATCGCTCGTCTGGCACTTTCGCTCTACTGCATGGCAGCAGTGTAATATTCTACCTTCTGTACTACTCTTTCTTGGCGTTGGCTGTCGTCTCCCGGTTTTTTTCTGTTCCGCTCTTCTCGCCCCCCATCCTTCTCGCTGCTCGTTGCGCGACAAACCCGTCTCCCGTTGACGATCTCGGGCTCGACGCGGCAATCGCTTTCTCTTTCGCAATCACCCTGTTCGACGCACATCAATCGCCGTTCGATCAACGCACTTCCGAACGTGCTACAACGCGCTCGCGCGCTCCCTTGTCCTCCTCGCTGGCCCCTCGCGGCATCTGACAAACCCGCGCTTCACGCCAAGCTTCGCATGCGATAACGCGCAAAACCTCACGTCGATATCCACGCTGTGGATAATCGACAGCCCGGAGATGATGGCTAGCATGAATCCATCTTTTCCGCCACATCCAGTCGGAATGCAACAACACCCAGGCGCGCCACCCGGCCACCCCATGGCCCCGGGCATGGCTCACAACCCAAGCCAGACTGGCGCCGGGCCCGGCATGCCCCAGCACCTAGTAGGGCAGCATGTCATGGGTGTGTCGGGTCCCGGGCCCCAGATGAATCCCGCGGCTCTCATGGGAGGCATGCCACCAGGCGCTGGGAATCCGAACGCTCACGCTATGCAACACTTGAATCCGGCGCAGGCCCAAATGTTCCAGCAACAGCATAGCATGTGTATGTGTGATATTCTCTGGTCAATGTTGCCCCATTCGGTAATGTGACGAACTAACTAGCGTGACCAGTTCCAAACTCGCCAGCGATGCAGCAGCAGATGCAGCAACAAAGACTGGCGCAGCTACAACAGCAGCAACAGGCGCGACAAGCTCTGATGGCTTCTCAGGCATATCAAGGCATGAACATACCCATGGGAATGGGTATGAATGCCGCCCAGTTTGCAGCGCTCAGGAGCCGTATGCCGGTAGCTCTCCCCCCTCATCAGTTTCAACAGGCGCAGTTTACTCAAAATCAACAGGGTCAACCCATGAACGTAAGAAAACCTAATGCGACTTTTTGCGATGCAAAACTCTCCGTAAGTACGGCGGAATAGGAACTCTTCGCTAACATGGCTTTTTAGGCCATCGTTGCTCAGCAGCTCGCCCTCCAACAGCACCAACAGCAGATGAACCAACTTCAGCCTGGAGCAAACCCGAACCAACACCCTATGGGCCCGCACCTCAACATGCAGCATTTGGCCGCTATGCAGGCTCAACAAGCGGCTGCTCAGGCTGCTCAGCAACAGCAGCAGCAGCAGCAGCAGCAGCAACAACAACAACAACAGCAGCAGCAGCAGCAGCAACAACAGCAGCAGCAACAGCAGCAGCAACAGCAGCAGCAGCAACAACAAGCACAGCAGCAACAACAACAACAGCAGCAGCAGCAGCAGCAACAACAGCAGCAACAACAGCAGCAACAACAACAAGCACAGCAGCAACAGCAACAAGGCTCGGGGCAGCCACAACAGCCGCAATCACAGTCGCAGATGGGACAGCCACAGCAGCAAGGCCCCCAACCACAGCAAGGTCAGAGTGGACCTGTTGGAAATGTGCCAGCTACAACTCGAGCCCCCAGTCAAGGGCCAACGCCACAACCGAGTGCCCAGCAGCAACCACAAGCTCCTCCACAAGCGCCGCAGGCAACTCAAGCACAGCAAGCTCAGCTTGTAGCACAGTCACAGCCAATGCAGAACAATCCCAGTAGTTCAGCAGCTGCTAACCTCATGCAACAACAACAACAACACCAGCACCAGCAACAACAGCAGCACCAGCAGCACCAGCACCAGCAGCAGGTACAATTGCAGCAACAGCATCAGCAAGCGCAGCAACATGCCCAGCAGCAACAGCAGAAGTCTGGCGGGCTAAATGTCAAGCATCTGTGTCTGCTGAAACTTTTCCAGTTAAGCGAGTCTCTGAGCGGATTTCCTGTGAGTTGGTAGACGAAGAACTGGCGACTTTCCATTCGTACTAACTCCCGACTGGCAGGGGTCAAAGGGCAAAGATGACCTAGATTATTGGACCAATTTCGTTCAGCAGTTTTTCTCTCCAAAGGGCATCTTCAGACATACCATACTCATCAAAGAAGCTGAGAATCAGCTCGAGAAGCAGTATGAGCTGGCGTGCCCTGCCCTCCCTCGATATTTCCACACTCATGTCGAGAGCGGTGTCAAATCGATGCAGTTGGTACTAGAAAAAGGGACAATCGACCGGCCGTTACCAAATGACTGCCATTTTGTCGAGTATGGGAAAGCAAGCTGGACGTACTGGTTCGAGAATGGATCGCATGTAAGTCATGCCAAGCCGTTAATTTAATACGGGAGGGCTGTGACTGACAACTGAGCAGCTAGTTACGACTGGTGTTCTTCGTGCTCAGTTTGACAGCGATCAGAAGCTTGAATTGTTCGAGTTTGTGACTACAGCTCACGAAGAGTACATCTCGAGAGATTTAGTCATTCAGTCAGCGAGGCCAGTGCACAACTGGATCAAGGATTGGCGAAATCTGAACCAACAAGACGGCACGCACTCACCCGAAATGAGCAACAAGAAGAATAAGCAAAAACAGTTCAAATGCCCATCGCACCCGCCACCTGATTTAGATCTTCCGCAACCATCGACCAAGATGGGCATGGGTATCACTCATGCCGTCTACCAATTCCTCGAGGTATGTCATTCCTAAGACGTGGGAGACGCGGACCCTGCTTACCATCACGGCCGCAGATCGTCGAGATTATGGGCCAGATGAATCCACTTTTTGGTTACTACCACGCGAATCCGGGGATTGGACCGTATAGCGCACTCGAACAATACATCAACCAGATCAACACCCAAGTGCCGAATGCCAATGGCCAAAACATGCTGCAAGGTGGTCCACGAACGCCAGGGTTTAACCAATTCCCGATCGGGGCCAGTCCTGCAATGACCAACCAGATGCTACCTGGAAGTCCTCACGTCATTGGCAGTCCAGCCCCTGGACAGATGCAGGCACCGGGGATGCAGCTTCAGGCGAGTCAGCAAGGAACCAGCTCCAGCGGTCCCAGCGCCAACACGTCCCCGTCTCAAAACAATAAAAGGAGGAGGGCCTCGGCCGTGAAGACGGAAGATGACACGCCAGCGTCTGCTCCTACGCCGGGTCCAACCGGCACACCCCAGATGAACGGAGTCAATGCCAAAACAAAGCCCCCAACACCGAGAATGGGAAAGCGACCTAAGATCAACCCATCATGAGGCGGATACTGTCCGGTCCATTTAGCCATCTGAGCCTCAGCTCGGGGTTTGCCTTTGCTGTGCCAAATCGGTGTATCGGCGTCATAGTGTGTTCGGGTCATCTCCGCGTTACAAAATTTTGGTTTGGGACCGAGGCGCATGTGTTTCTTCTCTTTTATCGGTTGGCTGTCTTGGCTTTAACATATGGGGCGGCGAAGCATCTGGAATCGGACAATGCATATACCCATTCTCGCATCGAGCTCATCGTACAGAAGACACTGGGCGGTCTACCACAGGCAGCACGATCCGGTTGTTGCGTTTCCCCCCTGTGATGTTTGGGACGTCATCATCCAGGTTACGAAGCTTGACGAGTGAAAGTGGAACAAGGACTACTACTGCCTTAATGAACTGGCGTCGAGGCGGCTACGACATGACCAGGGGGCCCAGGCGAGGGAGTCACCTCGTCACATCAGCCGTTGGTCACTTTACTGAAGCGGAAGCCCTGAGCGAGGGTCTTGGAAAGTATTCACGACTTACTTCAAGGAAAGAAAAACAGTGAATGGTGTCTACACAAGAGGCGTGCCTGAGGGAAGGGGCTGGACTTCGACAAGTCGCACCTGGTGAGTGGTAGCAGGTGCGTGAAGCGAAGACGGGGTTTCTTAATTCGGCAAAGACAGGACATGATTGTTGGGAAGTGCAAGGGTCTGGTGATTTTATATGCAGCCTTCTCTTTGAGGTCGGTATGGTTAAGGGGGGTGTTTGTAAAAATAGCTTTGTTGTCAGCGGGGGGGGGGCCACTGGTGTGACTTTCAGTTATGCTTGATCAAACTGATCGATAACTGTGCAAGCACTATCTCTTCTTGCCAGCTTGTGCGTGACATTCATTTGTGGCCTTGATATTCAGAATGCGTATTCAGCTTCCACTCCCACCCAGATGGCTTTCTCGTCGGCATCTTGAGTACTTTCCTCCCTTGTTCCCTGGGTAAACTGTAGGCGGGAGTAAACAGTTTCATTGGGTCCTTCAGAATGCCTGGTTCCTTGCTCACGCTCCTCCAAGACTACTAGCCGAGTAAGGCCACCAGTTCTATTCTCGCGCGTGGCCGCCGCAACAGCCTCTTGACGCTTTCAACCCACGGAGGCGGGGAGGCGGGGGGTGGATTGGCTCAGCGTAAAGTAATTCCCACGACCGAGATTGAAATCAGGAAGAGATCTAGGCCGGTTAGGCCGAGTTGTCCCCGGCGTAGCGTTGCATGTGGAGGCAATGTTGGGTCTAGGCGATAAGCCCTACGGCTGCACATAAGCTTTCGGCATGACCATTAACCAATTTTCCGGTTCCGGTCAAGCCAGGTACAAGCGAACATGAGCCAAGAGAGAAGAGGTCGATTAGGCGCTCAAAAAGGTTGACTCGGAACAGTTCTGATATCTCTAGCACATAAGCCTAAGGGACATGAAAGCGGCGAGGTACTGTTTTGCCTCTCCCAGCCTGACTCGCTGCTCAGCATCCATTGGATGCCTAGGCCAATAGACCACTATCCCAGTTGGATGACCTTCCCTTCCTAGTAAGCAGCCCTGGGTGACTAAATGCACAAAGCCAAAACATCATACACTCAAAAACCATCCATTAATCCATTCAGCGTCCTCGATGAACGGATTATCCCAACTGAGGTCCCGACAAAACGCCATGAGCGATCTAGGAAATAAGAAACGGGAACGGCCGGAGGGAGGGCAATCAGGCGGCAGCCTAGGCAGTCTCGAAGCAACCGAACGTGTTCTCGCCCGAGTAGGTGATGTAGAGAAACCTGCACACGCCGCATGTTTAGCTTGTGAAACCAATGTGTGCCGAGCTGCGTGCCCAAAAAATATGTCAAACATGACAGAGGGAAACGTACCCATCTTCGTCCTTGTGTTCTTCGTAAATGCTGCTCATTAGAGCAGCCGTAGGCGGCAGGACCTCATCAACGAAAATAAAGATAGCCTTCTCAGGCGAGAGCTTGATGCGCTTCCGGATCACATAGACGAATTGGCCTACGGTAAGATCTGCGGGGACAAGGTACTTCTTCTTGTCAATTGTGGCGATATCGGACTTCTCTACCTTCTCACAAATGACCTGCAAAGAAGAAAACACTCCAAGTTAGCAGCTAGTCGTCATGGTTGGGTGGCCGAGACAAAGACGCGACCGGGGGAGAAGCGGTGACGGAGCAAAGGGCGGGGGATGCTCACAGGAATGCGATCAGAATACTTCTGTCGGATGCGCTCGGCCTCAGCCTTGCGCTTCTCAAAGGGGTGCTCGTCCTTGAACTTGCTGCGCATGTTGGTGATTGCGGTTGCGTTGGAGTCTCTAGACGATGAAGTGCAAAGCTGATGATTTCGAGTGATGCCTACGAGAGAGCAAACGCAAACGCGACGATGTCAGTTGCAGCGACTTTTGGGAGACAGGGAACCGGACGACGAGGGGCTGGGAGGTGTCAATATACCTTAGTTGTGACAGACGATTCTCGATGATTGTCGATGAAGGTTTGGGAAGAAGAAGGTGAAGTGGGTTGAGACTGAGGAGAGAAAGTACAGGCAGGTTCTGGTTGCGTCTGGGAAGGTTGCCGCCTTGAACCCAAGGAGGGTTGCTGGGAAAGGCGGGGCTGACCAGCTGACTAACAAAAGGTAGGACGCACATTCACCCTGTTTAGGTTTAGGGCGTCCGCTGGTCGGTGAATCAGAAGGACTGCTCACATGGGTTTTTGGCAGGCTTGCGGACTGCTCAGCTGGTACCTAGAAGTGAGGGTGGCTTTGCGGACATTTGGGTTGATGACGCACCAACGAGCCAGCCGCAGTGAGCCTTTTCGAGAACTTTGCCCACCTGAAGTCCTCACTCGGCGTGATTCACAGCCGAGGAGCTATTCTCTAATTGCATGGCCGTCCTTGTAAGGCAAGGCCAAGGAGGCCTTGTGAGTCTTGTCTGTCCTCGAAATGCCATGTTCGCAACCCCGCGTTTTGCACTGGAAGCTGCAAGGAGCGCCCCGCGCTAAGCCGCAAGGATGGCACCCTTCCATCCAAGGCTGGAAAGGAGCTCTTCTGAGTTTCCACTTGCTTGGTCGGTAGCCCACCCATGGATAGAAGAGCTCTCGAATTGGCCAACATCCGACTTTGCATGTCAAATCATCCGAGCGACGGCGCATTTTCAGAGGCGCCAAATCCGCTGCATCGGCCATTGACATGCTCTGCGGCCTGGCCCGGTATCCCGAAGCTCCCATCCGGAAGGTGGCCTCATGTCACAGCTGTAAACATCATCCGATCCTCGCAGCGCCACTAAAATCTAGTTGTGCCACTGCGTCCCGACCGCCTACATATTGGAGCTTGTCAGGATGATGGCCTCCCGTCATCCAGCTCTCCGCCTTTTCGCGCAGTGCAGGACAACAGGTCGATTGAACAACCAAAGTCGTCGTCGCACTCTATACACTTTTCCCGAACAGGCTCGGCAGCAAGCTGTCCCCCCGTTTGCGAAGCATCTCAGCTTGACAGCTCTAGGCTTCCTGGTCGCCACTCCTCTGTTTTACAAGATGGTATGCTCTGTCTGCCTCCATGGAGATGTCAATTGAAGCCAGAAGTCCATCCTCACCACTTGCTCGCTTCCTACAGGCCGTTGAAAACCCCCTCATGCTCGATACCCCCACGCTCGCCGAACGCGACCAACTTTCCAAGCTCAAGCCCGTAGACGATGCCTCACCCATGCGTCTGCGAATGGAAAAGTTCGTCAAGGACCAACAAAGGGATATTGTGCGTGGGCTTGAGGAGATTGACGGGACCAAGTTCCGGGTAGACGAGTGGAAGCGCAAGGAGGGTGGTGACGGTATTACCTGTGTGCTCCAGGATGGCAAGGTCTTTGAGAAGGCCGGCGTCGGCGTCAGCGTCGTCTACGGCAAGCTTCCCAAGGCGGCCATCATCAAGATGCGCGCCAACCACCGGAACATTGTCGATGAGAACGCCGAGATACCAGAGAGCCTCGAGTTTTTCGCCTGTGGACTCAGCCTCATTTGCCACCCCAAGAACCCGATGGCACCAACGGTCCACCTCAACTACCGGTACTTCGAAACGACCAAACCCGACGGGTCATCGGGTACGTGGTGGTTTGGCGGTGGAAGCGACCTAACGCCGAGCTACGTCTTTGACGAAGATGCCATTCTCTTCCATAAGTCGTTGAAGGACGTATGTGACGCACACAACAAAGAATTTTTTCCCAAGTTCAAAAAATGGTGTGACGAGTACTTTTACAACAAGCACAGGATGGAGAGCCGCGGCATTGGTGGCATCTTCTTCGACGACCTCGACGGGGAGACACAGGATAAGGAGAATCTGTTCTCTTTTGTTCAGGATGCTCTCAGGTCCTTTATCCCAACCTACACGACCATTATGAACAAGCGCAAGGATATGCCGTTTACCGAAAAGGAAAAGGAATGGCAGCAAATTCGCAGGGGCCGATATGTCGAGTTCAACCTCATCCATGACCGCGGCACAGCGTTTGGTCTCAACACCCCGAGCCCTAGAGTGGAGAGCATCTTGATGAGTATGCCCACGACGGCAATGTGGAAGTACATGTATGAGACCAAGAGGGGGAGCAGGGAAGCTCGGCTAGAAGAGGTGCTAAGGGAACCTAAAGAGTGGGTTTAGAGGAGCTGACAGACAAAGCGGTTGTACGATATCGGATTAGCGTCAAAATGACTTTGGTGCATTTGATCAGGGAAGTAATGGAACGTTATGTAGGAAAGCTGGTCAACCTCAACAGAACGCCCTCGGTTCCAAGTAGAAATCAAGCTTGATCTGTAAGCCAACATATCCAGGCTTAGGATCTCAGACTGAGGTACATTTTGGTTTTTTTCTTTGCTTGATAGAAATCCTTCTATCGTATACTACAACTTTGCCCGAGGGCAGACATAATACATATCTGCCAATGCCAAGTAGTAAAAACAAATGGGGTTGGTCAAAGAAAAAAAAAAGGTTTGGGCCAAGGCCCTCATCCACTCCGCAACTCAATCCAATGACTTTTACAGAGTTTTAACTTCTCGAGGCAAGTCAACTACCTTAGCGAAGGTGGCGGCCACCAATCCACCACTGACGGCAGCATTGCTGGCACAACAAAAACCTGAAAAAAGCCATGCTATGAAAATCACCCCACCATCAATCCAGCAGATCAATCCATCAAACCAGCAATCGAATAAAAGTAATCGAAGATGATCAACATCCCAATCATCACCAACATGAATATCCGTACTCTACGTATGTGTAGATTGGGCCGCTTCTAATGCCAAATTTCTGGAGGATTAAAATCTATGATACATAGCATCCAAAATGAACTCATCCTGAGCAGCACTCATGACACATGTGGTTGAAAGTCCATCTAAGAAGACCCGGGTGTCGGCTGGAAGGTAGCTTCCAGTTCCCAGCCTAAGGCCCCTCACGTCACCAGTTCCCTTGGATGGTTTCTCGTGCAAAGTATCAGACCATCCTGTCGAGCGTTCTGAAGCTTTGCATGCATTCACGAGCTAAGGTCAAAAAATTACTTGGACGTGTGCATGTACGTTATGGTAGATCTCATTTTCTCCCGTACCTGTGGTACCTCCATATTCTTCCGCAATCCATCCGGTTGGCGAACCACACCTGGTCAAACCCTGGAAGCAATCATTATCCGCATAATGACCTTCTTCTCTCTTGATCCAGCCGTATCCAGCCCAGCCGAGAAAGCACAACAACATGCCTAGGTACTTATATGAACTATCTTGACAATGACAAGATCCCCGCCCCCCCTCTGTACAAAGCTCCTGGTGTGTAGAATCTCGTCCAAAAAGATTCGTTATTACCTAGGTATGTGGCGAGCCAGGACGCATCTAAGCTACCATTATCCTCCTAATGAACCCAACTACTTTATTCGGCAACCCGCCACTGCCAGTGCCAAAACACAAGAACGCACTGACTGTATTACCATCGGCAGTTTTTTTTTTTTTTAGTTTTCTTCCTTGGCCCTGCTCTCCGTCTCTTCGTGAGAGAGAAAGAGATGGAAAGAAAAACAGAGGGACTATGTGGACTAGACGTCAAACTCAGTCACCGGACCTCCGTATTTAAATTTTTTCCTTTGTTTCTGACGCGGCGTACTCCGAAACCCAGGCTCCTGGCGCGGCAAAAAACGGAGTGTCTGCCGCCAAGGCAGGAAGGGGTTGTTATAGTTCAATTTGGATTGGAGAGGTTAGCTCCATTGAATTTTCCCGAGGCCCGGGATCAATGGGAAGGGGCGAGAAGGGGTTGTCCCCTATTTTTGGTATATTATTCCCGGTTTCCGTTCTCGATGGTCTTGGTCGGGTTCGCCTCAATATCGAAGCTTCCTTGGAGGCGACATGCATGGAGTAGCTCGCTAGAACTACCTATCAGTACACGAGCTGACTGATGGTTGGGCTGGGCCAGGCTGTATGTCCTAGACTTAAACGGCAAGAAATTGAAAATCAATCTAGCTGGGCCGTTTCTGCATCGGACATTGTATTCTATAAGGCCCAGATGAATAAGGAGTCGGAAGGGGGACACTTCCGGGTCGTGTGGCGTATAGCTGAGAATTCTTATATTCCCTTGAGATTGGTTTCTATAAAAGCTGGCTATGATCCCAGCCCCTCTCCGGGACTGGAATGCGAGGTTCTCGGCCATATAGTGACATCATCTTCTGCAACTCGTCTACCTAATACAGCATCAGCAACAATGCTCAAACTCAAGACCACAGAGCTTTTCCTGGGGCTGACAAGCCTCTTCTCCCTCACGGGAGTTGTGGCCGTCAGGGCTGCAGCGGGCATGATGAAGGGCGATGCCTCATTTACGGGGTCCAGCATCGGAGGTGGCACTTGCTCATTTGCCAACTACACCTTTCCCGCCGGTGTATCCGGTACGGGCATTGGCCCATCAAACTGGGCTACCGGGGGGAAATGCGGATCGTGCTTGGAGGTCTTTGGGCCTAGGGGTAGCGTCAAAGTCATGGTGTGTTTGATTTCGTCCATATATATGTTGATGCGCGCGCCCTTGGGATTTTGCGGGCTGACAAAGATAATAATACCAGGTCGTCGATAGCTGTCCGAGTTGCAAAGAGAACCGGCTGAACCTCTACGAAGACGCCTTCCGCCGAATTGCAAACCCCAGCGACGGTATTATTCCGGTCGAATTCGACGTGGTAAACTGCGGAATATCCTCGCCGATATGGGTGAGGAACAAAGTTGGCACGTCAAAGTGGTTGTAAGTATCAAATTGCCGCCTCGAGTGGATTCATTCCGTATAAGGCGTGAATTATGATGACCACGGAACTTACATCTCGCTAGCTTCTCGATGCAGGTTCTCAATGCTAATTACCCCGTCACAGCGCTCCATGTTAGCACAGACGGTGGCAACCAGTGGAGCGAGACGGTACGGCGCGACTACAACTACTTTGAGAAGAACGGCGGTGGCGGTTTTGGTCAGGACCGCTTCATGGTGCGCATCAGTTGCTCCAACGGTCGTCAAGCCATCCTGCCTGATGTGAGCGCGGCAGAGCTGGCGGAGTCGAGGGGTCCAGTGAATTGCTAGATTGCAAAGGTTATGGCTCCAGTCATTTTGCTGACTATGGACTGAAGACTACCTAGACTTAATTGTTATTCCGTCATTGCAAGTTCTGCCTTGTCTAATAATGGGGCTTTCCTTCTGTAATGACTTGGAGCAAAAATCATATGATCATTGAACTAATGCACGGGATATACCCTAGCTCCCTATGTAGAATGCTGTGTATTGAGGGGGATAGAACACGTATTTCGGCAAGTGAATGAAAGGCAAAAATAGCAGTGTGGCATTATGAACAACAACTGCAAGCATCAAGCGCGTAATAGGGCCAATTGTCGGGGGGAGCGAAGGAGATAAAGTTTTGTCTATTATCAATGGCTGCGGCTGGCCCCGTCTTGAAGACCGCTGGGATTGTTCAACCAATCAATCCAGAGAGGCTGGCGATATCAAACATGTTTTCCCGCGAGTAAACCAGACTTTAGAGAATAGGACGACTCTGGTTTGAAATTTTGTGAGGACGAAGAGCGTATCATCGAGTTTTTAGGATCTGGGTTAAAATCATATCAAGGCCAGGGCCAGGGCCAGGCAGATACGCAGTCTCATCTTCAGTGTTAGCTCAATCTCCTTCCAACTAGTGCATGCATGTACTAACAACACCGAGTACGAAATGACGACATCCAGGATCAAAAGCTCAATCTTGGTAAAAGTTGAGCCGTCTTACATTTTTCGTTTTCAAAAATGTTTCTGCATCAAACCAGCCACCTAATAAGCCAATTTTGCGCAGCGATCCCGCAATGGGAAAAAGCTCATGTCAAAACGCCAGGGCTTTACGCGTCGAATTACGCGTACCGTTGTTAAACCTCAAGCGACAAAATGCCTGATCGATAACATAAGACCTCAGCTCTCTCCCGCCCACCATAAGCTTGCCGCATTCCAGTGATCTTTGCGGGGGGAGAAATTAAGTGGCAAGCATAATTGAAAACAAAAACACAAACCGCCCGAACCCAAAAAAATGAAAATCATCATCACCGGCGGCGGCATCGCCGGCCTTGCCACGTACCTCCACCTCGCCAAACACCTCCCTCAGCCTCCAGCCCCTTCCCCCCCGCACAGCATCATCGTCTATGAATCACACCGTCCTAAAACCCCCACCTCTCCCGACGATCAAAACCAAGTGACCCCTTCGTTTGAAACCCTCTCGGCCTCCACTGCCATCGTCGGCGGTGGTCTCGGCATCGCCCCCAACGGCATGCGCGTGCTCGCCCACCTCGATGCGGAGCTGCGTGATGCCGTCGCTGCGCAGGGATTCCCGTGTGAGAGCTTTGTGTTCATGGCGGCGCGGAACGGCTGGACGTTGGGCGTACAGGGGACGAGCGATGCCGGGGGATTCGAAGGGGTTGAGGGAAGGGCTGAAGTTTGCGTCAGTTCGTCGAGGCATGGACTGTGGGCGTGCCTAAAGGAGAAAGTGCCCGAGGGAGTGGTGAGGTATGGGAGGGTGGTTGAAGCAGAGAGGCGCGGGGAAAAGGTGGTGGTGAGGTTGGACGGGGGTGAGGAGGACGAGTGTGATTTATTGGTGGGTGCGGATGGGGTGAAGAGTAAGGTGCGGGAGACATTATTTGCGGACGAGTTTGCGCCGGTTTATACGTAGGCTTTCTTTTTCTTTTTCTTTTCTTTTTTCGCTCGTTCCCCTTCTGCTCCCCCAGGTGTCAGTAGGTGGCGTTCAAAGGGGATACTGACTGCCAATGACAGCGGAGCGTCAGGTGTGGGCGGCTTCATCAAGACACCGCTTCCACCTCGTGTCGTGGACAACAAGGCCATGGTGTTTACCTTTGGGAGCAATGGCTTTTTTGGCTACGCGAGCGGCTCACCCATCGAGGCCGATAACCTAATGTGGTGGTCGACGTTTGAGACAGATGTCCTCCCGTCAAAGGTGAATCTCAACATTGACGAGATCAAGGTCGATCTGCGCAAGCGTCACGCAAACTGGAACGATGCTGTCATCCAGGATATTGCCGCAAAGGCCGAGGTTGAGAGCATCTACCCGACCTGGGTTCTTCCAGATCTCCCCCACTGGGGCGAGAATGGTATCGTCCTAGTCGGTGACGCTGCGCACGCTCTCAGTCCAACAACAGGGCAGGGGGCATCTCAAGCGCTGGAAGATGCCCAGACCCTGTCATTACTTTTGGCCGAGACGTTGAAGAAGGAATATGCGACGACTACAAATCAGCGGGATTCAGCAGAGTCTGCAGAGCGGACTGCCATTGCGCTGGCCATCAAGCTGCTATACAGGATCCGCCAGCCTCGGGTCAAGGAGATTGCTGACCGGGGAAGGAAGTTGGATGGAGGCAAGAAGAACATGGGGGTTGTTGCAGAGTATGCCATGTACTGCTTTTTTTGGACCATGATGCACTTTCGTCCTTTAGGTAAGTCTGCCGAGTTCAGTTTGAGTGTGAGTACTGACGCTTTGATATAGCGAAGTTAGCGCTTGGGGATGTAAATGCTCGGCTGTATGGTTGGTCAGCGAAGGCCGAGGTTGTGAGGGTTTTGAAGGAGCACGAAGCTGCTTCTGTGTAAGAGTTATTGGTATTGTATGGTTGGGAGGAAGTGTAATCGTATGGATTTAACCACATCAATATACCCAGCTCCATTTGTCCCCTCTCGTGGTTGTGCTGTCGACAAAGGCGGGGACTCGATATTGTCCAGGCAACATAGTTCTTCTGAGGGTCATTGAGATGATGACAACCACTTTCCGGGCAGACAACTTGACATATCACATTATATGCCTCACGGGGTTAGCATCCATGTTTTTAAGTTTTCACTTATTGTGGAAGCTAGAAAGTTAAAGATAGTTAGTGATGCTTGATGGGGGTTGGTGATCAAGGGTTAGGGTCAAAGCGTCACTTCGCAACCTCGCATCACCACCACCCCGCCCTTCAACATCAACATGATATCTCACAACAGCACACAACGACAGCATCCTACAGTCTATCACCTGGACATCTGAAGCGAAGCAAATGGAACCATCAATAAGCTACTCACTTGATGGCCGCTCCATCCCTCCCTGCCCCGCGTGCACTTCTCAACACCCTACTGGGCGCCATCACCCACATCCCCCTCGCCCATGACCCTGCAGACCGAGAACAGGCCAACTTACTCCCCCGCCGGACCACAGTCACCGTAGGAGATGATGCGGAACGCCCATCTAACGTCCTCCGGCGTATCCCGCCCGAATACCGCCATCTCATCATCACCCTGCACGTGTTATTTCCTGACGCCGTACTTCCCGCTTTAGACCTACTTGACCGCGGACTCGTTTCGCGCGTGGTTTTAGACCATGCGCTGGACTTTGGCCGTGCAGTCAAGGTAGAGGGCGGTCTACCAAAGCCAGCCCCAGTCACAGCCTCCTCCACGAGAGCTGGAGCAGGAGCCAGAGCAGACACCGAACCGGAAATGAATGTCAAAACCGAAGTCATACCCAACGCAGCCCCACCATCGCATAGTCCAGGGCCCGCGATGCCAACGATAGCAGCAATACCAACAGCAGCAGAACCTAAACCCAAGGCACCAGCATTCTATCTCGTCCGCTCCGCCAACATGGACCGGGACCGGGGTAGCAACCGAAACCACAGCCGCCGGCGGAGACGGGCCCCATCAGGACTTGGAGCAGAAGGTGATGTCACAGTTGGAGAGACGGCGACGGCAACAAAAGGTGGGAAGGTGTATGTTGTGCGTTTGGGTGCGTGGAACTGTACGTGTGCAGCATATGCGTTTGCTTCGTTTCCTGTTGGGTCTGAGTCTGGGTCCGGCTCTGGAGAGCGTGATGGTGGGGATGATGGGGCGGGCCTTGACTGTGGGGATGACGAAGTCGGCGGTCTGTCGTGGCCGGGGTTTGGAGGCACGACTGTCGATGATGGGGGAGGGGTGCCGGTATGCAAGCATTTGATGGCCTGTTTGCTTGCTGAAAGGTGGAGTCCCGCGTTGGGACATCATGTGGTGGAGTGCAGGGTTGGGAGGGAGGAGATGGCGGGAATCATGGTTGAATCTTGAACCTGGATGATGGGACGGCAGATAGCATTTTTGTTGCCTCACACACACTTTTCGAAAACCAGTCGTCTGCAGCCATGGATAACGAATAGACCATGCCAATCTGTTAGTACCTCGCTCGGCCAGAATGCTTCCTCTAGTATTAACACGCCCAGGCCTTGGACGGTCTATCAAGCTGGTACAGGCAGCTGCTGTTTCTCGCAGTCCCGTTTGTTTCCCTGCTTATTTCTTCTTCTCTTTAGACCCTTCCTTGTCCTTATCCCCGCCGCTCTCCTTTGACTCGCCATTCACTGCTGGGCTGCCCTCCTTCTTCTCTCCTTCCTTGGCCCCGTTTTCGCCCTCCTTCTTAGCTGCCTCCTTTTCCTCCTGCTGTTGTCGGTTCTGGATCTTATTCTCAATAAGATCATGGAAAGCCGTGATTGCTCGGATCAAACTGCTGAGGTAAATAGCCATGAGTTGATCGTTGGTTTTGATGCTCATGGCATAGCTCAAATCGCCGTCAGCCTTGCTGCCACTGGCACCAGGACCTGACTTGGGGGTAGAGAGGTTCGGTAGGAGGTTAAACACATCCTGGAGATTGCCTAGAATGGAATGGTTGACGGGCAGCTGGCCGTCGAGCACTTTTTGCAGATAAGCCGAGATATCGCGGAGTCGTAGGTGTAGGCCCTGTAGCGACTGGAGCTGGTTTGTAACGCGAGTGGAAAGAGTGCCGACTGCCACATCACGAATATCGCGCAAGAGGTGCTCGACACCAATCTCCTCCGCTTCTTCCGCCTCGATGATGGAAGGTGTATGGACAAAGGTCTTCGCAGTGGTAGTGCCGTCCTGACAACATCTGATTAGGATCGCAGAGCGGACTCTCCATGAAGGAAGCACATACATCTTTGATCTCCTCCACCGCAAAGTACGCGTCTGTGGGAACGCCAGCCTCCTTCGGTTGCACATCGATGATGACTAGCAACGGGTTGGGTGTGTAGCGTTTGAAGAGCTCGTTGATCTCGAGGTCCGAAGCCCGGAGCTTGGGGCCAGAATGGTACCACCCTATTAACTTCTCACGCGCATTGACTTTCTTGAACATGTCGTTCATCGACTCAACATAGTTGTGGTCAAGGAACCAGACTGACGGATCCCTCTCGTCCTCCTCGAAGGGAACTGTGAGCGTGGTGTCAGTGACGACTCGGGAAACGCGCCAGGGGCGGTCTGCGTCTACCTGCGAAGCTGTTTGATACGCGCACATTCTTTCCATCGTTCTGTCCCAGTAGCACACCAACTACCCGTTTATTTTTACTTGTACTGGATTCTGTGCGATTGTAATGGTCGACGACTGAAAGCAGCACGAGTGGAGCCACCGACACATTGCGCGTCACCAGCGACAGTGTTTCTGCGGTAGTGGCAGGCATGGTGGGAAATGTATTGGCAAAATCTGTTTGTTCGGTTGGGTATTGGGCTCATGCAGTGCTGAGTTGCGCGGGTAGTGAGATGGTGATGCTTCTCAAAAGACTGCCCAGCTTCGTCGTCGTCAGTGGTTTAGCTGCCTCGCTGCTCCAAGCTGAGTTCCTAATGAGGCTAGTTCGTGGTTGATTTTCGACGTTGGCGGGAAACGGCTGAGCGCGCTTGGACCATTTCGAAACTGGCAGCTCCTTGAGTCGCTTGGCTTATCTAATCAGGGAGCTTCTAGTTTGGGAACCCCACCCAACCAAGCAGCGTCTCAGCATGACGAGCGTCACTCTCTAACTGCTCCGTGGAGGGGCCCATAACTTTCGTGCCTGGGATCCTTTCCAAGACTTCCTTATGTTTCTTCACTCCCAAATTGCCAACCTACTTCTCCCGCAGCTCCAAATATCTAGTTCAACATTTCCAGCAACCACTGCACACCGACATCGATACACGAAAATTTGAAAACGTTTCCAAGCCACAAATAATGAGATTATTCGCTTTCCTTGTTGCCACTTTGACGCTCTTCGTCAGCGTCATCGCCGTGGACGTCCAGAAGTCGGTTATCATTTCGTACCCCGACACAACTCCGGATTCTGCCCTGGATCAGGCGAAGGATGCTATCAAGCAGAGCGGTGGTGTGATAACCCACGAATTTCAAACCTTCAAGTGAGTTCTGTCTGCTCAGAAGCCTCGCCGCAACATTGTTGTAACTTGTAAACAATAGGGGTTTCTCGGCGCAACTTGGAGAGAAGGTTCTCGAGACAGTTACCGCCTGGGGTCAAGAACACAACGCGCACGTCGAAGAGAACCAAGTCATGCATGCCTATTCGGGACAAACATAGCCATGAAAGCTTTCGAACGGTAGACTTGGTTGCACAGAAGTAGACCATGTAGTGTGGCTGCGATGATAAACGACTGTAGGCCACTTGGCTACGACGGTGTCGAGGTGGATGAATATCTGGGATACAAGGATGGGTGGCTTTTTCTCTGAGCTACCGGGAACTCAGCGACGAGATTCTTGGTTCTCTGCCTCCGGTTCGTTATGTCTTTACTCTGCGATGTCTACAACAATGAAATGTGTATTATTTCTAGGCCATTGCTTGTAGAGAGCTCCACGACTCAATATGCTTCGTTACCATGAGGCTTTTGGGGATTTCTCCTACTCCGGGGTATAATCTCCGTCCTGGTCGTTGAGCTGCTTCTCGACTCCTCCCTCGGCTGCTTTGAACCGTTCCTCGTCTGAGGTTGTGAGTTTCTCTTGTGACGGGCCGACCGTCTTCCGCTTGACTATCTTCTGCCTGCTTCTACCTTCGAGAACCTCATCCGACCCCCGCCTCCGCTTCCGTGTCTGATCAAAAGCCTCGCTCTCCTGTACTAACTCATACAACTGAGCAAAGGAGATGGTAATCACCTCTTGGGCTTTTTGGATTCCGAGGCAATCAAGCTTATTACCGAAATCCTTTAGCCAAACCCGGAGGTCCTGTCCGCCATTGACCAAACTCCCATCTGCATCCCGAAAGATGCCTTCAAAGGTCTTTTTTATTGTAAGTATCATTTCTCCGTTTTCCTTGCTCTTGTTTGGTCGCCATACTATAACTCTTGCTTCTTTTCCCTGGTACTGAAGGTCAATCCCGATGACAGCCTGAGTTAACCCATTTGAACCTAGGATGTATTCATCTGCAAGAAACGGCAAATCTTCGCGTTTTTGTGAATGTGACACCTCTAGGATGACAGCAAGTTCTGTCGCATCTCTATGCGCAAATGACCCATCTGGGCAATGGGAACCACCATCCCTCTCAATCTTGGGACTTCCTCTTGCGCGTATACCCCGAGCGAAATCGGCTGCGATTTGGTCGCTACTCTGCTCGATAATATCTAGCTGTCGTGTGATTAGGCGTTCGAATCCTCTAATAGTACCTTCGTGGATAGTACCCGCCATACGCAGGACGAACTTGGCGAGCTGAGGGAAGTAGTCGTACTTGATCCTAATTAAGAGGTTAGCTAATGCGGTAAGTAGATAAGCAAGTTACTTACTTTTCCCAACGCCAATCTTCTTCCACTTCGGCTTCGAAACGCGCCTTAAAAGCCTTGAACTCGTCGCGATTGAGGCTGATGTACCACCACTCCTTTTCGACCTTAATTCGGCCACAGATGCGATTGCGAATTTCAGCGATAATCTTATCGACGCCCGAGACCGGTAAGCCTACAGACGGTGTAGGGGAGTCGGGAGATGCTGTCTCTGGGGGTGTTGCTGGGTAGAGAGTTAGCTGATTGAGCTGGGCGGCGATTGCTTTTTTGTCGGCCATGTGGGCGGATGGCTTTGATGAAGATTGAATGCCGGTGCATAGGGTTCGTTTGCCTTTTAACGACGAAAGGAAGATGTGTTGAGGGTGATTGCTTCGTTTGCGTTGTTGGTAATGGAAGGAGGTGGGTTGTAGGTGCCCGGGGTTAGTGGAGGGGTCGAGGGTGCCGAGATTAGTGGGCCTGGGCTGCCAAAAACGGCACCCCAAACAGCGACACAGACACTCCGCGTGGAAAAGTCATGCAAGCGGCTGTATGTAGGCGCAGGAACCCTGTCCCGACAAAAGTCGAATGTGGGGACTCGGGCCTATCGATAACGAACGCAAGACAGCTCCCGCTCGCGGCTGCATTAACAAGGGCAGACATTGAAACTGGTCAGAACACAATGCCTTTCTCGCACCACAAAGAACTTCTGTTCCTAAAACACATTGGCTCCGGCTGAGGATTCGAAAAGATTGCTTCATCACTGTTTTTCTTCTCAAAAGATATGTTCTGCCCTTTGGTGGCTCTGAACAGGTAATTAAGGAGTGGATTGCCCCTTCTTCGCTACCGCGAGTCGGCCCCAAGCATCGATCCGTTGCCTACACAATACGAGCACCTCCACACGTGAGACCCACGACTCCCGCGCAGCGACACAGTGTGTCCCACTCCAGTGTGTCTGACCCCAGTGCGGGAACCGGCAGCGATACTTCCCGCGCCTATACTTTTCCCCATCTCAGTGCAACCATGACACAATTCAGCAGCTCGACGCAGGCCGCGCTGCTGCGATGGGTCAACACCTTCGACACACGGCGCAAGGCCGCTTCCCTCTCAGACCTGCAAGATGGCATTGTTCTCGGCCAGACGCTCGAGCAGATGCTGTCGCCTCAGTTCCTGGCGTCCAGCCTCAACCAGAATCCTTCCTCGCGGGAGGACAACAGGCAGAACCTTGAGATCGTCTACCGTGGACTCGCCAGTTTCCTCCGCAGCGACAACCCCCACCTCGCTCCTTCTCCCTCCGAGTTCCGTGCCATTGCCGAGAACCCCGACGACAATGCCATCTGCAACTTTCTAACAGCGTTCCTGACGGCTGCGTGCCTCGGAAGTTTGTCCCGAACCTATGTCCCCAAGGTCATGACGCTGGATCAGATCACGCAAGGAGAAATAGCCAAGATCATCAGCCAAAAGAATCAACAGAAAGAGGAGCGGGAGGCAAGGGAGAGAGAAGACGAGGGTCTGTCAGGGGAAGTATCTAGCGTCGTGCACGCTGCACGAGACCCAGCTCTTATGGAGGAGGAACTTCAACAAATTAAGGAAAAGAATGAAATGCTCAAAAAGCAGAACGCGGATCTGCAGTCCCGGATTGACAAGCTTCTCGACACGCGTGAGGCTGTCCTGCAGGACCTCCGGGCCACCCAGGATGAGCTGACCGCCCAGAAACGGGCGCGAGGGACCGATGCGTCGAACGCAATTCGGGATCTCCGAAATGAGATTCGAGAGAAGATGGCTGAGATTGACCGCCTGGAGGACCTAGTCGAGAAGGAGTCGCTGAAAGCCACGCGATTTGAGAAGGAGAATGAGATTCTCCGGACCAAAGCCGAGCGGCTGAAGGACTTCGAAGACAAGGTGACGGTTCTAGAGCACGAGACGAAGCAGCAGCAGCAGCAGATCAAAGGCTTGGAAAATTACAAGAAGAAGGCCCAGGATCTGACCGTCATTCAGCAGCGAAACCGGGTTCTAGATGAACAGGTGATGCAGCTTGAGCAAGATCTCAAGGAGCTGGAGGACCTTAAACTTATGAACAGGATACTGCAGAAGGAGATTGAAGAGAAGGCAAAGGTTTTGGCCAACAACGAGCAGGAAATTATCTACACCATTCAGTCCAAGAATGTCTTGCAGGAAGCCAACGAGGAGCTGAAGAGGAGGGTGGAATACCTAGAATCTAGGCGCCAGTTGGATGAGAGCACTATCAAGGAGCTTCAGGAACAACTACAGCTATCAGACGTCCGGATCCCTGAGGCCGGGTCGGATAGCCCGGGCGCAGGTACCAGCAAGTTCAGCCTTGAACACGAACTCGAGACAACGTCAGATCCTGTGGTGGCTCTTCGGGTAGAGCTCTCGCGGCTCAAAGCCGAGAATAATGTGCTCCGGAACAATATGGCTGTCGCATCTGAGAACGAAAGGTTACGAAGTGAGCTAGAGGTTGCTAACCAGAGAGTTGAACACCTCCGGCAACAGTTCACAGAAGCGATTGAGAAGCACGCTGTAGCCCAAGAGCAGATTCAAGCCCTAGCTGACAACATGACCGGCTCAGAGTTAGTTCTTGCCGTGGATGCTGCCCTGCGAATTGGTTCTCTAGACCCGCTGACACCAGACCAATCTAGGACCGCCGCTTTCATCAACCTCCGCCGCGAGCTTCAAGATGCGATCAGGGAGGTCGAGACGTACAAGAAAAAGATTCAAGATCTCGAAACTGCCGCAGCAGATCGAGAACGTGAGCTTATTCACGTCAAGACCGACCGTAAGTTGCATATCAGGGTTTATGAAAAGTCACTTGCTAAACTTGATACCTCAGTGAACGCGATCGGGTTGGAGCAGACAACAGCCCTCGCAGCTCTCAAGACCTCAGATGAGCTTATTTCGGAGTCTCTGAAGACTGAGTTGAATGCGACTCGAAGGCATCTCTCGCAAAAGACTTTTGAGCTAGACGAGACGAAGGAGCAGCTTATGGGCGCTTTACTGTCAAAGGACAAGATTCGGAAGCAACTCGACGATACCATCGCCATGTCTACCAACGGGCAGCCAGTGCCAGAAGAGGCTCCCAAGAGCAGGAAAGAGGACGCCGAAAAGATTGAGAAGCTTAAGACCGCTCTCAGGTCAAAAATCGAGGTACGCAACGATCCTGGCCTTCCACGCTGGCAATCCTTCTTCATCCAAGAGCTTGAGGAGTATGAGTTCTACTCCTTCCCTCCTCCTCCTAATGCCGACCAACACTGTCACGTGATGTAAAGCTTGCTATCTGCCTGTTTTTGGGCGGCGCGGCGCGTCCCCCCTTCAGCTCCCCATATTCATGCCCTCTTCGCCTTCCGCATCATGCTGACTGTAACTTTAGCAACTCGAAAAATCTGAGCAAGAAAAATACGAATTACAGCGACGGCTTAAGGTTGCGGAAAACGGCGGCGCATATGCGGCGCAAAAGGTAGGATACCCCATTGCTTCGATAATTGTATTCCATTCTCCCACATATCCCCTCCACCGCAACTCGTGACATGATGAAGCCCCAATTCATTCCGAATGCCAGACTGACAATACTGCCAAGGCTGCCTATGACCAGGAGATCAAAACGCTGCAACGAGAGAATGCGATGATGACGACGGCGTGGTACGATCTCACCAGTCGTCTTCAAAGCAACCACGTTGTCCTCCAGAGGAGGCAGGACGCCCCACGGAGCTGGCTGATGAAACAAAGGCAGCAGGTGAACGGTGAGCCCACCTATACCAATTATATGAACACACAGCTGACATTCATGCCTATCTCAGCTACGCCTCGGAGATAGGGGCTCGGGGATGCGTAGTTTTCGTCTAGCCTCAACACGTGTCCGCTAGTATTCGCATTCCTTTGCATCAGGGACCTGCCCAGACAGGTAACAAGACACGGCACGGTTTACAGCATTACGATATTCTTATTTCTCTCATCTATAGGTCCTTCCTGTTTCTTCTTGTAGGATTGGACATAACTGGGAGCATAGCAAAGTGCTTGGGGATAGGATTCCGAGAGAGGGTGTGTTGCTGCTCTCTTCTTTTTCCTTTTGATTTATATGTTTTACCCTTTTAATGATTTGGACTTGTTGTTTCTTGGTTTCTGGTATAGAGAACCGGCGCTGGATGCCGTGTGTTGGTTTGCTGGCTTGCTGGCTTCCTAGCTTAGCTATGTTGGAGGCCAGGTTGAGAAAGGGGGGAGTCACGACCAGTCCGGTGTGAAGGTGTACTTCTATTTATGTTTTGCTTCAGTATACCCAAAGAGCGGGGATAGACTTGCGGGGGTGTTTGTGTGGTCTTATGTTGGTGCTCAGTGCTGCTGTTACTGGATTGAAGGATACTTACATCATATCTGCGTTGCGAAGGACCCACAAGACTGGAGAAACCCCTGAAAACGCATGACCAACTTGTTCCACTGTCAACATTGAATGCCCTGTGAAACTCGGATGTGTGGTGGTGGAATTACACGTACGTACATACAAGGGGCGTAGTCGAATAAGCTAGGCATCAGACTGCCCTCCCTCGACACAGAAGTTGTACAAGTTTGTTTATATTTTCCGCTCCCCCCCTGACCACCCGACGATGCTCGGCCTGGCCCAGGAACCTTATCCCCCAACCACCAGCCCGGACGCCAGTTTTCATCCAACAGACACCAGAACCCATTTGATGCTCTAATTAGGAGGCCTTCTCCGTCACTCGCTGCGCCTCTCGTTACGACCGGCAGAAGAACAAGACCAGATCCAGCTCCTCCGGCCGCACGTCTGCGCTCATCTACGAACGCGCGGCGAGCTTGTTGAGGATCCCGCTGCCGGCGGCGCCAGCCTTCGTCTTGTCACCGTCAAAGATGGTGAGCAGGCTCTTCCAGACCTGACCTGGCTCTTGGGCGGCGTCGACGGCCTTCCAGATGCCTGTCTTTTGGTAGTAGTCGACGACCGGGGTAGTCTGTTTATGGTAGGTGGCTAGACGCTTCTTGAGGGCCTCGGCGTTGTCGTCGCTGCGTTGGACAAGTGGTTCACCCGTCACGTCGTCTGTCATTGGCGTCTTCGGAGGGTTAAATGTGGCGTGGTAGGAACGGCCACTAGCTGGGTGCACAAGACGACCGGTAATACGCGCAACAAGGAGCGCATCGTCGATCTGAAGCTCGACCGCGTGCTGGAGGGGACGGTTGCGTTCGCGCAACATGGCGTCAAGTCCCTCGGCCTGCGGGACGGTGCGTGGGAATCCGTCGAGGATGAACCTACGGCAGGACGTGGAGTTAGTGGCGCTTTCTTGACAAAACACTCGAGAGACCGGAACCTACCCGCCCCTGCACTCGGGATTGTTGTCCAGCTCTTCCTTGATCATGCCAATGACGATGTCATCGCTGACAAGGCCGCCCTGGTCCATAATCTTCTTGGCTTCCCGGCCCAGCGGCGTCTTCTTGGCGACTTGGGATCGCAGCATGTCACCAGTGGCCTATCAGTCAAAAGTGTCAGTGACGTGGAGCATGACCAGAGCGGTTGAAGGGCCAATTGGCTCACCAGATGACAGCAGCCGAACTTTTCCTTGATCTTCGGGGCTTGTGTTCCCTTGCCTGTAGCGACGCATTAACGTGTTAGCTTCGGTGGCCATTGGTCCGCGAAGTCTAGACGGGGTCCGAACCGGCGCCGGGAGGACCGATGAGCAGCATTCGGAGCTCCTCTGTTGTCTTGGGGGTGCTGCTGCCGAATTGCCTTTTCTCCAGGGCTTTTACCCGTCCCTCAAGGCTGTCGATGACGCCCTGGAGGCGCTTGACTTCATCGTCGATGTAGCCCATGTTTGTGTGATTTGCGACTTCGCGAATTCAGTCGGACCAAAGTCTGTGGCGACGGATCAAAAAGTCGGGAGAGAAAGCGGAGGTGTTTGCGAGCGGCTCCGGGGGGATGCGGGAAGGAATTGGACCTCGTGTCGGCAACGACGAGAGAAGATTTGCGAGAGTTGGAAGTTGCAAGGTTGCGCGGGCGAAATTTGGGACCGCGCCTGCTGGCGATTTTTTTAGAGTGCGGTTTCCAAGCTGGGAGGCTCGACTGGCAGGGGTGCTGGGGTGCGAGTGCGACACCGCGCGTGCACGTCCGGGAATCGCTTCAGGCCGTTGAAACCAGTCTCCAATAGGACAAAGCTTCTCACTGCCAGCCAGTCCAACCTATGATGTCGATCTGAATGCGATAGTTCCAGCTATGTAATCCAAGATCTTTATCTGCAAAATCCAGCTAGACGTCCAACTTAGGTGGTCCATTCTGAGCGGCCACACGCGTCTCGTTACATTCCATTCCTGTCCGCCGAGGTCTACGTTTTCCGAGCAGGAGCTTCTGGCGGCCGTAAACCACCTGGGAAGCCCCTGGCGCGAAGCCGGCAACTCGGGTGAATGGACGGCAGGGGTCATATGGATCTAAGATCAACAGGTGTGGGGCTTAAAGATGTACCCCCTAACCCTGGCCTCCGGAGATGCCTCGATGCGGGATCGGAGAAAGGCCACAAAGAAGATAGGTATTGAGTTTACTTTGCGTGTTAGAATTCTTGAGGATTCTAGGTGGGTTTTGCGCTATCCTCACCTCACGAATATCCATCGCAGGCGCCATAACTCATCCCGTGGTGAGCACTCCATCGCCCAAGGGATCAGGAACGGTCATGTCAAATCGATATCTAATTCTAGCCATCCACTCGAGAGGCTATGTCTTTGCGCTTCCAGGTATACTCCCAGGAGTGCTATCATCGTCTCCGTCACCCCAAATATCCTTGCTCTCTTGCTCAACGGCATGCATAGCTATGGCAACCTCTTCCAGCTTTGCCACGACATCTAGAACGCCTTGGTTCACTCGCTGAAAGTAGCGATCGTTCGCCTCCCGCCGCTTCCTGGCAAGCAATATGTCCAGCTCGGCTTCCTCCTCAAGTCGTGTTCCCAGCCCTCCTTGGCCTCCAACGCCCATGCCACTGCTCCCGGGCCGGGCACTCCCAGTTCCAGTAGTGCTCTTTGCTCCATCGGTTGCAGCAAGTCCAGCAGCATCATTCTTCCCAGCCCCTTCCGTGCCCGATACACCGTGATCCACGCCGCCCGGCGAGGACCTGGCAACTCCACCACTTATTGTCTCGATGGCATCGTCTGCCTCGCTCCTCGCCCATGCCTGTGCCAGTGCAATCTGTGCCATCCGCAGTTCACTCAGCTTTCGCTCATGGCCTGGTCCAAACACACGAGTTCCTCCACTGGCTGACAGTTCCGCCTCCTCGAGCGTGGCCTGCATTTCAGCCCAGAGCGCATCCGTCCTATCGGTTGCGCGTGTGGACTCTCTGCGAGTGAGCTGCAATGGGAGGCTCAGGTTGAGCGTCGGTGCAGCGGCATTCGACGTCTTGCTAGGGGTTCGCACTCCTCCTGGGTCGGCACGGAGATGCGGGGCACCGCGACCGAGGGCCGCAGAGCCAGCTTGCGGTGTAGCGAGACCAGGAGACTGCATGACGCCGGGAAGCGAAACGTGAGAACTAGTTGGCGATGGTACGAAAACCGCCTTGGACTTCCCCTTGTCAGGCCGCGGCATGGCTACATCTTATATGGTAGTAATTGCTGTTCCCGGCGGATTTTTCCAGTGTATGGGCGAGGATGAGGGTGCCCAGCGGTCCTAGTTCAAGGCCATTGACAATCATTCATCTGGAGGGGTTAAAAGAAATTGTGGGGTTAACTGCTCCGGAGACACGCGAGAGAGTCCCACAGTCCAAGCCTCTGGTGCTCTGACCGCCTTCCGCCTCAGGCAGAAATTCCCACCCCACTCAATTCTATGCGTGCTACGGAGTAGGGCTTTTCGCCCTACGCGAATTTCGGTCCTGGGCGAAAAAAATCAACGTCTTCAGGTGAACTTTCCGCATCACGATTTACAACCAGAGTCAGCGATCGCACATTAAATCGGTACGTACGCCAACATACCTACTCCCGCATCGCAGAAACCCCCGAGAATTCATTTTACCTTCAGGAACGACTTTCACTAAGTTCCGGTGCTAACACATCCACTCAGCAATCATGTCTGGTGGAAAGCCTCGTGGCCTGAACGCGGCCCGCAAGCTGCGCAACAACCGTCGCGAGCAGCGATGGGCCGATCTACACTACAAGAAGCGTGCTCTGGGTACCGCTTTCAAGTCCAGGTACGCCATCGTCCGAGCCATACCGATTGAAGACGTACAGCTACGGGAACTGACAGGATAATAGCCCCTTCGGTGGTTCTTCGCACGCCAAGGGAATTGTTCTCGAGAAGGTCGGCGTCGAAGCCAAGCAGCCCAACTCCGTACGTACTGTGGACACGATTTGCGACCGAATATATCTGACAGACCATGGAACAGGCTATCCGGAAGTGCGTCAGAGTCCAATTGATCAAGAACGGCAAGAAGGTCACCGCTTTCGGTACGGACTCCCAATAGACTCATCCGAACACGATCGCGGCAGTTGAATGAATATCGTTGGAAGCTGTGCTAACAAGAAAACTCCAGTTCCCAATGACGGTTGCTTGAACTTCGTCGATGAGAACGATGAGGTCCTTCTCGCTGGTTTCGGCCGCAAGGGCAAGGCGAAGGGTGATATTCCCGGTGTGCGTTTCAAGGGTTAGTCGACATCTCAAGCTACTGTAAGAGTCCGGATCCCAGGAATACTGACCCCCCGCAGTTGTCAAGGTCTCTGGTGTCGGTCTCCTCGCTTTGTGGAAGGAGAAGAAGGAGAAGCCCAGATCATAAATGTCGGGTGGGGGAAAAGGGCACGGTTGGGCATGCGGAGTCTACGAGGCTTTTTACATGGGCATTGCAATTTGATTGAGGGAATCTGCGCTCTCACGGTAAGAGATGGTCCTAAAATGAGATCATTGAACCAAGACTGGTCCATCAGAAATGGCGTCTTGTGATGAAGCGGATTACGTTTGCCACAGAGCATGGGACTGGTCTCTATACGACAGGGTTCTAATGCTACATGAATTTTACAAAGTCTATCAGGAATGCTCGTTGTCATCTTGGTCTTGAATGAGTCGCACAGCATAATCGGCCGCCAGGCCAAAGCTAACAACACCCCCTGTCAACCAGCATCCATTAACAAACCACCACCAGCAGTCTTTAACGCTTTTCAAGTTGACCCTGTTAATCATGATACCCAACGTAACGAGGGCACCACCGCAGCTTCCGATAAAGAAGGCCGGGCCAGCACCACTCGCAAAGCCTGCCCCTGCAAGCAGAGCAACCTGGGTAAGAGCCAACCCGGTGAGGACCTGCTTCGTCTCTGCATCATGCTTGAGCGCAATGCTTTTGATACCCGCCTTGGCGTCGTCTTTGATATCCATATGCGCGTAGATCATGTCATACAGCACGGTCCAGGCGATATTCGACGCATACAGCAACCCGGCGGCTGTCAAGGCAGCCCCGTTGGCCAGCAGATCGACCCCCAGCGCGGGGAAGCCCATTATGGCACCCCATGAGAAAGTCAGACCCAGCACCGCTTGCGGGTAATACGTCACGCGCTTGGCAAGGGGGTACGCGGCGACGAAGAGCAGACTCGGCGTCGCGTACCAAAAACACTCGAAGGGGAACTGCAGCAGCACAGCAAGCCCCGCAAACAGCTGGCCCCCAGTGAATACCAGTCCCTGGAAGGGAGTGACGGCGCGCCGTGCGATGGGACGGAACCTGGTCCGCGTCACGTGGGGATCGAGATTACGGTCCCAGAGGTCGTTGATGGTACATCCAGCGCCGCGCATGATGATGGCACCGGCGAGGAACAGGAGTGAGGTGCCAACGACGGTCCCTGGGCTGCTCATAGGTGTGGCGAGGGGTGCGGCCATGAGTGTTGAGAAGAGGCAGGGGAAAAAGAGGTAGTAGGAGCCCGTGGGCTTGTCAAGACGGATAAGCTCTGCGTATGGTACCCATGATGTTGGAAGAAGAGAGAGGAGCCCGCTCTTCGGCGGCGAGTAGGTCTCCTTCGGAGGATTGACATTCGTCGTCTGGATGGGTGGAGCTGAGAGGAGTTTCGTAGTTGCATGATAGGCCACGATCCATTGGTGGGTACCCCGATGGTAACGCTCAATGGCCAGGGGCCCAGGAGCACTCCGTAACTGCAGGCTGCGCCCGATGAGTAAGGGTCGCTTCGCACATGTAGCATTGGAGAATGTGCGTCGAAATTGCAGGCTGAGTAGCAAACGAGTGTTGGCCATGGTGATGAGCTCCGGCCGGGCGGTCCAACAGCTGGAAGCACGAAGCGTACCTGCCGCGTATTGAAGAGATTCCACTCACTTCACACACCAACCATCAAAGCATCCTTATCATACGGCCAGCATCCCGAAGCCACGGTCCGCGGGCTGGCTTTGATTCTTTCTGTTGGCACTTGGTGGTCTGAAGGTGAGTTTTGGCTGCCCACTGAGCAACTCTCATCCCCGCCACAACTACACCAGCCACATAGCCCCAGGGCCTCGGCACGAAGCTCCTGGAAGCCCGCACTTGATTGGCTAGCAGATAAAGGCGCCCCGCTGTCACCGCGGCGCGTCAATCGATTGCAGAAAAGCCGGCAGCCTGGTTCCTCAACCAAGGGCAACAATCTTGCTGCCCCTCTGGCTCGCATCGTTGAGGAACACCAGGAGAAGAACATTGGATTACGAGACAGACTTGGGCGTCGCGCCCCTGGCTCCACCATGACTTTGACGTAACTCTGCACCCACCCAAACAACCAACCGTGAAGATGCCGCCCGCACTGCATCCGCAAGCAAAGTTCGACCCTATCCCCCCAGATCTCGACCTCCCGGCGCTCGTTGAAAAGACGCCACATTTCCAATGGGTAACTCGCATTACCGCTGCCCAGATACGTAATATCGGGCCACAGGAGTTCGAGAAGCTGGTTTTCCTACGGGTCATACAGCAAGGAAAGCCACTAGTGATCGAAAAATGGAACGACCGTCTGCCAAAGTCCATCTTTGGCGCTGAGTGGCTCGAGGCCAATTACAACAAGAAACGTGAGTGTTCTTAATATCCCCGCATTCAGAAATGAAGTGAACTAATTTCCGCGCGCAGAGGAAAATGTCAGGGACATCACTGCGCAGACCGATATTCCGATGACGATGGGGCATTACTTAAGGTCCATGAAGCAGCTCACCAACCAGTGGACGCCCACCAATTTCCGCGACGAAAGACGGCAGCGGCTATACCTCAAAGACATCGACTGTCCTCCCGAGTGGCAAGAGCGGCTCTCCAAAGTCATGCCGCCCAATGTCTTTTACATGAACGACAATGTCGATCAGAGAGGGTCAAAGGGACGCGGCGACGATCCAGACATGTTCCAGGAGGCGCGTACGGTGGCGCCTGCGGGTGATTTGATGAGCAGCTTGCCGGAGCAAATGCGAGCTCAAAATCTCATGTGTTACATTGGACATGAAGGCACATACACGCCAGCGCACAAGGAGATGTGCGCTAGCTTAGGCCAGAATATCATGGTCGATGCCTCCAGCGGTGCAAATGAAGAGAAGCCAGGCAGCTCGATCTGGTTCATGACCGAGACGAAAGATCGAGAGGTGGTCAGGGAATACTTTCTTTCCATGCTGGGTCACGACATCGAGATTGAGAAGCATTTTGCTCAGATAAACGCCTGGAAGAAAGCTACTTTCCCGGTTTACATTGTGGAGCAAAGGGTAGGAGACTTCATCCTTGTCCCTCCTCTTGCCCCCCATCAGGTCTGGAACCGTGGCACCCGAACCATCAAAATTGCATGGAACCGAACAACGGTCCAAACCCTTGAAATGGCCCTGCGCGAAGCTCTCCCGAAGGCGCGTTTGGTTTGCCGTGACGAGCAGTATAAAAACAAAGCCATCATTTTCTACACTCTGCAGAAGTACTACCACGAGATGCAAGAAATGGAGAAGAGCGCCGATATTGGGCTTCTCGGGTTTGGCACAGATCTTATCAGGAACTCGACGAGGATGAAGCAAATGGCAGCAGACTTCAAGTCCCTATTCGCACTCTTCACCGAAATACTCGTCGACGAGATGTTTGCAACAAAGGAAAAAGATGTTGAGTTCGTCGAGTTTGACTCGTGCATCACTTGCTCGTATTGTCGTGCCAACGTCTTCAATCGGTTCTTGACCTGTAAGCACTGTGTTCGTCAACTTGTGAATGGCGACGAGGATACATACGACGTCTGCATGGAGTGCTACGCCATGGGTCGGTCTTGTCTCTGCATTTCGGGCCTCACATGGTGCGAGCAGTGGAAGTGGTCACACCTGGTTGACCGCTATGAAGATTGGCGGGCCATGATTGTCAAAAACGACGGTTTTGTTAGCTTTGAGCATTCACCTTTGCCGTTGGAGCTGGCAAGAAACAAGACAGGCAAAAAGTCTGTGGCGCAGATCTGCCAGGAACAGCTGAAACGGCGGCCATGGAAGGACCTCACGAAGATCGACCAGCCTCAGGTTGAAGAAGACAGTGACATTGAGATTGGTGAAAACGGGCGGCCCCTGAAGAAAAATCCAAAGCGCAAGAGAAAGAAGGGCGACGTTTACCACTGTCATGTCTGCGGCCATAAGGATCACACTTACAGGCTAGCATTCTGCTCGAACGAGGGTTGCCCCAACGCATACTGTTTCGGTGTGCTCTACAGAGCCTTCGACCTGATGCCACAGGATGTCCTACAAACAGAAAGGTGGGAGTGCCCTAGGTGCCTGCGGATCTGCAACTGCGCGTCCTGCCGCAGGGGAGGCAATACCAACCCTTATATCCCCAAAAATACACTGCTCGGGCACGACACACGTCCGATCGCGGATGACCGAAGTGTCGAGTCACTCGTTGATTTCGGGAAGCACAACTTGGGATGGCTGCGAAACGTTGGTGAAGAAGGACGTAGCGTCTCCAGCAAACGAATCCAGAGGCTGCAACAAGCAGCGGAATCAGAAAAGGCGAGACAAGCTGATCTTGCCCACGAGGTCCCTGTGTTGCCAGACAAGGACCTTGCTGAAAGCCTCGATGCAGCGACAAATGGACATGCGCAACCGGGTGAACTCGGTGCAAACGGCATCACTGGACACGGGCAAACTGGCGATCAACCAAGAGCTGCTGAAACAGACATGTCCCTTCGTCAGGACCAGTCCCAGTACCCTGACCCGACAGTGCTGGGCCACGAACGCATGCTCGGTATGGGCTATTATGAACAAGACGACAGTCCTGACAAAATTCTTTTCGATCCATATCAGGCCCCGACAGTGGAGGACATGGTTGTGGAGGAGGAGCCTGAGCCAATGTCCGAATATCTTAAGAAGCAACTTCGGCTTGCCAAGCGGAGGGCGAGAAACGATGACGATAATGACCCTGACTTTGCTGCCCCGCGCTCGCACGGGCGGAAGAAGGCAAAGGTTGATCATCAACCGCATGCGACGCAACAAGATGTGTTGGACAACATGGATCCAGCGTTATTCGAAGACGAGATCATGCTCGATGCTCCTGGAGATGTCGTCACTCCAACAGAAGACGAAGTTCCCACAGCGGCCGAGCCTGCACGTGGGGGAGCAGCGGATGAAGCTGGAGAAGATGCCGAACCTCGGCCATACTCGCCCAATCGGCCAGCCCTTCGACATGCTCGGCCTAAGGCGCCGTACCTGGAAGAGACCCAGCATGAGGACGATGACTTCGATGAAGATGAGGTTTTCGTCCCAAAATCGAAGAGACCCCCTGAGGGCATCACAGATTTCGACCCCGATGCTAGCACCAAGAATCCGTTAGATCTGGCATCGGCGGCGATTTTTTCCATGGGGCTCACGACCGCTGGGACACCCCAACGGCACGATCCCACAGCCACGCCGCAAGCTGAAAAGAAGAAACCAGGCAGGAAACCCGGCCGTCCACGGGCTTCTACCGGGGCCGCTTCCACGAGCCAAGCAGTAGAGGCGTCAGCACCCGGTGAAGCACCAAAGCGTCGCGGGCGGCCTCCGCGGGTATCGGTGCCTGCCGAGCCAGAAATCCGCGGTGAGATCGAGGACAGTGGTTCAACAGACTCGCTTGACATCGACGCCCAGCTCGAGAAACAGCTCAATGCCTTTGGCGATGATGGCGAATTCGTTAGGGAGGCATCGTCACCTACGCCTTCTGTTCACCCTGCCCTCCAAGCCAACATTTCAAAAAGGCGAGGTCGCCCCCCGCGAAGCTCTCTTCCACAACCAGAACCGGCGCCGACTCAATCCGCCTCTCCGTTCATGTCAATGGCGGAGCGGATGAAACTCAAGGGCAAGAAAATTAAGATTACCGAGCGCAAGAGTTTGCCCGCTACCGCCGTCCCTCACCCGAGTATCGAGGATTACAGCACGGCGGAGATGTCATCACGGGCGGCGTCAATTACGCAAAGCCCAGTACCAAGGTCGGTGCCAGCTCAGACTTCGACCCGAGGAGGCAGCCGAGGCGGAGGACGTGGCCGAGGCCGTGGTTGGGGCAGGGGCGGAGGCAAAGGTTCGACCCGAGCGACCAGTGCGAGTGCTTCTGTGGATGTTTCGGACGACAGCATATCCAATGGCTACGATCCTGCTGCCGAGGAGGAAGTAATTTCTTCGGGCCACAGCTCATCGCCTCCATTCCATAACAGCGAGTCATCAAGAGAATCGAGCGGTTCACCCCCACCTCGACCCGCCACGAAGCAGATGCCTCCTCCAGCCTCCGCGTTTGAGCCCGCTCCTCCGATACGCCTATCCGAAAGCGTCTCGACGACGCCTTCCAGCGCCAGCGAACAGTACCGTCCACCCACGCTACCGCCTAAACCAGCAGGCCCCACGATTGTCCGGCTCATGGATTCCGAGGAAGAGTTTGAGTCGGGAACCGAATCAGAGTCGGTTTCGGAAAACGAGGCGGCTAACGGCAACATGTCAAGCGACTCGGACTCGGATGACGAGGATATTCCAGCTCAACCGCAACAACGCAGCAAGTTAGCATTTCGAGGAGGGCTGGCATCTCGGGGAAGAGGTCGTGGCCGAGGAAGAGGCGCGTGGCGCGGGGCCGCGTAGCCGATAACGATGTATGATTTGTGGGTTAAGTTGTGATGTTACATGTTTGTATTATAAGAGAAACACCCCGTTATGGTCGGACAGCGAAGGAAGGTCATGATTTTGATACCGAAGGCCAGTCTTTTGAAAGCATGGTGTTTGGGGTATATATCTGTGGTGGCTGGGGAGTTTAGTCACGGATGTTGATAAACAAGGTCAGTTGACAGAAAACCGCGTTGTCCTGGAAGGATACGCCATCGGCCAATGCATTGAGCAGCCTAATTGACAGTAACTCCGAGAAAAAAAAAAAAAACAACCCCCGTCATGTTTCG
>Ga0247765_1000068_pt1 | contig 79082 bp, 68 predicted proteins | sample UWRJL106311C6_FD_179949 | JGI IMG/M metagenome (GOLD analysis project Ga0247765, IMG submission 179949) | Plant litter microbial communities from Arlington Agricultural Research Station in Wisconsin, United States - UWRJ-L106-311C-6 | ecosystem: Environmental > Terrestrial > Plant litter >... | reverse complement strand
GGGGGGGAGGTCTGGACCGTAGAAGTAAACGATAAAAGCTTTGCTTCTGTGAGCGATGCTCTTTGCCTTCCCGTCTTTTCTTCTTGATCCGAGAGTGGCCAGAACCTACCAGAGAGAGTGACAGGTCGTTTCTCCACATGGCGGTCACCAAGAAGAAGAAGCAAACATGTGCGGACCCCTTTTCAGCGCAGCCGCGAGCCACTCAACGTCACCGAAAGCCGTCGGGAAGTCATTTCGTACTTCTTCACACAGCCACCACCTAGAACCTTCTCAATGGAGACGAGGGGGTTATCTCACCTTACAGCATGGTGTCTTTATTATTCTGGGTATTCTCACGATCGTCCTCGTCAATCTCCCATCCTGTGTCATGGGCGAGACCATCGAAAGAAGAACAATGCATCCTCGCTAGTGTGTTGCTACCTCAGATTGGCCCCAAGGGCCCCCTGGGCCTGTCTTGGGGATCTGGCACCCACGCATTAGCTGCAGCCACGAATCTAGCCGGTGTCGTCGATCCCAGCGACAAATCTAGGAAGGCATCCCTGACGGTTCTTGGGGAGGCTAGATGAACTGCACACTCCGTGGACTCGTCGGATGCATCGAGAATGCTTGATGTCGGCTGTCTATGACAACGCTGCCCTGAATATGATCGTGGCATAGGGAGTGGAGATTACCCAAGGACCCGCCAAGTAGCAGAAGGTGTAGTTGAGTGTACACAGGAACAACCTACCTCAGTATCAAGTGCTGGCCCAGCCAACAGTTTGCTGACGGCGATGGGGTGCTCCTCATTGTAGGTATCGGTATCCTCTTCGTAACAACAATCCACTTGCCGACTCCCCCTTATGGGTCTTCTCTCGCAGGCCCTGCATAAAATGACTGAAGCTCTCCACCAATGTTGGGGGGGCAGACTGGAGCCCTAATCATGGCTCTAATCATAGCATCTGCACTGTCAAGTCTCAGCTCTTCCTGGTTGGCTATGGGCCTAGTCTGATGAGCCACTTTGGCGATGGGGATATGGTGGGCCCCGAGATTTCTCTTCCGTCCCCGGGACTCCGCTTTCCCCTTGATGTCTGACGCTCTTTTCCGTTGCGGCTGGGGTGTTGGGGTTGCCCGGTTTGGGGCGGTTTCCAGATCGCTGAGACCAGCAGCGATGGGCTCGATGGCTTCTGGATCCATCAGGCGACTGACTGGCAGTTACATGTTTGGGCGGCACAATGCTTGCCTGCTCTCTGGCTGGCTAACCAATACAGCGGAACCCGGGCAGCGGGTTGGGCCAAGCGAGGGCTAGCAAGACGGCGCTGAGCTTCACTAGCGCAGCTTGCAGCGTGAGTGGGCTGAAACTGGATGAACCAGAAAGAACAGCAAAACAGTACGGGCGGGCTACGAGGATGTCAACGCTTGCTTAGCTTGGCTCTCTGGCGAACTAGACGAAACCCTCGTGTACCTAAGCCCACGTTTCCCGTTTTGTTGTTGTTCTAATTAGTTGGTTGCCGCTTTTGTCGATGCGAAAATGGCCCGGCCTTCGATGTCGCCTCTAGCCCAACCTCACTACCTAACCCACCTGTTCCCCTCTTCCCCCTCCCTTCCACTTTCCCCTCCCCAGTTGCTGCCCGGCACGCGATTTACCAGGATCATTGCTGGTTGGGTTGCGGTCTGGGTCAGGGCCAGCAGCCGAGCCAGTGCTCCGATAACCTGGTCTTCTGGTCACGCCGTCTATCCAAGGGAGGATAGAAGGGGGGTTGCTGTTTTTCCGAAAGGATCCCTTCATCTCGAGCCCCATTCAAACCCCGTCTCGGGCGTATTCAGATGCTAGCATGTGTTGTGTGTGAGACGCAAGGTAGGCAGCAGCGATAGAAGCAACAGGAATACAAAAGAATGCCTTGCAGTTGTTGGCGAGGCATTGATCTTGTACAGGAGCAGTGAGAGTGTATGTAGATCCAAAGGATGGGTTTCTCCTACCTTGGCCTGCGCTTCTCCGCACTATCCTACGCATGAAGAAGAAAGAACGCCTGAAGGAACGCGGTCTCAGCCGAGAAACCAAGCGCAGCATTGCATGCATAATAAGCAATGTAATGTGACATTTTACACGATGGAGCAGACTAGTACCTAAAACCTACTGCGTACGGTAAGTACTACACAAGCAAAGGCTGCCGGCAGCCGTCAGCTGAATGTCTAGGAGGAACTGGGGGCGGCTGGGGGAAAGGAAGGAGGAGCAGTTAGGTTTTGTTTTTGTTTTTTTGGGGAGGGGGTTTTTTTTTTTTAGGAGGAGGGGGGGCTGCTGATGAACAGGCAGCATGTGAGAATACCGTCGGTAGTTACAGTACAAAGCATTACCTGCGTGTCTGCCTGGTGTGGGTTTGCGGGAGAGGAAGGCGTGTGAGATTTGCAGTTGGGCATCGACATTGACCATGACGGTGCCGGACCTGATTGTACTCGGGCGTAACCTAACCCCCCTAGTGGCCGAGTCAAGCTCAACCCGATGACACTTCAATTCACCTCACCTTGACTCGTTAGTGCCCATCTATCTATGTACATCTTCCTGCTCGTCGGCTGGTCCAGGTCCGCTCCGGCTAGCAGCGTTGTGTAACCTCAACTCCTGAGACAGACGTGTCATACGTCTTACCACTCCCATACCCTCCCTATCCATCTTGGTGAGGGGCGAGACGCCATGTAAAGAGGTTTGTCATTTTCCCACTCGCGGATGAAGTCTAAAACCATCCAGATGGGATCCTCGTGCGGGCAATGACAGAGATGGCGTTCTGCATCGGGGAGCCTCTCCACCATGGCAAGCCCATCGATGACGCCTTTTGTTTTTTGTCCAGCTGTGCCTTATTCGCAGCTATCCTTTCTTTTAGTCTGAATAGTTACGAGCATCCGGTGGGGAGGGCTGTAGTGTGTAAGCCGTCTGGCACTGTAACAAGCCTAGGTACCCATCTCGCAGTCCGTGGATTTCGTGTGAAGACCGTTGGAAGTCTACCTGGGTACCTACCTAGGTTGCTGTGGATTCTGAGAGTGGACGAGAAGGGATCAGACGGGCTTGTGTTAGCATCTCTGCCGAGGTCTGCAACCTGAGTGTGACAATATTTGTTGATTCTAGTCAGCAGCTCCTTGTTGTCAAAGATAGACAGAGTGTTGACTCGTCGGTGCTTATGGCGCAGGATGATCTGGGTTGCCGTAATGTGGCGGCAATGGAGAGCGTCGTTCCCTTCAATCGTGAAGTCTCGTTCTGCTATCACCGAGATCGGGATTATGGGGAGGGCGTGTACTCTGGGCCGTGATCAAATGGGTTTCCACAGGACATGTGATGATTCCTTTCGCTGAGGCCTATAATACCCACTCAGTTTTGATCCTCTAAAGTTCAGCCCGGAGGCAGATATTCCCTGGGGCTAATATAGCATGGCCGTACGTACCCTTCGTGCTCTAAGAAAGTCGCGGATATATCGCAGCTTTTCCATGTGGTGATACCAGCCGTGATGATGATACCACGGACAGCTGACAGGCTCAAATCGTTTTCTTCACATCGGAGTTGTTCATGCCGGAGACCTTTGCCGCGACATGAGAGCCCCACATACTACGGGAACAGGTCTCATCTGTGCTGTCGTGGGATAGGCAACTTTCACGCTATGGAGGTGTCTAAGAGGAGGGGAGATCTATGCCGGAGTTTGCTGTTTACGAGGACACACTCAGCAGCTGGTCAACGTGCCTCAACTTGGGCCTGGAATCTCAAATTGCCATCAGGCGAGGGAGACTTGGGCAGCGGATGGTTATCACCTTTTGTATTTTCCTCCACGGGCGTCTGCCTCCATGGAACTGTTTCAACTCGAAACTCGTCTTTATAAGTAATGGGCGATAAAGATGGGTTTAGTGTTCAAATATGCCTGGATTATCCCAAACCACAAGCATTGGGGGAAGGGGAGCCGCCAGGACTTGTCCCGTTTCTGAAGCATTGGGTAGGGATGGACAAATCCTTGCTTGGTTCATGTCATGTCAATCGGTCCAGCGTGCCTTCCCGAATACTAGAATAGTAGATGCTGGCTCTGGGTTTTCAGATGGCAGATGGGCCAGCTCAATTATTATCAGAAGATTCTTTAATCAGGAGCAAAAACAGTAGCTCTCCAGATCATCCCACTAAACCTCCTCCTCTTCCGCTCCTTTTTCCACGGTATCGACATTGCAGCGCCATCAACCCCAGCCCTGGCATGCCTGCGCAAGCCCCCTAGATCTCACGGCTTCGACAAATTCACACTTTTAAAACAAAACCTCAATCTGGTTGTTGTGGTCATTGTTCTATCACCCAAGTCCCACCACTCATCTCTAATGGTTAACCGGGTTTTGCTAGGAAGTCGGCGATGTCGCTTAGAGGGTCAACGGTAGAGACAAGGATCGCACAATCAACAATACAACCTAGGGAGAGGACGCCCATTTTGAATTCGACGAATCAGGACGGAGATGGCAGATTCCGAAAGGCCATGGAGATGAGGCGAGGTTACGAATAGTTTTCGGGGGTTTTGGCATTCCAGTCCTTTCGGTCGAGGAGAACTATCTGAGGATCTTGAAATTTATCACGCATTTACAGGGAGCTGCGGGTCGTCGCCTTTCACGGGGACGCGCTTCTTTTGTATAAGGTTGCTCCTAATAATGGAGAATAAAAGCACAGGGCAAAAGGCACCGGGGGGGGGTAAAAGCCAGATACCTCAGAAATGTCTAGTTTATTCCCATCGCGCACAGTAAACATGTCTGATGATTGCCCAAACAGAGACCTGACCTGACGAGGCCACGCAAGGCAGCCAGGGGAGCGAGAAGCACGGCAAGTCGAGATCAAACAAAATGCCTCCTTGCAACCCGAGAATACCCTGGCTCGTCAACTCACGCCTTTTTTCTGTTCATCCAGCCATATAAAAAGCGGCCATGAACCCAAAGCTCCCTTAATATTGACCCCGTGGCAACACATCTGTCCTGCAACCTACACTCCAGCCGTTCCATCCCTCATGTACCTAGCTTAAATTCCATAAAGCGGGTTCCCACCAGTTGTAGCAGACCACACGGCGGCATTACGCTGCTAGTCCGCTCATCTTACTTGAGCAGAGCCATTACAGCCAATGAACAGTGGACCGTAATGATATCAACTGGATGTAAGAGACATTAGAAACACCCTGATACACGCGGATATCAGAAGCAGATAGATATCAGAGGCAGAACCGCCGAGGACGAACCAGTGATGTTGTCCAACAAGCATCGAGTGCGGTTTTTGGTCGGATCTAGCACACGGCAGGTATTTCATCCAAGGAACCTTGACAGACATGTTGGTTCTTTTAGTGTTCAACTACAAAATGCCAAACTCCATGCATATGTCGGCCGAAAAAAAATTTAAGCCTGCAATGACTTGGCCAGTAAGTCTGTGGCCATGAAACCCCCCATTCCTACTCTACAATACGTAACGGACTGGGCGCCAACGTCATGATCAGAACCAGAACGAAAAACAACAGGCAGCCTGGTACATGTACCAGCCCACCCGACCTCGCCCAGCAACCGTTGTTAGCCTGACCGAGACCGGTAAATCCTGGAGGGTATCATCCATGTTCTCGGGTATGCTATGCCCAGTTATTTTTGTTGCCTCGCCTTCGTGGAACCTTCCTGTTCCTTCATCAACCTCCAAAATCGCTGGCGCATCAAACCACTTATTCCGCTGCCAGCTCAGCTCGGCATTGCATCGGAATTGGGCGCGCTTGAACCAATGAAACCAACCTCTAAGACCGAATCCTCTACCGTAACGCCTTGTGTGTGTCTGAGGTTGGGAATACTTTCCGACGAGACCCAGATATGAAACGATGTCAGACTGACAAGACTTGTCGCCCACTGCGCGCGAAAGTGAATGGCTTTACCACCGACGATTGTTAATAGGCTGGGCATTCGCACCACCAACGCCGCCAGAGCGTCCTGTGAAACGTCCAGTCAGTTCCGAGTGTCCCAACCAAGTGTCGACTCAGAAACGCCTACCACCACGACCACCGCCACGGCCGCGGTAGTTACCGTAACGGTTGCCACCACCGCCACCATAGCGGGTCATCTCGGCAAGACGGGGATCGATCTGCTGCTTAGCCTCCTGCAGAACACCCACGAGATCGCGAGCTTGCTTAGCATCTGCAGATATTGTCAGTTGCGGTGAGGTTGATGGTGAAAGGAAGCACATACTGTCAGTAGTGAAGAACGTGATGGCAGTGCCGTTCGCCCCGGCACGGCCAGTTCTACCAATACGGTGAATATAATCCTCCGAGTTGTTCGGGTAGTCATAGTTGAGCACATGAGTGATATTGCGCACGTCTTGAGCAAGGAGATGATTAGCAACGCCAAGAAAAAAAAGTATAGCAATGGTTCCAGCATGACCGCGGGACAGATGATACGGGCAGTATAAGTATTCTCTGTTTGGTCCTTGGTAGTACTTCTCCTTGGCAGGTGGGCTGTCCGTTGCGATAGAATATGCCGGCAGGAGATCCATGCTCCAGGTCCTCGGGCCTGGGAATCTTGGAGACAGCTTGATCAACGTCAAGAAATGCCTACTCCACGCTTGTACCACGAATTTCAGAACGGTACAAGAGAAGAATCACGGGCGTAGCATCAGCTGAGGACTCTGCTACGTCACGAACCCAAGACTCCACGAATTTAGACCATGCAGACACGAGGTCAGGCAAGTTCGCGCAAACAAGAAAGCCCCTAGACACAAGAGTAAAGCACAGCACAGAAGTATGCTGGAAGTTTGCTTCAAGACGGGGTGGGGGAGGGGAGGGGAGGGGAATACATACCAATACCACGCGAAGCAACGTCCGTGGCGACCATAATAGGGCTTTTGCCCGTCTTGAACTGGTCCAAGACCCAGTCACGCTCGTTTTGCTGCTTGTCGCCGTGGATCGCTGAAACGAGAGATCAGCTGGGAAATGATTTAAACCTGGTGGAAAAACAACTTACAAAGAGCGGGCCAACCATCCTGGCGCAGGAATCGAGTAATGTCATCAGCAACACGCTTGGTGCCGGTAAAGATGAGGATTTTGTTCTGGTTATTCTTATCCTCCATGACCTTCTCAAGGTGCTTGATCATGCGGTCGCGCTTCTCCGATTCACTGACGACCTCGACGATCTGTGTGATTCGGTGGTTGGCAGCGAGATCCATGGAACCAATGTTCACCTGAATGAAGTCGGTAAGGAAATCAGTAGCCAAAGCGCGAACCTCCTTAGGCCATGTAGCAGACCACATAAGGGTCTGGCGGTCAGGGCGAATCTGGCCAATGATTTTGCGAATCTGGGGCTCAAAACCCATGTCCAACATGCGATCAGCCTCGTCCAGAACGAGGTAAGTGACACGGCGAAGGTTAGTCTTGCCGGATTCGAGCATATCGATAAGACGACCAGGTGTCGCAATACAAACCTCCACGCCACGCTGAAGGTCACGAATCTGGGGGCCCTTGGGGACACCTCCGTATACGCAGGTGTTGCGAATACGTGACGACTTGCCAAACTTAGTGATTTCCTGTTGAATCTGAACAGCCAACTCTCGGGTCGGCGCGAGGACCAGAACAATGGGACCGTCTCCGGGGGCAAGAAGAGGCTGAGCGTTAATGTGAACAATAGCCGGCAGACAGTAGGTCAGGGTCTTTCCGGAACCCGTCTCGGCAATACCGACGACATCGCGACCAGAGAGAGCCATGGGCCAACCCTGCGACTGGATGGCCGTGGGAGCTGGGAAACCTTGGGCTTTGACTTCATCCATGACGTAGCGGGGGAATCCAGCTTCGTCGAACGTCTCTACCGGCCTCGGGACGTTGCTTCCAGCAATGGTAATAGCGTGATCTCGACGGAACTTTTCAACTTCGGCCGGCGAGCGCTGGGTGACACCCGGATTCTCCTGGTAGAAGTGCTTCTCGAACTTGGGAAGCGTGCTCAAATCCCAAGTTTGTTTCTGGAGACCGGCACCGAGACCAGACATGCGATCACCGCCGCCTCCAAAGCCGCCTCCGCCGTAGCTACCGCCACCATAACCGCCACCGTTAGAATAACCATTAGAACCACTACGAGATCAGGTCAGCAAGTGAAATCAAGAAAGGCGCGGGTTGCACTAGGTGAGGACGGTCGCCTTCGAGAGAACAACGAGAAAAACACAATCGAACATACCCGTTGGAGTAGCCGTTAGAATAACCACCACCGCTTCCTCCATTGCGATCATAGCCATTTGAGTAGCCTCCACCGCCGCCGCCGCGGGAGCCGTATCCACCGCCGTACGAAGACATGATAAATTCCTTGTGATTACCGAAGTATCGCACTCGGCGCTTGCTGAATCAAGGGCCCGTTGCGGGATTTGTCGAGTTGAGGTCGGATCGCGGTTATTGGTCGCTTGCTGGACAAGACGAAAGAGAGAAGTTGGAAATTAACGTGTCGAGTGTGGGAGATTCTGGGCGCTCCGAGCAGTTGGAGGAAGGACAGATTGCTTAGAAAGTGGTGAAAAGGGTGACTTGCGAGAAGTCAGATGACGTTGCCGATCAGAAGGCGCGCAGATGTTTTTGGCAACCTTCCTTTGTTAACGCTGATACCACCGACTCTACGTAAATGAGCGAGCGGTTCCCTTGGGCAGGGTAAAGAGTGGGTGCGTTGGTTGAGGAGGGACAAGTTTCGCGGCAAGGCGAAAATCTTTTGAAGGTGGGAAGGTGAAAGGATTGCGAGTCGCCTCCACGGAATTTTTCTCTTGGTAAAATGTTAGGCCAGCGCTTGGGTCAAAAAATAATTTTCCCTGCAGGAAAGCGAATGGGCGCTGGGTGGGTCCGGTGCGGCTTGATAAGCACATAAGCAGATAAAGACATGGATGCCTTGTTCCCAAGGCAGGAACGTGTGTCTCCACCCGGGCATTTTCGCCTCACAACTGACAGGGTTGGTCTTTCAAAGTCAGAATCCAACCCTTGAATGATTGTTATCGTGAAACTTGGTATGTACTTGAACAGCTGTTTGCCAAGCGTTAAGCAGAAATACCTAGGGCTTGATTTCAAGTTTTAAGACCTAAAACCTTGACATCGAACACTCGAATTTTCCTCTTTAAGCCGTCTACGGATAGAATAAAGGAAAGTCCTGGGGGTTTAGCCTGGTTCAGAGGGTCGCTACAGCTGCCAAGCTCCAAAGTACCGTGCGAACAATCTTTCAGGAGTTGGATTGTATTCTCAACGCTTGGAATTCTGAACTGGAAAACTGGAAACACGTCAATTTTACGGAGCTTCTCTGAAGTCACATAGTTGTTTTATTCTTCCCTCACTCCGACTTGTACATCTCCCAAAACGCAATTTCCATCTGCATGAGTCACTCATCAGTTTCAAGACATCACAAGAAACTAAGCGGCCCACTTGTCTGGCTCACCTTTGTGGCGTGGATAAAAACCTTGACCAGCTCTTCTATCCGCGCTGCGCTTTGCAATATGGCATGCCTTTCGATGAGTGCTTTCCGCTGTCAGCACACACCGCGGGAAGTTCACAAACTTTGGGACTTACATCTCCCAGTCTTGACCGCTTGGACATAGTCTGGGGCTACATAGTTCTCGATCCATGTCCAGTACGGGTTTCCGGTCCTTTTGGAGTCAGGATCCTTGTATAATCGCTCAGCGAGCACTCCATATCCCAGGAGGCACGGCAAGAGCGCAAGCTGTAACCCGATCCAATCCTGTGACATCCCGATGTCCAAGACATAGCGGGTGTATGCCGTGCATGCTCCTCCAGTGTGAGAATCTCTGCAGGAGGGACAAGGCTTGACCCACCTTGGTGTTCCGATGTTTTCTCGATCTCTTCTTTGGAAATACCCCAGCTTTCGCAATACTTGACGTGGAGCTGCATCTCATTGGAAATGTGCTTCACGATCTCCGCGGCCTAGAGCTTGTTAATTTACTTGACTAGCACTTTGAATTTGTGAAGGGGTACTTGCACCCACGATATCTTCCATTTTTGTTGCTTTGTACGAGGCTAGAGCGTTTGCTCTCGCAAAGTGGACCTACAATCGCTGGTCAGTGTCTTGTACTAATGGCAGACCGCAGTGGACGGACAAGGTAGAGATAGTCCTGAATGAGATACCCTGTGAACGACTCCTCGGGAAGTGTGCCCCTCCCCATACCCAGGACAAAGGGGTGGGCAACGAACTTCTCCCACAATGGGGCAACATCCTCTCGTTCTAGCAGATACTCGATAAAGTGACCCCTATGCCATATCAGTCAGCCGAATACTCGTCCAGGAGGCAGAGATTTCCCACGATGAAAACTGAAGAGTATAAGTTGAGTGGAAGTGGTTTAGCGGCCCGTTCCCCTTTCCCAGCACAGGTGCTGTCTTGATTGCCGCCTCAACATATCTGCATGCCAACTTGACTGCACGAGGAATATCCGACCCGTTGGCCAGATTTGACGCAATGGCAGCTACAGAAAACCAGTCAGCTTCCCTCACCTTTTCAGCCAGGTCTAACTCACAGGCCAACGAACAACCCGTCCCATGAGTGTTCCTCGAGTCGTGATACGGCGTCTCAAACCTGATCACCGTCTCCTCAGGGCCCCCACATAACACATCCACCACCGCCTCTCTCTCATTATCCGCCCTCGCTACCACCCCGTCCCTCCGCAAAGGACAATGGCCGCCCTTAACTAACACCCACTCCGGTCCCAGCTCACGTACCGCCCTGGCAATCTCCTCCAAATCCCCCAAACCCCTCACCTCCCTCCGTCCCAACCACCCTGCATCCTCCAACAACAGCACCGCCTCAGGCAAATTGGGCGTCAGCACCGTCGCCTTTGGCAGCAACTTCTCCCTCAACACCCTGACTGCCTCCGCTGGTAACAGCCTTGACCCACTCGTCGCCACCATAACCGGATCCACCACAAGCACTCCCAATTCAAGCTTACCCACCGCGTCCGCGACCGCCGCAATCGTCTCAGCCGACGCAAGCATGCCGGTCTTGACGACGTCGACGCCGATATCACCCACACAGGCCTCGATTTGGCGGCGCAAGAACGCTGGCGGCACGTGGTGGACATCGAAGACACCCGTAGTGTTCTGCGCGGTTAGGGCGGTCGTCGCCGTCATGGCGTAGCAGCCGTGGGCGGCGGCAACTTTTTGGTCGGCTTCGAGGCCGCTTTTTTGTGTAAGCCGGATCGTAAAACTCAGACGTCGGGGAAAGGAAGGAACTCACGCCCCGCCGGAGCTGTCTGAACCTGCAATGATGAGGAGCTTGCCAACCATGGTGTTGTCGTTACTGTGGTTGGCCTTGTCTAGTCCAAGTGTAGAGGCGTGGGCAGATGGGATATCCAACAATGTCTTGACTGTTTTGCGGATGTACCAGTGTATCTCCTCCCCGAATCATGGGTTCCTAGGAAATGCAAGAGGCGCGGCAGGTGGGGAGGTGGGTGGGGTCGATTCTAATACGTGCTGTCACAATTCCCTCACTACCCCCAATGAAAATGATTGATGTCTACTTTCTGAGCAGGTGCGAAATGGTTTCGGGCCCGAGACAGACAGACACCCGCTCCTGAAATCGCTAACCAACACTACTAGCTTTGCACGGAAAGACAATTTATGGGAGCCGATGAATGAGCTCCTCAGATTCCCACCCCTCGCTCCCTCGCTCCCTCACACTCGCACTCGCATGGCTGCTAAACGCCGTATTGTACAAAGTAAATCGCAGACTTATTGCCATGACGTCGCAGGCGTAGGAAAGATATACAAGACAGATACGCAACGCCGTACCCCCAAACCGAATCCCGTCCCCCTCCCCTTTTTGATCCAGTTTGCCTGCCACCTTCGCAACCAAATCAGCGCCTGGCCCACAGTTATGCGAAAGGAAAAGAAAAGAACAAAGAGCATGACTTCGGCTGCCGTCGAATTTGTTCACCATAAAAGTACAAGCCAAGTAATCTGTCAGCCAGCCCGCCTGTCATTCAATGACCTTCTAATCGCATGCCGCCGTGTCCCTGACCGATCGCTGACACTCCGCTGCCTCTCGGTCCGTTGCTCGTCTCCCGAGCTGTCATCGTCTTCTCCATCATCCTCTTCTTCATCACCCTCTTCCTCATCGTCGTCGTCGTCGCCGTCATCGTCGTCGTCGTCATCATCTTCCTCGTCATCGCTGCCAAGTTCTGTGACTACGGCGCTCTCGGCGGGCCGCTGTTCATCGTCCCCGTCGCCACCCTCACTTTCGTCTTCATCAAAGACCACGGCCCTCAGAACACTTCTCTCAAACAGACCTACAATCATGCTTCGATCTGCAAGTCTGTAATGATGAGACTCTAGCAAGCCCATAATACGCCGAAAAAGTTTGGTTTGTTTGAAACCAGCAGCCTTTTTGTTTGACTTGATATGCATCAACTCGGCGCGAGCTCGGCGGTAAAGTACCATGTTTGCCATGTCAATAATCAGCTCCAGTATTCGCTGATTTGTCGGGTCTGGGTCTAACTCGACCCTCTGGATCTCTGGGAAGTCGACACCCTCCTCAGCTTGGATCGCCTTGAGCAGCGATTCGGAGCGTGGCCTAGACGGGACCGGAGGCAGCTTGGAAACTTCCGTTTTTTGACTTTCCGGTAACTCAATTGTCGTGACTGGGTGATGTTTCCACGGCTTGAGAGAAAAGAGCTTGGTTAGATCCGTCGGGATGCAATAGCCCAAGGAATTGCCAATGATGTTTGTGTTGGCATCCCAACCGTTCTCCGAGAGAATCTCGAGGCCGTGAATCGACCTAGAAATCAAGCCCAAGACAAAGAAGGCTGTACCACGTAAACTCATAATCTCATGGTGCTGTGCGATGTTGATGATGTCTTCAACCACGTTGCACGACTCGATGAACGGCGCGCCAAGCTCCATGGAACCGACATTTCCGACGGCCCAGAGGCAGCCTTTGACCTTGACGATCATCTCTGGATCATCGTATTGCATGCCATATTCATGTATCGTGGCAGCAAATTCGTCAAAATGACCTTTCTCGCTCAGAAGCTTACATCCTTCCTCAGTCCGCGTTAGCTCGCGGTAGAAATGTGGAGGGACGTGACTATCAGCTTCTATCTCTTGCTCATCATCAAACACGCTGATGCGGTTGGTGTGGTCGTCTTGGTGGCCCTGGAAAGAGCGTGCAAGACTGGCCTCGATGACGCCTACGTAAGAATCGTTGCGGCCGAGGAACCAGTCATCCATCTCATTGCTAATGTAGTCGAGCCCATCGAGGTAGTGGTAACCAATCGATGTGGATAGGAAGCGTAAGAGTAAGGGTGCTCCTATTTCACCCAAGTGGTCAAGCGCTGGCCGGCACTCAACGATGTACTCGAGCTGGTCCTTGAAATTGCAGGCTTTTTCAAGAATCTTGACAGCCGTCGCGCAGACTTCGACTTCGGGATCATACAACTGAGTCACCAGCAGCTGGATGGCCCACTTCGAGTCACCGAGCCCGTGGCCCTGCGCTGTCATGCGTGGGTGTATAGCGTATTTTCTCAACGCGTTTGTTGCATTGATACGGATATCTTTGGCTCCGGCTGTGAGCGCCTTCGAGAGGAGAACGCGGGGGTGGCCCTGGAGCGAGTAATCGAAGTTAGAGAGCATCAGCTTGATCAAATCTGGCCGTTGCTTCAGATCAACGATGCGGTAGACCATGTTGAAGATGCGCCACCTCTCCATCATTTGCATGCCTTTTACATCACCGCTGAGAACTCCCAACATGGGAAAATATCCACCCGAGAGTGTGTCAGTAAGACGGTCCTTGGCAAACACCGGATACTGTGCTGTTAGGCCGCTTGTAGGATCGCACTGGGCAAGGCACTCGGCAATTTGGCGGAGGAGCTTGTTGTCCGATAAATACTTGACACCCTCGGGGGTCTGCAGGAGGGCGTGCATAAGAGAACACCCAACCCTGACATATTTCTGTGTGTTCTTTGTGCTCTTGATCTCGGAGAATCTGTACTTGAAGGGGCGATAGAAACTCATGATCCGTTTGACGAATTTGGACGCCCTGATGGCTTCTTCAAGTCTCTTACCATTCGTCAGGGGGCCGTCAATAACCCGGACGATGATATCCCAATTCCACTTTGTGTAATTCGAGTGGCTAAGCACGCCCGAGTCAATGATCAATTGCCTGAAGGTGGCGTCATCGAAATTTGCAGCCGTACTGTTCTTCGGGTGGTCGTCCAAGATGCTGAGGTCCAGGCCATGGTTAGAGTTCCCCGCCGAAGTGCTGTACGAAGTGGGTGATGATCTGTAGAGTGTCTTGCTCACGCTACTGATCTGATATATGACACCAGTGGCAACAAAGTGGGCCTCATCTTTAAGCCGGGCAGCTGAGACGAATAGCTCTGGCAGCAGCTGGATCTCGCTGCTCCACGATGGGGGGAGGAGGTGGCTGGAAAGCTTCAAGACTTCTCCGATCAGGAGAGTAGATTTGCGCTTCAACGTTGGGCTCCCCATATCCTGTGTCAGTTTCAGCAGTGCTTGCACTACACCCGACTTGATGAAAATTGCGAGCAATAGGGCCGTGTAGTGCTCGACAAAGTTTTGTTCCCCATTCTCATCTTCTAGTTCGCTCGGAGATGGTTTGGTGACAGTGGATTTGAGGTTTGAGACTCTCCCATAAGTGGTAAGTCGTCGTCCAGCTAAGAATGACGTCGCCCACGCTGGCGACTTGATGCGGAGCAACGTATATAGGAGGTCAAGAACAGTATCCCGAATGGGGCCGTTTTGAACTACCATGCTGTTGATCAAGGACTTGATGGCACGGAAGTTGTACATGGACAGACTCATCAGTCCTGACCACGACTTGATTGCCGAAGAAATGGCTTTGGCGCTTTGTTTGAGGAGCTTCTCGTTAGACGACAGATCGTCGGTGAACGCGGTGAAGAGAACTTCCAGTTCGTTTCCAGGCCGGAGGAACTGACGCCGCTGCGGGCTGTCAAGAAGGTAAAGAAACACAGATGTGAGACTTTCCGATGCTTTGTAGGACCCATCGGAAAGTGCTTCATGCAATGGTCCCAGGCCTCCAGATGCGATTAACAGACGTGGATCACGAACAAGAATCTCGGCCAGAGTTTCAAGACAAATGGGCCGCAGTCGTTCTTCGTGCTCCTCGGCAACGGCCGCGATTGTCCTGACAACTGCTCGTGATATTTCACGAACACCGTCCTTCACATCGAGGAAAGCACGCACAAACTTGAGTGCTTGCTCACGTTCAACGTCAGCCTTGCGGTCCTTGATCAGAGACCTGTGCCACCTAGTTAGTATGTGATCGTTGATGAAACCCTTCCAAGGCTTACCAGGTAACTAAGTAGTCTGTATTAAGAGACTTTATATTCCTGAGGGAAGCGATGTCGGAGATTGCGTATCGCACCATCCGATATGCCGAGGCGACAACCTCACGGCTGTCACTCAGGAGCATGACCTGCATGCGGAGCCCGAAAACCGACCACACCAGGTCGTATTTGAGAGTTGGATGCCTTTTGAAGAGGTCGACAAGACTGTTAGCCCTAGAGACGTAGTAGTCTGGTGTCATGCCTTTTATTTCGAGGGCTTGAAGAATCTCAGCGAGCGCGAAGGTTGGGGACTCGATCGGCTCCTCAAGATCGGACCCTGCACCACTCCTCGAGGCGCTGGGGGGAGAGCGTAGGCCGTTAGTGACCGGGAGTAGACCATCTGTTCTAGACCTCGTTGGCGTCGTTGGAGTCGTCCGTGTCCGCTGGGCGTCACTGATCTTCTGCCGCAGCTCCCGGATGCGCACATTGGACGAGTTGAGTTCAGCCTCAACCTTTTGTCGCTGGTCCTTGGTCTGTTTGGCCTTCTTACTATTCAGAGCCTCAAGCATATTCTCGCTACCCTCTTTAATTTTCATCTCTCGGCTGAGCGCCTCGCGCAACTGAGACAATGTCTGTTCCTGGAGCGAGGAATCATCTTCGTCGAGCTTCTCGAGTGCGAAGATGTCGGGACGGGAACCGGCACGGGAGGGGTTCATCTGGCTGCGGAACTCGGACGTAAAGCTGCCGGGCATGGGCGAGGGGTTGAGGGAGGAACCACGAGGTGCGAAAGTGACGGCCGAGGCCGTGAGAGTCCGGGCGCCATTGACAGCCGCGGCTGGGGGTTGGAGGCCATCTCGGTCGAAGCTGGGGCGCGATGATATCGGCTGCTGCGAAGAAAACGACTTTTGGGTCGGGGTAGCTGAGGCGCTCAACATGGTGGGTGGCCCGGCCATTTGCCCTCAGCGAAGGACACTCTCGAGACGGACATTCGACTAGTTCGCTTCACCAATCGTCCCTTCAGACGGCGCATCAAAATCCCCTCTTTTGGGTCAGCAACAAACGCGGAAAATTTCTCCGGTCGTCATAGTTCCCGCAGGGCAGGAACAGGTGGGTCGTATGCGCCTTCAATTCAGACTCTGCGTTCGTGACAGACGTCGTCCAAGATCGCTCTCCTGGTCCCCAGTGGTTGCGGCGGGAGTGGCAGGCTTGGAGGTTGAGGTGCGTGCACGGCATCAAGGAATGCCAAGCGTTGTCTTGCCTTGAGCGTGCAGGGCCCCGGGTGGATACAGGAAAGATTGTTCGCATGTTACTTGTACTTCATTCTCTAGAGCTTTAGCTCACCATCGAACATGCCAGAGGTCAGTACTAAGACATACTTCTGGGTCTACAAAGAATGCACTCGAGCCATATCTCCAAATGAAAAAGGGTCGACGCGAAATCTGAAAGTCTAAATGCAACACCTCCTCAAGTCCCCCGCTGGTAGTGCGAATTGGTGTCTGATAGTTACAGAGTACGTACTCGGTATTTTTTACTTATGTACCGACGACCGTTCAGTTGCTACCGAACTTAGTTTAGGTTTGCCAACCAATCTGCCGTTCAATCTCCAATCATTGGTTGCGCTGCGTTTCCCTTGCCGGTCATGTGCAGACCCGACATCATCAAGACAGAAGTATTCGAGGGGCCTCACTGTTGCTATAGTGTAAACTGCGTTCCCTATGGTGATAAGATAAGCATATCCAGCATTGACAAAGCCAACCCCGCAATCCAGCGGAATGCCCCGGCTTTAACCCAAGCATTCTCAATCAGCAAAGATGGGTATGAGAAAATAAATGCCAGATAAAAAAAAACCTCCACTCGCGTCTTCGGGCTCAATCAAACGGAGACGAGCGCCGAGATGATGGCAAAGAAGAATGTCTGAGGTGCGAGGTGGGACTGTCTTGGCCACTGGAAGCGTTCAACTACGTTTGATGCACGGCGGGATAGCAGCATCGAGGCTGTCGGCGGACTCCGGGGTCCACCAGCGCGAAGCAGCAACCTCCCCACAAGCGACCATAGCTTGAACCAGGATCCATCAATCATCTATGGTCCTATCGGTCAACTGCTTTTGCTTGCACGGGCGGAATGCCGCGCCACCGGCCGTCTCTCAATGTCTGCCATGAACGCTGTGCTCCGAAGTTGCGTCTTCGGTGTCCTGCATCGTCGTGGGAATCCCGCAAGGTATAAATCCTGAGGAACACCCGGCCTCAATTCCATCTTGGTCTCACCTTCCTCACCAAACAATTCAAGCTGCAACCTCTCTATTACGTCTCTCCCCATTTTTTGGCTCCCTTTTCTTTCTCTCTTCCCAAAATCCAGCTTCGCTGTTTGCATCACACACTATGCCTGCTCTCGTATCTGCTCGTTACGGCAAGGACAATGTCCGCGTCTACAAGGTTCATCGTGACCAAGAGACGGGTGTCCAGTCGGTGACGGAAATGACCGTCTGCTGTCTCCTCGAGGGTGCCATTGAGACATCGTGAGTTAACTTGGGACAAGAGAAATATTCCGCACCAAATTCTGACAAGAAATCCATCAGATACACCGAAGCCGACAACAGCGTCGTCGTGGCCACGGACTCGATCAAGAACACTATTTACATCAAGGCTAAGGAGCACCCCGTCAACCCGCCTGAACTGTACGCCAGCATCCTAGGCCAGCACTTCGTCGACAAGTACGCGCACATCTCGGTGGCCAACGTCAAGGTGGTTGTGCACCGGTGGACCCGTATGACGGTGGACGGATCGCCGCACCCACACAGCTTCTACCGCGACGGCGAGGAGAAGCGCGTTATCGAGGCTCGGGTAACCCGCGGGGCCGTCGAGCTCAAGAGCAGCATCACAGATCTGACGGTGCTCAAGAGCACGGGCTCGGCCTTCCACTCATTTGTGCGCGACGAGTATACCAGCTTGCCCGAGACCTGGGACCGCATCCTGTCCACCGATATTGATTGCAGCTGGACCTGGAAGCCCTTTTCCGGCGTGGATGCTGTGCAGAACGGTGTTGAGCGCTTCGACAAGGCATGGGAGAGCGCCCGCAAGATCACCATGAAGACCTTCGCCGTTGATGAGAGCGCCTCGGTCCAGAACACCATGTACAAGATGAGCGAACAGATCCTCGAGGCTGTCCCTGAGGTCCAGCTTGTTGGCTACTCGCTGCCGAATAAGCACTACTTCGAGATTGGTAAGTTCCTGTCCCTCACAAATGCCCAGCCAGCCAAAGCTGACCTTCCATCCCCAGACTTGAGCTGGCACAAAGGATTTAAGAACACAGGCAAGGACGCCGAGGTCTACGCTCCTCAGTCCGGCCCCAACGGTCTGATCAAATGCGAGGTTGCCCGCTCGTGAGACGGGTAGGAAATAGAAGGGAAAGCTGCGTGAGGCTGAAAGGAGCATCTATCATTATCATCTTGTGATTGTCATCCATGAAACGGCGTAAGTTGGGTGAACTTGGGTCTTGTGGTTGTTGATTAGTTAATCAGTTAGCATGTTGTTCCGTCATTGCATCTGCATGGGGTATGGAGCTTGGTATTTGTGGGTTTTGCATCATTCTCACCATTGTTGACTTCGACTCGCTTAGTGTCCGTCTGTCGCCATGCTCAAAAAAGTTAGGCTGCTGAGGGTATACATTCAGAGTGATTACTCTTATATTATGCCGTGCGCCTGATCATTATATTCATTGTCCTTGATACACAATCCAACCCGTGAAAGATTGGTAGCGTGGGACTTGGTGAGCATTTATCAATGGTTTGTGTGATATTAGAACATTTGCGCGGGGTTCAGCAAGGATATTTAGGGCCTTGTTCTAAATTCAAGGCATTAAACTCCCTCACCAAGAGGTCAAATTTTCGTCATAAAGCCTTTAAATATAGGGAGAGTACCTTAAAAGGTTTGCTCTTGGGCTTGGTATCTGGTGTTCTGATGGCTGCCAAACTTTGGAATACCGCCCGAACAATCTTCATGGGTTTGATTGTACACAAATCCAGTCTAAGTATACACGTGGGAAGCTCATCTTAAGATCGGCTCGCAGATTGTACGATACTTGTACATGTAATAAAACACGCCACAGACCTAGTAGTCCTTGACGTCTGATCCACCTCAGCTGTGCTGTCATGTCATATCCTCTACAACAGTGCTTTATCTCCCTCCCTCACAACCTTCGCCGCTTCCTCCCACCCCGGAGCACCCACCACCTTCCCGCCAAACCGCACCAGGTTCTTCTTGTAGGGGTGTGCCTCGCCCTCGAAAGCCTTGAGCCTCGCCAGCCGTTTGTCACGCAGCCGGTTCTTGGGCAGCATTCCGCTCACCGCCTTTCGCAGCACCTCTGAACCGCCATGCTTCTCCATCAGCGCGTCCATGGTGATCTGCTGCAGCGATCCAGGCCGCGTGTTGTGCCGGTAGTACTTTTTGCGCCACTTCTTGTTGCCCGTCGTGTAGAGCGCTGCACAGTTGGTTACGACAACGTAGTCGCCGCAGTCGGTCGATGGGTCCCAGATGGGCTTGTGCTTACCCATGAGGAGGGTAGCGATGCGCGAGGCGAGACGGCCTAGGGATGGAGGGGTGACAGCTTCGGGAGGAGACTTGACGGTGCTGAGGATAGGGTGGGGGGTTGAGGCGGAGACGTGGTGCCAGACGCGGGAGTAGGCTAGGCGGGTCTATTTGAAGAAGGGAGGGATCAGCTTTCGTTCTTGGACACTGATGGGGACGATCAACTCACAAGACCGACAGTCTGTGACATGCTGGGCAGACTGAAAATGAAACGAGATAGTACGCAATTCGGCTATCGAGCTGGCGAGCTGTTGTCGGTGATGGGACCGAGTCCCTCATCAAGCAGGTTGGGTTTGTGTTTTGGCAAGCCAATTGACCCGGCGCCGGCGGTTTAACAGAAAACTCTGCAAGACAAAGGTCCCGTTGTGTATGCGGACTTATTGGGTTGAGTGAGGTTGGAGGCTCGGCGGTTCATACAGTCGCAGCACGGAGCTGGTGTTGCTCAGCACCGCCGCGAAGGGGAAAATTTTGGAAATGGCGCACGGATCATTCATGGCTGTCCCGGCGCGTGGGCCGAGCCCAACTGCGGAGCGGTCGGGTAGATGCGTGGGGACGGAGGGGTAGTTGGGGGGCGATTTCAAAGCATAGTCGGGCAAACTGGTCCTGCTCCAAAGGATCCTATTTATTAGCCGTGGGCAGTCTGTCGTCAGTTGCAGTCAAGTTTCTGTTCTCTCCCTTGGAGATTGAGCCCATCAACTGAGCAGTGCGTGCCAAACCCTTTCTCCTCTTTTCCGTCTCTCCAACGCACTAAGTCGAACTTCTCACCCGTTGCCTAGTCGGTCATTAGATACCTACCAACCATCTGATACTTTTGCTTGATGCCTCTTGGGGGCAATGCTCCATCTGCTCCCGCAACTCGTTACCGCTTGCACATATTCATTCTCGCTCTGGTTGCCAGTGGTACCACGTACATCTACTCCCGAAAACCCATAACCGAGGGACGCCGCTAGCTGCCAAGAGGTCCTTACGCAACATGGCTATCACAACATCTTTTCAGGTTTGTTTCCTCTCGCTCTTGCACCCGTGACGGCCTACCCCCGTGCCCAGTTTTCTCCCGGTTCACTCGACCTGGGTTATGATCTCCCTGCCTCAGGTGCCTCTCCCGCCGTTTAAGCTCAAGACTACATTGCATTACATCCAGCAAGGGGGATTGACGATGCAGTCGGGAAAGATGACCTAGTGGGGAGAGGGCGGAATCCGACGCAAGAAACCGGTGCCAAATGTTAGACTTTGGCATTCTGGCTGTCTCACTGCAAAAAGTCACTGATCTCAGACTTGAAACAGACGCTGTTTGCCGTGCCCATGACCTGTGACGGGTGCATCAAGGATATCTCAGGCGCCCTGCACAAGCTCCAGGGCGTCACCAAGGTTGAGGCGAACCTCCAGGATCAGCTGGTTTCGATTGAAGGGACAGGTGAGCTAAACTAACCCGACCCTTCTTCTTTTCCTATTTTCCCTTGGCTTTTGGCTTGTGCGGGTGCTGCTCAAACGCCTTGGCGGGATGAGTGGGGGAACGTTGCATCACAGGGATACCAGACCCCGGTGGAAAAAAAAAAAGGGGAAATGCCCAAAACCCCATCCCAAACTTTCCCCTTTCCCATGAATCGGATTCAGAAGTCTTGCATGGACATTTTTGGCTAACCGCTGAACCCTCTGCTGAGATCAACAGCCCCGCCGTCCGCTATTGTTGAAGCTATCCAAGCGACGGGAAGAGATGCAATCCTGCGAGGGTCGGGGGCATCAAACAGTGCGTGCATCTACCTCACCTCCCTTCATAGTCTTGTGACGTCTGCCAAGAAAATATTTTCTTCTCTCTCTGTGGGAGAACTCCGTGAGCTTGTCATCCCTTCCCCAAGCTGCGACTGACCATGTCATCTCGCACGCTCCAGGCGCAGCGGTTTGCATCCTCGAAACTTTCCACCACACCTCCCCTGTCTCGGCCCCAACCAGCGAAGACGGTAATGGCAGGCTAGTAAGGGGCCTAGCCCGGATAGTGCAGGTCAATCCAATGACCACGCTCGTTGATCTGACGCTCCGGGGCGTCGCGTGCGGAACCTACCATGCCACCATCCGAGAGTATGGGAATCTAGCCGAGGGGGCCGCATCTACGGGGCCTGTCTGGTCTGCTTCTGCTGCCCGCCCTTGCGAGGAGGCTGGTAGGACAGCGGGCCAAACCGCACAAGGGTACCTTGGCACCCTTGAGGTTGGACCAGATGGTTATGGAAGTGTGTTTCTCAAGCAGGCCTTCCAAATTTGGGAGGTTATTGGTCATGCCATGGTCGTTTCACGACAGGATGGGGCGGACGGGACGTTCCTGAGGAACGACGAGAACACGGTGGTTGGCGTCATTGCGCGAAGCGCAGGCGTCTGGGACAACGACAAGAAGATCTGTTCCTGCACAGGCAAGACGCTGTGGGAAGAGAGAAAGGACGAGATATCGAAAGGCATGCTATGATAATGACGGGTTTCGCGATCGCAGCAACCCACTTGTCGTATGTTAGGGTGGGGGTTATGATAAGCAAAGACAAGATAGAACGAGCCAATGGCGGGCCGCTCTTGCAATGAAGCACACGGTTTTGAAGGATTAAGCTTAACCACCACCCCTTGTCTTGGGACGGTGGAGTGGCTGGAATCTTAGGTTTGCCCAGTTTCGTTGCTTCCTGGTTTCAGCCGCACAGCTGAACAGGAAATAGGACTAAGAAGGGGAATCCAGTCGACCAATTTTTTCCAAAACAGTCCTGTGTGGAACGTTCATCTGGCGGGTGTGTGGCCACTTGAGGGCTTTACTTGGGAGGAAGGGGGTTGTGCTTCGTATCTGGAAAAGGGGCGGGTTGCCCTAACCAGACGGCGGCTGTTTCAAAAGGCGCAGGCCCATGTAGAAATAGGAAAGGATGGAGAAAAGAAAGATTCCGTCATCCAGTTGCCTTGTTTGGTTTTCCGACCGATTTCTCCTTCTCCCGCCGCATCTATGCAGAGAGATGATCAAGGAACGGCGGGTGGGTTATCCCAGCGTTGATGCTGGATGCAGATCACGCACGGAGGGGCTCTTGGGGCCCAAGTTGAGCTGGCAGTCGCGCGAGGGCCGACCCACACGTTAGAAACAGATGTCAACCGGAAACCAGCATCATGAGACGACAGAGAGAACTCGGACAGGATGAAAAGCACCAGGTCTGTCTTCGGACAAGGCTCCTCACTAGGGTCTGATCTAGCGTTTCCAGATTGTTGGAAGGTTCAAGTGCACAGGGACCAGGAACAACGGACTGGAAGTTTGGATCTAAGATCGCGCATTCAGTCGTCCATGGGCTTGCCTCGGGAACAGTCTGGCACTTGTGGCAGGGGGCCGAAAAGTGAACTGTTGCATGTCCGTAGCACAGTTTTCTTCTGTCGTCAGCGCACTGGTTCAGCCAATTTCTGTCGCAGGAGGTTGCAGCTCGAGACCGACCCAGCGATGGCCTTCCGTGCGGATTTGTTGTGGAGACGGAACCGCATGCTGGAAGTGGTCCCACGGCATTGGGTAGAAGGAGCTTCTTTCTGGTGTATCGTGCAGTGGAAAGTCGACAGAATAGGCTGAAGACAGGCGAGACAGGTTTCGAAATGCGGACTAACTATCGTGTCCAATGGAGAAAGACTACTTGCTCAGTTCTGGAGACGCCGATCCCACGAGCCGCGGAATGGCCAGCGAAAACCAACTCCGCTGTTGGCTTTGCTGCATCTTGTTCTCACAGCAATTTTGGTTCCTATATGGAGAAACGCAGGTGGGTGCTGCGACCCTTCATTGGCCACAGCGCGTTAAGCGCTGTGGGATTCAAGCCACACGCATGCCACACACTGTCAGGCCTTGCATCGTAGTGAACATGTAACTAGTGTATTTTCCACTGTGATAATCCTCCGTCCACTACAGCGTTCCCGCTAGCATAGCTACACCAGTGTACATAGTTCTTGACAGCTACTTATGTACACTAAAATAGTAGTTAATCGCGGCGGGAGAAGGAACATGACGACCCACGTTCAAATGACCCTGAGAGCATACCTGACCGCTGTGACGTGGGGCGGTGGGCGTACCGGCGCCTTGGCTCCTTCGTCTATGGTGTGATCGATTGCTAAATGCAAATGCAAAACTACCTCGACGATCTTGTCGTCACTCTCACCGTCACTGTCACTATCACAAAAAGCTGTTGTGCAGATGGCCGGCCTAAATCTAGTTTGACATGTCGTAGTGGCTCGGCGTAACTCTTGTGGCTCCGGGCTCTAACAAGTGCTCTAATCTGCCTCGGGTGGTATTCAGGTCTCGGCAGCCGAATTGTTGGCCAGCGTCGACTTGCTGTCCAATATGTGCAGGTCGCCCGAACCGGCCGGAGGCCCTTCGTTAAGGTGTGACTCGAATTTCGCCTGTTTTGGCAGATGGGATTCAAGAAGAACAAGGACGATGATGACCAGAGGAAGAGGACCCAGCGCACAAGCCACAGAGCACGGCAGTGGAGTGGTCGTTGAAATAGCCGCCCTGCTTCTGTGCCGTGCCACGAGAGCGGCGACGGCCTATGCAGATGGCCAATTATCGCCCGCGATCGGGGGCTTGGAACGCAGCCTGCATGAGACACCCTGGACAGTTGATTCGCAGGGGTTCCAAGAAATCTGTGACAAGAGAATGGCATTGCATTGACCCCTTCTCGGTCTCACCTTCAGACTTCGCCGAGCCAAGACCCAGGGCAACAAGGCCAGTGGCTGTCGGCGGAGCTCGAGAGACGGCCGGTCATGCGCAACACAGCCCAACGTCGAACTCATCATCACTTGCCGAAAAGAGTTGTTGGGGTCTTGAGCTGGTTGAGAGTGATGGCTGCATCCTGCAGAACCACAGCAGGCCGTGTTTAATTCGATGCATTGTGTATTGGAGAGCAACAGCCTCTGCCAACCCGCCCAGTTCACAAAACGGCAAGCGAGGATGGCGTGGTCGGTTGACATATGGGACTGTGTGGTAGCTAGATGATTCTGGCACGGGTTGAGATGGCATCCAACGGGGCACTATCTACATTGTGTGCACGGGAGGTTACCACCTCCCGCCCTCCATGCTGATCCGGCAGAACAACATTGGGACTGTTTGATAACTACCTGGTGCCATTCCCACGCCCGCACCCAACCCCCAAGCTTCTTATCGTCGTGGTTCGATGCTGGCTCCGAAACATTCGATTCTCCCTCACTTGATACGACCCTTCGTTCTTGTTCTTTCTTGTCGCTGAATCTAAGCTTTGGGCGGTACGCGCGAGCCATCGAATCGACGGTCGCGCCTTTCAAGGTTGGTGTCCATCCATGTAGTCAACCCCTCGACCCGTTTCTGCTCATTGTGTGGTTTCTTCCCCCTGCCAGACGTGGAGGCCCTCTGTCGAAGGCCACCCCTGTCCATGCAACATTCAGGCTCCTGGGGCTCTCGCACAGGCGTCATTCACGTTTTGCAAAGCCAGCCCGGACCTAGCAGGCCAAGTCCACTTTGCGGGCATGCATGATCATCTACCCCAGACCCTCTGTCCCCAAACAAGCCCACAAGCCGACAGCTCGCTTGTGATGTAAAGGTGCTGTGAGAGACTGTCTCCCCTTGCCGCCTCCGTGCCCAGGTGCCTATGTTCAGGAGATGGAGGGCATGCCTGTCTTCTTGTAAAACCGATTCCTTCCTCTCATTTCCTCGCGCGAAACATCATCGTCGTCTGCCAAGTTTGCCGTTTTCCTCCTAATTTTTATTCTCTATTTTGCTTCTTCCACTCATTTCTCACAGGCAGGGCCTACCGACAGTACTTTGGGTCCCAAACGCATTCATCCATCCTAGTCTGTAATAATCCGGAATCCGGCGGGACGGGTTTGACGCCTCGTTGGCTGCACATAGCCGTCGTACCTACATTGCACGGTCAACCGGGACAGCGCTAGTTCTCCAAACCGAGAAGCCTCATTCGCGGTCACATCTGCAGGTGCTCGAACCAGCAAAGGAGATTCTGGGAGTCTACACGTCAGCGCCACAAATCACCTGCAGTAGTGGCGACACCGCAGACGGGGAAGCAGAGAAACGAACAGAGCCGAAAAAGAGGTTCCATCACGGGAAGGATTGATTTTGACCGTACGACGGTCTTGGGGCCAACGCGTGGTTCACGGACTTTCCGCGTCGCAAGCAGAACGGCACCCGATCACACGCCAAGGGGCCGCTAATTCGAGTCGGGGTTGCTATCGAATTCACTGGTTACGGACTGTGGTTATTTTGGTGGTCGGGCACTGCAAGAGACCGCAATTGGATCCACGAGAGAGCGGGGAAATATCGCTGTTTCCAGCAGTACACCCGCGTGCCCATCGCTCGCTGACTCGGCCAGCCAACCGCCCCCTGGTTACCGCCTGCCGCCCTGCCGCCTGCCCTGGCTAGCGTGAAGCAGTACAATAGGTACCCCCCTCCACGGGAAGTGCGCCCACTCTTGCTCCTATATACCTTGCGACAAACCCACCAACCCTCAACCCCCAGCCCCATCGTCACACAACCGCTGGATTTTCGCAACCACCACGTCGCGACACACCACCGCCACCTACGTCTTCGCGACAGTCGCAAGACGGCAGCCACATCCACATCGACCCAAGACGCCGTTGACGGCTGCTGGTGAGAAACGATGTCGCTTAAACAGGTGAGAATACGCCGTCGCCACCGCCAAACCCTCTTTTCCCCTGCTAACCCATTGACTGTAGGAAATAGTAACGTGGGTGACGGCCCTCGAGAAGTATGATAATAATGAGTTCGAGGCCGCCTTGGAGGAGTTCGACAAGATCTCAGATACCTCCAAGATCTTATTCAATATGGGAGTTATCCATGCTACGCTTGGGGAACACGAGAAAGCAGTAGGTTTTGGGCTAGGGATCTAGAGTTGTGGTCGCCAATACTAATGCCCTTACAGGTTGCATGCTACCAGCGCGCCGTCAGGTTAGACCAGTACCTCGCAGTTGCCTATTTCCAACAGGGTGTCTCCAACTTCCTCTTGGGCGATTTCGAAGAGGCTCTGGCGAACTTCAACGATACGCTTCTCTACCTCCGCGGTAACACAGCCATCAACTACGACCAGCTTGGCCTCATGTTCAAGCTCTATTCGTGCGAGGTGCTGTTCAACCGTGGTCTGTGCTACATTTACCTTCAGCAGAAGGAAGCGGGTATGCAGGATTTGGCTTATGCCGCCAAGGAGAAGATGGTCGAGGACCACAACGTAATTGATGAGGCCATTAAAGAGGAGGCTGAGGTACGATGGGCTACCACTCCCTTCGATGTCCATAGAGCGGCTGCTGACAGCTTTAAGGGTTACACCGTTTTCTCAATTCCCGTGGGTGTCGTCTACAGGCCAAACGAGGCAAAGGTACGAAACTTGAAGACGAAGGACTACCTCGGAAAGGCCCGGCTCGTCGCTGCGTCGGATCGTGCCAACGCATTTACCGGTTTTGCTGGCTCAGAGATCAAGAGTGTAAGTGATGTCCTTCATTTCCGCGCTTCTCAACTCGTACCTAATGCCCAAATAGGCTGGCCAGACCGCTGCCAAGGACGACCGGCCTGTTGAGTCACTATCATTCGCCGCCTCCAACCTTGTCAAGCCTGGGCTGCAGAGCAGGAGGCAACAATCAGAACCACCTAACAACCGCAACGTATTCCCTCCAACCCCACCACCAGAGAACGACAAGCCACAAGTCAACCGAGGAATTTCGGTCCGGAACGGCCCTCGACCCGTTCCAAGCAAGCTTAATCTGGAGAAAGCCAGGCCCAACGATCGCTACGAAAAGCAATCCCCGGATGAGAGTCAACGTCCAAGGCCATCCCGCGCCAACTCCGCAGCACCCTCCCGGGGCTACTCTCAGCGTGAGGTACCAAGGAGAAGACGATCTGTTGAGGAGGAGGATGATGCGTACCCCGATCTCTATGACATGTACCAAGGCGGCGGGTCTCGCGCAAGCCGGCAAAGGAGCACCCGAGGACCTGCTCGATATATTGAGGAGGAAGAGGAGGGGAGCGACTACGAGGATGCCTCTTTCGACGAAGGTGACTTTGAGATGGTTTCAAACCGCAGGGGTCCAGCCTCGTCTGCTGGAGGATCTCGAAGAAGCACCTCGAAGCGGATGCCGACCAAGGTTCGCGTCAAGGTACATGCTGGCGGCGATGTTAGATATATCATGGTGGGCATGGCCGTTGAATTTCCCGACTTCGTCAGCAGCATCCAGGCCAAATTTGGTCTCCGTCGACGCTTCAAGATCAAGGTCAAGGACGATGATTCGGACGGCGATATGGTCACCATGGGTGATCAGGACGATCTCGAGATGATCCTGTCATCTGTTGCCGACAACGCCAAACGGCAGCGGCTTGATACTGGCAAGCTGGAGGTATGTTGCAGTGCTAACGAGTACTATTCATAATCGCGAGCTGACTTGACTTTAGGTGTGGGTTGATGAGCTGTAGATCGACCCTTGCCGGAATTTCTTCTACATTGACACCCATTTACGAAATCGTTTGGCCATGTGTCGCACGACACAACGACCAATTGCGCTATTTTTGCCATCTGTTACCTTTGGCTATACACTGTCGCGGAGCACGGACAACTGCAGCTGCCAATTTGTCGAGGGGCTGGATAGGTTGAGCCATGTTTTCACATCTTGTCTCGCATACGAATTGGATATCCTGAGGAAGTGGCGTTGATTTTGTTTCACCCGGTTTATCAGATGACGGGCAGCTGGACGCCGTGGCTCTCACCCTCGTCATCCTAATACTTTCTTCCATCTACTGGCTATCTATTCGGGGGCCTTTCTTTTTGTTCTTGGTCTATCGTTTTGGCATATTCTGTCTGATGACAAACAACGGAGTTTTTGGTTGGTTGAGAGTTGGGATCTTAGATAAAAATGTTTCTGATGATACCGAGTACGCTTTATCTAGATAAGCGGAGGAAGGTCGAGGGGAAAGCCACACAATGAGTGATCAGTTGGGCTAGTTGTTGGGGAAGAGGCTTTGAGATATCCATGTTTGATGTCAACCCATCCTCATTCAATATTGATGTTTTGCCACATCTTTACTATTGATATCGTGAGCATCATACCAACATTGAAAGCTCGGAACTACCAAATCAGCAACTTAGTTTGCTATCATCTGTCCACACATTATCCTTGCCCAGTGAATGAATCTTTGGATCTTGAATTTCCCTTGCCCATGTGTTCTCTCACGATTAGGTGCAGCCCATGGACTGCACACACTACACTCGTACATCAGTGTTTGGTATCTGGGTGGCAAAACACCACACCAAGCAACATGGGGGGGCGGTGCGGTGCGGCACGGGAATCCCCACCCACGTTTCCCTTGTCCCCCGTGTCCCCCCACCACTGATCGGCGATTTCCTTGACGCTAGTTAGTGCACACCCCCTTGCAATCGCCCATCAGCGCTAACTTGTTCTTGACGCCCATTCTCGTCAACCAAGACATCACTGATCGCTGGTTGGCACGTGGTTGGTTATCTCTAGGTGGTTTTTCTTCTGAATTCCCCACAGAGAATAATTGTAGATCCCTGGTCTGCCCATGAAGCTGCGGAGATAGCTCCGTAGAAGCGGGGGAGGGGATAATTCAGGGAATTACGAGATCGGTTCCATTGATGAGATCAGATCAGATCGGATTAACTAAATCGAGATACTAATGTAGGGTATGCATACTCTGTAGGGTTGGCTTGCGGCGCAAGGCTAGCAGTTATTAGGTTTTCGTTTTCGCCGCAAATATGCTTATGAACTTTGTGCACAGCTGCGTGCAAATACCACACCCGCTTGTTACGGGGTAGGTTTAAGGTTAAAGGCATGAGTGACAAGCTTGGGATTGCACTGTGTCCCCTCTGAGGTAGTGTAAATTGCACAGGTGCGGACTAGACATTCACTTCACTTGGGCAGAGCATCGGCAATAGCATATTCCACGACATTGAGAGACTATTTCCAAGGCAGAACCTCGCTGGCAACTTTCTGTATTTCTATGTACATGTGCATCACAAACTTGCGCCGCTTTGAAGCAATATGGCAGTGACGAGTAAACCTGCCCACCTGCCCACGTGCCCACGCAGCACAGCGCAGTTCTGAACGCGTCGTGTTGACCAAAGGGCCATCGACCGACTTGTCGCCAGCAAAGCCGATCGTTCCTTGTTACGAGTGATCTCCCTTTCCATCCTTCATCCTACATCATAAAGCACCCCATATTCTCCCGTGCTTTCATTGCTCTAGGTCCCTTCGTTCCGGCGCCACATTCGATGACAAAAAAACTTGGAGCCTTGTGATGACTCGGAGTATATATGTACAAACACACTGTACACAGACAAGGGACATTCCCCATCCAACCCACAGATACCGGCGCCTTACAACGCCGAACCATTCATCCTGTAAGCTTCAGTGGGAGGAATGGAGAATGTCAACTAGACCGAAAAGAACCCTGTCAAAGTGGGAAGCCAAATACCAAACCCAGGTTACGCCTTCAATAAATCAGCAAAACCAATCCGCCCAATACCCCATCCCTGTGTAGCGTCCCGCATCTATCCCTTCATATTGTGTCTCGAGGCGACCTAGTAGTCGTAGAAAGTAGGAAGAGTGTAGAATGAATCCGTGTCCGAATCACCTCAGTTCCGATATGTGCTGGTCCAGGTTGGAAGATCCAACGTGGTTTTGTTCGTCCTAGGAGCTCACCATCATGCTGAGGCGGCCTGTCTCGTCATCCATCATGGGTAGGGTGTCCATAGTACCACTCCGCTCGATGGTGCTGATTCTAGCCTCTAGACTGTTCATTCGACTATCGAGAAGTGCATTTGCTCCCATGCTGCCATTGGTCAGTGAACCATTGCCCAGGGCATTCCCACCCATGTTCGCAGTGGACATGCTTGTAGCGGACATGGTCGCCACACCATTGGCTCCTAGTATGGAGTCACGGCCTGTCTCGAGCGACTGGATACGCTTCTCGATTCCATCCAGCCGAGAGAGGATTGAGGCCTCAAGCTGGCTAAAGTTCTGCCCAATATCATGGGACATCCGATCTATCTTATGACTGATTGTCCGTATATTCTGAGCGATTGGCGCGTTCTCGTTGCCAGGTGCCGTGGCGGCCATTCGCGCTTCGTGGTTGTGTCGAGACTCCTGAACTGCGAATCGCCACTGATTTCCGAGGTTGACTTCGCACACGGCCTTTGCGCGCCAAGGGCAATCGATCTTACGTGTGGTCGGGTTGCGCTTCTTGGCTGTGCTATTGTATTTTACGCCACCGCGGTCGCAGACCAGGTCGTAACGTGTTGGCTTCCCTTCGCGGTAGTTGCTCGCGCGCAGCTTGACAACACCATAGCCCTGGTCCTTTGCAATCTTTTGGATGCTGTTGAGCAAATCATCAAATGAACGGAAGATGCCTTCGGGGGGTGGGAGCAGTCCAGTTGTTCGATTGACGGGTGATTGCTGCGGCATGCTGGAGGAAGGGGTACCTGGGCCGGCTGCCGGCCAGGCAGACAAGTTGAAGGGTGCAGTCGCCGAGTTTGCCACGGTCGCAGGAGATGTATCGCCGGCTGATTGCGAATTGTTGAACTGTTGTTGCAAGACGACGCGGTCAGCCTTGTTCTGAGCCACGGCGGAGGCACGTTGCTGCTGCGATTGCTGCTGCAACTGCTGCAACTGTTGCTGAGCCTGCGACTGTTGGAGATGGTGGGCGTGGGCGTGTTGCGATGCGGAGGTGACGTCCCCAGTGATACTGTTCAGCGCCGTGAGGTTGCCGAGACTGGCGGGGTCATTCTGCGATGTGGGAGTGAGGGCGGATGGAGTGTTGTCGAACTGGGTGTGCTGCGAGGTGCTGTAGCCGTTCATTAAGCTATCAGGTTCAGCAACCTGGTGCGATCGGTCGAGCTGTTGGGATGGGAATCCGCTGGTAGGCGGCTGGGGCACCGTGTCGCTGTTGCCGCGCACTGCTGTGGGGTGAGATGCTGTCGCGACACCAGAACCCCAGGGTTGCTGGGTAGCGATAGTAGCAGCAGTTGAGGCAGGAACTGCTGGGTTCACGCTCTCGGAGACGCGATGGCGCTGGCGCTTGCGCGAGCGTGGCTGCGACTGCGCATGAGTCTCCATTTGATTGGTACTGTCCTAGGCTGCGCTGCTTTTGTGAAACAGTGGGAATAGAACTGTGTGCTGTGCGCTCTCGCCGGAAAGACAATTGCGCTCGAAGCGCGTCGATGTGGTGGGCGAGCGCTGCTCAAAAGAACGCGGGCTTTTGGTCGCACTCGCCGAGGAGTCGGTCGGCAACCCGGCTAGCTTTGGGCTGTTTGCGCTCTGCCTGTTTGATGTTTGTCAATCGAAGTTTGCTCACGGCGGGGACTTGCAGGTCTAAGTTATTTGCTCCTGTGAGATAGACTGGGCGCAACCAAGCTTGGACCAGTCCAGCTACCCCTCGCATCCCGACGCTGCACGCGCCAATCATCAACCTCTTCCCTCCACCACGCTCCATTGGCGACCTTCCATCATCTACATTTGCGAGATGGCAAACAATCAGCCGCAGCAGAATAAAGACAAGATCCAGGAGAAGCACGAGCGACTTGAAGATGCCTTTGGTCACATCAATGAGCTGCATCTCCAGGCAAGTTGCGCCCTGCATTGGCGTTGCTCATTGTTGTCGCTTACAATCCCTTCATCCGCCTTCTGACAGTCTCACAGCTTCGGCGACTTCGTCTAACTTTGCCACAAATGCTGGCGCCCCTTTCTTCTCAGCATTCGTCTCGTGCGTGCTCTCGGCTCCATTATTGCAAATCCCCCCCTAAGCTGCAAGTGCCCTTCTGACAGGTTAGCAGCGCAAGCGCTCCGTGCAGCTCTTAACAAAACCGTAGAAGAGGCATCCAAAGAACTTGCCGCGTTCAAAGAGGCCTACTCTAGCGAAGAAACAAAAGCAATCATTAAGGAGGCTGGCCAGAGCCGTCAAGCCAACCCGAGGGGCATTGTTACCTGGCATCCCAGTGACAATCCTGACTGGATAGATATTAAGAAGCGACGGCTACCCGCAGAAGCGACGGCATCGACAGCAACACCAGCAGTGGTAAAAGGAGAGCAGACCACCTGATGAAGACTGTAGTAATACCCTTTTTTTTCTTCTTCGGGACCAACATCCAGCTCGTCGTTGTGATACGGGTGGGTTTCCTTCCACCACCATCTTTCTTTCAAGAGCCAGGTTGATCACACGAAAGTTTGGAGCAAAGCATGATACCATATTGAGAATTTTTGGCTTTGATTGACTGGAATGAGCCTGGCGAGGAGTGCACATCTATGGGAGCCTATTCCTGTAGTTCAGAGGGGATATTGCTAGACTGAATTGAGCAGCAGTGTCATGAATGGACAATACCGCGTAGCCCCATCTGTTGGTCATATCCCTCAGCGAGGCCAGTTGTGATTTAAGTAAAGAGTCACAATAGGAGACCCTACGAAAAGAAGTCGGAGCAGAGGATGGAGGGCATGTAGAGGGCGAATGCGGCATTGGATTTACGCGGCCGAGGTGAACCGTGATACTGCGCCCTGCCTTGAACTAGGAAGACAGCCTTAACAATGTACATTTGAGGTTTGCGCCGAGAGGAGCGCTGCTCATTGGCAGTTTTTATTTTCCGTTGGAGGCGGGCCTAATGGCATGAAAAGTATTATCCAGGCAGAGAGGGCAGTCACGTGAATCAAACTTTCGAAGTAGGGATGGGAAAATTCAGAAATTTTTTACCAAAGTTGAGTTTCGAAATTTTCAAGGCGCAGCCGTGAATGAAATTGAATTTCGTCTGACCCACTCTATTTCATGCTAAAGTTTTTGATTCAGGGTCACCATGAAATTGAAATGGTGTTGGGTGTGAAATTTCTGAAATGTGACATTTCATTTCCCTAGCCACGCTTCTTATCTAATCAGACAATTTCGATCTTGACTATGGCGCGTGCAGCCCTTTAAGTAATGCACCCGGACTGCAAAGTGGGGCCAAGATTTGGCACCCACACAGAAATTCCGCAGCACACTCAAAATTCAGCTTGCTTCCCAACCGCCCAGCGCTCGTATCGTATTGAAGTCATCACACGACAACAACAGCACCGAAACAATGGCCAACTCACGAGTCACCTACCGCCGCCGCAATCCGTGAGTTGTGAATTATTTCAAACCCAACAACCCACCCTACCACAGGCAATCGACTGACTTGTTCTCGCTCGCAGATACAACACGACCTCGAACCGGACGAGGATCGTCAAGACCCCCGGTGGTAACATCCGCCTGCTCCACATTAAGAAGCGCGGTACTGCCCCTAAATGCGGCGACTGCGGAATCAAGCTGCCTGGTGTAAGTACATTTTGCTGATTGATGACCACACCGACGGTTGGGGGAGCCGACACGAGGGGGGGACCGCGGTGGTGCAAACACTATGAGATGGCCGTTGCGCTCTCAGCGCCGACGCCCACTTTTGATTTGGTGGAAGGATGTATTTTCGACCCGAGTCATAGCACGGAAACCATCCAATTGTCCAGGTTCGACAATGTGCCCTACATGGGTGGATGCTAACATTTGACCCCCTCAGGTTCCTGCCCTCCGTCCCCGCGAGTACGCCCAGATCTCAAAGCCAAAGAAGACCGTCCAGCGCGCATATGGTGGCTCAAGATGCGGTAACTGCGTTCGGGATCGTATTGTCCGGGCTTTCCTCATTGAGGAGCAGAAGATCGTTAAGAAGGTTCTGAAGGAGCAGAGCCAGGCCGAAAAGAAGAAATAAGCAGTCTTTCGATTTGTGTCTTTGGGAGAAGATGGGCTGGGCAAGGTTGACGGTCTCATTGCTTCGGTGTTCATTCGGGAAAAGGGCTGCATGCCATGCACAATTACAGCCAGGGTTTGGCTGTGTCTCTGTTCTTAGGGATGCTTTCTCTATCGGAATGGGGTTCGCAATGAAAATGGACTTCAGACTATGCTTCGGGCAGATTGGGAACTCAACTCGGAAGATGGATGTGAGGCTGTTGTGCTGCCAGTGTTAATTCCTTGCTCAGCATTCCCATGCGGGAGAACACGTGAAAAGAAACTCTATGAAATGTTGTCGTACCAGAGGTTGGATGTCAACCTGTCTTCTCCAAGTCACTACAATGTGCCGGCGCCAAAACTGGCCTTGGCGGCTGCTCTCGCCTAACAATGACGTCGAATGCTCGACACCAAAAATTCTCAGTCTCACTTGCCACTAAGCAACCCACAACATAGAATAACACTTACTGACTTACTCTGGAAGTGCACGTGTCACCATACTCAAATTATCCAAATCGCTCATGATGGCCAACCTAGCCAGCATTGTGCGCCTCCCCGCAGTTCGCGGCATCCTCGCGCGCGTTTCAACTTCATGTCCACACATCCACTTCACCTCTACGACCTGGATAGCATCACCAACATCCCCAACACTACGCATTCTCCCTACCACCAGGATTGTAACAGCAGCACTCCACACCTCCACTCCCTTCAATGGTAAACGCCAACCATTCGGCCACAATCGTGAGACAGTCCCAGACCAACCTCCACCCACAGACCTCGGGTCTATGGACGTCCTCGCTGGCACACCAGTCCCCGCTACAGCGGTGAATACCTGTTTTGAAGATGGGTTTGCTCTCAATTCGGGAGTACGCATCTTGGATGGGGCGGGCGCCCTGTTGGTGGGCGGGGAGGCGTTTGCGTGGAGACCATGGGGGAGCAACATGAGCTTGGTTAATGGGAAGGGGCAGTGGGAGGTGGATGGAGAAGCTTGGGGGGTACTTGGGTTGGTTTGGCCTAGGCCTGGTGAGTCTCCTTCCCTCCTCTCTTTTGCTCTGGGGGGCTGGGGGCTGAGAATTGGGTAAGGTGTTTGTTTGCCATGTGTCGAACTGCTTATTTGTCACGGGTCGTCCATTTACCTGATTCCGTTCTTGGGTTCCCCCTGCCCTTAACCTTCGGAGTAGCTTTACCTCATTGTTGTTCTTCGTTTCTTACCCGTAGACATGTTTATGTCTCCGTCTCCTTTCTTCTGCTTCCATCCCTGCGTTTCTCTATTATTATTGTGTCCCCCTCCATTCCTGTCTCCCTGCCACGGTAATAGATGATGAGAACAATTTTCAGAAGTATGCTGACGTCCAGAACTAAAGACCTGCTCATCCTCGGCCTCGGGCCGGAAATGCGCCCGCTCAGCCCAGCCACCAGGCAGGCCATCAGCAACCTAGGAATGCGTGTCGAGGTACTGGATACTCGGAACGGAGCTGCGCAGTTCAATCTGCTCGCAACGGAGAGAGGTGTGCAAGATGTGGCCGCCGCCCTGATTCCTATTGGGTGGAAGGAGGGTGTTGGAGCTGTACATTGAGAGTAGGGGTGTTTACCACTCAGACCAGTGTATATTTGGCGAGCGCCCAGCGGTTTCGTGCCTTCTGATTGTCTGTTCAATCATACTATCATTGAAGGAGAGAAGCTGGCAAGACAGCCTTGGTTTGAGTGGCTGTGTTTCGACTAGACTGACTTGTTCGAACCGAGAAGGTGGTCTTTGCACAAACATTGCAAGATAGACACCTAGAAGGACATTGCCTGGGAGCGATATCGGGAGATCTCATGACGTGTTGATGAACGATTCAGAACAAAGAGCGCCCAGTGATTCGTCCGCATCTAGTGATGCATCCAGAGGCAGACGCGGCTACACAATCACCTCTATATATATCCTGAATCTATAAATTGGGACCTGTGAAGAGCGTTCATCTTAAACCGCTTAGCAGCTGTTCCTAAACTCCATTCCACATATTTCCATTGCAAAAAAAAAAAGACCGTACCGAGAACCAAGTCAGAAATGAGCTGGCATACGTCATGGTCCAGAAAACAAACCCTCACAAGCACACACCCAGAGCGAACCTCATGGAGTCATCAACATGCCGCAAATGGTGTTATCGATATCAGGCCTCATCATATTCCTTGCTCTAGTCTATTATTACCTGGGTCTACCCGTTTTCTTACTCCCGCCGAACTCACCAGGCAAGACCAGAGCGCCTGCTGTCTATCCCGAGCTCCATGTAACACCAATGGCTGAATCGTCATATCCATATCATGCCTCCCATTAGCCTCACATTGCACCCCAGCTCTGTTGGTCCTTGATACCCCAGGACATGAACGAATTAAATGATAACTTGACAACCCCAACTTCTCGTCCACAAGACCAAGTAGACGCGGGCGCCAGAACGCCAGGACGCTTGGACCAGAGGTATGGTAGGCTTAATGGGCCGCGACGCTGGGGAAATCAACGGCGTTGGTCTCAGCCCAAGTCTTAAGGCTAGCACGAGTAGACTCGAGCGCGCCCCTGAGACTATGGTGTGTAGGGATACCCTCAACCCTATGAGTCGAGTTGATGTTCTTGACAAGAACAAGCTGGTAACAGGTAGCGCTGCCCTGGCGAGATATTATAGTAGAATAGGCCAGGAAGTATTCCCAAATCTTCAGGACAAAGATTAGCAGCTCCACCCAAATTTGGCCTCAGAGAAGACTTACACGGAACCAGCGCTTGCCATACTTGGCCTCCACTTTCTCCCGGTTGGCCATCCAGTTGCGGTACCACCTCCAGAGCGTCGCAGAGTAGTGCACGCCAACAGTGTCAACACTCTTGATCTCAAATCCAGCGCTCTCGAGCTGGTTCACAAACCAGCCAAGCGGAGTGGATGCATCGGCGCCCGGAAAGACGTACTTGTTCATGAAGAGACCCCAGATAAGATCCTCATACTGCCAGGGCTTGCGAAGACCAGCGATCTGCAGGAAGAAGGTGCCGTCATCCTCCAGCATACCATATACCTGCTTAAGGAAGGTGCCGAAGTGACGAACGCCTACGTGCTCGGCCATTTCTAGACAGGTAATCTTGCTGTAGCCTCCCTCGGGCACAGGCGTGTCGCGATAATCCATACACAGAATGTTGCTCTGGTCTTCGGTGATGCCCGCCTTGCGCAGAGCACCATTGCCCCAAGCGGTTTGGTTGCGGCCTAGAGTGATACCGGTGACCTTGGCGCCGTACTGGGTGCTGGCGAATCGGGCGAGGGTGCCCCAGCCACAACCCAGATCCAGCATCTTCTCACTCTCCTTCAGTTCAATCTTTTCACAGACAATAGCCAGTTTGTTGTCCTGGAGCTGTTCCAGGGTCTCCTCCTTGTTGATATCCGAGATGATACCGGAAGTGTAGATCATGCGCGGGCCAAGGAACCAGCCGTAAAAATCGTCACCACGGTCGTAGTGGTCACGCACCTGCTCCTCATCTAGACACGAAATTTATGAGCTCCTCGTTCATTGTAGCCGGAGGTTAGGAACCTACCTTGGGAGCGGGTGTGCATGATGACCTCGGGAACCATGCCCGTCAGGAAGAACTTGATGAGACCGTAAGTGAAGCGGAAGCTCGCCCAGTCATGGCGGTACTCTAGAACCTCAAGACAGTCTCCGTTAAGTTCGACATCGCCGTCAAAATACATCTCATAGAACGTTTCCATGGGTATCTTGTTCTTGCCATGATACTTGGCCTGGTCGGCAGGCTTCTTGAAAGTCAGGTAGTGCTCTATGGGCCTGCCCGGATACTGAGCCTTCTCATTCTTCCGGGGCGAAATGGTCGAGGCGATGACCCAGAAAGCGGCCAGAAGAGGGAGGGTGGTGAAGAGGGCCAAGAAGAGTGTTGTCTTCAGTCCGCCACCGACCTTCCACGAGAGATACAATGGGACACCGCCGAGAATGGAAAAGAGCAAAGTATTTGAGAAGCTCTCGGCACCCGAAGCATCGGCGGGCAGGGGCGCATTCTTGATGGAGGGATACTACAGACAGGCAAAAGTTGTTAGTTAAAGTCAATTGGTCTCGCTGGCCCTTAAAAATGGGATTGGCTCACGGCAGTGGTGCGCACGCCGCACTCCTCGAACTTCTCGAACGTGGGCGTGGGTGCCTTTGGCGTCTCAATAAATTCAAACTCGGACTCACTACCGTTCACACTATGCGGCTTCGACATTGTGACGGCGAATGCTGCAGGCCAACTCTGGTCTGAATGCAGCTGGGAGTTGGGAGAGGGGAAAACAAATTTCCACGCCGACAACATGGAGCGGAAGCTTTGTCCACATCGTGCTGGAGCTCAAGACCAAAGGGGGCTTGGGCGGTGAGTGGCGAGCATTGAGTGGCTGGCAGCTGGTTGAGTGGGATCCAATCTCGGCCGACCCACGCGGTACTTCACGGCTTGGCTGCAGCTTCCGGGTCAATCTCCCCCAAGCATTCTTTTCTATGAGGGGTTATGATGGGAACTTGAGGCCCTAAATAAGGGAGTAAATTTCAAGGCCCCGAATGTTAGAGTCAAGGCCTAAATATTCTGGCTTGACCTCTAACAAAATAGCTTCCCACCCCTGCTGGATACTCACCAAGTCTCACGCTAACAATCTTTCAGGGGTTGGATTGTAACGAAAAGTCCCAGAGTCTCTGCTCCGTAAAACTACATCAATATATTTACCTGTTGAAGACATGGCGAGTAAGAAACCACTTGTGAATGATAATCCAGGGACACACCCTTTGATTGTCGTAAAAAACTTAGCTACTTGCGACAAGACGAAATGGCTCAAGCCTTGCCACGCCCCTTGTAGAAGGGGAAAAAAAGAAATGCTTTGGCAAACGCTTGGCAGCTGATCCCAACACCAACGATTCCCCCCTGAGCTTGGAACTCAGCGTCCTGACATGTAAAGCCTGCCCTCCCAAGCTCTAAGCACCCTTGCCCTCCCAGCAGAGGTCTGCTCCACCGCCTTTGCATCCTCATAATTTCCCACACAATATGTGAGGCCATCAAATGGGAGCACAACACCTTGCTCCGTGCTGGTAAAGTTGAGCGTCACAACCGCCTTTTGGTTTCCATTGCTCTTGCTAAAGACAAATGTCCGCTCATTGTCCGCATCAAACAATTCGAAGGTTCCATGAATGAGCACCTCCTTAAATTGCTTCCGCAGTCGTATCATGCTTTTCCAGAATGCTCGTGGTGAATCGGGGTCTTGCAGTTGCCTCGCAACGTTGATCTCCGGGTAGAGATCGTGGACCCGCATCCAGGCCCCTTTCGGATTATCTGTGAATCCAGCATAGGGCGTCGAGTCCCACTGCATTGGCAGTCGTGGGTTGTCGCGTCCTAGAATCTGGAGACCTTGCATCACGCGGTCCAGCGCTTCCTTGTTGTTGTTCGTCGAGGTAGCAATCCTCTTGTAGAACCCTAGAGACTCGATGTCTTTGAAGTCTTCAATCGGCCAAGACCTTGGCACATTTATCATACCAATTTCCTGGCCTTGATAGATGAAAAGAGTCCCAGTCAACCCCGTAAGCATGATGGCAAGCATTTTGGCTGAGAGGGCGCGGTATTTCGGGTCATCAGATGCATACCGGGAAATCGAGCGACCTTGGTCTGGCAGCGAGTTAGCTTTGGCTAGGGGGCTGGGAAGGTGTCGGACCATGGTTCTCGCAGAAAATTGTTGTCCATCCATCAGTGCCGTCTATGAATTGTTGCCATTTAGTGACGATTCCCTTGAGCAGAGGGAGTTTCCAGGGCTGGAAGTGGTACTTGGCCGCCACGCCTTGTCCAATATCTACAATATCAAACTGGAAAACCATGCTCAGCTGCTTGTCGGCGAGGCTGACGTACTTGAGTACCCTCTCAGGATCCGGCGTGTGTGGTAGCTCCCCGATGGTCACGGCGTCATAGTGGGAGAGCACCTGGTCGTTCATCTCGCGGAGAAACTCATGGATTCTAGGGCCATTGGCATAGAACTGCCATGCCGGCTGGTCATATTGGTTTGGGTCGATGATTGGAGCGTCCAAAAACTCGACCCCTTTCGAGTACCTTCCTCGTGATAGGCGTGTCGTTAATTCAGGCCGAGATTTCAGGTTATGCACCGGAAACACTCACATGTTGACAGTGTCGACGCGGAAACCATCGACACCTTTGTCTAGCCAAAAGCGCATCGCACTGTCATAGACTGCCATTCTGGTTTCTTCGTTCTCCCAGTTCAAATCTGGCTGCTCCTTGGCAAAGAGATGGAGGTAATACTCTCCTGTTGGTTCATCGTACTCCCAGGTACCCCCTGAGAAGTAAGACCGCCAGTTGGTCGGAGGGAGTCGTGTCCCATCCTTTGCATACCGCGGCGGCTTCCAGATGTACCTACTTGCCCATCAGCGCTTGTTTGTGTCGAATCTATGGAACATGAGTCGATACAAACCAGTTCCGTTTCGGGTTGTTTTTCGAGGAACGTGATTCCTTGAACCATGCATGTTGGTCTGACGTGTGGTTGACCACGAGGTCCAGAATAAGCTTCATCGCCCTTGTTTCATCCCAGTGTTATTACGTCCGTATGGATTACTATCCTGGGGGGCGAGATACCTCTCATGACATGCATCGATGAGATCATCCATATCCTTGACTGTGCCATATGGGGGATACACGGCCTCGTAATTGGATATATCATAACCCATGTCAACCTACTGGTGGTATCAGCATTCCATCCTCAATGTTCGGATACCGCAGGGTCCACCGAGGGAGCGTTGTGGGGGCCAAACTGATGATACGTCTGGCTGCCAACGGGCGTAGGTATGGAGTCGATAGAGCGGGAGCACCCATTACCTGAGGGCTGTCAAACCTGCATTGCGGGGTTAGAAATACCTTGGAGACATTCATTAGGCATCATACATAGGTGAAACCCAGATAGCATCAACACCCAGATCCTTCAGATAGTCGATCTTGCTGAGGATGCCGGGAATGTCGCCCAGTCCATCGCCGTCTGAGTCTTTGAACGATGCGGGATAGATCTGGTAGACGACGGCGTCCTTCCACCACGGCGCTGTGGGTTGCGTAGCGGCGTCTCCCCCCATCGTGAGGTGTTGTGGCGAGTCAGGCGTGGCGAAATGAACGGCCAAACTAAAACTAAAGAATCAACGGACTCAGGATCCGAGTCGAGGTAACTGGACGTGAAACTTGCTCGGCTTGGGAAGGGAGGGAGAGAGGGGAGGGAAGCAGAGACCAGGGCGGGGAGATGGAACGCGGAGAAGCGCACAGCATATAGATAGAGTAGACGACCAATCGGGGCTTTCTAGCTGCAGGGAAAGAACGAGCTAGTATTCAGACTCGAAAATTCGCTAAACTGCCCCTGCATCTGCCACTCCAAGAGAGGGCCATCCCATCGTAGGTTGTCAAAGTTGACCGGGAGGACGGCGTTCTCAGCAGCTAGCGTTTCCAGCACGAGTTGCCTGGACCTCGAAGTTCGAGGCATATGTAACGTTCACCATCCGCAATCTTCCCCATGCCCGCTCAACAGCTGTGGCAGGGGTGAATTGCTCTCAGCAATATATCAGGGGGGTAACGGGTAACAACTGGCAGAGATTGTACTCGCTCCATGGCTCACGTAGCCATGTAGATTCAGGAGGAAAATTTCGATGTTGGTTGCTCTTACTGTCGGTTTCATCTGTTGGTTACCCACAATTCACTGTTGCGCAGATCACCTCGTGTGTTCACTGGAGTCGCTCCACATGCTGCTTTTGACCGCGTGGGATTGAGTTTACGGTGGCCACTTACCGACGGGAATCCCAGATCACACATGACGTTGATGCCATGGCATCAGCGATGAGTCCATGCCCCATTCGCCTTGTCCGAACTGGATCGGCATCCGGAGCCTTCTCTTCGTGTCGCCAGTTCCTGTCATAAAGTTCAGACCTACCTCGGGCCTCGTGATAAAGTCAAATGAGTAAGCGAAACACTGGCAATAGACATTTGCACCACCAGTCAGATGGAAATCGACGGGACATGGGCTTCTTCTCCAGTCTGACATCACCGCCTCGAGACGGACCGTGTGTGGACGAGCAAAGCCGTGCTGAACGTGACTGAGTTGGAAGGAGCAATTTGCACCGAGTTGACCATTGGATGGAAAGCGTGTGCCCCGGTGCTGGTCCCGCCACGGCCTGGACAGTGAATGTTTGCCCGACGCCTCGTGGCCCACTTGAGGAAAGAGCTGTGGCTACTCATGCTCCGAATCTTGGGATCACACGACCCCTAGTTCCTCTCCCGGGCTTTTCTGCTTGACCCACAGCTTCACAGTCCGCCCGATCGACCTCGAGGTAGCATAAGTACGCACTTCCCTCGCAGCTTCCTTGAATTGTCCGGTCCGTAGTTCACCAACAGGGAATTCGCAATCTCGCCTGGAACTTCTCCTCAGACAAAATTCCCATTTCCCAAACCAATCAGTCTTTTCAGAGCTTCGCCACGCCCACCATTCATTAAGAACCCCCAACGTCGCCGGCACGTTCGTTTCGTTGAAGCAAACATGGCTCCCAAGACCTACCCTCCGGGTGTGCAGGTACGCCTATCGAACACCAATTCCGATCCCGAAGTAGGATCGTCCTTGGGGTACGATGTTCGGCTTGCCTTGGCGACGGAGAAGAGCGAGGAGGAGATGACTTTCGGCCAAGCCCTTAAGACGGACCGACGCCTGATCTGGTACTCCCTCGGTTTCTCGGGTACCATCATCATGGAGGGATACGGCCTTGCCTTGATCAATTACTTCTTCTCGTATCCAGTCTTTCAGCAGCAGTTCGGTGAGCCGTCATTGGCGAAGCCGGGTAGCTTTGAGGTAAGGTTAGCAGAAATATCATAACACCGCAGTCCACGCTGACCACGTCAATAGGTCACGTACATTTGGAAGGTTTTGATGCCTTTCCTTGCTCAGATCGGTTCTCTGGTCGGTATTGTCGTCACGCCTCCCATCACAGCAATGATCGGATACAAGAGAACGGTTTTGTTCATGCTCATCATCTCGGCAGGGCTTGTCTGCATGCCGTTTTTCTCCAAGACTCCGCAAATGCTCTCAGCTGCGTTCGCATTGCAAGGCATCCCCTGGGGAGTCTTCCAGGTCGTCAGCCCCGCCTATGCTTCCGAAGTCGCATCGCTACAGTTACGCCCAATCCTAACAACCTGGAATAACCTCTGCTGGGTCCTTGGCCAATTGCTCGCTGCAGGTATCTGTAAAGGTTTCGAGACTCGGTCGGATCAATGGGGTTATCGGGTGCCCTTCGCGTTTGAGTGGGCTTTCACAGCCGTCTTGATCATCGCCATCATGTTTGCCCCCGAGTCGCCATATTGGTACCTGCAGAAAGAGAAGACCGCCGAAGCAAAGACTGCAATTAGAAAAATCGTCCGCAAGGGCGCGGAGGAAGCCACCGAAGCAAAGTATGCGTTGATGCAACACACGCTCTGCCAGGAGAAACAAAATGAGACGGAAAACGCATCAGGTCTCCAGGCGTGGGCCGATATCTTCAAAGGAACCGACAGACGAAGAACCGAGATCACGGCGACGACCTGGATCATCCAGGCACTTTGTGGGTCGGCGTTGATCGGTTGGACACCGACACTTCTCCAACGTGGAGGGCTCTCTAATGAGGACTCCTATTCTTTCAACCTCGCGGTCATGGCCGCTGGAGCTTTGGGCACCATTGCTTCGTGGTGGCTGATGATGCATGTCGGGCGTCAGAAGATCTATTTCTGGGGTCTGGCCGCGATGGCCGCAGTTCTTCTCGTCTTTGGGTTCTCGTCATTTGTTTCGGGCGGTATCGGCGGATGGGTCGCAGGAGGCATCATGATGTTATTCACCGTTCTCTACGACCTTACAGTTGGGCCCATCTGCTATTCTCTCGTTGCAGAAATTCCAGCAGTTCGTCGCCGTGCTGCCACCATGTCAGCGGCTCGTGGCGCGTACCTCATCGCAAACTTCTTCAACTTCTTCGTGGTCCCCAAAATGACCACGGAGACGGCGGACGGCGGCTGGGGCTGGGGCGTCAAGTCGGGTTTCCTCTACGCCGCGATGTGCGGCCTCGGTGCTACCTATGGCTTCTTCCGCATCCCTAGTACCGCAGGCATCTCAGCCCGTGAAATGGACATTCTTTTCCGCAACAAGGTCTCGGCGCGGAAGTTCAGCCCCGAGGAGGCAAATGCGCTGGACCAGAACGCCACTGGGTTTCGGTCCATGGGTTCAAATTCGTCCGTCGACAAGCCGAAGGTGGTAGAGAAACCTTGGGAGAAGTGATGTATGCGCGATTGGGTCGAGGACAAGGCTGGTCAAACGACCTGAATGATGACATTCGACATTAGGTTTGCATGGCCCGGGAGATGACCGTTAAAAAAGTTATACCCTTCTGCTGCTTTAGATTGTTATCAGGGATTAGTGCCGGCTCCTTTCTTTCGCGTCAATCCCTAGAGGTCTCTCACCTGCTTCTGCAAGCTTAGAAGAAATTCACTTATATAACATTTTGACACGGCCACCACTTCTCTGGCATTGCTAGTGATCACGATGCTGGGAAGGCGATTATGAGTTTTGTCGGCCCACTTGGATTCCCGCCTATCTGTCTCGTCGCTCCCGCTCTCGCTCCTCCTTGTAGCTGTCTCTGTGACGTTCCTCCGTCCCCCGTCGTTTCTCGCGCTGCTCCCTTTGGTAATCCCCGAGGCGGACCGGTCGTGGGTCCTTCGAGACCTTTTGATTCCACGAGCCAAGGTCCTCTGCACCTTTCGCATCTTTTGCGCCAAGCCCTGTAAGGTTTGCATGTTTTGTCACTTCCTTCACTTTTCCCTTCATCTGACCATCCCACCCAAAGCTTCGGAGAAGCGTAGCACCGAAGTCATCGATGGGGACGGCGCGGTATTCTTCAACCCCTGGCTCGTCGTCGGGATCAGAGGGATCGGAGGGTTTAAACTTTGGCTTTTTCGAGCTTGCGCCCACCAGTGCATCTAGTACCTCGTCATCGAGGTATTTCTCTTCTTCCTGCGTGCCATCCATGGCCCTCTTTTCGCTGGCTGCCCGGGTGCGTTCACGCCGTGATTCGCTCTCCTGGCGGTCTTTCCCACCACCTGACACCTTCATGTTGAAGGTCAAACCCCACTTCACAGGCTTCTGTTCTGCACCTCCAGCGACTTCTCTGTCTCTATTTGAGCTGACAGCTCCGGGCGCATGCTCCTGCCTTCGCTGGCTCTCACTTTTCCTGTGTTCCTGCTTGTGGCGCTTGGATCGGTGCCCATTGCTTCCACGCTCCTGTTCCTGGTCACTGTCATCCGAGGCGTCAGATCCGTAGGTCGTAATAACCTCGTGGTGGACACTCTGCTCCCCGCCCGAATCGGACTCTGATTCTTCGTTGAGCACATGCGCGCGGTGTCGTTTGGGGTGGGTCGGACGGGAGCGCTTTTTGATACTGTGCGGATTGGAAGATGAAGACGGCGACCCCAATTGAATTCTCACGTGAGAGGCTCTTTCGTTGTGGCTAGGCATGGCAAGGACGTTGGTCGTTGCAGAAAAGTATTGTAGTTGTCTGTCGCAGGAGCGTCCGTGAAGTCCAAAGTTGATGTTAGATTGGTGCCTCAGGCCGTAAAGTTTGGGAGGAGGTACCATGTCCTTGATACACGGAGCTACCCTGTGGCGTCCCGAGCCAACAAAGCTTCGATTTTGCCTTCGAGAACTTCACCTGACACCACACGACATGTCAAAACCTCTACATCCTGCCTGCTCCTTCTCCTTCCTCCATCGCAACCCAGTCCTAAATGGAATCCATTTCACATCGGAGTCAGGACTCCAGTGGCCTGGATAGCTCTCACATTGGATCCCCCCTTCCTTGACACTTTGTCCGCTCTGCAGGCCATAGGCAGCCGCATCCAGCGGCCGTGGGGGAAGGACACGCCCCTATCAAAGTGGTCACGACTGGCCAAAGTCAGCTCATAGCCTCTGAACCCGCAACCTGCTCGCGATGGCCGCGATCTTGAGCTTAGCGTCAATCAGTTGCCCCTCCAAATGTTGGTACTCTATCCCTAGACTTGCTTTCAGTCTTTTTCTCCTCGCAGCGCGAGCAGCTCCGCCCTCGAGCCGGGGTTGCCTAGTCCAAGCAGCGGATGCATGCAGCCCCGCTCTCCGCGCACGGTGGGAAACCCGCTCGCACACTGTGCCAGGGCCTCGCGCAACGCGCGTATTCGCCGCTCATGGAAGTCCAGTGAAAATCAGGCTTTGCCCCCCCAAAGAGGACACTGTTAGGAGCTTCCTGCGCTGCAGCACACCCCTCTCTACCTTAACATTTTTGCTTTCCGCTCTCCCCCCAAGCCGCTGCAAGCATCTTGACCACCCCCAACACGGCAAGAGCAGAGATTTATCTCCCCCATTTCGCGATCACGAAATCAATCAATCCAGCGACGGGAGTCACAACCACAACACTTCCCATCACCAGTCATCGTCATTTGGGAACTCCCCGTCTGGCTGAACTCACTTGCATCATCCGTTTTCAATTAAACGGATGTCGCCGTCGCCGATGACATGACTGAGGTCGGGCCCTCCGACCGCGCGAAGCTCCTGCGATCAAAAAGGGCAGAATCCAGGTGAGCATAATCTTAATCAATAGAGCGATTTTTTGCGATAATTTTGGTGCTATAAAAACTGTTCTGACACTTTGAAGTTCAATTGTGTCGTCGCGGAAGCGCAAGCTGCGCGAGCTCTTCGCAGTTGCGACTGACGAGAATGTGTTTCCCACAATCGACCCCAACGATGCGACCGCGCCGTCGACCATAACAGCCGAAAAAAAATTCTTGATCAATTGCGATATCTCGATGTATGTTATATCAACTTCCCATTTCGCTTATATGGCTCTATTTTCGTGTTTGCGTCGCGTTAGACAGATCCGAGTGGTTAACTTTGTTTGCAGCGGCAGGAAAGTTGGTGAACTTGACCTTCCACCATATCGGGAGTATTCGTTCGACGTACTCAAGCGGTTACTTGCTGCCTTGGAGTCTGCATCACTCGAGGCCCTCCAGATCCCCTCGAAGCGACAAGTTGAGAGCGGACTTCCGACACCTGTGAACGATGACGCCGTTGGATTGGATCAATCTCATGGGAGTCTCCCAACGACGAATGGGTTGCCACGATCACCGAGCCTAGCAGATGCAACCCTTGATTCCCGGGAGCCCAGGATACAAACGAAACCTATCCCCCACCAGCACGGTGTTCCCCCAAAGCAACAAAACCTTGCTGGCCCAGGGGTTGCTCAGCCTGCGCACCACCCGGTTCTAGATGTCATCGACAAATCCGGCGAGACAAGCAACCAGGCGTCACGACCATCGCCTTTGCCTTCCGAAGAACGGAGCATAGTACCGACGCCGCGATTCGACGACAAGTCCCCGCCCACTCCAGAGCCACTACCTCAAATAGATCAGGATCAAGGGCAATCCAGGACCAACGACGGCGTTTCTGACAGTCGATCAATGCATGGAGACCTCTCGAGATATCCAGACGCGCTTTCGTCACCGGGCTCAACCGCCCAGTCGACTTTAACTACGACCGTTCACGAAGATTCGGCTGACACCAGCCCAGGTCATGAGGAGCCGCAATATTCCGTGAAGGTGGGTAGAGACGGTGATGAGAAGGCAGAAGATGATCGGGAAGGAGAATCCGAAATATCTGACGCCGGAAAACCGGAGTTTCCTGAAATCTCAGGACAAACGGGTTCCGCTCGCACCAGAGTCAGTGGCGTCGAAGCACAGCTGCTAGAGGAATCCGCCGCCGCTCAATTAACTAGAAGTGCTGTCCCTGACGATCCGGTCAAGTCGCCAGCGAATGCAATTTCTCCAATAATTGGACGCAGTGAAGACAAACTTGCGGAGGCATCAACCGGCCATGTTCATCGAGATTCGGAAACGCCGCCCGTCACAGCCGCACTAGGCCCACCGCACGAGGCTAGTTACAAAGATATGTTGCCTACAGATGCGATGGACGTTGACCTTGTGCAAAACCCAACACTATCAACAGCTGCCGGTATTCTCGCTGGACAGGTTACCGTATCTGGCGCTACTCATAAACATGTTCCACCAGTAGAAGCCAGTTGTGCCGAAATTTTGGAGGAGTCCCGTCCCCCCGGGGCCATGCTTGACGCCAGCCATGCCGTTTCTCCAGCAATTCGGCCGGCTGACGCTGCGGACGTCACCGCGGGAGCGCCGCCGTTATTGTCATTATCCCACGATGAGAAGGGCTTATCTCATCAGACCCTCTCTGCCCCGCAACTCAAGCTTCTTACACGCAAGGCACAAGACCAGAGAAGAAGAAGAAGTGTCCCAACTGTCATCTTCGGCAAGCAGGCCAAGAAGTCGAAAACAGCCGTCGACGACAGCTCGTTAATGGTAAGCCGGGAGCAGCAAGGCCTTTTACCAACTGATGACTATTTCACGCCCCTTTTCATTGAGGGGTTCACTCGACAATCATCCTGGATGAAGCCGATCGAAAAACTGTTGAATCAGGCGCATAAAACGGTTTCAACTTCGGACCAGTATGTCTCAATATTGGACCACCAGGCGTGCAAGATTTTACGTAGAGTGTATCATCTTCAACAGCACGACAAATGGTCACTCAGACAACCAGTTCGCTGCCTTGAACCTACACGGCCACCGTCTCATTGGGATGTTCTTTTGCAGGAAATGAAGTGGATGCGAACAGACTTCCGGGAAGAACGTAAATGGAAGCGTGCTGTTGCACGTAACCTTGCAACAGCCTGTGCGGAGTGGGTGTCTTCGAACTCGGCGGAACGGCTCGCCCTGCAAGTGAACGCCGTTAGACCGCCAACATCCTCTGTCTCTCCTGCTGTTCTGGCGACCGCGATGAACGAGTTTGCTCCTGAGCTGGTCCACTCCGATTCACCGATGGATCATGTGGAAGAAATATCTGAAATTTCGATTCAGACTATTGCACCGTCGGCTATATTTGCGATGCCCGACGATGAAGTTGTCTTCAGCTTACAACCGTCAAAGATCGCCGATGAACTCCTTGCTAACCTTCCGATGTATGGGTCCCCTCTCAAGGTTCCAAAATCTGACCCCGTGGTTCCGGAATACGATCCGGATGCCAGCTGGAGGCGCCCAGCGGTGCCTGTGAGCAAGTATGTGGAAGGAGAGATGGTGCTAGCGGCAAAACCCCCACCTCGAAAGCGAAGTCGATACTGCTATGAGAGTGATAGCGATTCAGATGATGAGGTTATCTTCGGTGCTAAACCCGACAATGGCTCCCACTTGCAACCGGAGATTAAGAACATTGCTCTTTTCGATCCTGAAATGAAGGCAACTCGTGATCGTCTACATGCATCACATCAATTCCGCCCCCCGACTGATCATATGATGCCTGCTCCGAGCTTCTATGAATGCCGGACCGCATCCCAATGGACCTGGAATGAGGATAACCAGCTCAAGGCTTTAGTTGTCGAGTACTCTTACAACTGGTCATTAATTTCAAGCATCATGTCAACACGGTCCCTGTTCGCCTCAGGCGCTGAGCGGCGGACTCCTTGGGAGTGCTTTGAACGCTGGATTAATCTGGAGGGCATGCCGCCAGAGTTTGCAAGGTCACCATACTTTAGGGGTTTCCAGGCGAGGGTCGAAGCTGCACAGATGGCCATCGTGGCGCACAACGAGAAGGCGCAGCAACAAGCGGCAGGTCCCAACGGGTCCCTTGCCTCCGTGCCCAAGCGGAGGCCAACGGTTTCTGTGCGCGTCGAGCGGCGCCGGAACCAGAAGCATCTTGCCATAATCGATGGGATGCGGAAGCTGGCGAAGAAGCGTGAGGCGGCGGCCCACAAAGCCCAGCAGGTGGCCAGCAATGCGAGCATGCGCAAGGCAAACGAACCTCCGCGACAACAAGTGCCGAACAAGACACCGAAAGACTACAGTTTGATGAGGTGGGAGCGCGACCAACAGCTAGCAGAGAGAATGGCCCACTATGCTCGCCGCAGCGAACTCCACAAGAGAGCAAGTGTAACATCTACCCATTTCGTTGAGCGGCGACTAACTGTTTCTTTAGGCGATTCAGCAGCAGGGCCAAGCTAGTCAACACTCTGGCACACCTGGAACAGCAGCGGTAGTAGCAAATCCTCAGTTGGCAGCGCAGCTCGCCGCAGCCGCGGCCGCGAACCCTCTCAACGGAACTCCCCGCGTGAACCTTCCTGGCCAGCTCGCTGTCCCGCAACAAACTCGACCCCCTGCACGCCCTCCCATCCAACCCCCAGCTGGGGTAACATCTGCTGTCCAGGCGGCGCAGCTTACCGGCGGTCTCATCCCCAGCGCGCAGCTAGGTACTATTCCCCAAGCGCAACTTCAGGCAGCTCTCCAGGCTCAAGCACAAGCACAAGCACAAGCGCAAGCGCAGGCACAGGCACAGGTGCAAGCCCAAGTCCAAGTCCAAGCGCAGCATACACTTCCTGCAGCGGCCCCGCAGCCTGATCTTAACACAATCATGCAAGCTCGGTTGATACAAGAATCACAACGGGTGCGGCAGCAGCAGCAGCAGCAGCAAAAGGCGCAACAACAGCAGACACTACAGCAGCCTCAAGCACAAGTTGCACAGCAACATCAACAGCAGCACCCTCAGGCTGGACAGGCGGTGCAGCAAATGGCACAGATAAACGGCGTGCAAGGATCACCGCCGATGCGGAACGTGATGAACAATCTCAACCAAGGGGCTTTCATGTCTAATGCACAGGCAATGATGGCGTCATTCAATGCTCAAAATGCCTTGACTATGGCCGGGGCGACTGGGGCAGGCTTGAATATGCCTTCCATGTCAGCTGGATCACCTCAAGGTCATATACAACCGCAGATCCCCCCAGCTGTAGCGGTACGGTTGAGAGAGCTCGAACAACACTACCGACTTAAGAATCCGCAGCTGCCGAACGACGCTATTCGATCGCTTGCGGTCGAACACCTGGGTAAGTTAATAGCACAAACCCAGCAGCACGCTATGAACGCTGCAGCCGGTGGAGTTGGTCAGCAAGCAATGAACGGCATGGCCACCACGACAAGTCCACACCAATACGCTCAACTTCTTCGAGCACAGCAAGCGCAGCAAGCGGCTGCACAGCAGGCAGGACAACACCAAAGGCAGGCCAGTGGGAGCGCCACGCCTTCAGGCAAATAGAGGGCGGCGTGTTCATATCAAAACGGCAGACCTGGGAGGGCAACGGAGACGTTAGGTGGCGTCTTTCCGCAAACGCTAGTGAACCTTGAAGTGACCAAAGTGTGGTTATACCTTGTGTGTAAATATTATCATGTCTGTCATGAACAGGTAAATACTTGATGTAATTTTTGGCCTCATCAGTGGGCGATAAAACCACGCTCGTTTTGGGATGTTGGCATTTACAGAGCGGTTAGGGCTGTCGTTGCGGTTTTTAGACGGCAGGTTTGGTTGAGGTCAGGAATGAATGGGAATGAAGATGAGTTGGGACCTCTCTTGTGCACTGATGCTGTATACTTCGTAACTGATGCCTAAATCTGTGTCACGATTTATCATTCTGTCACTTTTATTCGTACCCATCCAATGGTCGGGGAGGCATACAGAACTTTAACCCTCACCTCTGAAACCCAATGAAACCCGGTTTTACAGCGCCCAATCCGCTGATATGCACAGTTTGCATAGCGGTTTGGTTGGTGACTAAGCAAGAATCCCTCCGAATGTCCACCATTCCACGGTTTTTTTTTTTTTTTTTTTTAAAAAAAAAAAAAAAAAAAAAAAAAAAAAGACTTTTCACTTCCCCTGACCGGTACACACCGGGTGCCCAGGTAATGAACTTTACTGTGGTTGCGAGCAAAAAGAAAATACCCCTGTCAGGTATCTTCGAACGGGCCCACCAGAGGTTTTTCCGGCTTCACGGGCGACTTTCTGCTATACCTGACTGGGACATTTTCTTTACCCATAACACCACAGTATGCGCTTCAGTTCCAGGCGAAATATTCCCTGTATTTACCTTCTTCATCCTTGAAGAACATCACACCAGAGAGGTATCAACCGGGGGCCCTTGTCAGGCAGGTTTTTTTTTATAAAAAAACTGTGGAATGGTATATGCAAGTACTCCACTGTCTCGGCAGAAGGAAGCTTGTGTGCCGATAAGATAAGAACCCGCCCCACTTGAAATTTTACGAAGATACGCAAAGCAGATTCTTCTCAATACTGACTGGACCGATCAACCGAAACAGGAATGACGAAGAGGAAAAGAGACGGCCCCCTCGGGGGCGGCAGCACGGAAAGCAAGACCGCCGCAAAGAAACTCAAGGCCACAAAACAGACAACCTCTTCAACGACAGCGCATCGGCTAGAACGTGGAGGTAATCTCACGATCCAGATCGTTGCGGGGGCCTACGATCGGGTCCTTCACGGTATCACCGCCATCCTCAGGCCCCCGAGCGCTGTCCCGCCCGAAGAACTCAAGACCAAGAACTGCAGCGAAGTTCTAAGAGATGTTGAATTTGCCGACACGTTCCTCTTCAACGCTCACACGTCAGCAATCCGGTGCCTAGCGTTGTCACCGTTCTCAGCCCCCGTCCCTGGGCAGACACAAAAGGTGTTACTCGCCACGGGCGGAAACGATGAGCGCATCAACATCTACAACCTCTCAGCGCATCCGCCGTCCCGTCGCTCCGCCATTGACCAAAAGCTTCTCTCGTCGATCACGCCGCGGCCTGTGCTGGAGAACGCAAAGAACCGTGAGCTCGGTACCCTGCTACACCATAGCTCCAATATCGTGAGAGTCGCCTTCCCGAACCGCTCCAAACTCTTGTCGGCGTCTGAGGACAGCACCATTGGTGTTACACGGACCCGCGACTGGAATCTGCTGCATACATTTAAATGCCCGAAGCCAAAGGTGCAAGGCCGCCCAAGTGGCGATACCGCTGCGGCTGGGGGCGCTCCGTCAGGAGTCAATGACTTCGCGGTGCATCCCTCGAATAAAATTATGCTCAGTGTTAGCAAGGGAGAGCATTGCATGCGGCTGTGGAACCTGGAGACCGGCAAGAAGTCGAGGGTACTAAACTTTGAACGAGAGGCCCTGGCGGAGGTCGGTGAGTCCAGACACTCTACGGGCGAGGCACACAGGATTGTTTGGGGCAGCGCAGACGATGAGGATGAGTTTGCTGTAGGGTTCGATCGGGATGTTTTAATCTACGGGATGGACTGCAGGCCAAAATGTCGTCTCATGGGCGATATCAAGACCAAGGTCCATCAGATTCGATACATTGAGACCGATGGAGACGAGACTGTGGTTGCGGTTTCGACGGAGGGTGGAAGGGTGCTTTTTTTCTCGACAGCAAGGGAGAATATCACGGTTCTCCCGGAGGGGAAAGATAACAAGACGCCGATGCTGGCTACGGCGAAGTTGGTAGCCGAGCTAGGGGGCCAAGGGGCTGGCGTAAGCGGGAGGATCAAAGATTTTGCCGTCTTGCCAGTACAGGACGAGGACGAGGAGAAGAGTTGGTACCTGGTCACGGGCAACAGCGATGGCACTGTTCGTCTCTGGCGACTAGGACCTGGAGACCTGAGATCTACGGGCGAGCCGCGGAGGCGTGTGGGCAAGATGTTAGGGTCATACAAAACTGGCAACAGGATCACTTGTCTGGAGGCGTTTATCATGATACCGCGACCAGACGGAGCAGAGGAGAGCGAATTCGAGTTCGAGTCTGATGAGGACGAGGCTGACGACAGTGATTCAGATGAGTAGAGGAAACTAGCGCGGAACTTTAGGAGTGTTAATCTGATCTAGTCCATGTCTGTGACAAAGCAGTTGACGAGAAGCAGAAGTAAATATTTATGACCACGTCCTACCTTCATATATAGAGGTTCTTCTCATACATGTCTGGCCAGGCTAAAGACTGATTCCGGACGTCATAATACCTCCAGTACTTTCATGCTCTTGACATCCTTCGTTGGATGATAGCCAGTTCATCCCTGCTCTGGAAGAGAGTCTCAAAATGAATATAAAGAAGTGCCAACTAGCCTACACCATTCTACGGTTTTTTTTTTATAAAAATCTACCTGACAAGGGCCCCGGGTTAATACCTCTTTGGTGTGATGTTCTTCAAGGATCAAGAAGGTAAATACAGGGAATATTTCACCTGGAATCGAAGCGCATAGAGTTCATTACCTAGGGACCTGGTATGTACCCGTCAGGGGAAGTGAAAAGTTCTTTTTTATTAAAAATATAAAAAAAAAAACCGTAGAATGGTGTATGCGAAAAGCTGGGTTTTCCCAACTGGGCATGCATGCGGGAGAACACGTGAGTAACCAATGCAGAGATGCACCAGCGTCTTCCGTGCCAGCCTGAGAGCATTACAGCGGTCAAGTGTGGGGTATAGGCAAATGAGTCAGCTGACCTGAACCGAGCAAGGCTTGCCCAGAAGCGGATCACATGCCATTTCCCATCCAACAGTCTCAAGTCCATTGCAGCAAGCCGCCTAGGGTCTGAAAACCCTGGCTCCCAAAACCCTGGCTCCCAAATCAAACTCACCCTCATCGCTTGATGGTGGATGATGATTCGGGATCGTTGGCTGAGTTCTCCTTGCGCTTCTACCTGTCCATAAAGCTACTGCATGGCTAATGCTATGGCTGGGAATTCCTCAATTACTAGGGCGTACGTTTGTGAGGGAGGCGCGTTGCTGCATGATCATACAGTTGCAGTTTGCAGAGAAGAGTACCTATAGACCACTGGACCAGGCCCGCTACAGACGCGACGTGCTGGAATAGGAGGAAATGAGGTGTTCTACGGGGGCTGGCCACTGTTGGTTGAGAGTGCAGATTGAGACCTTTCTGGCAATTTTATTTATTCTATTGACTTATCAAGTACATTCTTCCATCGTTGCGGTTTTTTTTTTTGGTTTTCCTTCAAAGTGCAGGCTTGGTGGAACTTGGGACGAAATTGCGGAGGGAGGGAGGCCCGGAGGATGGAAAATTGAGTGACCCAATTCGTGTCGTGGATTGGTGCGTCGATCGCAAAGCTTGACAACCACCACACTTGCCGCAGGCTCGCATCCATCCCCCGCAGATTGACGATGAAAAGGTGTGTTGTGTTTGGGAGGCTTGTGTGTTTCGTTGTAACGTTATTCTGTAAAGGATCTTGCTGCCACGCGAGGCGGAGATCCTGGTCGGTTTTCGTCCCCTCCTCCGTGTCCGCTGCTTCGTCTCTCTCTAGGTACCACCTCACGGAAACGACGAACAGACATCATTCCAGCACAACAGTTACCTGTTTCAGTTTATTCACGTCGTCGAGGACCAACCTGTCCCTCGCTCAATTTAATCTCAGGCATCCCCAGGTCGCGAGTCATCCCTGCTCAGATCTCGCTTGAGGCTGCACCACTTTTTACGTACCCTGCACCCTCGACCATCCTACTCGAATCGATTCTCGAAACTGCCAGCGACATTTGCACGGGCAGCGGACCTTATTTGCAGACTTTACGGACAGCAACCATCGTGATACCAGCCAGGAAAACAACTGGAAATAAGGGTTGGGCAATGGACTCCAACTCCAACACAGGAGACGGGGATCCAGGGCCCCAAATTATCCGGCCCATCCCCCGTCGTCCCTTCAACCTCAACTTCACCAACCCAACACCGCCTGAGAACGATTCGGAGCCGGTAACGCCCCAAATCAGCGCCAGCGACCTCCGCTTCCTCGACCCGCGCTACCAGAAGCAACAACAAAACGGCGAAGACACTTCTCTCAGCCGTGCTGCCTCTTTCATGAACCTCACCTCGTCCACCCTCTTTGGGATCTATGCGCCTACCTCACCCGGTCGAGACCGCCCTGGTGCCTTTGACGAACGCGATAGCGACCTGTCGTTCACCACCCCGTGGGGTACCGGTGCCGAAACTCCCGCGCAACCTCCGGGTGTCGACGAAGCCACCTACCAGCTCATGAAAAACCGGTCCGCCCAACCCCGCCGCGCCACTTCTTACCTTTCGTCCTCTTCCACTTCAGCCCTTCCATCAGGCGCCCGGCCCTCCCGCAGCACCATACTCTCCTCCCTCGCCCTGCGCGCCGTTCTCCTCTTCACCCTCGGTATGGGTTACGGCATCCTTGTCACCCGCCTCCCGAGCAACCAGAACCCCCCTCTACACCTCCCCCTCCCTACCGGTGACGATGGCTATGACTGGCGCTATCTAACCCTTTGGGGCGTCGCCGGTGTCGCGCTTGGGAGTCTGCTCCCTTGGTTTGACCGCGTGTGGGAGGACACCGTCGGCCGGAGAGAAAGGAACCAGAACAGAGAGGTCCATCGTGGAGGGAGGCAACAACTTCCTACTGATTCTAACACAAAAGGTCTGGGCGTCGGTGTGGTCACCCAAAAAGCCGGCGCTTCCCCCGAAGCCGACTGGGCGCTGGTTGTGCGCGGCATTGGCGCCTTTGTAGGCATTGTCTTTGCCATTCGCAAGCTGCCGTGGACATCCACGATGGAGGTGTCGCTGACCTTAGCGTTGGCGAATCCCTTCCTCTGGTACCTGATTGACCGATCCAAGTCGGGGTTTATCCTGTCGGCGGCGGTGGGCTTGGTGGGCTCTGCGGTGCTGATGGGATTGCGGATGGATGTAGTGCCCGCGCCGGCCGGGCTACTCTCTGGAGCGGTCGGCTCAGGATCGGGGAATTTGGCAAGTGGGAATGGGAATGGGAATGCGACGAATGGCGGTGTAGCAGGGGAGATGGCGTGGGGGGGCTTGGCAAGCCGGGAGACGGTCGAGATGGCGATTTGGATGGTTAGTGTGCTGTTTTGCAGCTGTGTGTGCTTTGGGAATATCGGGAGGCGGTTGGCGCTGAATAGCTCGGCGGTGACAAGGGGCAGATGGGGAGGTGTGAGGTGATGAGACGGGTTTTACCTTGCTTGTAAGCTTGGCTTTGGACGTCTCCTCGGTCTCTGCTTTAATCCCCCATCCTACCAGAAGGCTTCTTTCCGTACCCTCCTCTCCATCTTTATCGTTTCGCGGCGCTGCTACAAAACATATCGCAGCATAGTTGGGTAAGAGCACCGAGGCAAGAGACCAATGACGACCACGCACTCATCACGGACGCCGGAACCGGCCCAGCTCGGTTCAGCCGAGAATGCGAGAAGGGAGAATCACCGGGAACTTAAGGAAAACGTATGGTAGGCATCTCCCGATGGACGACGAGAGGACGGGAGACTGGCGGGACAGGGAGATACGGAACGGGGCAATCAAGGACCAGATACGTTTTAGGGGGGGGTGGGGTGCGAAAACGGTTTATCGTTCTTCGCCTTTATTCGTCATTCTATAGTATGATTAAATGGCACGAGATGGTATGGGACAGCATGGAATGAATTGTGTAGGCATAGCTTGTATTTTTCATTCCCAGTTGAAGGATTTAATAACAACGAATAATGGCGTTCTCATGTTGTCTCATTCGTCCTGGTCTGGTGATCTTGAATTTTATGTTGATTCACCCTGGGTTTGCTTTCATGACCTTTCTAGCAGCTGGTTGGGCTGGACTGATTGGCCTTTGGCGGTCTGAGTCGGGTTGTTCGTTTATTTGGGCTCGCGGTAGGGTAGCTTTGGCCTCCTTGATCTAACTATTTCGTTCCTTCGCTCGCAGCATATTCGGTCTCCGATATGTCACGGTTCGAGATGAGTGCATAGGCAGGTGTAATATGACTACAGATAACTGATTTTCATTGTGCCTGCATAGTTCAACTGTGGAAGCTTATGCGCGGTACTTTGCAGCGCGGTCTCCAGCTAGCCCAAGAGCCTATCTGCCAGGGCATTGCCCTGATTTTCAAGAGCTCATAAAGGAAGTTCAACGGCTCGACGAGATAATTTCCATGGCTCGGTCGCGAAATTTGCGTCAATGTGGTGTTACAGGGCCCAAATATCATTTGCAGACAGCTTCCTAGCTATTCTATTCGGGGTGCTAGGCCGTATTTCACGCGGGAGTCGAAACACTCATTGGCCACTACCAACAGTTAGAAACGCTTCTTTGTCTTCACAGATCGCTGTGAGAACATCCTCTATACATATTTGCCGTGACACAAATCCCACTCTGAACTCCGCCGACTCCCAACTGTTGAAGTGGTATCCCTAAATTAACAACGCAAAAAACAATCCAGTAATAGATAACCCACTAACATGCAGACCGGTTTCTTCCGAAATCCATTGAATATGCCACGACGGATCAATGGCCGAATCGGAACAATCACATCAATATACATGACGAGAAAGACCTGGACTCCGTCAACATGGGCCTGTCTGGGGTGGATTCTGAATCAGCTTCAGCGTCCGAGACCATTGAGTCATTGCGCAACGTCAAGGCAGAGCCAATGTCAGGATTTATTCGAGAACAAAAGACAAAGGAGGGCAACTCACCAAGTATCTCTTTCCCATTCCAATATCCAATGACAACACATCTTCAGTCTCTCTCGAACAGTTGTCGTACCCAGCAAGCGATACTTCTCCGAATCTCGCACTGGGAGGACGTTCGCCAACCACCATGGAAAGAGGATAGGGTCGTTCGGACACTCTCCATAGATGGCGAGAATGCGCGCTGCAAGCCATGGCGCGCTCTGTGCTTGCATCCTGCGAACAAAGTCTTCCCCCAAACTCATCAGGTCCCTTGTCGAAGCCATTTCAACCTCCTCCCGCGTTGCCGGAGATCTACTCCGTGCCGGCGACCCGCAGCCACCTGCACAGTCAGATGGACACGACCCCTCATCGCCATTCCCCGTCTCTACCCCGCTTGTCTCCGCAGCTTCAAGCGCTTCCTCTTCTGCCACGCTGACATCATTGACTTTCTGGATCCTCGCGACGACGTAGCCATCAAGTATACCACGCTCAAGGATGCGGAACCGGGATGTTCCAACTGTCTCAAGCAGACTCCGGCCGTCAGGGAAGAACTGCACGTTGACAATGCGGAGAAGGGTTCCGAGCTCCATGAAACTCCCACCTAGAACCATGCCAAATGTCCGATCCCCTTCGAGAGCGCGACGGATCATGAGGCGGTACCTTGGCTCGAATACATGCAGAAACGTCGGCATGGAGGGGAAGGAAAGTGTGCAGACGAATACGGGAATATCATACTCGCGGCGGCCATCGCGGAGGCCCTCAGTGATGGCAATCTGTCGCCTTTCAGCCAAGAGCTCCGACCAGAAAGTGCTAATCAGCTTGGTGAGTATCTGGTTCGAAGGACAATCTTGTGAGTACACCATAGGCTGGATGGTCAGCGAGCGCCGGCAGACAGGGCAGTACTTGGCGTGATCGAGCACCCGCTGTAGACAAGGCCTGCAAAAGGTATGTCCGCATGGCGTCGTGACGGGATCATAGAAGAGAGCGTAGCAAATCTGGCAGTCCACTTCCGCCCTCGCAGCCCTCTTCACACGCCCCAAGACACAGGAATCCGTAGCCGCTTGGCCGTCTGCGAGAGAGCCCACGTAGGTAACTTCGTCCTCGTACTTGATATTCCCCGCCTTGGCCAGCGCATAAGTCGCTAACAGCCTTCCCCCTTTGAACACCCTCGATGCTGATTCCGGCTCTCTCAGCGACGGAATCCCTATCGTCTCCCAGTAGTCTTTGACCATAATATGAGTAATCAAGTCGAGGCCTTGTGCCTCGTTCAACGCGTTCTCGAGTTCAGCCTCGATAACGCCAAGTGTCCGACCCAAGGCGACATCCGGGCTGCAGTCACCAACAGCATGTTCCTTCGCGCAGTCGGGAAGAGGGCACCACAGACCTTGCAACCTGTCCGATGTTGCAAAAAAGGAGATATGAGCCCGGTGATGTGACCCAGGCATACAACTCTTGCACACATTGCCGCCGCATGGGAGTGCACAGGGGTCTCGGAGGACAGCCGAGCAGACTCGACATTGTATCAATCGGATGAGTTGGCGCACCTCAGTAAAAGGTGTCTCATCTACCCGGGAATCATCGTTCGCCCCCTCGGTGTCGCGCTCGGCAGGAGGTGATGCGTGCCCTCCTGCAGCCTCAGACTCCCGAGGTGAGGACATGAACCCTTGCACTTTGAAAGCCAGAGCGGCGCTGGCAATGTAGGGTGGGCAAGTGCCACAGTTTATTCCAGGTCACGGATGGATACCGCCAAGCGACATCCCCGCCGGAACAACTCCGAAAAATCGTAGCCGCCAGAAAAATGAAAAGGGAAAGTTGAATGAGATGTCTCTGAGAGCCGAGGATGCGTGGGAGGTATGGGAATGGTAGATGTAGATTCCAAATTGGCTGGGACCTGTAGGCGATCTTGATCAATTGAGATGTGTGACGAGTCTTTGAAGCGCTGAGCGTTGCCGATGCAACTCCACCAACGGCACAAACTAAACAGAAGTGCTGTGCGGCTGATGACCTGGGCGACGGCTTAATTGTATTGTACTTGGTGAGCTGGTCAACGTTTGGTAGGTGGTCAAGACGTTGTTCGGCATTCCAACGGTTTTGAGGTGGGATGACTTGGCGAGAAAGGAAGGTGCTTTGAAACGACGAAGCGCTGTTTGTCCGGCAGATGGGTCGGGGTTCAGAAAGTCCACAAAGATAGCAAGATGGACTCGTCATGGAGCGGAGAAGGAGATCGGGGATGCCAAGCAGAAGCAGCCGCAAAGGATAACCCGAGGGGCAATCACTCCGAGCAACGTCTCAAGACAAGCTGTCGCTAACAATGCGTGTTCCCACGGCCGTTTGAACCGTGCAGGTGCGGCGCGAAGAGAGCTTTAGTTCAATGCCCCTCGTTCATGACAAAATCCGTGCAAACCCGCGCGACCTCCTCATGCGCCCCTTCACTCATGCCATCATACATTCTACACAGCGGTGTAACTTCACACACGTTGCGGAGTGACGTTCACCTCGAATTAGTAATATAACATCAAATGTTGCCACTTGTTTTCGTCCAGTCCAGGATGCCCCAAATCACGCAGAGTGGAAAATACCCTGACTCGCCGCCTGTTCTACACAGTGCCTCATAACAATGTCAATGGGCAGACTGTACCAGCCAATGGACGTCCGTTGCGCGACCAATCAAATCGCCGGGAAATTGTTAGGGTCTGGCCAACTACAGCGCGAAAGGTGAGAAGGAGCTCGAGCGCTGCGGTCGCTTCTAATCATAGTTCGCTTCACATATGTTTTCAGACCTTGTCCCTCCACTACCGAGCTGTCCAAGTTATCTCTCAGCGTATTATCAAATGCAACGCCCATCGGGTCAACTTAAGGATCTGTGGGCGGTGCATCCTCCATAGTGTCATCCTCAACCACCGCATTGGCCTCGTTCTGAACGCCGTTGAGTACCGTTCCGAAAACGGCTGACTCCAACGCCTTATAGTCTGGTTTGATAACCGACTCGTAGAAGTCTAGCTTTGCCGAGTGTTCGAATATCTTAGCTGCAACTTGGATTGCTTCTTGCACTTTCTCCTCTACAAGTCCGCTGTCTTTTAGCCGGGCTGTTAAAACCTCCGGGGTGGGAGGCTGAATGAAGATGAACCGTGCAGAGAAGCCGCTATCCTTGACTTGTTGCGCGCACTACCGTTGAAAGTTAGAGAAGTTTGATATAGCAGAGAGGGAAACCACTATAAGCACTCACCTCATCATCCATTTCCATAACAGGGACCTTGCCGCCGTCGCTGATCGACTCTACGCTTCTTCTGCTGGTGCCTTGACTCCAATCATCGTTCTCTGTGAAGGCAAGGAACTGGTCCCCATCTCGCATCATATTAAAATTTTGAGTGTCGAGAAAGAAACAATTCTTTCCATTCGTTTCGCCTTCGCTGGCCTTTCGAGTAACATGGGTCGGCACTCTGGCAAACGTGCCTGGATGGCGAGTGATCAGGTGGGGGACCAGCTCAGATATCTTGCCGGCCGCGTCCACAATGACAATCGGCCTGAAATCTTCGGGGAATATCGCGCTTCCGTCGGCTCCTGCTGGGTCTGCTTCTTGCTCTGCTGTGGCATTTTCAAAAATGACATCGATCTTGTCATCATCATCAATCTTGTCGAAGACTGCTAGCTTGGTTTTGCTAGCAATTCTGAGTGCCCTCCAGCTTTTGCTAGCCTTGCCCTCGATGGCTGCAGCCTTCGTCTCATTGTTCGTAGGCATACTGATTTCAAAATCATCGTCGGCGATGCCCCTCTTGTAACTTTCCAGATCCGGAAGAGCATATCGGTCCTCGGATTTAAACTTTTCAAGCGGATCTGCTTCCTCGTCGTCCTCTAGGAAATCCAGGGGCAGTGACCCCATAGGCGTTGCCCGCAGTCGTTTTGTCGCCGTTAACTTCGCTATTGACCGCCTTGTCTCGTTGAAAACCTCTGGGGAGACAGGGGGTAGCTCTATCGTAGGGCAGTTTTCAATTTTCCATCGCACCCAGTTCTTGTCCCGAGACAAGACCGTTTCAACCATACGGTAAAAGTATGGGCCTTCAGGTCCCTGCTTTAGGTAATCAGCTATTGACCTCTTCATCTCCGATGCCCATTTGGCGTCCTCCTCGCTCAGCACTTGGTCGGAATACAAAACAGATTTGTTTGGCGTTTTGATAGCGCCAAGTTTTTCTTTTGACTTGGGGGACAAGGCGAGCAGGAAATCCATGATGATGAGGGCCTGAACCAAGATGTTTCTCCGGAAGGCCAGGTCGCTCATCTATTACTGGTCAGGAACGGTACAGCCATCGTTTTAGGTTGAGACTTGCCTCGAGACTGAATAAATCTCGGCTTGTGAGATATTTGGGGTTAAACGAGCCAGCGAGCTCGTCTTCGTCTTCATCGTCGCGCTTCCGTCGGAGGCTCCCGCCGTTCTCCTCAACCTGTTTGTCCAGCTTTTCCCTAGAACGTGATGATTGCTCAGGGTTTAGACTGCGAAACGTAGCCATTGTGGACTCGAGGCCAGCCTTGAAGGTAGCGAAATGTGGCGCGTCAAACAATTTCTTTGGTTGGTTGAAGCTTTCCTGGAGGGACCAGAAGATAGGATAAAGCGCATCTGGGTCAAGGGCCTTTTCAGCACTCTGATTTCGCTTTCCGTCGGTGGGCCTGGGGGCCTTTTCATCTGCATCCACGTCCATCTTATCCGGGCTCCCCTCGGGAGGACCTCGATCAAAGTGTGTGAGGTTTTCAACATGATATTCCCCTCTGAGATTCACCGAGCTCTTATCGCCGAGGGGGAAGCTCTGAAACATGAATATAAAGACTCTGCCACAAAAAGCTGGATCTAGCGCTCGAGACAGGCGACGGAGGAGCTCATTGCATGTCCGTAGAATGACCAGCTGTTTCTGCTTGAAGTGCTTGGCTACGATCCGCTCGCGTCGAGACTCGAGAAAGTCAAAGACCCTGCGGCACCCGGCAATGGTCTGACTGTCAAGAAGCTCCTCCACTAGCCAAAATAGCAGGGCAGGATCGCACTGCTCAGCGTCGGAAAGGATAGAGAGGATGTCGAAGAGGTTCCAGACCCTGACGAATGAGGGGGACTCTATGGGTGTATTTGCCTGGTCAAGTTAATTCTCAGTCCTGCTACTATTGACAGAGGCCGGGGGAGGGCTCACAATGAGGAGCTTGAAAGTGTTGCGAACTGCCGTCTCAATAATGGCGAAATGCTGCGTCCTCTTTGTGTCGGCACCCTCTTCGCTGGGTTTTGACGGGGGGCCTAGGATCCGTGTCAATTGGCCCTGAAGATTCTCGAAATCTGCCTTGCCGAGTGGCGGCTCAAGGGACGCTGTCTGCTTGACGGATTCGGCGTGCGAAAGGAGATTATCTAGGAAGGAGGCGACCGCGGCGACGGCGTCGACGCCGTGACTGTCGATTGAGAGGCCAGGCATCTTTCTCGACCTGGAACAGAGAGAGAGAAAAATGCTGTGGGTTCGATTCTGTCATGAAACTGTTGTTTTAGATGCCGGCGGCTTGTGATCTCGAGAAGTAATCGGGTTTGCACAGAATGGGAGACGCGAGGCTGATGATTGGAGTAATGAAGTGGCTTTTAGCCCCCCTGTCAAAAGGTAGGTGGGGCCAAAGAGCTCAGCGCGCCAGGGAGCGCATGCAAGGCTACAGATTGCGGCAGATCATTTTGACTGCCAAAATTCATGCGAGAAGCGCGCTTCGACGGTCGGCCCCAAAACGCGACGACGACGTGAATAACTCCCCACGATGCCACCAGCGAAGAGAGTGAAGAGCAGCGGGACCGCCCGCCCGGCTGCTGGATCGGAACGGCCGTCGACTGACGATGTTGAAGGGCAGAGCGAGTTTGCGACGCTCGCGCGGCAGCATTGGCTCAAGACGACGAAACGCACAACTCAGGTCAAAGTCAAGAATGATGTGCTGAAACGCGAAATCTGGGATGCGCTTGAGAAGGAGAACTTCCCGCTCAAGTCGCTGCTGGTTTTAGAGGGCCTGCAAACGTTGGAAAGGTAGGCAATTACAGCGTTGTCGCACACGTCTAGCTACTGACGACAGCTCACACAGCTACCTGTGGCCTGGCTACACCGAGGATTCTGTCAATTACCACATCCTCCTAATCATTCTGATCGTCAATGTTAAGAGGAGAGAGCGCCTTGATACGTGGGGTAGGCACCCCAGCCCATCTACAATGGCAACCCTAACCCAGCGCTCGCTTTGCAGACATCTTCATCGACCGTCCCGCCGAGTTCTCCGGCCTCTTCCGCCGCGCCCTCTCTATGATCCTCGATGGCTCGATTTCTTGGGTGATCAAGACTCATGTTCTCTTGTTCATCATCCACGCTTTCCAGAGTCTCGATTGCGCCATCGTGCGCAAGGAGTGCGCTCCCCTCGTCTCCATCTCTATCTGGCACAACCTCTCGACAGAACAGAAGCGAGACGAGCTACTCGACTCCCATTCACACCTGAGGAAAGCATGGAGGGCATCTGCTAAGCGGTACGACGCGGCCGATGACTCGATGAAGGGCCGCCTACGCTTCGAACGGTCCTGGTTGTATACCTCAGTCCTCGACTTCCTCCACCTCCTCTCTTCGGACATTCCCACCAAGGAGGGCGTCCTGTATTGCGAGCGTTTCGTCGAGTTCTTGACAGACCTTCAGAGCCAGCTGCCTACTCGGCGCTATGTTAACACCCTGCTAAAAGATCTTCACGTTTTGCCAGCTCTCCGCCTGTCGCGTTTATACAACGACGACGCAAGCAGCCTGCTCCGTGAACTTTGTTCACTGCTTGCGCACTATACATACTTCACTGTTGACGACCAGACAGGCGTACAGCATAACAAGGAAGACGCGTACGATCTCCATTGCACTGCTCTCGCAAAACTTCAACGGGCAGCCCTAAAACACTTCAAAGAGAAACTAACGGTTCTTGCCTTGTCGAACTACGCCGCCATTGACAAAAGGTCGGAGCTTGAGGGGCTCTTGAACCCCTTAACGGTAGAAGAGATAGCGCAGCTGTGCAGTCTTCTGGGGCTTCGGACATCATATCCAGATTCAACCAAACTGCCGGTTGACCGGAGGTTTCTTGTCGAAGTGCTTTTATCCACCTTCGAGCGCCGGAAAACCTTCCAGGAGACTGCTAGGGACCTCGGTGTTCTTCCGGACGAGCAGACCCTCTTCGATACAGGCCTCAAGATGACTGATACTTACGATGGCTTGCGCCCCCTTGCGATTCCTAAGCTAAATTTACAGTACCTATCCGTCGGAGACTTCCTCTGGAGATCACTTATTTTGTACAGATGCGAATCGTTCTACGCCATCCGTCAAGATATCGAAGATGTGTTGGGGAGATTGAAGCCTGAAGCTAGGAGGTCAGAGACCGTGTTTCAAGGGTCATCAAAGATGGCTCTCCAGATCGCAAAACCGACGATCCTCGAAGTCGAGCCTGCCCTTGTAGGCAGTGACATTCCAGCTGCAGTCCGCGCTGAAGTGACGATTGACCTGCGGAGATTGCCTGACCACGTTAGGCGGGAATGGGAATCTCTGCGCCCCGACGACGTGGTTTTCCTCTTGGCCATTGACGCATCAAAAGCCAAGAAGGTCGCAAACGGCGGTGGCCCTCTGAGTGAAGCTGAGAAGCTGGGTTTGCTCTTCGTTCGCGCTGCCGAAGTTCTGCAAGTATTTGACGACAAAGGCCGCGCGATCCGAGACTCGCGTGCATATTTTGAAGGGCACAGTCGCAGCAGCACGAGGAAGATCCAACTTCGTCTCGATGGAAAGGCTTATAAACAAGACACGGAGAACAAGCGGAATGTTTACGACGGAGTTAACCTTATCGTCCGCCGCAGCGGCCGCGAGAACAACTTCAAATCTGTTCTAGACTCCATCAGAGATTTGGCCCTTTCTGATGTTCCATTAGCCTCGTGGCTCCATGAAGTCTTCCTCGGTTACGGCGATCCAGGAGGCGCTACCTACAAGCAGCTCCCTAATCGTGTTAAGACAATCGATTTTCGGGACACATTTCTTGACTGGCAACACCTCATCGAGAGTCTTCCTGGGAAGATCATTGAGCCGAGTGATGATGTATCCGGCAGTTTCGGGCCACCATACGTTCTAGAAACAGCGGGAAGACCCGCGGAGGAACGCAGTGCTAAAACTTCGAAGAAGAGGAGGCGTGATGCCGAGCCTGCTCTGATCGCCGAAATTGAGACGGTCAAGGTCTCGACGTACACACCTCCCAACAATGGACCGTACCCAGTTGACGCCCCAAAACTGAATGCTGTTCGCTTCACGCCAGCTCAGATTGAAGCGATCATTTCAGGTACCCAGCCCGGCCTAACCGTCGTCGTTGGCCCTCCAGGGACTGGCAAGACGGATGTTGCCACCCAGATCATCAATAATATCTACCACAACTTCCCAGAGCAGACGACACTCTTGATAGCGCATAGTAACCAAGCTCTGAACCAGCTCTTTGCCAAGATAGTAGCTCTAGATATCGACGAGAGGCACCTACTCCGCCTTGGACACGGCGAAGAAGAGCTTGAGACAGAGGGCAGCTTTTCAAAACTGGGTCGAGTCGAGTCATTTCTGGAAAACAGAGACCGCTATCTTACCGAAGTAACTCGCCTTGCGGCAAGCATGGGTGCTCCCGGCGCTCATGGGAACTCTGCCGAGACAGCCGGGTATTTCAACTCAGTATATGTAGAGCCAGCTTGGGCCAGATTCAAAGAGGTTGTCAAAAATGAGGACAAAACGACTGAAGACATCATCGCAGTCTTTCCTTTTCACTACTACTTTTCTAACGCACCCCAGCCTCTCTTTCCGCCAGATGTTACTGATCGGGATGCTGTTGTCGAGATTGCGAACGGGTGCTACCGTCACATATCGAAGATGTTCTCGGAGTTGGCCGACGTACTTCCGTTTGAGATATTACGCCGCGACCGAGACAAGGCCAACTATCTCCTCACCAACGAGGCTCGCATTGTTGCGATGACATCAACGCATGCTGCGATGAGGCGAAGGGAAATAACGTCGCTGGGCTTCCATTACGACAATGTCGTAATGGAAGAAGCGGCACAGATCACAGAGATCGAGAACTTCATCCCTCTGGCCATGCAGAAGTCGAAGCATGGACAGGTGCCCCTGCAGCGTGTTGTTCTTTGCGGCGATCACTACCAGAACTCGCCCGTCATACAGAGTATGGCATTCCGGCACTATGCCAACCTCGAACAGTCGCTCTTCTCTCGCCTGGTGCGTCTCGGTGTTCCAGTCATCAACCTCGACCAGCAAGGGCGTGCTCGTCCGTCCATAGCAGACCTGTACAGGTGGCGATACCAGCACTTAGGAGATCTGCCACACACACACAGCCAGCGGGAGTTTCTCACGGCAAATGCCGGGTTTAAATACGACTACCAATTCATCAACGTTCCAGACTACAAGGGCAAGGGTGAAACGGAGCCCACGCCCCACTTCATCCAAAACCTAGGTGAGGCCGAATATGCTGTTGCCATCTACCAGTATATGCGGCTGCTGGGCTATCCCGCATCCAAGATTAGTATTCTCGCCACCTACGCGGGCCAACGCGCCCTGATCAAGGATGTCCTAGCTCACAGGTGCGCGAAGAACCCCGTCTTTGGTCTCCCGAGGGTCGTCACCACAGTTGATAAATACCAGGGCGAGCAAAATGATTGTAAGACACTTACTATCCTTGATGTATACAGAGCTGTATGCTAACAAATACTCAGATATCATCTTGTCCCTGACCAGAACGTCGAGAGTAGGCTACCTACGCGACATCCGCCGTCTGACCGTGGCACTCTCCCGTGCGCGACTGGGCCTCTATATCGTAGGACGACGAGAGATATTTGAATCGTGCCTCGAGCTGCGCGAAGCCTTTGAGCTTCTCCTCAAGCGGCCCGACAAACTTGCCCTTGTAACGGGCGAGTTGTGGCCGGTGGAGCGGATCCTCGGAGAGGATCCGGACAAGGAGGTCCCAGGCGAGGCGGTCATGGAAAGTGTCGAGCATATCGGGCAATATGTCTTTGAGATGACCAATACCAAGATCAAGCAGCTCAGGGAAGAGCGCGGCCTGTCTGGGGATGTACCAGTTATCAAGGCATTAGAGCAGGCCCTAGGAGATGAAGTAAGGGTGGTGGTTGACGATGATGAGTCGGGTGAAGACGACAATCCGGACGAAACGGTACGGGCCGAGGGCTTCGAGGCGGAGGAAGACTGAGTGGAAGGAATTCTAAGTTGTCCAGTGATTATGATGCCTGGTTAGAATGGCAGATTGTCTTTGTTAAATTATGGCGTTTAGGCATCTCGGGATAGGGACAGATATTGAGCGGTGGATGGGCCGTGGCAAATGATGGCGTGTTTTCTCGTCACGCTCTTTTCCGTTTCCTCCCCGTGTGTGTGAAATGTGTACAGTGTGTACAGTGTACTAAGGCGGTTGGATTGATGACAGACCACTGGAAATTGAACCACGATACCGTACCATGGTGCTTGCACACGCCGTGATGCAGCAAGCTAATGGATGAAAACTTGCGACGACTTGAGGCTATCTTTGTACATATAGTACCTTTAGGGCTGGTTCCTCTGTGTTCGAGAAACACGTGGACCGATCCGATCTGAGCTGGTTGTTGTCTGGGTGCTCTTTTGAGACACCGAGGCACGGTACACTTAGAGTTGACCAAGGCCGGCCTTGTTTTTGTCCCTTTTGACTCACATCGGCTTGAGACCGAAAGGTAGGCCTTACTTACGGCTTTGCATCGCTTTCAAGTTTCCCTTACCAGTGCTTGTTCAAAGCCCCACCTTGCCCAGGGGTCACTAGCAGGCTTGATGACTTAACTAACACATATTCGTAAACACTGCGCATGTTGGATTTGTACTACCGTATACCAAATAGCTGCAGTTACAGTTACAGTCTCCTAGGAGCTCGAACTGCATGGTTGTCCTAGTTTCAGAGTATGGTGGCCTACGAGATGCTGCACACGCTCCAGCTAGGAACCTTGATAGTCGCACCATTTTTGTTTTTTTAACACTCTTGAAAACGCACCTGGGGCGTGGACTGCGTTGTTGCTCTCCATGATGTCAGATTGGGCTGTTGGAGGTCAGGTCCACTGTAAGTAGCTACCCAAGGTGGCGACAATTGCAAGGCCAGGTAATCTCCTCTGAGCCCTCTCTACTGTCTCACTAAGCATCGTGTGCTGCATCGCCAAGGCGCAGCATGGCAGCACACCGAGGGGTCAGGTTGCATCTTAATATTTATATGCAGTTTTTCGTTGCACTTTCCTTTGCAAGCTATAGATATAAATCACTTTGCTGTGCTGGTCAGGGCTGTGATAGGGTTAGGTTTTCTTCCCCTCAATGCCGGTCTACTCTGGGGTCTTGTGCGTATCTTGGATGCTCGTGTCGTCACTGTGCAGCAAAAGAGGGATGCTGCGGGGCTGGCCTTGTGTGCCAGACGTACATGACACAAGGTGTATCTGCGCCATATGACAGGAAGAACATGCCAGTATTGCACATGTATTTTGCGCTCTGTCACTTGTTTGCTCTTTTTCGTCGTGGAACGGCGCACAAAGGACAAGCACCAGTCCCTCAACCTCCGCCTCCGCCTTCGCCGCCATCGCCGATTTTGAAGGCCCCAGGAGTTCTAGGTTAGGTAGGGCTGACTCAGAATATCCCATGTGCTCACACAGCAGGGCAGCTAGGCAGACATTGATGGCCCAAACTTTTAGGGAGAAAGCGAGGCCGACTCTGCTCAGCCGAGGACTCATAGAGGCAACGAGCATCGACAACTATTTAGTAGGTGATGATACAGGAAAAGAATGCTATTGTCACTGGAAACTGCGAATGGTGGATTGGGCGAATCACGCCTCTGGTCTCTTCTTGATTAGACCAGGCGTTGTGATTCGTGGTGGTGGCGAACCACTTTCCAACCTGGAAACGATTATGCATGGAAGCTTTCTGGACCTCCCTCCCCGCGCGGTCCGGACAACAGCCGACAAGGCGGGTGGTGGGCCTCACTTTTTTCTTCCTCTTTGGCCATTGGCCCTTGAACGTCCTGCGAGGTGCCGAACTAGAGCCTCGCATGCCCGAAAGCAATTGCCCGGGGTTGCCTACTCAGGTGTCACTGGCCGGAGGGCGCCGCCCCTAACTATGGGTTCCCGTCATGACACAGTTTTCTTTGGGTTGCTGCGTTTGCCACAATGGAGCGAAGCCAACAGCAGGGGTAACGCAATCCACACAGAAGTCACCACATGCCCTCCATCCGAGTGTCTGCGCGAATGCGGGCGGTTACGTAGACGCACTCGGCGCAATATCATACCTTTTTTTTTTTTTGGCTGCTTCGCGCGCCCCCCCTCTCCCCGCCAACCCCTGGCAAATTTGTGTCTTTGGGATCTCCTTTCCCCAGATCGACGGCGCACGGGTGGTGACGGTGGACCACCAAAACCCAGTTGATCTCCGGGATAAAGATCGGATAAACGGAGTAGATGCACCAAGGTAAAGAACTTTGAACGAGTATAAAAATAATTCTCCCGCTTCTTTCCCTCCCATCGTGCAGCGTTCGAGACTCATTCAAGCGGGAATAGCGAGACTGGGAGCGACAGAAGCAACCCAACGAGGCAGGAGCCAACCACACAACAGACAAGCCGGATGGTTCATTCTTTGGACTGCTGTTGCAACGGAAAGGGACATCGGCCTTGGGTAACTGTCAACTGAACTTAATGTACCATTTCGTATTATCCGCAAAGAGGCCAGGTCATTCCTACACGGGTTACTTTCCATCTGTGAGCTTTTTTCCCCCTCTCCACTGAACGTTGCAAGAAGCGCCAATCATGACATGCAAACCGGGAGGTCGCGAGCCGGGAATTCCACCAAATGCTCCGGAGTGGCGTGCTAAATAATTCGAAACCCACGCAGTTTTCTATAGGCCAACATCTAAAAGAAAGTTAGCGGAGGACTTGGTCGATGTTTGGCAGAAGCTTGTGCAAGCTGGGAAGCTGTTTTGCGTGGAGTTAAGCTAGAATATTTAGGCCCTGGTTTTAACAGTTGAGGCCTAAAATTTCCTACATCAACTCCTATCTCCAGTTTTGAAACGCCTCCACTGCTTTAGCCTTGTCGTATCTTTGGAATTTCCGCTTGCAGCCTTTGCAGGACTCGGGAGTGGTGGGGGGAAGGAAACAGATAACCGCATGAAATCTGCTCCTGGCCACGGTCTCGCTTGAAACGCAGAGAGACGATGGGATGATTTAGGGTTGCCCGTTAACCAGGGAACCCTCTGCCGCGGAGCTCCCTTCCGAGCCAAACCAGGGGGTGCCAACTACCTCGTCCCACCAAGCTTGGGAGAAAACTAAACGAATGGAAAGTTTACAATGAGATTGTCCGGATTGTTGTATTAGCTGACTGTGTCACGCTTGGTATAGTGATCAATCGTAAAGACATCATGTCCCGATGGGAGAATGTGGAAAGGAAGCCTGGGCGGCGAGTGCGGCACTGCATGAATGGAACCCTTCCCGAAGACTGTCTCAAAAATCGACGCAATGGAAGAAGGCGCGTGTTTGCGGCTCGCAACCGGCACCGCAAACGCGGGACGAGACGAAGTAACGGCACTATTTGTTGTGATTTTTTTCTCGGTCTCTCCTCTCTTCTCACACACACTCTCTCACAATGATAGGGTTGAGAGGTGAATTTGGAGAGATTCCGAAATGGATGACCTACAAATCTTGAATAATTCGTGCATATTAGTGAAGGCAAAGCCATCACGCAAGAACAAACCGTTGCCACACTTGCTGGACCTCGCCTGTTTACCTGTTCGCCGAGCCTTGGGCATACAAAATGTGTAGAACAGTTAATGTTCTCGGCAGGTTGCAGATGCTGCAGGGAACCTAATCGGCTGGGTTGCCTCAATGGACCGATATCTTCCAACCATTTAGACTTCACTGGCCAAACTTCAATATCTAAGAACAGTCCCTCGGGCGAGTCCACGCTTGGGGGTCAAGAGCACGGCTAGTGCTGTCGGTCCTGCGCGGCTGCGGCACATCGCGTTTGGGGATTTTGACCCTTCTTAGCAGCCAATTTTCCAATCAAAAAAAAAAAACTGCACACTTGTCGAGATAGATCAGTTCTGCACCATAGAGTGCCCGAGTTGTGACGGACGTGAGGTCCTCGGAGAAGGGTCTGGGGAAGTTGAGGCGCACAGGCAAGGGATCAACCCACTTGGCGGTAGGCAAAAGCAACTGACTAATAAGCCACCTTGGTATCTGTTGGGCTTTTGCGTGGTGGTGAGGTACCTGTCGCGGTGCGTGTGGGTCCACTGTGCGGCGTTCGGTGAATCGACGGGCAGGTCCCCCTTCCTCTGCTATCTTGGGCACTCCCCCAAAAAAAAATTTGGTCTTCCAGATTTTCCACCCATTCACCACACCAGTGAACGAACCCCCAAAGGAGGAATCACATTTCTTCTGCCATCGGGTCCCCTTTTCCCCCCATAATACGTTTTGTATTCTCATTCTCAGATTTATTCCTGAGAAAAGAGATACAATCTCCACTCCGCCTAATTGCGAGTGTTGGGCACGAGAAAAATTCCTTCTCCGGTCGGCTCTCGACCCTCTTTGCGACACCCACCACACTCTTTGATCATAGATTTTGCGTCAACCGCAACTGGTTTCTCTAGCCACCTTAATCATCGAGTATTCGCGCACGTTCAACTTCTCCCCCTCAGCACATTTTCTGCGCGACTGGGAAGTTTTATTTTCTTCTCCACGCACGGCAATCGTTCTCTTTGTCTGCGCGACCCGCCTGTCGGATCTGAGATTCGACTGTCGATTTCAAAGACGACCAATCTCCCAAGAAAACCATCGCGCACCCAACAGAATAGAGAGCACGGCTTTCGAGTCACCCGGTTCCCTCTATGACTTCCACTGCGAGTCAACAGAACCAAATTTCGGCGCCGACCCCTTCTGCTCCCACCACGTCGTATGCTTCCGCGGCCGGTGCGACCAAGAAGTCTACATCGACGCCGCTGAGTGCGACAGGCTCCCACCCACCAGTGGTGGTCGGCTCCTCTGTCTCCACTGCTCAGAATGGAAAGCCTTCGGCTGCCGCTCCCGTGAACGGCAGACCCAACATCACACCGGTTGTCCCTACCGTCTCAGGCCCGCCACCCATCGCGCGCAGTTCGGTCATGAACGGTGGAGTCGCTGACCATGCTCGCAAGAGCTCGGTAACCATCAGCGCAAATGCGCCTTCCAGCCACATCGCCAACGGTGGTCCCGTCGGTTCTAACAAGATCATGCCTCAGTTTGGTTTCAACGAGTCGCCCGCGATTACACACAGCACACCCCAGACTACTGGAGCTCAGCCGATCCCGATTCCGGGTAGCAACCCCAGAATCCAATCTCCGGCACACTCGCCTTCCCCGATTCCGCAGATCCCACAGCAGAGCGGCGGTCAGCGAGCACCATCCAGCACACAGGTACCTGTGACTTTTGGCAGCTTCTCTGGCGAACCTGACGTAAGTTATACTTTGGTTAATTTTTTTTTTCTTACTCTCACCCCGCTGACTCACTCTCAGCGTCACATGAAACAGCATTCAATCTCGCACCCCGCAGGACAGAGTCCCCACCACACAAGACGAGATTCACAGGCATCCGCTCACAATGAGTCTGTTGGTCATGGTGGACCTGGACATAGGGGCGGTTTCCCAGGCCAAGGCCGCGGTCGTGGTGGTTACAACTCGGGATTCAATAACCCCAATATAGGAGGATATCCCCCAAACCGACCGTACTCGGGTCCGAACGGTGGCCGAGGTGGAATGGCACCCTATCACCAAGGCCGCGGCGGTATGCAGCAGTATCCCAACTCACCTCAGCCTCCTCACGCTAGCCCGGCTACCACTCCCGCAATGCCACGGCACGGCACTCCCACCATGGCTCCTGCCACCGTGCCTGCTCAGACCCCGCCATATTACGCACAGGGCATGAATTCCATGTTCCAGCACCAACAAGTAAAGCCCCCTTTCATTCCAAGCGATTCTACATTCAAGCAAGGCAAGAAAGGCAAAGGAGCGCGTAGGGATTCGGACAAGAGTTACCATTCTCGGACGAGTAACCCTTCGCAGAAGTCTTTGAACAATGAACTCACCCACAGGTCGCGACGGAACAGCAAGCGTTGGGAATCCGTTGGGGAATATCGTCGGGACATGAGCGGCGGCTTGCCACCGTACGATCACGTCGGAGATGGTCCGCCCGCGTCGTACGCGTTCGCTGCGACTCGCCCTGTACCCATGCACCATTCTTCTCTTTATGCTCCTCATCTTGTGTCGCATTTGGCCGGACAGATCGACTTGTCACCTGCGAGTGGTAACTTTGAGCAATTGCTAACAGAACAACAAAAGCAGATGAACCCCTATGGTGTTCCGCCCCCGCAAATGGAAGGCTATCGGGGTAGCATGATGGTTCCGAACTATGCCTACCCTCCTCCGCAGCAGATGCCGTACATGGGACAACCCCCGCAAGCTGCCCCGGCCTACCATCAAGCTTACGCACCCCCTTACGCGCAGGCACAACCTGCGGCTCAGGCAATGTCTCGTAACCCCTCACAGGTTTCTGACCGTCCCACTTCTAGCACCGGCCCAACCCAAGCTCCCGCCATCACGCAAGGCACCCCTCACCAACGGCCGGCACAACCCACCGCCCCTGCCATTGTCTCGTCATCGACCTTCGCACGGCCTAAGAAGAGCGCTCCCATTGTCATCAAGGATGCCCAGGGGAACCCTGTCAACTTTTCCAATGTCAAGGCTCCTGCCTCTCCATCGCCCAGCATCCAGCAGTCCAAGACGCCGCCAGTCATCGCATCCACCCCAACTCCGCCACCCAAGTCGACCACTCCCTCGCATGCTCGGACTGAGAGCGCTGTGACTGCGAAGACAGCGGAAGAGGTTCGTAACGAGTTCAAGGATGCTGTCCGCAAGACGACAGAGGGCCCCTCCGACTCAAAGGTCAAGGAAGAGGAGGCTACCAAGGCCGCTGTCGAGAAGGCTGCTGCAGAGAAGGCGGCCGCTGAGGAGAAGGCCAGGGAAGAGGAGGAGCGTCAAAGAGAAGAGGCGCGTCTCGTCGCGGAGAAAAAGGCCGAAGAAGAGGCCAAAGCTGCTGCTAAGAAGGCCAAGGCTAAGGCCGAGGCCGAGGCCAAGGCCAAGGCGGAAGCTGAAGCCGCCGAGAAGGCCGCCGCCGAGAAGGCGGCTAAAGAGGCTACCGAGTCAAAGGCAACCGAAGATGAGGAGTTTGAGCGGATGATCCGCGAGATGGAGGAGGAAGACGCTCGTCGTGAGAAGGAGCAAGCTGAAATCAGCGCAAAGAAGAAGGTAGAGGAAGAAGAGCGCAAGAAGCGCGAGGACGCTGACAAGCTGGTCAATGCTGCCGAGAATGACCGCAAGCTTCGCGAACAGGAGCGTGAGATGGAGCGTCTTGAGGAGGAGAAGGAGCGCAAGCGGAAGGAGGCTGAGGCCAAGGGCGCTCCGTCAGTTGCGGACCTACTGTCCAAGAAGGTGGATGAGCTGGAGATATCCGACAAGAAGGAAGCTCCCATTGCAAGCAAGCCCGAGACGCTCAGCTCTAGACTCGGCGCTGCCGAGAAGAAGGGCAAGCCTGTTCCTCTCAACCTTTCTCCCATCAACACAGGCAAGGCTGTCGAGCCACCTCAGCCCAGCGCAGCTCTTCAGTCCCTGAAGACATCGCGCTTCCTCGGTGGCGTCGAGTATGACATCTACCCTGCCGGTATTCACTCGCCCAACCCAGCCCTGAACACTGCAGTCGCCAAGAAGGGCAAGGTGTTCAAGTATGATGCTCAGTTTCTTCTTCAATTCCAAACAGTCTTCACTGAGCAACCTTCGCTCGAGTTCGGCCAGCAAGTCAAGGTCCTCATCGGTGATTCGGATGGTAACCGATCTGCCTCCGCCCGCACTCCGTCCACTCGCTCGGGATCGAGAGCTGGTCCCTCTGGTGGCTTCCCCCAGCAAGGCGCCATGGGCCAGTTTGGCGCAGCCAAGACTTTGCCTCCTGGAACCACATCGGAGCAGCGCTTCGCCATGTCGCAAGGTGGAGGAAGCATGCCCCGTCCTGGCATTGGTGGCATGGCCTTTGGTCGCCCTGGTGCTTTCCCCAACCAACTGAGCCGCACACCTTCGTCTACCAACGCTGGTGGCATCCCTGGTTCACCCCGCCAAGGTAGCAGACGCGGCGGCAGCAAGCGTGCTGACTTCGGCAGCGGAAAGGCCGAGGCCCAGGCTGCCAAGACCATGCCGCTCACACAGGGAATAGAACTCAAGCCGATCACTATCTCCGCGACAGGTTGGAAGCCTACTAGCGTTGGGCGTGCCGGCCCTGTCGCCGCCGCAGTCGTCGTCGCTCAACCTGGTCATCTCGATCCTGAGATGGTGCAGCGCAAGGTCAAGGCTGCTCTCAACAAGATGACGCCCGAGAAGTTCGACAAAATCGCTGACAGCATTTTGGCCATTGCTTCTCAATCCAAGAACGAACAGGATGGCCGCACACTACGTCAAGTCATTCAACTGACGTTCGAGAAAGCAACTGACGAAGCTCACTGGGCATCCATGTACGCCAAATTCTGTAAGCGCATGCTCGAGACTATGAGTCCCGAGATTCGCGATGAAAACATTCTCGATAAGGCTGGCAACGTCGTTAGCGGCGGCGCGCTATTCCGCAAATACCTGCTTAATAGGTGCCAGGAAGAGTTCGAGCGTGGATGGAAGATTGACCTTCCAGAGCCCAAGAAGGGCGAGAAGGCTGGAGAGGCTGAACTCTTGTCTGACGAGTACTACATCGCCGCCGCTGCCAAGCGACGCGGTTTAGGTCTTGTTCAATTCATTGGTGAGCTGTTCAAGCTCGGTATGCTCACGGAACGTATCATGCACGAGTGCGTGCGGAAGCTTCTTGAGTTCCAGGGTGTTCCCGACGAGGCCGAGATCGAGTCTCTCACCAAGCTTCTCAGGACAGTCGGTGGCGTTCTCGACAGCACCGATAAGGGCCGACCGATGATGGAGGCGTACTTCCAAAGGATTGATACCATTATCCAGCTACCTGACCTTCCTAGCCGTCTCAAGTTTATGCTCATGGACATTATTGACTTGCGCAAGGCCCGCTGGGCTTCAAAGGACAACAACAAAGGCCCCAAGACGCTTGAGGAGGTTCGCGCTGAGGTATGTTATTCGCATTCGTTTCCAAACTTGACAAACTCGCTAACATTCTACAGGCTGAAGCGCAGGCGGCTCAAAAGGCGGCTGAGAGCGCGCGCAATAACCAGCGTGGCGGCCCTGGTGGACGCCCCTCGGCCGGCAGAGGTGACTCCCGAAGCTTTTCGCAGTTCACTCAGGCCCCCCCGAACCAAGTCCAGATGGATGATCTGCGTCGCCTCAAGGCCCCTGGCAGTCGGTCTGCGAGTCAGAACACTTCCTTTGGCCCCACGTCCATGTTCAACTCCCGTAGCAACAGCGGACGTCGGCTTGCACCTGGTGGCGCCTTTGGTCGTGCTGGTGATGACTCTGGTGCTTCGTCTCGAACAGGCACTCCGCCCACTCGTGAGCGAGAGTCAGTTGCCCACACAAATGCTTTTGGGTAAGTTTTATATTACGGGTATGATCACGGTCAATATGCTGACCACGTTTCAGCCTCCTCGCCGATACAGGGGAGAACCCAGCCTCTCCTCCCTCAACGGCTGCGTCTCCCGCATTGTCAAAGGCTGCTCTTGACACCGCGGTGAGCAGCGACGAGAAGAGGGAGTGAAGGGATTCTTTCCAACTAGATCACGGTTCAGTTGCATTCACAAGTTGTGCATAGACCGGGCGGGTTTTTTATTGCATTTGCGGGCGGGTTCTTAAAACTCTTTCACAAAAGTTGCCCTTATGATACCTCTCTCTTCCTGATCGATAGATGGAAGTTTCGCAGGAGAAAGTGCCGCTGGGCATTTTCTTCCTTTTTTTTTTTTTTTTTTTTTTTTTTTTTTTCGCGGAGTTAAAGGAATAGGGGTTTCTTTTTCTTCCAC